>Ga0335080_10005076_pt1 | contig 13493 bp, 13 predicted proteins | sample Lox_Sample_34_FD_206720 | JGI IMG/M metagenome (GOLD analysis project Ga0335080, IMG submission 206720) | Soil microbial communities from Loxahatchee National Wildlife Refuge, Florida, United States - Lox_Sample_3.4 | ecosystem: Environmental > Terrestrial > Soil > Wetlands | place: USA... | reverse complement strand
GAAATACTCCTGGAAGTGGCTTTCTTCGCGAAGTATAGCGCCGGCGAGACGGAGGAAATCGCGCAAAATGGCCTCGCACGCAAAGGGGGTGCCATGTTGGGTACGCTATTTCAATCCCGGACGTCCTAACTCCGCAGTTTGCCCCCGATCAATTCCATCGCTGCGATGACTTGTTGCGAAAACTGCTGCAGATCTTCTTCCCGCAGGGTTCGCTCCTGGGATTGGAAGACGACACGGAGCAGGAGGGAGAAGTGTCCGGCGGGGATGGACTTCGCTTCGCGCAGCACTTCCTTCGGCTCGAAGCTGCGTAACTCGGAAATATCAAGCGAGCGGAGTTTGTCGTCGATGGCGGCCCAGGTAGTGGAGTTGGGAAAGAGTAGCGAGAAGTCGCGGCGGACGGGCTGGAAGCGTGAAAGCTCGCGAACGACGGGCTGGCTCAGCCTCTGCTTGCACAGGCGATTGAGATAGACTTCGCCGATGAATACCGTCTGCTTGAGCTTGCGGCGCTCGGCTTCGGAAGGATGCAGCTGACCGAACCAGGCGACGGTCGATCCGTCGAGCGCGACGCGCGCGGAGCGGCCTGGATGTAGCCAGGGCGGCAGTTGCAGGTTGTCGAAGTAGATCGAACGTGAAGAGAACTTGCCGAGCAGATCTTCGAGGGTGCCCTTGATGTCGTAGAAGGTAACTTCTGATTCTGTGAGGCCGTGGCCGGTGGCTCCGATGGCAAGCACAGGACGCTCGTCGACGCGCTCGGGACTGCCGCTGAAGACGGTCCCCATTTCGAAAAGAGCCGCGTCTTCAACGTCGCGGTTGAGATTGAGAGCGAGCATTGACAGCATTCCCGGAAGGAGCGACGGGCGAAGCACGCCGGCCTCTTCGCTGAGCGGATTGCCCATGGCGACGATCGAGTTGGGTTGCGGCGCGAAGAGCGCGGCATCGCCGGCGGCACAGAACGTAGAGGAGATTGCCTCAGTCCAGCCAAGAGCGAGCAGCGTGCGCCGGACGGTGGCTTCGTGCCCGGCATAGGGCAGCTCGATGATTGATCCGGCGAAGGCGGGCAGCGTGTTTTGGAAGCGGTTGTATCCGTAAACGCGGGCAATCTCTTCGACGAGGTCGATCTCTCGCTCGAGGTCGAGGCGCCAGCTTGGGAGGGTGACACCGTACGACTGACTATCAGAGGCTGAAGTCGCGGCAGACTCCATCGAAACGGCGCGGGACGGATCAAGGGATGGCTCCCGGCTGGACTTGTTTGTCGACGTGTGGTCGTCTTTTACCAGCGCACAGCCGAGGCCGGTCAGGATGGCTTCTGCCGTGGATGCGGTGATGCCTTCGGACTCCTCGGTGGGACCGAGGATACGCTTAACTTCGCCGAGGCTGAAGACGATGGCGGCTCGCTTTGCAGTCCGGGCTTCGGCTTCTGGAATGATGACGTCAGTGAACGGTCCAACCTGATACCCTCCGGCTTCAAGAAGTATGCGGCTGACCAGCGCCGAGGCAACGGGCGGCGCGTTGAAGTCGGCGCCGCGTTCGAATCGGTGCGAGGCGTCGGTGTGGAGCACGTGCCGCTTCGAGGAGCGACGCACTGTGACCGGATCAAACCACGCGGCCTCGACGAGGACGTTCTTTGTGTCGGCGGTGATCATTGAATCCCACCCCCCCATAACGCCGGCTATACCGTGAGCCTGCTTCTCGTCGGCGACAACGAGGTCTTCGGGGTCGAGGGTGCGCTCTATTCCATCCAGGGTGCGGACCTTTTCGCCCTTGCGCGCGCGGCGCACGATGATGCCGCCTTCGAGCTTGTCGAGGTCGAAGACGTGGGTGGGTTGTCCGATGGCGAGCGTGCAGAAGTTGGTGGCGTCGACGGCGTTCGAGATGAGCTTCTGCTCGAGCAGGCGGAAGCGCTCGGCGACGATGCCGGTCGAGGGCTGGATCTTCACATTGCGGAGCACGCGAGCGGTGAAACGTCCGCAGAGAGTGGGCTCTTCAATGGCAACGGGAAATGTGGAGCCGGACTGCGGTTCGGGGAGTGCCGTTTCGATCGGCTTCAGCTGCAATCCGTAGATGATGGCTGCCTCGCGGGCGACGCCGTAGTGGTTCATCGCATCCACACGATTGGTGGTGATGTCCATCTCGAAGACAGAGCCGTCCACACCGAGATCGAACACTCCTTCGACTGCAATTCCGCGCAGGGTGAGGTCGTCGGCCAACTGGCGGTCCGAAACGGTGAGACCGGGAACGCATTCGCGGAGCCATGAGGAGAGAATCTTCATGCGAATTGCTCCAGAAACCGCAGGTCCCCCGAGTACATCAAACTGATATCGGTGATGCCGTACTTCATCATGGCGATGCGGTCGATCCCCATACCGAAGGCGAAGCCGCTGATCTTCTTTGGATCGTAAGCTGGCTGCTTTAGGCGTGCGAACTCAAAGACCGAAGGGTCCACCATGCCGCAGCCGAGGAGTTCGATCCAGCCTGAGTATTTGCACTTGCGGCAACCAGACCCTCCACAGAAGGGGCAGCTGATCTGCACGTCGGCCGAAGGCTCGGTGAACGGGAAGAACGACGGGAAGAAGCGCGTCCGGACCGATGATCCGTAGAGTTCCTTCATGGCGTGGTCGAGCGTGCCTTTGAGGTCAGCAAAGGTGATGTTTGTATCGACGCAGAGGCCTTCGAGCTGATGAAAGATGGGCGAATGGGTCGCGTCTGCCGCGTCGTTGCGGTGCACCTTACCGGGGATGACGATGCGCAGGGGTGGCGGCTGCTGCTCCATGGTGCGAATCTGCACGGGCGAAGTGTGGGTACGCATCAGGAGACGGTCGCGCAGGGGCTTGCGGTCTTGATTGGCGATGACGAGGGTGTCCTGGGTGTCGCGCGCGGGGTGCCCTGGAGGGAAATTCAGCGACTCGAAATTGTAGTAGTCGGTTTCGACCTCCGGGCCGATGCCGACTGAATATCCCATGCGCGCGAAGATGGCCAGGAGTTCGTTCTGGGTCTTGATAAGCGGGTGCTCGGCACCGAGTTTGCGGTGCGTACCGGGCAAAGTGATGTCGATGGCTTCCGCGTCGAGGACGCCGGTGCCGGTTGAAGCTCCGGCGTGTTCGAGACGCTGCTCGATTTCGGCCTTCAGCGTATTGAATCTCTGGCCAATGAGCTTTCTGGCCTCAACAGGAGCAGATTTGAGCCACGCGTCGCTGATGGCCTTGAGGCGGCCCTGCTTGCGGCCCAGCCACTGCAGACGGAAGGCCTCGACGGCATCTGGTGTGGCGAGCGTAGCAGAAGAACCTTCGACTTCGCGGGAGATGGCGGCAAATGCCTTGTCGAGTTCGGCTTCGCCGTAGCCGGCGAGTTGGGGGATGTCCCTTGAACCTATCTCAGATACGTACTCGGACATGATCTTTTTGAGGATAAATGATGATATGGACCCATTGTGCTGTTCCGGGCATACACTGTAGGGCATGATTCGCAGCTATCAAGGACACACCCCCGTCATTCCCGAGAGCTGCTACGTCGACATCTCGGCGCAAGTGATCGGCGATGTGGAGCTGGGCGAGCATGCCAGCGTGTGGATGAACGCCGTGGTGCGCGGCGATGTGCACTCGATCCGCGTGGGCGCGCACACGAATGTGCAGGACTGTGCCGTCTTGCACGGCATGCGGAATCTGTATCCGGTGGTCGTGGGCGAGTATGTGACGATCGGGCACAACGCCACGGTGCATGGGTGCGTAATCGAGGACACATGCCTGATCGGCATCGGCGCGGCGATCCTGAACAACGCGAAGATCGGAGAGGGGTCGATCGTCGCCGCTGGAGCGGTGGTTCCGGAGGGAATGGCTGTGCCGCCACGGTCGCTGGTGGCAGGAATTCCGGCAAAGGTGCGGCGTGAGCTGACGTCGGATGATCGCGATCTCATCCTGAAGTACGCACGGAACTATCTGGACTATACGAAGATCTACCTTCAAGAGCGGAAGAAGTGGTGACGCTCGCGGCGCTTCTATACTGAATCCATGCCAAGACAGTTGACCCGTTCGCGCGCGCTGCAGCAGCGCGCTGAGAAGCTTCTGCCCGGAGGAGTCGATTCCCCCGTCCGGGCGTTTCGTGCCGTTGGCGGGGAGCCGCCCTTCGTGGAGTGGGGCGAGGGCGCATATCTGTGGGACGCGGACGGCAACCGGTATATCGACTACTTCGGCTCGTGGGGTCCGATGATTCTCGGGCATGCCTTCCCGGCCGCAGTCGACGCGGTCAAGCGGGCGGCGGAGCGCAGCGCCAGCTTTGGGGCGTCGACGGCAGCAGAGGGCGAGCTGGCGGAACTGGTCGTGAGGGCGTTTCCGTCGGTCGAGAAGCTGCGCTTCGTCAGCTCAGGTACTGAGGCCACGATGTCGGCGATCCGGCTTGCAAGGGCGTTCACGGGACGGAAGTACGTGGTCAAGTTCGAGGGCTGCTATCACGGGCATTCGGACGGATTGCTGGTCAAGGCTGGGTCGGGTGTGGCGACGTTTGGCATTCCCGGTTCGGCGGGGGTTCCGGAGGAGATAGCGGGGCTGACGCTGGCGCTGCCGTTTAACAGTATTACCGCTGTGGAGGCGGCGTTTGCGGAGCACAAGGGCGAGATTGCCTGTTTGATTGTTGAACCGGTGGTGGGGAATGCGGGGTGCATCCCCCCGGCCAGGGGGTATCTGGAGGCGCTGAGGGAGATCACGGCCCGAGAGGGTGCCGTCCTCATCCTCGACGAGGTGATGACGGGCTTCCGGCTGGCGCTGGGCGGCGCCCAGGAGCTGTACGGCGTCACTCCTGACCTGACGACCCTGGGGAAGATCGTGGGAGGCGGGCTGCCGTGCGCGGCGTTCGGCGGCCGGGCGGAGATCATGGATATGCTGGCTCCCCTTGGGCCGGTGTACCAGGCGGGGACGCTCAGCGGGAATCCGCTGGCGATGGCCGCTGGTATCGCCACGGTCGGATACCTGATCGAGCATCGGGACAAGGTGTATCCGCTGATCGAGAGCCTGACTAAAGCGGTCGCCGATGGCGTAGCAGCCGAGGCGGCAAAGGCTGCCGTGCCGATGACGACCAATCGCGTCGGAGGGATGTGGACGTGGTTCTTCACAGCGGGTCCGGTCATGGATTTTGCCTCAGCGGCAACCTCGGATACCGCGGCCTTCGGGCGATTTCATCGGGCGATGCTGGACCAGGGGGTGTGGCTGCCGGCCTCGCAGTATGAGGCGGTCTTCCTCGGGACTGCCCACACGATGGAGGACATCCAACAGACGGTCGCGGCTGCAAGGGAGGCGTTTGCGGCGGTGTTGGCGGGGGTCGGCGGCTAGGGCAGTCCGATTCTGTTGCCGGATCACCAGCTACCCCCTCCCCCCGTCCGAGCGCCTTTGCGGCATCCAATTGATTCTTCGATAGTTACGTTTTGAGTAGAAAGCTATCTGATTGAAACCAGGGATTCTTCGAGTTTCTATCTGATTCTGTTTGGAAGTGGTGTCTTTCGCCGTATGTAATTGATTCTGTTGATCTCAGATTTTGAATTCATCGCCATGTGATTGCATTCAGGAGCATTAACGGACTGAAGACGAAGTTTATAGATGAAAAGCCCGGCTCTTTTGAGCCGGGCTTTTTCTGGGTCCCTATTTTTATTGTAGCTGGTTTCGCGAAATTCTCAGCCAACTTAGGGAGCGCCATAAAGTTCGACTTCGGGGCGGTCGGGGTCCTCGGGGCGGGCTCGGGCGTACCAGAACTCGACACTGCGGATGACGCGCTCTCCACCGGGCAAGACGATCCATTGGCTGTTGCCGCCGGGCGGGACGAAGCGGTTAATGGGGAGGGTCTGGGCCTCGCCGTCTCCGTAATGGATGACCACGTGGTCGAAAACGATCGGCGCGTGACGCACCTCAACCATGACGGAGTGGAAGCGGCCTTCGTAGCGGCCAACGTGGATATCGTCGTGGTCAACGCGTCCGTCGACGTGCGATTTGCCGAGATAGAACATGGCTTGCCGCGATATCGGCGCGGGGTAGTACTGGGCCTGTGCGGTGAGCGCTGACGCGGTGATTCCGAAGGCTGCGAGAGCGATGAAGAGTTTTGAGCATTGCATAGGAATCATTCTCCTGGCGTACTTCTCATGAAGGTGAACGCCTGGTTGGGAGCGAAGTTGCGAGGAATAAAGTTGCGGTGCAAGGCGGTTATTTCTGTGGTGCGTCCGGATTCCACGCGTCGACGGTGACGAAGCGAATCTGCTGTTGCTTTGCTTGTGCGAGCAAAGCGGCGGTTGCTGCGACCGAAGCCCGCCGGTCCTGTCCGATGCCGGCCTGCCCTCCGTCGTGAAGGAGCAAGTTTGATCCGTGGCCGCGTGCGCGGTTGCGGCGAATTCCCTTTTCGAGGTTGGCCAGTATGGTTTCAGGAGTCAGGGCGGGCTTCCAGTCGTAGCCCATAGCATTCCACAGGACAGGCGTGAGGCCGAGTTCGCGCGCGGTCTGGAGGACGTCGGGACGGCGCGCGCCGTGCGGCGGTCGGAAGTAGCGAACTGCCTCGCCGATGGCGTCTTCGATGGCGGCGTTTGTTGAGGCAAGTTCTTCGCGCACACGAGAGGGCGATTGAAAGAGCAGCACGGGATGGGTGAAGGTGTGGTTGCCGATGAGGTGTCCGGCGGAGTGGATGCGGCGGGTGAGATCGCGGCGCTCGCGGACGAATCGTCCGATGAGGAAGAAGGTGGCGCGGACATTGGTATGGGCGAGAATGTCGAGCAGATCTTCCGTGCAGGCGTCGTTGGGGCCGTCATCGTAGGTGAGGGCGTATTCGTGGGGGTCGCGTCCGGCGAGGATGGTTCTGCCGAAGATTTGCGAGGTAGGCCACATCCCGGCGTAGAAGTATCCGCCGACGGTAAGGCCTGCGGCCGCAGCAGCGGCGCTGAAGGTGGCGAGCATTGGGATTAGTTTACGAGGATGAGGCGTACAGTCGTGCGCTATTCGGTCCAAGCTTCAGAACGCCAGAAGGGATAGCCGGTAAGCCGGGCGGCGGAGATCAGATAGATCAGTCCAAAGATGAGGACGCCGGGAACGAGTGTCCATCGGGCTTCGATGGCGTCCATTACCGCGTCGAGAATCTGGATGAAGGCCACGATCGCCATGAGGTTGCCGAGAGAGCGACGCGCGCGCAGGGCAAGCAGCGCAACAAGCATGACAGCGAGGACGCCGTTGCGTGCGGTGAGATATCCGGCGTAGACGCGGACTGCGCCGTTGATCTCATCATGGGGCGAGACCAGCATGGCCGGATGAATGAAGGCCAGAACCGCTCCGGTGGCCATGAGTAGGGCTCCGATGAGCACGGCGGCGACAATCCACCACGATATGGCTTGTTTGTTCCGTTGAGCTGTTGGTGTGGACATGGTTGAACCCTTTTCCGCGGCACTGGGGGTTTGCTGATTGAGGCGGATACGGGATGGGTTCGAGGGAAGTTCCGCGAAACATGGCTTAGGTTAGACTCTTGCTGATTAGGCGCGACAAATGACACAAGAAGAAATCGATCGCCTCGCCAAAGACTGGATTGCATATTGGTATGCTCCAAAAGACTCCGAATTGCGCATACAGCTGCACTGGGCGACCGAGCGCGAATACGATTTGCTTGACGGAGATCCGGAGACTCTCTGGAAGCTCATACTGGCGATTCATAGCCTGGACCAGTCACCCCGAATTGATAAGGTACTCTCAGCCGGACCCATCGAGGATCTTCTTGCTAAACACGGCGAATCGTTTATCGATCATGTCGAGGCTGAAGCCAGGAGAGATCCAACTTTCGCTTCCACTCTGGGTGGAGTGTGGAAGAACAATATGACCGATGAAGTTTGGGAAAGGCTTCAGGCAGTATGGGATCGTCGGGGTTGGGACGGCACACCCAAAGCTTGAGTCATAAAATCGACGCCAAGGGGCTCGGCATTCGTTTATACAAAGACATATGCCGTCCCTGACGGGACTCGATCTTTCTGTCTTCTTTTCCCGGCACTGCCGTGCCGGGCTACAGATTGTTTCGTCCCCTCGGGACTGCGTAATAGAACGCCTGTTTTCCAACAGTAATTCTTGGCAGTCTGTAATGCCCGAACTCTCGTCAGTGCGCAGATTCTCTGGATTCGAGGCGGGCGACGCGCTGGGCGAGCGCCTGATAGTCGGCGATCTGCTGGATAGCATGCATCACCTGTTCATGACGGGCCTGGGCAGTGCGCTCTGCGTGCTCGAAACGGTCATCCATGCGCTTCTCAAGCGCATCCACACGTGCTTTCAACTCACGCAGCTCAGGAGCGAGAAAATCCTGGACAACTGTTCTGACGTCTTCGACAACGCTCATCGTGGTCTCAGAATACTATCCGACAGGAGCCCGCTTGAAGAAACATTCTCGGCTCGGATATTACGAAGGTTTGGAGTTCAGTTGATTGCCAATGGTGTTTTCTCCGCAATAGGCGATGCCTGCAGTAAATTTCTGGCCTTCCAACCCCATATCTTCAAGGGGATTTGCGACTCGCGTCCTAGTAAGAGCACTGTGACCGGAATGAAGAAGAGGCCTCGTGACTCAGGACCGATGCTGACTTCGCTCCACGGAATCAAAAGTGGGGGATGAGCAATACGAAAGAGCAAATTCACACGCAGGTGAAGTCCCTGGGCATCGGCTCCCATGTATATGACGAGGTCATATTTTGCGAGGCTACGCATTCTAGCGTGCCAGAGAAGAACCTCCGTGCCTATAAACGGATTTGTCTCCTGAAACTCTAGTGCAAGGAGCTTCCAGCCGCTTAGATAGGCTGTCAAATGGAAAATCCCAAGCCAAAGAAGGGCTAGTCCGATCAGACCATATATGACAAGTATGATTTGTAGCGGGGTCATGCACAGTGCTATACACCCACCGGATATGGCTTGGGCGAGGATTCGTCGAGGTTGGCTCCGGAGCGCCAGTGTTCGAAGCGGCCCTGAAGGAGTGATAGAAGTCCCGTGTACCAGTAGCCTACGACAAAGAGAAACAGGAACGGGATGGTGAAATAGTTCTCGTTGGCCCACGCATACCAGATGGTCAGCGCAAAGTAGCAGCCGATGCCGAGCTCGATCCAGGGGACGATGCCGAGGCGCTTGCGATATTTGGCTGCATGCGTCTTCTCGCCGCGCTTCTCAACGCGATATTTGGGCGTCCGCTTGAAGGCGCTCTTGATGCCGAAGAGGGCTTCCATGACGGCGCGGGTGTTGGTGACGGTGAGTCCGATGCCCAGCGACATGAGGAACGGCAGATACAGGAAGGTGCGATACCAGCGGCGCGGATAGAGCTCTTTCTGCGAGACCAGATAGAAAGACGAGATCGAGAAGGTGGACGCCATGAAGAGCGGGAGATCGATGAGCAGCATCTGGAACCATCCCTGGTAGAAGCGGATGATCATGGCGGGCATGAGCAGCACGGAGAGCACGATCATCAGCGGATAGCTGAGGTTCGCGGTGAGGTGGTACCAGGCTTCGAGCTTGGTGTGCCAGGGCTGATCGCTCTTGAAGACGTACGGAAGGATTTTTTTCGAAGTTTGGATGAGGCCTTTGGCCCAGCGCGCCTGCTGTGTTTTGAAGGCGGTCATTTCGATGGGCAGTTCGGAGGGGCACTCGACGTCCTGAAGGTATTTGAACTTCCATCCCTTGAGCTGGGCGCGATAGCTGAGATCGGTGTCTTCGGTGAGGGTGTCATGCTGCCAGCCGCCGGCTTCGTCGATGGTGCAGCGACGCCACATGCCGGCGGTTCCGTTGAAGTTGAAGAAGACTCCGGCTCGGGAGCGGCCTCCGTGCTCAAGGACGAAGTGGCCGTCGAGCAGGATTGCTTCGACCTGGGTGAGGAAGCTGTAGTCGCGGTTGAGGTGGGTCCAGCGGGTCTGCACCATGCCAATTTCGGGCTCGGCGAAGTGGTGGACGACCTTCATGAGCCATTCGCGCGGAGGAACGAAGTCAGCGTCAAAGATGGCGACAAACTCGCCCTGGGCAACCTTGAGACCTTCGTCGAGGGCTCCGGCCTTGAAGCCGTGGCGGTTGGTGCGATGGATGTAGACGATGGGGTATCCGAGAGCGCGGTAGCGCTCGACGATGGAGGCGGCGACCTCTTTGGTTTCGTCGGTGGAGTCGTCGAGGACCTGGATATCGAGCAGATCGAGCGGGTAGTCGATGCGCGTGCAGGCTTCAATGAGGCGGTCGATCACAAACTGCTCGTTGAAGATGGGCAGCTGGATGGTGACGCGCGGCAGCTGCTCGAAGCGGCGTGGCGGCTCCTTGGCGGCGTTCTTGCGGTGCTTGTAGTAGAGGTAGACCAGCTGGTAGCGGTGCATTCCGTAGAAGGCGAGGATGATCATCACCACGAAATATGGAATGAGCAGCGAGGTGTCGAACCAGTTCCAGCGATAGAGGTGCTCGAAGGTGTGGTCTCCGTAGTGGTAGCGAAGGTAGTGCCGGAGATCGTGCTTTTGCTGGAGGAGAGCGAGAGCGGTAGGGATCAGGCTGCTGGCGGCAATGGATTGAAGAGCGTGTTGAAGCAGAGCTGTGCCTCCCGCGAGGTGCGATAAAGGGTATTGTACGGGAGGGCGCGGATTTTAAGGGGCTTAGAACAATTCAGAGCCGGTCGAGATGAGCATCGAGAATTCTGCTGGTTTTTCTAATTCAGAAACATGGTGCGGTAGAGGGTGTCACGCTGGACGGGCTTGAAACCGGCGTCGCGGATGATGCGGCGGAGTTCTTCTTCGGTGGTGCAGTTGGAGGTTCCGGCGGCTTTGACGACGTTTTCTTCGAGCATGACGGAGCCTACGTCGTTGCCTCCGAAGCGGAGGCCGAGCTGCAGGACCTTGAGTCCCTGCGTGACCCAGCTTGCCTGCACGTTCTCGATATTGTCGAGGTATAGGCGGGAGATGGCGAGGACTTTGAGGTATTCGACGGCAGTGGCCTCGTCCCAGCCGCGTCCGCCGAGCGCGGTGTGCTTGGGCTGGAAGCTCCAGGGGATGAAAGCGGTGAATCCGCCGGTCTCTTCCTGAAGGCGGCGCACCTGCTCGAAGTGGTTGATGCGGTGGTCGTAGGTCTCGCCGACGCCGAACATCATGGTGGCGGTGGTGCGCATGCCGAGCTGATGGGCGGTGCGGTGGACGAGGATCCAGTCATCGGTGCCACACTTGAGGCGTGCAATACGATGGCGGACTTCGTCGTCGAGGATTTCGGCTCCGCCACCGGGGATGGAGTCGAGGCCGGCGTCGCGCAGGCGCATGATGGTGTCGCGCGCCGAGAGATTGCTGTATTCGGCAATGGCGAGGATTTCAGAGGCGGAGAAGCAGTGCAGCCAGATCTGCGGGAAACGCTGCTTGATGCCGCGGAGGAGGCGCTCGAACCACTCGATCTTGAGGTCGGGGTGCAGGCCGCCCTGCATGAGAATTCCGGTGCCGCCCATCTCGACGGTCTCGGCGACTTTGCCGTAGATGGTTTCGAAGTCGAGGATATAGCCTTCGCTGGCGAGCTTGCCCTTGAGCGGCCGATAGAAGGCGCAGAAGGTGCAGTATTCGGTGCAGAAGTTGGTGTAGTTGATGTTGCGATCGATGATGTAGGTGACCACGCCCTCCGGGTGCAGCTTGCGGCGCACCGTGTCGGCATCCATGCCGAGGCCGATGAGATCGTCGGATTGAAAATAATCGAGGGCCTGCTGGCGCGTGATCGGCATGCATCCATCTTAGAGAAGATTTGATGGTGCTTTCAAACGATCCCTTAAATGCTGCCACGGCAGGCTCAAAACAGCCCGACGGGGTAACATGAAGGCTGTCCCCGAGCACAACGGGGCAGGCAGTTGACGGAAAAGCTTGTTACCAAGGCCCGGCTGTTCCAAAAAACATTCAGGAAACAGTACCGCAACAGGTTTAAAGGAGAGGATTCTCTATGTCACTGCGCAGAAAAGTGGCCCACGGCCGTTCTGTTATCTCGATTATTTTTTCCCTTCTGTTCGTGATGTCGATTCCGTTGGTCCCTTTGGCATCGGCAGCGGATGCGCCGAAGGCTCCGCCCGACGTGCTGGTGTTCTCCAACGGCGACCAGCTTTCGGGCACATTTCTGCGCGAGATAGCTGGGACGGTTACGTTTCACAGCGATATGGTCGGCGACGTGAATATCGAGTGGGCAAAAATCAAGGAGCTGCGCACGCAGACCAAGATGGCAGTCCTCAACAAGAGCGTGACAGAGACGTCGCGCAAGGGCATTCCGCCAGGAATTCCGCAAGGTACGATTACGGTCGCGAGCGACGTGGTCACGGTGCATCCGGATAACAATGCGGCGATTACACCGATTCCGGTGAAGGATGCCACGTATATCGTCGACCAGACGACGCTGAACAAGGAGCTGGGACGGGAGCCGGGTTTCTTTACGGCGTGGAATGGCGCGGTGACAGCGGGCGCAACGATTGTGCAGGCCACGCAGAAGCAGTATTCCTTCAACGGCGCCTTAGCCCTGGCTCGGGTGATACCGACAGTGTCGTGGCTGAATCCGCGGAACCGGACGACAGCGGACTTCAATGGTTCATACGGCAAGATTACGGAGAATTCGTATATTTCGGGCGGCGTGTTCTACCCGTCTACTACAACGAAGACGGCGCTCTACCACGCCGACGCGGAGCGCGATGAGTACTTCACACCGCGCGTATATGTGCTGGGCCAGGTGGCGTTCGATCACAACTTCAGCCAGGGATTGGACCTCCAACAGATTTACGGAGGCGGTATCGGCTGGACGGCGATCAAGAGTCCCAAGCAGGAGCTTGACCTCAAGGGCACCATTCAATATGAGAAGCAGAGCTTCATCAATGCCACCGATGGCGTAAACCAGAACCTGATCGGCTCGACCTTCGCTGCGATCTACTTCCTGAAGCTGCCGCACGGCATGATATTCAACCAGGAAGTGGCCTACATTCCGGCTTACAACAATACGCGCGCCTGGTCGGTCGGAGAGTCAAACACTCTGTCGATTCCCGCATACAAGAATTTTGCTCTCTCGATAGGGACACTGGACTCGTACCTGAACAATCCGGGTCCAGCGCTGCCCCCGCCGGATCGCAACTCGTTTCAGTTCACTTTCGGGGTGACCTATGCGATCAAGTCGAAATACTGAGGGCGGCGACTACTGCTGGTCGTTTTGCGGTACGGGCGAGGGCATGGAGTTAATGTCCTGATCGGTGATTTTCTGCGGCGCAGAGTCAGAAGACAAAGGCGCTCCGGCCGGCGCGGGATCGAGGTCGAGGGGCTGCTTGAGGAGGGTGAGAACGGAAACGGGCAGAGGCTTGTCGGCGTTGGCAAGCAGCAGACTGACCTGCCACATCTGCGTTTCATTCAGAACCTTGCTGTACGACGGCATACCGGTCAGGCGGATTCCGTTGGCAACCTTCCAGTAGGTTTCGCCGGGGGGATCGTCGCTGACGCCGACGACTCCGTCTCTGTGCGGGGCCCATAGCTGTGGCGCATGCGGATACATGTG
>Ga0335080_10005075_pt1 | contig 13493 bp, 9 predicted proteins | sample Lox_Sample_34_FD_206720 | JGI IMG/M metagenome (GOLD analysis project Ga0335080, IMG submission 206720) | Soil microbial communities from Loxahatchee National Wildlife Refuge, Florida, United States - Lox_Sample_3.4 | ecosystem: Environmental > Terrestrial > Soil > Wetlands | place: USA: Florida... | reverse complement strand
GGTAGTATTATAGACCAGCCTCCGGGTATCGCCGTATCCCTTGGCTGACAGGCGCGACTTGTCGATCCCGTACTTGTCGACCAGCAGATTCATGACGCTTTCCGCCCGTTTCTGGGAGAGTTTCATATTGTAGTCGGCGTCGCCCACATCGTCGGTATGACCTTCGACGATGGCGGTCGTTTCCGGATAGACCTTCATGAAATCGGCAGCCTGGGCCACCTGGGAATCATATTTCGGGTCGATCTCGGCCGAATCCGTAGCAAAATCGATCATCAGCTGGATGCAGACCTTGGAAGGCGGCGGGACAAAGTCCTTTTCCAGGGAACAGGTGATGACGGCCTCTATTCTCCTGTTCTTCTGCTTCCCTTCCTGCGTTTTATTATCGGCTATCGGCTGGGTCAAGCCGTACCCCTTGGCTTCAAGGCGGGATTTATCTATGCCGAACTTGTCAACGAGCCGCGTGACCACGCTTTCCGCCCGCCGCTGGGACAGCTTGAGATTGTATTCCGCAGTCCCCACATTGTCGGTATGTCCCTCGATTACCGCGGTGCTGCCCGGGTTCTTCTTCATGAATTCGGACACTCTTTCGATATCGCGATCATATTCGGGCAGGATCTCGGCGCTGTCGATCTGAAATTCGATGTTGAGGGGGATGCAGACCTTGACGGGCTGCTTTTCCGGTACAGGCGCGGGTGCCGGCGGAGCGGGAGCGGCAGCCTGCGGCCCGCAACCTTCGGCCTCCTTGGCCAATCGCCTGGCTTCCGCCAGAAGCCTGCTCGACTCGGTATTGCGGCAGGCCCAATAGACCTCGGCGCCATCATGGGCAAGTTGCTTGGCCCTGGCGAGCTTATCCGGACAATACTTGGCCCCCTCCGACTGTTCCGCATGCGCGATGGCGGCTTCGGTCTCGCCAAAATCGTCGGGGACCATGGCGGCCCTGTTCTGGACCCCGAAATGATACGTATGGCAAGCGCAGGAAGTGCATAGGAACAAGATCATACTCATCAGGCCCGGCAGGAAAAAACTCTTTTTCATGGTTTACTCCTTTCTTTCTTCTGATTTAGTATGTCGATACAACCTGAACATTTCCGGCCGATAAAATAGTCAATGATGTTGCCATAAAACAGCACAGACAATATAATCAGCTAACCATATAAAAAACAGGTTATTGCATTCCCGCCGGGAATAATTCCCTATTGATTTAATTCTCATAATAATATGCAAACTCTCTTTGTCAACATCTCATTATAAATATTCTGAAAAAATACTTTTAGCGCCGGGACTCGCCGTCACCTCAAATCCGGCAGTCGCACCGCGTTTGCGTCAAGGCGTCAAAGGATTAAGAGTGGGACTCGCAAATTCTCTTCACTCGATGGCTTCGCCGAACGCTCCGGATGCAAGGCTTGCACTCTTCTTTTTTCTCAACTTGTTATGGAATTGACAGAGGCCGGCCGCAGGCCTTCAAAAACCTGACAGTTATCGGGAGCGGGTTCACCGGCCCACTCTTGACGTGCCGGCCATGGACAAACCATCCTGGCATGTTTCTTGTATGAATAAAGTTAACAAGAGCAAGATATAGAGCGACTCAAACCACACTGCCGAAGTAAAAGGAATGGATCAAATGCTTACCATTGAAGTAAACGGAGATTATATTACATGGCCCGAGGATTTCGCGGCCCTTATGATGGGACACTATAAGAACCACGGAGTCCCGTTCACGGTCCACAGGAACTGTGTCCACAGCGGCTGGAGCACCAGGGCGGAGAGCGACCATTCACACGGCTGCGCGGGCAAACTTAAGATAGGGCCTTATCCTGCCGCGCTGGGCGAAGCCTGCAGGAAATGAAATTTCCGCCGGACCCGATTGCCGCACCGGAGCCGGTCTTCGCCCCTTCCTCGCCGTCTAGCACTCATTTTGATTGCAACCCGTAATAAAACCCCGGCAGCCTTTGACTTGCCGGGGTTTCCAGTTTCTGGTCTTAACTTTCTGTAATGCAGTCGCTTTTTGGCGGCAGCAAGTCGGTTTTTTCACCACAAATATGCACTGGCAAATTCTCTCCGCAACGATGGCAAAGCAAAAAGCTCCAGATGCAAGGCTTGCGAAAGCCGAGGAATGAGGCGTAAACATTAGTACGCCGCAGTGACAAGGCTTGAGCGTAACGCCGCAGATGGACTTTTTGCGAAGCCATGGCCTGCTAACGGCGTCTCATTCTCTTCAGCGGCAGCTCATCCGTGTCTTCCAGCATAACAGCTATGGCCCTCGCCAGGTTTTCACCCGCCTTTCGCGAATTTTTCGCCAGCCGGAGCATCTGCGGTATGATCCACGGCTTTTTCGCCACGGTCAGGAGCACTCTCCCGATCCTCAGCTTCATCCTGCCGTCGGTCAGCTCGGAGATGGAAAAGCCGAGCTCCTCGCCGGCATCGTCACTCACTCCACGCACCGCCAGAAACGACACACCTTCCTTTGCCGCGGCCTTGGCCACGGCGGCGGTTTCCATCTCCAGCACGGGGTTCGGCACCCAGGCGGGCACAATGCGCGCCATTTCGGCCTTTTTCCTGACTTCCGCGGCGGTAACGAACGAGCCGCCATAAACGCTGAAATCCTGGCTGTTCAATGAGTCCGCCAGGGATCGGGAAAGGAGTTTCGCCTTTTCCTCGATGATCCCCGACTGCGGTGAGAAGAGGGTTTCCCTGTTGAGGAGGATGCGTTGCGCCACCATGATGTCGCCCACTTGCGGCCCCGCTTTCACCGCACCGCAGAAACCGAAGTTCACGACGATGCACGGTTTGGCCTCGCTTATGAGGACATGGGTGGCGGCGGACGCGTTATCGAGGCCCATTCCCGATTTCACCAGAAGGACCTTCTCCTCCCCGTAACTGAACCGGTAAGCATCGAAACCGCTGATCTTCTCCCTGCGATACTTGCCCGCGAGCCGCAAAAGTGGTCTGATCTCCTCCGGCATTGCGGCGATAAGCCCTATAATTCCGTGATCCATTTATTACCTTTTCTTTAGCGATCTTGCCGGTCCGGATGCGCCGGCGTTTCCGGATGGAAACTATATAACCGATTTCAGGGGGAGCGCAAGACAAAATGTGCGCGCTTCACTCCAGTTTCATTACCCCGCCTCCCCCAGAAAGGGGATCGCCAGGTGCTTCCGTTTCGTCTCCCCCCGGATGGCCGGCCGTGCCCTGACTGTCGCTGTCCCCCGCTCTCCTTCGTGCTGGGGGGTCGTGAAGGTCGCCAGGCTGGAGCCGAGGACCACCGCGTGCTTGCCGAACTTCTTCGCCAGTTCATCGATGGTTCCGTAGAGTTCGCGCATCTTCTCAAGGCGGAGGGTCTCGCCGAAGAGGTCGGGCTGGATGATCCGGTCCTCGGACAGCTTGGTGAGGATCACGCCGGTGGCCCGGTAGTCGGTCCCCTCCTTGAATATCCCGGCGAAGGCCGGACGGATGACCCGGATGATGTCGCCGGGAATGGCCGAGGCAGCGGAGAGGGCGCACTCCGCCGCGTCGCACCGGAAGTCCTGGCTCTTGAGATAGACGACCGCGCAGCGGGCCGCGAGCCCGTGCCGCCGCGCCTTGATGCAGGCATTCTCGATGTTCTTGGAAAGCTGGGCGAAGACAAACTCCCTCTCCCGCGAGGGGGGGGTGAAGGTCTTGGTCTTGGAGATGCTGGCGTAGTCGTGCTTTTCGGCCGTTTCCAGCTGATAAACCGCCTCCCCGTGGAGCTCCCACCAGATCTCCCGCTGGGGCTTGGTGAAGTGCCTGATCACCCATTCCTCGTCCTTGCGGGCGAATTCCAGGGCGGTACGGACCCCCAGGGTGCGCAGGTGCGCCTCGGTCTGGGGCCCGATGTTCCAGACCTTCCCGGCGGGGAGCTCCTTCAGGAAGAGGTGGGCCCGATTGCCGGGAATGATGGTGAGGCCGGCGGGCTTCTGCCATTTGGAGGCGATTTTGGCCAGGACCTTGGTGGGGGCGAGGCCCACGGAGAAGGTGATCCCCAGCTCGCCGTCCAGCTCTTCCCTGACGGCCCTTGCCATCTCGCCGTAGGACATGCGGAGCGGCCGCCTGAGGCCCGTCAGCTCGGCGAAGCACTCGTCGATGGAGTACTCCTCCACCACGGGAGTGTAGCGCCGCACAACGGCGAACATCCTGGCGGAGTAGAGGCTGTAGGTCTCGTAGTCCGAGGGGAGAATGATTGCGTCGGGGCAGGCGCGCCTGATGTCGGAGAGGCGCATCCCCCTCTTGACGCCGCGGGCCTTGGCCTCGTAGGTCATGGCCGAGGCGATCCCCCGCTCCAGGCCGGTGATCACCGGCTTCCCCCGAAGCTTCGGGTCCTTCGCCACCTCGCAGGAGGCGAAGAAGGAGTCGCCGTCGATGTGGAGGATGGCGCGGGGAAAGGAAGAGAGGGTGAGCGGGGTTTCCGTTGCCATGGCATGCTCAGCAGGAAAGGGCTTCGCCCAGCAGGGAGGAGATCTCGGGCCCGGAGATGGGGCGCACGCGCACGGAGCTCCGCGGCCTGCCGAGAAACCCCTGGAGGATGCGGGAGGTATGGCGGTCATAGGGGCGGCCGGCGTCGCGCACGCGGAACATGCCGTCCCGGTCGTATTCGATGCTGGCGAGGATCCGCCAGCGGTCCACGGCATAGGCGGAACCGGCTCCTCCTTCCCCTTCTTCCGTGATGAGGATGGGAGATGAATAGGGCCACTTCTCCACGGAGCGGAAGGCAAAGGCGTCGCGGAAACGCCGGTTGTAGGAGGCAGGCTCCTCCAGGCCGATGCAGGCGCCGCGGCAGCGCCTGAGCTGGTGGGCGAAGCAGGCCCCCTCCCCTCTTCCCTTCTCGATCCCCAAAAGCTTCGTGCAGAGCTGGTAGGCCCTGGCCAGGAGCGCGATCTCCTCTTCCGCCGCACGCCTGCTGCTGAACAGGGCCATGTCTTCCCCTTCGTCGGCGCCGTCCGTTGCGGAGAGCGAGAGGGTCTCGTATCCCGCGGCCGTCGTGACCGGGGCGGCGGCAATCCCCTTGCGCCGCCTCTGCAGCCGGTAATTATGGATGGGGGCGAACTCCCTGACCAGCTCCGCCTCCAGAAGGAGGGCGGAAAGCTCGCCCGAGGTCGGCCTGGCCTCGATGGACCTGATGCTGGTGGCGAGCAGCATCTCCTTCTCGCTCCCGTGGTCGGCCGCGAAATGGGCGAGTACCCGCTCGCGGACGTTCCTGCTCTTCCCCACGTAGAGGAGCTCGCCCCGTTCCCCGTAGAAGAGGTAGACGCCGGGGCCGCCGGGGAGGTCCCGCACCATCTTCTCCGGAATCGCGGAGGGAAGCGACGGGAGCTTGAGGAGACCGGCCAGCACGGCTTCGTAGCGTTCTTCCTTTTCCCGGCGGGCGATGGCGAGGAAGGCGCTGACGGCGCGGGCGTCGTCCAGGGCGCGGTGCCGGCTGGAAACGGTGATGTCGTGGCGCTCGATGATCCTCTCCAGGCTGTGCCCGCCGCTCTTTGGGTAGAGCTTGCGGGAGAGCCGCACGGTGCAGAGGGTGGGCGCGGAGAAGGGGATGCCGAGGCGCTTGAACTCGTTGCGGATGAAGGCGTAGTCGAAACGGGCGTTGTGGGCAACGAAGACGGCCCCTTCGAGAAGTTCGGCCAGCTCCAGGGCGATGTCGGAGAAGGAGGGCGCTGCTTCCAGCTCCCCGTCGCCGATGCCGGTGAGGGAGGTGATAAACGGCGGCACGGGGCGGCCGGGGTTGACCAGGGTGGAGAACTCCTCCCGGCCGTCGCCGCGGATGACGGCCACCTCGATGATCCGGTCGCGCAGCGGGTTCATGCCGGTGGTCTCCACGTCGATGATGGCGAAGGGCCTGGCGCTCATGGCCGGTACTGGCGGATGACCGCCCGGACCACCAGATCGATCTTCAGCTCGGCCTGGGGGACGATGGTCTTGTAGGCGCGGTTGGCGGGCTCCAGGTAAACCTGCTTCCCCCTCCTGCGGAAGTACTTGATGGTCCATTCGCCGTCGATATTGGCGACGACGATGTTGCCGGGCCGCACATCGGTGGTGCGCTCCACCAGCACCAGGTCGCCGTGGCGGATCCCCTCGTCGCGCATGGAGTCGCCAGTCACCTTGAGGAGAAAGGTCGCCTCGCGGTTCTTGATGAGCAGCTCGTCCAGGGTGATGACATCAGACAGTTCCTCCTCCGCCGGCGACGGGAAGCCGGCGGCAATGGAGCCGAGGAGCTTCACGCCGGTCGTGCGCGGGCCGGGGAGGAGCTTCCCTTGGGGGTCGCGTTTGAGCCACCCCTCTCTTACCAGTTTTCCTGCCAGGTGGAAGGCCGAGCTCTTGGAGTGGAGGCCCGCGATCCGCGCCAGTTCAGCGTAGCTGGGCATGCGGCCGTGTTCGTCGTGAAAGGCGATTATCGATTCCCTCTGTTCCGGTTTCATGGCATGAAGTATAATCGAACGAACGTTCGATGTCAAGGGGATGTTGAAAAACGGCGGTATCGGATGACGATTAAGTTGTTACAATGACAATTACCTACGAAATGCGCGTCCAAGAGGGCGCGCGTAACGTAGCCGCAGAAAATCCGCGAGTTGGTTTTTATTTCCATTTATGCCCGTGACATAATCACGGCAAAGGTATAAAATATGGACCCGGCGGGGCGCGGGCCGGGTCCGCAATATACACCCCCCTCAATTTCAAGATTTATTCCGATGATCTTTCCCCTGACGCGCGCCCATCTGACGGCGCTGGTTGCCTACATTTCATACGTCGTGCTGCTTTTCATCGATGCCGGGCTGGCGCCGCTCCCCCTGCTTGCCTTCATCGCCATCTGTCTCGCCGCACCCTTCCTGCCGCGGCTGGGCTTCTACCTCCCCGCCGTGCGCCATGGTAACAGGTCGGAAAAGAGCGTTGCGCTGACCTTTGCCGGCGGCCCTGATCCCGGCTTCACTCCCCGGCTCCTCGACCTTCTGGACCGGGTCGGCGTCACCGCAACCTTCTTCGTGACCGGGGAACGGGCGGCGCAATATCCGGATCTGGTGCGGGAGATCATCGCCCGCGGCCACACCGTGGGCAATCATTCCTACAGCCATACTCCGTTCCTGATGTTGAAAGGCATGGCGGCGATCCGCCGGGAGATCGCAGCCACCCAGGATCTGCTCAAGGGTCTCGGCACGGTCCCGCTGGCCTTCAGACCGCCGCTGGGGATCACCGGGCCGCGCCTCTGGCGCTGTCTCCTGGAGCGGGGGATGTTCTGCGTCGTCTCCGGACGCCGCCCGGACGGCGGAAGCAGGCGAATCGCCGGGATGGCGGGCCGGCTGCTGAAAAGGACCGCCCCCGGCGACATCATCCTTCTCAAAGGTGCCCTTTCGCGCCGGGAGGATGCGGAGCTGTTCCTGAAGGAGATTTCCCAATTCGTGGATGGAGTGCGCACCGGGGGATTCAGGATCGTACCGCTCGCCGGCCTGATCGGCAGGGAGACCATGCTCCGCGCAGGCAATGGGACCGGGGCGAACCTGGCGGAGCTTTTTTACAACGACCTGGCGCCCGATTACGACCATGAGCAGTTCGCGACCGCCGTTGCCATGTCCAAGCGCAAGGAGTACGAGCTCTTTGCGGCGCGCCTCTCGAAGCTTGCCGACGGCGCGGGGCGGGTGCTGGAGATCGGGGCCGGCACCGGCATCTTCACCATCCCCATCGCCAGCCGCAGCAGGGAGGTGGTGGCTGTCGACATCTCCGGCAACATGCTCGGCCTCCTGGAAAAGAAGGCCGCCGGCGAGGGGCTTGCCAACATCCGCACGATCCGCAGCGATGTGGAGGCGGGCCTTCCGGAGGGGCCCTTCTCACTTGCCTGCGCCTTTGCCGTGCTGGAATACATGGCCGACCTGCCGGAACTCCTGCGCCGCATCGCCGAACGCCTGGAGCCCGGCGGCGCTATCTATTTCATAACGTCACGCCGCTCTTTCCTGAGGTTCTTCATCCAGCTGGGCAACGCCATGCGCCAGGGGATGTGGCTCAAGGCGCGCGGCCGTGGCCAGGTGGAAAGGATGCTCAGGCACGCCGGTTTCGACCGGATCGAGATCGACACCCATCTGTTCAAGGTGTTTAACGGCGGCGGGATGCTCCTGGAAGTCTTTGCCCGGCGCGCTTGCGCCCCCGTTGCGGCCGCGGAGGCGCGGCAGGGGGCGCTGCTGGTCGTTCCCTCCTGCGAGTCCGGCCCGGCCCTGCGCCGCGTTGCCGAAGGCGCCGGCGAGATCGGACTTTCTGTGCTTGTCGCGGATGATATTGACGAGCGGTGCGGTGCGCGGACGACGGAACCGCCCGTAGAGATACTGACGGAGAAGTTCGGCCGGAAAAGGGGGGCGGCTATCCTGGCCGGGGCCGCCCTGGCCAGGGAAAAGGGGTACGGCGCGATAATCACCATGGATGCGGACGGAAGATACGACCCGGATGATTGCCGACTTCTCCTCGATGCCGCACGTAACTCGTGGCCGGCAATTGTCATTGGTGAGCGACCTTCCGGAACGGGCATGGGCGCACGCCAGGGGGATATTTCCGCGTTCCTGGGCCGCCTCGCGTGCGGGCGTGTGCTCCCCGACAGCCGGAGCGGCTTCTGTCTCTATCCCGTTGATTTCCTCACGTCCCGCCGTTTTTTCGCCGGCGGCCGGGGTTTCGATATCGAGTCCCTGGTGCGAGGGGCCTGGGCCGGGCTGCCACTCATTGCCGTGCCGGTTAGCGGTGGAGACTTGCCTGCGGCCGCGGCAGATGGCACTCTTCGCGGGAAGCTCCGGGACAATTTGTCCCTTGCTGTCCTTTATGCCTTGCTGTTGCTGCGCGCCCTCCTCCCCTGGCCGCACCGGCGGATCGTGGCAAGGGGCGCGGGTGACGATCCCCTGCTCCTTTTTTCGGAGCCGCGCAGGTTTTTCCGCCATCTCTGCCGCGAGCACGCTTCGGCGGCGGAGCTTGCTGCCGCCGCATGGGTCGGCATCTTCATCGGCGCGCTCCCCATCATACCATTCGGCCTTGTCACCATCGCCTATGTCAATCACAAGCTTCACCTTAACAAGCTGGCCGGCATGGCCGCCAGCAATGTCTGCGTCTTTCCCTTCATCCCTTTCCTCTGCGTGGAGGTCGGCTATTTTTTCCGTTTCGGCCGCTTCTGGCTGGAGTTCAACCGCCAGACAATGCTTCACGAGCTCCACTACCGCCTCTGGGAGTGGCTCCTGGGGTCGCTGGTGGTCGGGCCGCTGGTCGGCCTCGGCGGCGCCTTCCTCACCTATCTCCTGGTGCGCAGTCTGCGGCGGGGGGCGCAGGAAGCCTGTTCATAAATTTTACGGGGAAGTTGCTAAGACCCGACAAATATGCTATGTAAATTTTACGAGGTTTCCGGATGGAAACCGTTGGCATACATGGGCATGTTTAATTTTGAGTTGCGAACCGGGAGGATTTGGGTGAGCATCAGAGTCATGCTGGTGGATGATCACAACATGGTAAGCGAGGTGTTGAGCGCCCTCCTGGCCAGGGAGACCGACATGGATGTCGTGGCGACAACGGATAACGGCAGGGAAGCCGTTCGCATGGCGAAAGAAATCAGGCCCGATGTGATCGTCATGGATGTGGCGATGCCGGAGCTGAACGGTATTGAAGCGTGCCGGCAGATCATGGTGGACAATCCCGAGGCCGGAGTGATCATCCTGTCGATGCACGAGGAGCGACGATTCGTCCTGGAGGCCCTCAAGGCGGGGGCCAGGGGGTACATCCAGAAAAAGAGCGCCTTCAAGATGCTGGTGGGGGCGATCCGCAGCGTCGCGGAGAGGGGCGGCTACCTGGACCCGAAAATTACCGGGATCGTCGTCTCGGGCTATGCGCAGCACGACAATGAGCCGGGTGACGAGAACGGGGTCATCCTTTCTCCCCGCGAACGGGAGGTCCTGCAGATGATCGCTGAGGGGAAAAACACCAAGGAGATCGCCTACGCCCTCGATATCAGCACGAAGACCGTAGATTGCCACCGCCGGCAGGTCATGCAGAAACTCAGGCTGGACAATATTGCCGATCTTACCAGGTATGCGATCCGCGAAGGAATGACCTCCCTCTGACAGACTATTGAAAAACTATTGCGGGGCCGGTCTGCGGTGTTGGATTTTGACCCATCACGCGCCGGCGAACCGCATGGGCTGCACCCTGTTTCTGCCGCTCTGCTTGGCGATGTAGAGGGCCTTGTCCGCCATGCCGATGATCGCCCCTTTTTCGGGGACCCTGGCGCCGGGGCGGTAGCTGGTGAAACCGGCGCTGACCGTCGCTTTGATCTTTTTCCCTTCCACTTCAATCTCCAGGCGCTCTATCTCGCTACGCAGACGTTCGGCAAAAACACCGGCTCCGCTGAAATCCGTTTCGGGCAGGATAACCGCAAATTCCTCGCCGCCGTACCTGGCGATGATATCGGAGCTGCGTACGGCCGATTCGGCCCTCCTGCTGATCGCTGCGAGGACCCGGTCCCCGGCGGGATGGCCGTAGGTGTCGTTGATCTTCTTGAAATAGTCGATATCGAAGATGATCAGGGAGAGATCCCGCTGGTAGCGCTTTGACCTGTCCAGCTCCCTGTCCAGGGCCTCCTGAAAATAACGGTGATTGTACAGACCGGTCAGGGCGTCGCGGAACGCCAATTCGTGCAGTTTCACGTTGGCGCAGTGCAGCTCTTCGGCCAGCTTTTCCGCCTTTTGCTTGGCCTGGCGCAGCTCTATGACCAGGAGCTCATAGGATGTATTGAGGTTGCTCAGTTCTTCGTTGGCCTGCTGCAGGATGGCGGAGAACGGCTGCATGGCTCCGGCCGGGATGTCGAAGGAGACAAGGATCTCCAGGGTCTTGGCGGCCACATCATCAATCAGCCTGTCAACGGCCTCGCCCCGGATGTCGAAGGCGGTATGCAGGATTTTTCTTACTGTTCCGATCTCGTCCACACTCCTGTTGCCATGGTAGATAGCCGAGAGGCTATCGGAAAGTTTCAGGATCTCCACCTGTTCCCGATACTCGTCGGGAATCAGGTCATGCCGGTGGTGATAGCGGATGGGGATATAAATCTCCTCCGGAAGCCGCCAGCTGCTCAGGAGTTCCGCTCCCAGTTCCTGGTGGTCGAAACCGAAACAATGGCGCTCGATCTCGTGGAGGGGTGCCTGGCCGGCCAGGTTTTCATTCATTGTTAGGCGGTACCGCTCCGGAAAAGAGGCATTAAAAACTATGACGCCGATATCCTGGAGCAGGGCGGTGACGAAGATGTCCCGACTGCGCAACCCCACCAGCGACGCGGCAAGATCGGCCGCAACGGCCGCTGTTATGGCCCTTCGCCAGTAGTGGTCGAAATCGAACCCCTTGTCTTCCATGCTTTTCATGTCGGCGCAGATGACGAAAGAAAGGGCGATGTTTTTCACCGCATGGGTGCCCAGGACCGAAATGGCCGTTTCTATGTTCGAAACCCTGCGAGCAAAATTGTAATAGGAGGAATTCGCCACCTTCAGGACTTTTGCCACCAGGGCCGGGTCCGATTCGATGATGCGGGCAATGTCCTTGAACGAAAAATCATCCCTGCGCACCGCATCGAGAATCCTGATGGCGATGGCCGGCGGCGAGGGGAGACGCACGCTTGCGGATATCAGCTCATGAACGCTGTTCACTTTTTGTGACCCGTTTTTGCAGGGAAATGCGGGTATCTCGCTTCCCGGCGGAGTGGCGGTTGCACTGGTTTCAGATGAAGATCTCATAAGATTCAACCGTCCAAATGTATATATTATTAATAACTTGTCCGGCTCGTGCTTATCCTATCGGAGAGAAACCTGATTTCTTTAGCGATTTCCCTTAATTTATTTTTGGGTAAATCCGCCTTTGAGTAACTATCATGCCATGATGCTGTATCGACCGATACCTGTGCCCCGGCACAAATATGCGTCCCCAGTGCGTCCACACATTGCTAAGGCATTTTTCCCCCATGATAGGGAAAACCCCTATTAAATCCGATTGAAATCAGCCGATACAACAAATCAGCGGTATCGCTCATCGGGTGTCAATCGCGGTGGAGAGAATATGCGAGTCCATCAATATTCATTCAAAATATCTTTTGCGCGGCCGATAAGAATAATGAGTGAATTCCTGGAGCACGGCTTCTCTATCGGCAAGGCAGATGAAGCTTCCGCCTTGCCCCTGCTTGAGTTTCTTCAAAAGGGATTATCCGTTATGGCCGCTGACAACTATTTCCTCGGCCGTCAGCCGATCTTCGACGGCGAGCGCCGCATCGCCGGTTTCGAGCTACTGTTCCGTGCCTCGAACGTCCCCTACGCGGAAATCTCCGATTATTCCATGGCGAGCGCCAGCGTCATTCTCAACACTCTCACCGAATTCGGCATCGGCAGGATTCTCGGCAGGCACCGGGGCTTTTTCAATGTCGATAGCGAGCTTCTGATGAGCGACACCCTTGAACTGCTGCCGCGGGACCAGGTGGTAATCGAGCTCCTCGAAACCATAGAGGTAACCGATTCCGTTGTGGAGCGCTGCCGTGAGCTCAGGAAAAAGAATTTCGTCCTGGCGCTGGATGACAATATCTACTCTGAAGCTTCCATACCGCTCTACGAGACGGTCGATATAGTCAAGGTCGATATCCAGCAGGTGTCCGCGGCGGAATTGTCAGGCATGGCCGCGTGCCTGCGAAACTGGCCGGTGGGGCTCCTCGCGGAAAAAATCGAAACGCCGGAGCAGTACGCGCTCTGCCGGGATATCGGCTTCGAATTTTACCAGGGCTATTATTTCGAGCGGCCCAGCGTCCTTCACCAGAAGCGGCTGGACGATTCGCGAATCGCCCTTATGGACCTGTTCAATAAAATATCTGCGGAGGCCGATATTAAGACATTGGAGGAATCCTTCAAGAAGAGCCCGACCCTGGCCTACAGCCTCCTGCGGCTGGTAAACTCCGTGGCGTTCGGATTGCGCGAGAAGATAAGTTCGTTGCGTCACGCCCTGATGGTCCTTGGGGTAAGACAACTCAGGCGATGGGTGACCCTGGCGCTTTTCGCATGCACGGAAAAGGGTACGGCGGCGAGCCCTATGCTCGAGGTTGCCGTAACACGGGGCCGGCTCATGGAGATCCTCGTGGCCGGGCACGGGCAAGGCGCGGGGGAAGATGATTTCCCGGAACGCGCTTTCATCGTCGGCCTCCTTTCCCTTGCGGACATAATTTTTGAAACATCCATGGAGGAGATCCTCGGCCATCTCAATCTTACGGACGATGTGCGCATGGCGCTCGCATTCAGGAAAGGAATTCTGGGAGAGCTTCTCTGTCTGGCGGAAAAGGTCGAGCGGAGTGAATGGAGCGCGCTGCCGGGGCCGTTGGAGAAATTCGGACTTACACCTGAAGTTCTCCTGGACGCTCAGATACGCAGCATAGACTGGGCAAACAACCTGCACGAGATATTCTGATGGGAGCTCACGAACAGACGGAGGCAAAATGCAGCAGTCCT
>Ga0335080_10005074_pt1 | contig 13494 bp, 13 predicted proteins | sample Lox_Sample_34_FD_206720 | JGI IMG/M metagenome (GOLD analysis project Ga0335080, IMG submission 206720) | Soil microbial communities from Loxahatchee National Wildlife Refuge, Florida, United States - Lox_Sample_3.4 | ecosystem: Environmental > Terrestrial > Soil > Wetlands | place: USA... | reverse complement strand
CTTCCGCCGGCAATGACGGCGCCGTGGGCCTGCAGTATCCGACGCTCAATTCCATCCACACGCCGGGCACCGCTCCGTCGGCTATCACGGTCGGGGCGACGACCAACGCGCATCTGCTGTTCGCCAGCGTGACGCCCCAGGGCGGCAGCCCGATGGATGCGATTTTCGGCATCGGGGGCAGGACCGGCGGGCCGCTGACCGCGCGGCTCGCCGACGTGGCGCAGGTCGGCAGCGACGACCTCGCCTGTGCGCCGCTGCCCGACGGTTCGCTGGCGGGCGTGGTGGCGCTGGTCCGGCGCGGCACTTGCGTATTCAGCGACAAGATTTACTTCGCGCAAAGCGCCGGCGCGGTGGCGGTCATCATTTACCAGCCGGCGGGCACCGACTATCCGGTCGAGATCGACGCCCGCGACGTGGGCATTCCGTCGATGGGGGTCGGCTATACGGATGGAACCACCCTGAAGAGTCTGGCGGCTGGCAATGTCAACGTGACGCTCGACCCCGCGCTGCACGCCAAAGACGCCCCCGATGCCAATACCGTGATCTATTTCTCGTCGCGCGGCCCGGCGCTGGGTACGCTCGGGATCAAGCCCGAGGTGGCGGCGGTGGGCACGGACCTTTACACGGCTACCCAGAAGTTCGACTCCAACGGGGATATCTACGACGCCACCGGCTACACTACCGCGACCGGCACGAGCTACGCCGTGGGGATGGTGGCGGGTACGGCGGCGCTGGTGAAGCAGAGGTTCCCCTCCCTTACCGCGGCCCAGATCAAGTCCGCGGTGGTGAACACCGCCACCCAGGACGTGGCCGGGGACAACGGGCGGGCGCGCGTCAACGACGCCGGAGCGGGAAAGCTGTATGTGGCCAACGCCGTGAACGCGGCGGCGGTCGCGGAGCCGGCCACGCTCTCGTTCGGTTCTCTCGGGACCGGGTCGCTGCCGCTCAACCGGACGCTGAATCTCACCAACATCGGCTCCTCGAATGCCACCTTCAGCTTCACCGTGAACCAGCGCGATCCGGATCCGCGCGGCAGCGTCCGGATGTCGCCTTCCAGCCTGACCTTGCAGCCCGGGCAGAAATCGAGCGTCACCGTGAGTCTCTCCGGCACGCGGCCGAACGCCGGATCCTACGAGGGCTTCATCGACATCACCGGCGCGGGTTCCGCGCTGCACGTGCCCTACGAGTACATCGTGAGCGACGGTGTGGTGTACAACGCCTTTCCGGTGATCAACGGCAGTTTCGTCGGCGTAGCCGGCGATCAGGACTGGATCCTGGGACTGCGGGTGACGGACCGGTACGGCGTACCCGTTCCGAACGCGGCCGTGAGGTGGGGTGTCGTGGCGGGAGGAGGGAGTATTTACCAGGCGGATGCGACGACCGATGTCAACGGGTTGGCCGCCGCGGACGTAGACCTCGGCTCTCAGCAGGGCGATCAGATCTTCACGGGCACGGTGGCCGGGCAGGTGGTGGAGTTTGACGGCTTCGCGGGGTTGCAGCCGGTGATCACCAGGGTAGTGGACAGCACCGGCGCCGTCCCCGGCAACGGGTTCGCTCCCGGCGCCCAGATCGCGATCATCGGCAACGGGCTCGCCACCACGACGGCACGGGCGCGCGCCGGAACGTTGCTTTCCCTTGCCACTGTCAGCGTGAGCTTCGATGCGCCCGGCGTCAGCGTTCCCGGCCAGCTGATTTCCGTCAGCCCGGGAGAGGTGGACGTGCAGATTCCCCAGGAGCTGAAAGGACAGGCGTCGGCGCAGATCAAGGTAAGCATTCTCGATATATCGAGCCCGCTATTTACACTCCCTCTGGCTCAGTAGGTGCCGGCGGTCTTTTGCAGAAGGAGACCGCGGCGCGGAGTCCCGGTACGCCTGCGCGTCAGACCGTACAACGACTTGTTAACGGCTTGGGTCCGGTGGATCACGTTCCGCGGCCCGGTGGGCCGGGACCCGCGCAACCCCTGGCAGGGGCGCGGGTTAAACTTATTGTGAGAATCGGTAGCCGCCTCGCGTACGTGAAGTCCAGCGGGTCGCGCGACCGATTCAGTGTGTACCCGGTGCCGGCAGTCGCGCCGGCCGATACGCGGACGGGCAGTGTGCCGGTGGTTGTGTCCGGAGGCATCGGTGCGAAGGCCGGCCACGAGGCGGTACCATCCGAGCGGCTGCAACGCCGCTGCGAGATGCCGCGTCCAACAGCGCATAAGGCAGTCCCCAAAGGGTAGTTCATGAAGCGTTTCGTTGCGTTCTTTCTATTCGCGCCGCTGCTTTGCGCCGGTGTCATCCCCGGGCGATACATCGTCGAACTCTCCAACGAGTCGGTGGCGGAGCACATGTTCCACTACGCCCCGCAAGGTGTCCATGGCCGCGCCGCCATGCGCAGCACGGAAGCGGACGCACAGCGTACCCGCATCCGCGCCCAACAGCAGGACGTCCGCACCCGCGTGGAACAGCTGTCCGGGCGGATCGTGGGCCAGGTGGAAGAGGTGAGCAACGCGCTGATTGTCCGGATACCGGATGCCCAGGCGGCGCAACTGGCGGCGCTGCCGGGCGTCAAGAAGGTTTACCCGGTGCGCAAGTTCCACCTGATGCTCGATCACGCGCTTCCCCTGCACAAGGTGCCCGATGCATGGAGCCAGGTGGGCTTGGGGAACGCGGGCGCGGGAGTAAAGATCGCGATCATCGACACCGGTATCGACCAGAACCATCCCGGGTTCCAGAACACTTCCCTGACGGTCCCCGGCGGTTTCCCGCGCGCCAACACCGCTGCCGACCTTACCTACACCAACCAGAAGGTGATCGTGGCGCGGAGCTATGCCAGCCTGTTCGCATCCCCGGATCCGGATCCCTCTCCCGCGGACCACGTGGGCCACGGCACGGCGACCGCGATGTGCGCGGCAGGCGTACAGAACGCCGGCCCCCTGGCCACCATCAGCGGCGTGGCGCCCCAAGCGTGGGTCGGCAGCTACAAAGTGTTCGGCTCGCCGGGAGTGAACGACTATGCCACGGAGGACGCCATCCTCACCGCGATCAACGACGCGGTGGGCGACGGCATGGACGTGATCAGCATGAGCCTGGGGAGCGACGTCGCCACCCGATTCGCCGACGACCCGGAGGTGACCGCGCTGGAACAAGCGGCGGCGAACGGCATCATCGTGGTGGCCGCGGCGGGGAACAACGGGCCCAATCCGGGAACCATCGGATCGCCCGGGAACGGGCCTTCGGCCATTGCCGTCGGCGCCACCAACAACGACCGCGCGTTCACCACGACCGTGACCGTCAACGGCCAGTCTCCGGTGGCGTCGGTTCCCGGCAACGGTCCCGCGCCCAACGCACCGGTCACGGCGCCGATGGTGGACGTCGCGTCGCTGGACGGCACGGGAACGGCCTGCTCAGCTTTGCCGCGGGGTTCCCTTAACGGGGCGATCGCTTTCATCCTGCGCGGTCCCTGTACCTTCGAGCAGAAACTGGACGACGCCCAGGCCGCGGGTGCGGTGGCAGCCGTGATCTATACCGACCAGGCGCGGCCCGACCCGATCCCCATGGCCGTCGGCCAGGCCACCCTGCCCGCCCAGATGATCGGCTACCAGGATGGAGTCACGATCAAGCCGTTGCTGAAGAGCCCCGCGCAGACCACCATGTCGTTCACTCTCGGGCCCATGTACGTAAATCCGGCGCGGCTGGCCGACTTCTCCTCGCAGGGGCCGAACGTCGATTTTTCGATCAAGCCGGACCTGGTGGCCGTAGGCGTGAATCTGTATATGGCTACCGAGAAACTGGATCCGCAGGGCGCGATGTACAGCCCGGACGGCTATACGATCGAGCAGGGCACCAGCTTTTCGGCCCCGCTGGTGGCGGGCGCGGCGGCGCTGCTGAAAGCGGCACGGCCCGGGCTGACCGCGGCCCAGTATCGTTCGCTGCTCGTCAACTCCGCGGATCCGGCCTCGCTGGTGCCGGGCACGGCGGCAACGGTGCAGCAGGCGGGCGCGGGCGTGCTCGACGCGTTCGCGGCGCTGAATGCGACGGCGGCGATGGCGCCCGTGTCGCTGAATTTCGGATCCGGCCCTTCCACGGTCTCGACCACCCTGTCCCTGGCCATCTCCAATACCGGCACCGCCGGCGACACTTACACCCTTTCGGCAACGCCGTCCGGAACCGGGCCGATGCCGTCCATCCAGCCCGCAACCGTGCGGCTCGACCCGGGTGCGTCGGCCACGGTCTCGGTTACCCTGACCGGCTCCTCGCTCGCGCCGGGCGCGTACCAGGGTGTCCTGCTCGTTCAGGGGGCGAACACGAGCGTGACTTCCCGCGTGCCTTACTGGTACGGCGTCCCGTCGGATACGCCGCAGTATATTACCGTACTGTTCGCCGATGACACGGCGACTGCCGGCACGGTCGATCCGGACGCGATACTGTTCAAGATCACCGATGGGTTCGGCATGCCGATCACCGATGCTCCGGTTAACGCTACCGTGGTTTCCGGCACTGCGGTCATCGCCAATTTCGGATCGCGGGACCGCGAGGTGCCGTCCGCCTACGGCATAGACCTTCGGTTTGGCCGCCGCGCCGGATCTTCCGTGATCCGCATCACGGCGGGGAACCTGACCGAGGACGTCACCGTCACGGCGCAATAAACCGGGCGTCCGCCGCGCGTGTGAGGGACCCGGGTCCGCTATAATGTGACCTTGGGAGCAGTCCCCGCCCGATGAACGATTTCAAGAAGAAACTGCAAGACGAGATCGCCGCCCTGGAGTACGAGCTGCGGACCGAGCTCCCGCGGGAAATCCACAAGGCCCGGGCCCATGGCGACCTGAGCGAGAACGCCGAGTATCACGCCGCCAAAGAACGGCAAGGCCTGGTGAATGCCCGGCTGAACCATCTGAAAGAGCGGCTGGCGCAGATGTCGATGGTCGACTTCTCCAAGATTCCACGCGACAGGGTGGGGCTGGGCTCGACGGTGGTGGTGCTCGACGTCAAGCGCGACGAAGAGATCACCTATAAGCTGGTAACCAGCGAGGACGCCGACGCGGCGAACTTCCGCGTGTCCACGAGTTCGCCCATCGGCCGTGCGCTGCTGGGCAAGGAGGTCGGTGACGTGGTGAAGTTTCAGAGCCCCGGGGGGGTAAAGGAACTCGAGGTGCTGCGGCTGACCACGATCCACGACGCGGTTGACTGAAATATGACGTATACCCGCGCGATCGGGGTGGTCTGCGGCGCCATCATCGATCGCATCGTGCGCTGGCTGGCGCTCTCCAAGATCCATCCGAACGTGCTGACGTTCATCGGTCTGGTAATCAATATCTGGGCCGCCTGGCTGTTCTCGCGCGGCAGCTTCCGGCTGGCCGCGGTGGTGGTGATCGGCGCCGGGCTGTTCGACATGGTGGACGGGCGGGTGGCGCGCGCCACCGACCAGGTGACCCGCTTCGGCGGGTTCTTCGACTCCGTGGTGGACCGCTACTCGGACCTCGCCCTGTTCATGGGCCTGCTGGTCTACTATGCCTCCATCAACCGCTTTTTCTACATTGTCCTTACCGCCATCGTCATGACCGGCTCGGTGATGGTAAGCTACACGCGCGCGCGCGCCGAGTGCACCATCCCCAAGTGCAAGGTGGGGTTTCTGGAGCGGCCGGAGAGGGTGGTGCTGATCATCATCGGCGCCCTGTTCGGCCGGATGGCGGCGGTGCTGTGGGTGATCGCGGTCTTGTCCAACCTGACCGTGATCCACCGCATGATCTACACCTGGCAGGAGGCCCGGCGGCTGGAAGATGCGCAGCTCCGTGCCGTGCCTAGCTCTCCAGAATCACGTGCGCCATTCCCAGCTCCGCCGTATGTGTAATGGATAGCGAGATGGCACGCACGCCGAGGCTGGCCGCGATGGCGGCGGCCCGGCCGTGCAGCCGCAGCGTCGGCCGGCCGGAAGGCAGGTTGGCGACCTCGAAATCGCGCCACGTCACGCCGCTCGTCCAGCCCGTGCCGATGGCTTTCATGCCGGCTTCCTTGGCCGCGAAGCGGGCCGCGTAGCGCTCGTACCGGTTGGCTTTCCGCTCGACGTAGGCGATCTCCCCGGCGGTGTAGACGCGGCCCACGAACCGCTCGCCATAGCGCTCGATGGAGGCGCGGATGCGGCTCACCTCCGCCAGGTCCACCCCGGTCCCCAGGATCATGGCAACTCGGCGCCCGACGTGGTGATGGTCAGGCGGCCGTGCTTGACGCCGCGCGTGCTGATCAACGCGTCCGCGATCCTTCGCACCTCCGCCGACTTGCCCCGCACCACCAGCACCTCCAGGCAGTTGTCGTGATCCAGGTGTACGTGCAGGGTGGACAGGATGGACTTGTGATGGTCGTGCTGCAGGTCGGTCAGTTTCTCGTTGAGCAGCCGGACGTGGTGGTCGTACACCAGCGTGACGGTCCCGACCACGGCGCTGTCCGGAGATTCCCAGGCCTTCTCCACCAGTTCGTCGCGAATCAGGTCGCGAAACGCCTGCGAGCGGTTGGTGTAGCCGCGCTGCGCGATCAGGCGGTCGAACTTGTCGAGCAGCCTGGATTCGATGGCTACCCCGATCCGGCTCAGGTCGCTCATGCGTAGTTACTATAGCAGGGTCGGCCAGGGGCGGGGAGGCGGACGCAGCGGTGGCACGAATTTGCGGAGCGTGCTACCGTGAGAGACGAACGTGCATATTCCGGATGGATTCCTGGCCGCGCCGGTCTGGGCGGGACTCGACGCAGCCGCCGTGCCGGCCGTGGGATACATGGTGCGGCGGGCGCAGCAGGGCTTTGCGGAAACGCGTGCGCCGCTGCTCGGGGTCATGGGGGCGTTTGTCTTCGCCGCCCAGATGATCAACTTTCCCGTGGGCGTGGGCACCAGCGGCCACCTGGTCGGCGGAGCCCTGCTGGCGTACACCCTCGGGCCGGCGGCCGCCAGCGTCGTCATGACCGCCATCCTGGCTATTCAGGCCCTGGTGTTTCAGGACGGCGGCATCCTGGCGCTGGGTGCCAACGTGCTCAACATGGCGGTGGTGGGAGTGTGGGCAGCCTACTTACCCTTTCGCTTGTGGGGCGGCGGCAGAGGACGTAAGTGGGCCCTGTTCACCGGGGCGATGTTATCGGTCCTCGCCAGCGCCCTGCTGGCCATCGCGGAACTGGTCGTTTCAGGGGTGAAACTGCCGTTTCCCGTCCTGGTGGTTTCAGTAGTCCTGTTCCTGGTGTCCGCGGCGCTGGAAGGAGCCATCACCGTGGTCGTGATGGAAGCGCTGGAGACCGTGCAGCCGGATTTCGTGCACCGTCCCGCGGCCGGACGCCCGTATGCCGCCTCCGCACTGGCCATAACGGCAGTCCTGCTGGCGGCGGTCGGCATCCTGTTCGCCTCCACCCATCCCGACGGGCTGATGAGCCTTGCCGGGGCGGCCGGCATCGCCGGCCGCGCGCGGCCGCTGGTGAGCTCGCCGCTGGCCGATTACGAGCTGAGGTTCTTTTCCGGGCCGTGGCCGCGCAAGGCTGCGGCAGGCATCGCCGGCCTGCTGTTGATTTACGCCGTCTGCGCCATGGTAGGCCGGTGGGTAAGCCGCAGCAGGAGCGCCTAGTTGCATCACGTTACCCTGGAACGCTGGAGCCGCGGCACGAGCGCGCTGCACCGCCGCGATCCACGAGCGAAAACCGCGGCCCTGCTGACGTTCCTGGTGGTGGTGGCGATGACCCGCAGCCACCTGCTGGCGGCGTCCGTTGCCTGGCTGGCCTGGCTGTGCCTGGCGGCGGCCTGGGCACGGCTGCCGCTGGGCGGCGTGCTGGCGCGCGCTGCTCTGGTGCTTCCGTTCGGCATGGTGTTTGCCGCGGTGAGCTGGGCGGCGGGCGATCCGGAACATGCGGGCTCGCTGTTGATCAAGAGCTATCTCTCCGCTGCCGCCGTGCTGGTCCTGGCGGGCACTACGCCGGTGCCGCAGTTCCTGAACGGCCTGGAAAGGAGCGGAGTGCCGCGTTTCCTGCTCATGGTCGTTCAATTTCTCTACCGATACCTGTTCGTCATCTCCGAGGAGGCGCAGCACATGCGCACCGCTGCCCGGTCGCGCGGCGCGTCGGTGGGCGGCATCGTGGCGCATCGGGCCAGGTTCCGCGCCGCCGGCGGAGCGCTGGCAGTGCTGTTCGCGCGCTCTTACGCGCGCGCCGAAGAAATTCACCGGGCCATGATGGCGCGCGGCTTCGAGGGGCATTTCCAGCCCCTCGGCACCTTCCGCTTCGTCGCCGCCGACGCCGTCTTTCTGCTGGTCGCCGTGCCCGCTCCGCTCGTCATCCGCCTGCTGGTCGAGAAGGCGGTGCCATGACGCCATTGGTTGAAGTTCGGGGCCTCCGCTACCGCTACGGGGACGGAACGGTCGCTCTGCTCGGGCCAAACGGATCCGGAAAGACCACCTTCGTGCTCCATCTGAACGGTCTGCTGACCGGGGAAGGGGAGATCGACGTCTGCGGAACCCGTATGACTGCTGCCAGCGCCCCGGCAATCCGGCGCAAAGTCGGACTCGTCTTCCAGGATTCGGAAAGCCAGCTCTTCATGCCCACCGTGCTCGAGGACGTGGCTTTCGGGCCGCTCAATCTCGGTTTCAGCGCAGCGGAGGCCGAAAAACAGGCCCGCGAGGCGCTGGCGCGGGTGGGGATGGCGGGGGCGGCCGGCAGGGCGCCCTACCACCTGAGCGCCGGCGAGAAAAAGCGGGTGGCCATCGCCGGCATTCTCGCCATGGAGCCCGAGATTCTGGTGCTCGATGAGCCGACCACTTATCTGGATCCGCCCAGCCAGCAGTCGCTCGCCGCGTTACTCCGGGAACTGCCCCAGGCGAAGATCCTGGTTACACACGACACCGCCTTCGCCCGCGTCCTGTGCGGGCGCGCTGTGTTCTTTCGCGATGGGTTAATCGCGGGAGAGGGCCGCCTGGATGATGTAATCAGGCAATTCGCGTGGGAATAGCATGCCGCCTGCCGAAACGGCACCCCTGCCCCTTGCGTCCCCCCGCTCTTTCTACTAACCCTGCTTTTTCTGGGCAGCGGCGCGGCGGCGGTGTTCGGCCCAACGTTTCTTCTGCGCCAGGGCGATGCGGCGGCGTGCGGCCGGGCTCAGGATCCGTTTCGGTTTCTCGGCCTTATCCGCCGCGGCGGAGGGTAGACGGATGCCCTTCAATTGGGCCTGCAATTCGCGGATCTTATTCTCCACCTTCTGCTTCTCAATCTGGTATCCCACCAGTGCCATCTGTAAAGTGAGAGGGTCGTTTGTGTTGGATTTATTTTTTGCCATTGGTATCCCTTCGCCACTATAACATACTGTTAACTCTGCTATGTCAAGATGATTTTCAGTCAAAACACGGGTTTCGTCAACGAGGAACCATGAGAACAGTCATACAGCGTGTCAGCCAGGCGTCCGTAACCGTGAATGGGAGTACTATAAGTCGGATAGCCACAGGACTTCTGGTATTGATCGGAGTAAAGCGCGACGACTCGACCGCCGACGCCGACTACCTGGTGGATAAGATCGTGCACCTTCGCGTTTTTCCGGATGATGCCGGGAAGATGAACCGCGATCTGACGGAGGCCGGCGGCTCCCTGCTGGTAGTCTCCCAATTCACCCTTTACGGAGACTGCCGCCGCGGCCGGCGCCCGAGCTTTGACCGCGCAGCGCCGCCGGAACGGGCCCGCGAGTTGTATGAGTGTTTCCTCGAGGCGGCGCGCCGGACCGGCGTTCCCGTCGAGGCCGGGGTCTTCCAGGCCAGCATGGAAGTGAACCTCGTCAACCAGGGGCCGGTTACCATCCTGGTAGACTCGGAGGAGCGGCCGACAAAATGATCGAGACTTACGGTTACGCCCGGGCCGGGCTTCTCGGTAATCCGAGCGACGGTTACTTCGGCAAGACGCTTTCGTTCGCGATGTCGAACTTTCGCGCCCGTGTGCTCATTTATCCCAGCGCCCGGCTGGAGGTCAAGCCCTCCAAGGTGGATCTGCCGGTTTTCGAAAACCTGGAAGACCTTTATCGCATCACCCGTTGGCGCGGTTACTACGGCGGGATCCGCATCATCCAGGCGGCGATCGTCCGCTTCATCGATTATTGCCGCGAGCAGGGAATCGGACTGGATGACCGCAACTTCACGCTGGAATACGAGTCCAACATTCCGCAGCGGCTGGGCCTGGGAGGGTCGAGCGCGATTATTACCGCGGCACTGCGCGCCCTGTGGCGGTATTATGCCATCGACGTTCCCCTGCCCGTCCAGGCCAACCTGGCGCTGGAGACCGAGACGCGGGAACTGCTGATGCCGGCGGGCCTGCAGGACCGTGTCATCCAGGCATACCAGGGCCTGGTGTTCATGGATTTCTCCCGCGACGTGATGGAGAAGCAGGGTTACGGCAATTACGAGCGGATGGACCCGGCGCTGTTGCCGAACCTGTATGTCGCCTACCGCACCTTGCTCAGCGAGGGCACCGAGGTCTTTCACAGTAACATCCGCGAACGCTGGCGGCACGGCGATCCCGAAATCGTGGAAGCCATGCGCACCTGGGCCGGGTACGCCGAGGAAGGGCGCGCCTGCCTGCTGGGGCGCGACTTCAAGCATCTCGATTACCTGATGAACGCCAACTTCGACCTGCGGGCGCGCATTTACCAGATCGACCAGGGCAACCTGCAGCTGGTGCACACGGCCCGCAGCGTCGGGGCGACGTCCAAGTTCACCGGGTCCGGCGGCGCTATCGTGGGTACTTATCGCGACGAAGCGATGTTCGCACGCCTGGTCGAGGTGATGAAGGCGATCGGAGTAGCGGTAATCAAGCCGAAGATCGTCCTGCCCGCCGCGCCGTAAGATCGGCACGCTGCCCGGGATCACCGGCCGGCGGGACGGCGCGGTTCAGGCGCGCCCCAATAGAGAGAAAGCCAGGATGCGGCGACCGAGGCGCCGCTTCGGACCTCCATCGGTTGCCGGCACGCGGCGGACCTCCGCACGTGCGGCGTGGCCGCCAAAGGCGCCAGCCCTCCCGGGCATGTGCGGAATCCGACACTGCCGGGCTTACTGCGCACAGCAAGCCGCGGTTGGGCCGGTGCCTCGTGTCCCGGCGCCCCCCGGTTGTTCTGCAGGTAGCAGGTCGTATTCCAGTTTTCGGGAGGCATCTTCGGCCGTGGGGACGCCGGGACACTGCACCTGAGCCCAGCCGGTCAGCCGGGTGCCCAAGTGTGCCGCTCGTCGTAGCTCACCTTCGACTGCACGGCGGCACGCAGTATTCCGGGCGGGCTTCCGCGGACCAGCACACGCGAAGGGCGGCGAGGAGTTGGCATCAAAATCGCCCCTAAGGTAATCCTTGCGCGAGAGAACACAAGCCGTAATCCGGCAGACGACTGCCGATGGCTGATGGCTGAAAGCTGAACGACGCTTATTCCTTGGTCGCCAGCACCGCGTCCACCACCGATCCCGTCCGCCTCGCTTCCACCCGGGCGAAACCCGCCTGGCGCAGCAGGGCCCCGTATTCCCCGGCGGTCCGCTCGCGGCCTTCGGTGATGACCAGCATGTTTAGGGATTGCATCAGCGCCGGGACCGGACCGCTCTTGTCTTCGTCCAGCAGTTTCTCCGCGATCAGCAGGGCTCCCTGCGGGGGCAGCTTGTCGTACACGATTCCCAGCAGGGTCGCGATCTTCTGGTCCGACCAGTCGTGCAGGACGCGGCCCAGCGCATAGAGATCGGCGACCGGCAGGTCGTCTTCGAAGAAGTCGCCGGCCAGCACCTCGATGCGTGCGTGGGCCGGCGATTGCGCCACCTCCTCGCGGGCGAACGCGGTCACACGGCCCAGGTCGAATACGGCGCCGCGCAGCGCCGGGTAGCGCTCGCAGGCCGCGATCACCAGGTGGCCGGTCGCTCCGCCCAGGTCCACCATCCGGTGGAAGCGGCTCAGGTCGAACGCCTCCACCACGCGCGGAGACGACACCATGCCGGCGCCGTGCATGCCCTGGATGAAATCCCGCAGGGCGTCTTCGGTACGGAAGAAATGGCTGAAGATGGGGCCGTCCAGATCGAACGTCTGCTTCCAGCGATGGGTCCCTTCCCGCACGGCATCGGCCAGGTTGGCCCACATCGGAAAGAGCACCGCGTCGGAGTAAAGCACGTAACCGTGCATCGAATGGGGGCTGGCCGAGCAGAGATAGACATCGGCCACCGGCTGGTTGGTGTACACGCCCGCCTGTTTGGTCAGCAGTCCCAGCCCTACGCAGCCGTCCAGCAGGCGTTCCATCGCGTCCGCGTCGGTCTGCAGGCGTCCGGCCAGGCCGGCCGCGCTGCAGGGTTGTTCGCGCAGGCGGTCGAAGACGCCGAGCGCTACTGCGGTGAACATGGTCTTGGAGCGGCGGAAGGAGTCGATCAGGTCAAGTACGGGCGTCGGTTCGGGGAGCGGCATGGGTCTGGAAATGATCATAGCCCAGCGGCGCCAGCGGGCGGCCGTCGAGCCGGACCTGTCCTGGAGTCCCGCGCCGCATCTCGCCGATGCGCGACAGCGGCACGCCCGCGAACTCGTCCGGGACCCTGGTTCCGCGCGGCACCGTGAACAGCAGTTCGTAGTCCTCTCCACCGTGCAACGCCTGCTCCAGGCTCGCGCCCGCAAAACGCGGGGGCTCGCTGATCCGGGCTGCCAGCTTCGACGCCAGGCACAGTCGGCGCAAGTCCAGCGAGAGGCCGTCGCTGAGGTCCATGGCGGAGGTGGCGCGCAGGCGCTCGCGCAGGTAGACGCCCAGTGAAAGGCGCGGCTGGGGAGCGAGATGGCGTTTCCACGCCCGCCCGCGGCGCGTTTCCAGCCCCAATGCCGATCCGCCCAGCCGGCCGGAGACGTATATGCCGTCTCCCGGGTGCGCGCCGTCGCGGCGCAACGCGGTACCGCGCGGTACCGCGCCGCACACCACGATGTCGCACGTGACCCTCTCCGCGCGGGCCAGGTCGCCCCCCGCCAGCAGCGTGTCCGCGCCGCCGGCCAACCCGAGCAGTCCGCGATAAAAGCGTTGCATCCAGCGCCGGTCCGTCCACGGCGCGACCGCCAGCGAAAGCAGGCAAAAGCGCGGTTTTCCGCCCATGGCCGCGATATCGCTCAAACCGCGAGCCAGAGCCTTGTGTCCCACCGCCTCCGCGGGATGGGTCCCGCGCTGGAAGTGCACGCCCTCGATCAGCAGGTCGGTGGTGAACAGCAGGTCCTCGGCCGAACCCCGCGGGCGGTAGACCGCGCAGTCGTCGCCGATGCCCAGCGCGATGCGCGATCGCGGCCGGGGTTGCACCTGCGACCGGATCCACTCGACCAGTTCCAGTTCGTTCGCCACAGGTCCATGTTAGCTTGACCTCATTACTCCCATTTGAGAGAATGGCCTACGAAGTTTGAAAGTGTGTTTGTGCGCGCCTCGTAGGTTCTAAGGCTTCGAAAGTTCTACCAGTAGCTTTCCTGGATCCAGGACCCCAGAGCACGGCGAACAAGATCAGGAGATTGTGTACGTGAAGGAAAAAGGTAC
>Ga0335080_10005073_pt1 | contig 13495 bp, 8 predicted proteins | sample Lox_Sample_34_FD_206720 | JGI IMG/M metagenome (GOLD analysis project Ga0335080, IMG submission 206720) | Soil microbial communities from Loxahatchee National Wildlife Refuge, Florida, United States - Lox_Sample_3.4 | ecosystem: Environmental > Terrestrial > Soil > Wetlands | place: USA: Florida... | reverse complement strand
GCACCATCTCTTCTTCGAGCGAAACAACGCTTACGACGCCGCTGAACGCTTCGGCCAAAGTCGTAGCCGTCGGCACGTCGAGCGCCTGGTTGATGCTGGCGAAAACGCCTCTATCGAGAAGCGTCTTCAACAAATCCTTGGCGCGCACGTCCAGCTTTTCGGCGAGCTCGCGAATGGTGATGCCTTCCGTGATCGTGACGTCGCGCGGTGGACGCGGCTCCGGCGGAGCAATGACAGCAGCGGCAACACCGCGACCGCCAGCTCCCGGACGCTGGCGCGTCGGATGCAGTTTGCGCTCGCCTTCAATCTCGCGTTTGTCTACGACGGGACGCTGCCGCTGCGGTGGTTTCCGCGCGTACAGCGGCTTTCCGGGCTCCGCCTTGGGCGGCATTTTGTCCGGAAGCGGCGGCAACATGCCGGGACGACCAGGCATGCGCGGGCCGGGACGAGTACCTGTAGGCGTCGGGCCGCGGCGCTGTTCAAACGGACGATTGCCAGGCGCCCCGCCAGGGCCACCCGGACGCGGCGTAAAGGGTCGGCCCTGTCCACCACCCATCGGCCGCATCGGTTGACCCGGGCGCGGACCGCTGGGTCGGCCGCTACCCGGAACAGTGCCGGGAAGCGGACCACGATTTCCAGTGGGCAGCGGGCGAGCCGGCGGGCGTGTCCCCGGTGCGCCAGAGGCAGCCGCGGGACGCGCTGCTGAAGGTTGCGCGCCGCTTCCAGCGGGGGCGGGCGGCCGCTGGCCGGGACTGGTTTGCCCGGGAGCTTGCGGGCGCAGTGGCGCACCAGCCGGGGGACGCGTGGGCGCTCCGGCGGGAGGACGCGCAGGTGTGCCAGAAGTTTGCGGGCGCGCAGCAGGTGCTGGTGCGGCAGGAGTGCTGCCAGGAGTTGCGGCAATCGGCACAACCGGTACAGCGGGTTTCGGCGCCGCAGGCGGCGGCGCGGTTGGAGCTGCGGCTGGGCGAGGAGCCGCAGGCGCTGCAGTGGTAGGCGCTGGGGCGGGAGTTGTCGGCGCAGCCGGTGGGTGTGAGGCTGGCGCGGATGGAGGTTTTGCAGCGGGCGCTGGAGCGGGCGGATGCGCAGCCGGAGCTGCGCTGGGCGTAGCAGGACGCGGAGCTACAGGCGCTCCCGGAACGGCCGGCCGAATTGCCGGAGCTGCCGCAGACGGCTGCGGTGCAGAAGGAGCGGGAGCAGCGCCGGCTGGACGCATCCGCGCAGCTTTGGCGGCGGCCTCTTTTGCTTCCTTTTCTTTTTTGGCAGCAGCTTCGGCGGCAGCTTCCGCTTCGGCTTGGCCGGTGATATTTTTGCGAACTTTCTCCGCGACATCGGCCGGGATCGAGCTGGAGTGCGTCTTCTTCTCGGTGACGCCGTACCCGGGTAGAAGATCAATAATGGCCTTGGCTTTGACCTCGAGTTCGCGGGCCAGTTCGTTGATTCTTACTTGATTTGCGTCGCTCATTCGCCCCTTAAACTTTTCCCCACTAAACCTTGCTGGTTGCGTTGGCGTTTTTCGTCGCGTTAACGCGGACCAGATCGAATTATTCTTTCGGCTCTCCTTGCTGAGCCGATTCGTTTGCACCTTCCGGATACTCCGGCGCTGCGCCTTCCGCCGAATCCGGTTTTTGTGCTGCGGATTCGTTCGTTTCTGCGGTTCCGGCTGCGCCATCTGCGCCGCTGGCTTGTGATTCTTCCGTCGCTTCCGCACCTTCCGCCGCGGCTTCGGTTTCGCCTTCGGCAGTGACTTCGTCGGTGGCTTCGGTAGTCGATGCAGCTGCGGCGGCAGCTTCGGGTCCGGCTTCGTAGTACTTGTTCACGGCCTGATAGATCTTGTCGACCATCTTTTCGCCGATGCCCGGAATTTCCATCAACTGCTCGGGTGTCATCCCGGCGAGTTTTTCGAGATTGGTGATGCCAGCGGCTTCGATTTTTTCGATCGTCTTGGGCCCAACGCCGGCGAGAACCGTCAGCGGGGTAACCGGCGCGGTCAGCGCGGTCATCTGCTCTTCGATTTCCTGACGCTTTTCTTCTTCGCTCTTTATATCGATGTCCCAGCCGATGAGTTTGCTCGCCAGGCGAACGTTCTGGCCTTTTTTGCCGATGGCGAGCGAGAGCTGGGAGTCTTCGACGATCACTTCGAGCTTGCGATTTTCGGGATCGGTGATCTGGACGCGGGTGACCTTCGCCGGGCTGAGTGCCTTCTGCGCGAAGGCAACGGTTTCCTCGCTGAACGGGATAATGTCGATTTTCTCGCCGCGCAGTTCACGAATGATGGACTGGACGCGCATGCCCTTCATGCCAACGCAGGCGCCGACCGGGTCAACATCCTTATCGCGGCTAGCGACGGCGACTTTGGTGCGTTCGCCGGCTTCGCGCGCCGCGTGACGGATCTGCACAGTGCCGTCGTAAATTTCCGGCACCTCCATTTCGAACAGGCGTTGGACAAGACTCGCATCTGCGCGAGAAACAATGACCTGCGGGCCTTTAGCAGCGCGATCGACCATCTTGATCACCACGCGCAGGCGCTCACCGATGTTGTAGGTTTCGAGCTTGGACTGCTCGCGCTTGGGCAGCCGCGCTTCCGTGCGCCCCATGTCTACGATTAGATCGGGACCCTCAGCGCGCTTCACGATCACCGTGACCAACTCGCCGACGCGATTGTGATATTCGTTGTAGATCGTGTCGCGCTCGGCTTCGCGCACTTTTTGCAGAATCACCTGCTTGAAGGTCTGGGCGGTGATGCGGCCGAAAGCTTCCGTGGGCTTGGTGGCAGTGATTTCGGTGCCGACCTCCGCCGACGGATTCTTCTTTTTCGCGTCCGCGAGGCTAATTTCTTTTTTCGGGTCGGTCACTTCTTCCACAACCGTGTGGACGGAGAACACGTCCACTTGCCCAGTTTCCTGGTTGAACTTGGCGCGCAGATCTTCTTCGGTTTTGTAGTGCTTGCGCGCGGCCACCACCATGGCATCTTCGATGGCGGACACCACAATTTCCGGCTCGATGTGCTTTTCGCGGCTCAACATCTCGATTTGTTGATAAAGCAGGTTCGCCATTGCTCTTTCCCGATCTTGCTCGATTCTTCCTTTGCTTGCTGCTGCGCGGTCTGCCGTTTTTCAGTAGCCGGCGGAAACCGTTAAAACTCAACGACCAGTTGGGCCTTGCGAATTTTCTCGAGCGGCACTTCCACCGTACGCGGCGCTTTGCCCTTCAGCTCGACTTTTACTTTGCCCTCGAACAACCCCCCAAGCCGCCCTTCAAAAAACTTCTCGTTTTCGACCGGCTCGGTCGTGCTGATCTTCGCCTGGCGCCCACGAAACCGTTCGTAGTCTCCGGGCTTGCGTAAGGCGCGATCCAGCCCCGGCGAGCTGACTTCCAGAACGTAACCCGGACCGGGGATCAACTCCTCGACATCCAGAATCACGCTCAACTGCTGGCTGACGCGCTGGCAGTCGTCGTGGCTAATCCCCACTTCGGCTGCCGCCTCCGTGCCCGTCCCCAATTGCCCGGCCGCATCGCTGATCGAGGCTCCGGCTTTCGGCGGACGGTCCAGAATGACGCGAAGGAACCGCTGCTTCCCGATCTTCCACTCGACGTCATAGACTTCCAAGTCCATCGAGTGCGCGACGCGCTCGGCGGCGGCGCGAATTTTTTCCAAATCCAACTAAAGACTCCACGAGTAATGCCGGTCTACCTGCACTCCAACCGGCCCAACAAAAAAGTGGGCTTGCGCCCACCGATCCGTGCGACCTGCCTCAGTGCGAAGTCACAGTATATTCCGGCCGCAAGTCAAAAGCAAGGCACGCAAACAAGATGCGCCGCAGGCAGACTCCGCGTAAACGGCGAGACCAACTTGACTCTTTTTCATTGGATTGTGTACCGCAGGAAACGGTGCAGATGCCTTTCCGAACACAGCCAGGCGCGTGGAGAGAAGTAAGTCTCGTAAAATCAAGGAAATAGTTCTGGCGTTAAAACTGCGTGCTCGGACTCCTGGTGACACGAGTCTCCAAAATTGGCATGGGCCTGCTTTGCGGGGCGCTTGGCGTGTCGGCATTGGGGCGGGCGGGGTGGCAGCAGCGCTCGGGGAGTTCTACGAGTGCGGAGCTTAGAGACGTAGCAAGTTCGACGGCTCACCGCGAACCCGGAGCGGCGCCATTGCCACACATTATCTTTTGGGCCTGGGAACGCCCGGAGGATTTGCGTTTTCTCAAGGTTGGACAAGCAGGGGTAGCGTTCCTTGCCAAAACGATCTTCGTCGAAAGCTCAGAAACCGGTGGGACAAGCCGACGTGGCTTTACCGTCCGCCCCCGTCTGCAGCCGCTGCGCACTACCCCGGGCACGCCGCTGATGGCCGTCGTTCGAATTGAGACGCGCGGAAAGGGCGCGGTGGCAGAAGGCTTGCCGCGGGTCCATCGAGTACGGTTGGAAGACGCGCCCGATGCTTCGGCCATGCGCGAAGAACTCGCTTCCGAAATCGCGGCCCTGCAGTCGGTGCCCGGCGTGGCTGCCGTGCAGATCGACTTTGACGCGTTGGTAAGCGAACGCGGCTTTTACCGCGACTTGCTCCACGACGTGCGCCAGAAATTGCCAGCCCGGCTGGCGCTTTCCATAACTGCGCTCGCTTCGTGGTGTATTGGCGACCGTTGGCTGGAAAACCTGCCGGCGGGGACGATTGACGAAGCGGTGCCGATGCTTTTTCGAATGGGACGCGATGGAGGGCAGGTCGTCACGTTTATGCGCATGGATGAAGAGTTCCCGGTGACTGCCTGCCGAAGCAGCCTAGGAGTCTCTATCGACGAAGAACCTTCCCAAGCCGTGCTCAAGGGCATCATGGCGTCCCCCGCGATGCGAACAGAAGGAAAAAGAGTCTACGTATTCTCGCCTCATGCATGGACCGCGAAAGAAGCGGAAGAGGTTCTGAAGGAGCTACAACCGTGATCACGAAGAAGAGTTCTGAGCGGGGAGCGAGGGGCATACGCCACATCAGCCGGTGCTTGCTGGCCACGATAAGCAGCGCGCTGTTGCTAATGCCACCGCCGATTGCACGAGCTTGCGGGCCGGATTTCTCCTTGCCGACGTATACGAATTTCAGCGAACCGGATGACAACGCAACATTTGCGCGAGGAAATCTGGGAATCGTGCAGACCGGCTATTGGCACCTCTATTTGTTTGAGGCCTACCGAAATTTGAGCGGTAAGCCGTTTACCAAGGACGAGCTGGCGGCACTGAACTTGGATACGGGCTCACAAGCGGCCACCACACCAATCGACGAAAAGCCCGAAAATTGGATCGAGACGTGGGGAAAGAAACGAGCTGAAGTCCTCGCGGAGAAGCCCAAACCGTCGAGCATGGGTTCCGATGCATCGGGAATCATCCGCGCAGCAACACGCGACGATCAATACGTGGAGTATTACAACTGCTTGAGCGGAGCTTTCGAATATGCGGTGCACACTCTGGAGAGCCGCGCGACACAATTTGGAGCGCAAAGCGAGCTGGTGAAGGACTGGATCAAGGCGCAGGACCAGGTATTCGAGAATTGTTCGGCCGGACAAGGCTATCCCGCGCCGACAAAAGCGGCTGTAGTTCCAGCCACGGCGAAGCCGGACGACCCCGCGATTGTTCGAGCCGACCGCGCGTACCAGATTGCGGCGGCGCTGTTCTATGCGGGCGATCTGGATGCCGCGCAACGAGCGTTCGAAGGCATCGCGAAGGATGCGAATTCGCCGTACCAAAAGCTGGCGCCATATCTGCGCGCGCGGACGCTGGTTCGTAAGGCAGGCCTTTCGCAGGACTCCGAGTACGACACAAAAAGCATGAGCGAGGCCGAAGCGCAGCTGCGCTCGCTGCTAGCAGATGCGAGTGAAGCAGAGTTCCATCCGGCCGCGCAGCGGCTCCTGAACTACGTACGGATTCGATTGCATCGGCAGGAGCGGCTACGTGAGTTGGAAACGGAGCTCTCGTCACCGGCCGCCGCAAAATCCCGGGGCCAGGACTTAACGGATTATTTGTGGCTGCTGGACCATCCCATCCTCACGAAAACCGTCACGATCACACCGGCAGCCGAAGGAAAACCCGCACAGAAAGGCGTGACGGTGGACGAATCGTCGCGACTACAGGGCGGCGACATGACGGATTGGATTTTCACGTTTCACGAAAACGGCGCGGAAGCGTATCAGCACTCGCTGCAGAGATGGCGCGAAACTAAATCGTTGCCGTGGCTGGTGTCTGCTGTGGCGCATGCCGGCCCGGAAGATGGCGCGCTGAATGAACTGCTGAGCGCAGCGTCGAGAGTGTCACCGGATTCGCCCGCGTACATCACGGTGAATTTTCACCGGCTGCGGTTGATGGCGCAATCCGGGCTGCTGGACGCAACGCGGCGCGGTGTTGACACACTTCTTGCGCAGCGGTCCGATGCGCTGCCGATCTCGGCGCGAAATGAACTTTTCGCGCTCCGAATGAAGTTGGCAACCAATCTGGCAGAACTATTGAAATTCGCGCCGCGAGTTTCAACAGAGGCGCGGACGATTTCGCCGGCGGACGCCACGAAGTCCGTGTTCGCACCCGGTTCTCCGGAATGGGCCGCCGCGCAACCGCACTTCGATGCCGACGCCTCCGTGATCCTCACGGAAAAGCTGCCGCTACGATTGTTGGCCGAAGCGGCGAAGTCCGAGGCTCTGCCGCGAGGATTGCGCGCGGACATCGCGATTGCAGCATGGACACGCGCCGTTCAACTGAAAAACGATGCGGTCGCGCGGGAACTCACGCCGGTGCTGAGTGACCTGGTCCCGGAGTTGAAGACGGATTTGGACGAATACTCCGCCGCGCAAGGAGATGCGCGTGAATTCGCGGCGATTTTTGTGCTGCTGCGCAATCCGGGCTTTCGCCCCTACGTGAGCGCCAGCCCGGGCCGAGGCTGGTTTTACAGCACCGACGGTGGAACGCATTTCAATGGAATCGACAACTTCGGTGACAACTGGTGGTGCCCATTCTTGCCGGAAAGAAACAAAGAGAGTTACGGCGGCGGTTTTTACTACATGTTCGCGAAGCCGCGGCAGCCGCTGGAGGAAGTTTATCCGGGTGGAACTGTGCCCGAACCGGATTTTCTAAGCGCGCAGGAGAAAGCGACGGCGCACGACGAGTTTCAAGCACTGGCGGCGCTGTCTTCCGCGCCGCGATGGTTAGGGCAACTAGCCGTGGACTGGGCCAATGCGCATCCCGATGATCCGCGCGTGCCGGAAGCGCTGCACAACGTAGTCCGGGCGTGGCGCTATGGTGGATGTGGTGATTCGCTGCAATCTGGAGAGCAGGGTCAATCCGAAACGAAAGAGCGGAACCATTCGAAGGAGGCGTTTGAAATTTTGCACAAGCGCTATCCCGACAACGAATGGACGAAGAAAACGCCGTATTGGTTTAACTAAGGCCGGCGGACACTGCGCAGTCGCCCTCGGCGCGAAGATTCCCGGGCTGAAATGCGCCGGAGCTGGGCGACGGTTCGCTGCAGTTCCTGGATGATTCGCCAATCCGGGCATTTTGCGTTGAAAATTTTAAGCAGCGCATCGAAATACCATAACTGCTCATCTCGGCCGCGCTTGAAGCGCTTCCAGACGTCCGGACCAATCTGGCGGTAGTCTTCCAAAATGGCGCGAGCGTTATACAGTTTGTCCGCTGCCGAAACTAGCAGTGCATCCCGGGGTTCCCGCGGAAGCCGCTCGATATACGCCCGCTTCCGGATGATCCACGCGGCCTTCTTCCGGCCTTTTGGTTCAAAACTATCCGAGCAGCCTGCAACGATTCGTGCCACTGTCGGACCGAATTTGGCTTCAATATCGCGCAGCCGAGCCATGCCGCCTTCGTCTTCGACGGCATCATGAAGCAGAGCGGCGATGGCCATGTCCTCGGTCACGTCCATGCCCACATAGCCCGTCTCGCCGAGCACGATCGAAGCGACACCGAGCAGATGAGCCATATAGGGCACCCGCGTTCCCTTGCGGAACCCGGTGTGGATTTTCCCGGCGTATTTAACCGCTCGGTTAAATTGCGAGGTCAATAAAGGCACGGCTGCTTCTTTGGCAGACGATTCAAGCCTGCGAGATTTCGCGGATCGTCTGGGCTAAATCATTGGCAATACGGGCTTTGTCTACGCAAGCGTTCGCGCCAGCTTCGAGCGCACGCGGCCGAAGATGCTGCGGATCATGCTGGCTCATAATTACAATTTTGATGTTCGGAAATTGCTGCCGCAGGAGACGCGCGGCTTCCAAGCCATTGAGCCCAGGCATACTTACGTCCAGGAGCACCACGTCGGGCCGGGTTTCCTCGACGGTCTTGAGAATCAAGCTTCCGTCCGCAACTTCGCCGCAAAATTCGCAGGACGGCTCGCCGGACAGCAAGCGGACGATGCCCCGGCGCACCAATTGATTATCGTCGGCAATAAGGATACGCAAGGTTGCGAGCGCTTCGCGAAATGAACTAACCAGCCGCTCGCAGAGGTTTGACGCCAGCCGCTTCCGTGGAGAGCGCAGAAGCTGGAATGGGAATCGCCACGGTGATGCGGGTTCCCGAACTGCCGGACTCGATATTCATTAGGCCTTCAAACTGCCGAATCCGTTCCCGCATTCCGCGAATGCCCACACCCGAGCGCCCCGAGTGAATCTCCGCCAGCTTTTCCGGGAGCATGCCGCCGCCTTCATCCTGAATTTCGACGGATACGGCATCTGCCTCGCGAGCGATTCGGATTTTAGCGGTTTTGCTGCCGGAATGGCGATGAATATTTGTCAGGGACTCCTGGACCACGCGGAAGACCACCAGTTCGAGATCGCGCGGCAGCCGGCCGAAATCTTCGGCGATGTCCAGTTGAATCTCGAGGCCGCTGCGCTCGACGAGACCCTGCACGTACCACTGCAGGGCGGAAGTCAACCCGTTTTCATCCAGCAGCGGAGGATGGAGCAGGTAAGACGTGGTGCGAATTTCGCGATGCAGCTGCTGCACGGCTTCCTGAATCATTTCGGCGTCGGTGGCTAGTTGCGGAGCGCGCCGGCCGGCTTTTTGGACCAATTGCGCCAGGCTGATGCCGAGAACCGTGAGCGTCTGGCCCGCGCTGTCATGCAGCTCGCGAGCGATACGGCGGCGTTCTTCATCCTGGGCCTGCATGAGGCGTTGCGAGAAATCGCGCAGCAAGTCCGCCTGCCGAAGAATCTCGGCGTTGCCAGTCTCCAGCTCGAGAGTGCGGGCGCGGACTTCCATCTCGAGCGTTTCGGCGAGCCGGCGGTACTTCTCTTCGGTGCGTTTGATCTCCGTGATGTCCACGCCGGTGGGGTGGAGATACAGAACGCGGCCGTGGTCATCGAAGATGGGGTAGAGCGCAAAGTCCATGAGGCGCTCCGTACCATCGGCCAGCGAGTACTTGATAATTTCTCGATAGGGAACGCCCTGCGCAGCGCGTGGCGTAGCGGCGCGGATCTTCTCTTGCGATTCCAGAAAATCACGCCACCAGGGCGTTTCCCAAAGCGATCGGCCCAGCACGTCGTCGACGCGATAGCCGCAAGCATCCACGGAGAGCCGGTTGGCCTCGATCAAGATGCCGTCGAGCGTCATGATGCCGGCGAACTGCGTGGTTTGCTCAAAGACGGCGCGGAACTTCGCGGTGGCCTGGACTGCTGCGGCGGTGATCTGCCGCTCCCGCTCCTCGGCGAGTTTGCGGTCGGTCACGTCCAGAAGCACGCCAAACATACGGGTGCCGCCGCCCAAGCGCGCGCCTTTGCTGTTGAACCAGCGTAAGCCCAGCGTGGGATGCTGGTAGCGATACTCGAAGTCCATTTCTCCCGTATTTTGGGCCAGCTCCATCTGGCGCCGCACATCGGAGAAATCGTCCGGGTGGAGACGACTAGCCCATACGTTGGCATGCTCGGAGTCGTCGGGATCGGTGCCGAAGATGCGATGCAGTTCGGGAGAAAGCACGTGAACGTTATGCACCGGATCCCATTCCCACGTGCCGACGTGGGCGGCAGTCTGCGCGAGGCGGAAGCGCTCTTCACTCTCGCGCAGGGCTTTGTCGCCGCGAATTTGGGCGCTAATGTCGCGAGCGACCTTGGAGGCGCCTACGATGCGACCCGAGGAATCGCGGATGGGAGAGATGCTCAGAGATACGTAAAGGGTGCTGCCGTCCTTGCGCATGCGAACCGTATGGAAGTGATCGATCCGTTCGCCGCGGCGAAGACGGCTGAGGATATCGGCTTCTTCGCTGTGCCGATCGGGCGGAATCAGCAGCGTGATATGGCGTCCGACGGCCTCCTGGGCGGTGTAGCCGAAAATGCGCTCGGCGCCTTTGTTCCAGCTGGTGATCACGCCGTCGAGATCTTTGCTGATAATGGCATCGTCGGATGAAGTGACGATCGCCGCGAGCAGTTCGGCATCCAGCCGCAACCGGCGTTCCAGGGCAGCGGCCTCCTGGCGGAAGCGCGCCATCGCCAAGTGCGCTCGGACGCGGGCGAGAAGTTCGCGAGCCGAGAACGGCTTCACAAGATAGTCGTCCGCTCCGGACTGGAAACCCTCGATGCGCGCCTCTTCGCCGGCACGTGCAGAAAGCAGAATCACAGGCGTGGATTTAAGACTTTCTTCGGAGCGTACTGCCTGCAAGAGTGCCAAACCGTCGAGCCGCGGCATCATCACGTCGGCGAGGATTAGGTCCGGTACATTTTGCCGCGCCAGATTAAGAGCGGACTCGCCGTCCGCAGCAAACTCGAGTTCATAGTGGCTGGACAGAAGACGCTGGATGTATTCACGCATGTCTGCGTTGTCATCGGCCACCAAGACTCGCGCAGAGGACCCGGCGAGTGGCTGTTGGTGCGGAAGGATGCTGGCTGGAGCGGCGGAGACTGCAGCAGGGAGTTCATCCGACAGGAACTCGGAGCCAGGAAGCCACCGGAGCGCCTCCTGCACGTAGGCGTCGCCGCGCAGCGCAGTGGATTCCAGAGTGCGCGGCGCGTCAATGCGATCCGCGGGCAGATGATCTTTTCCAAAAGGAATCGAGACGGTAAACGTACTACCGCGGCCGGGCTCGCTCTGGACCGAGACCGTGCCGCCATGGAGCCGAACCAGCTCGTCCACCAACGACAGGCCGATGCCGCTGCCCTCAAAGGTGCGGCCGCGGGCGCCCTTCACGCGATAAAAACGCTGGAACAGCAGCGGAATTTCTTTTTCCGCAATACCAATGCCGGTATCGCGAACCGAAAATTGAGCGGCTCCGCCCGCCGCGCGCACCGATACTTCAATTTCGCCTTCGAACGTAAACTTGAAAGCGTTCGAAAGAAGATTGAAAACGATCTTCTCCCACATTTCCTGATCCACGTAGACCGGTTGATCCAGCGCAGAGCAATGGATAAGCAGGCGCAAGCCGGCGCGTTCGGTGGCGGACTGAAACATGCCGGCGAGTTCGGCGGTCAGGGTAGTCAGATCGGTGGGCTGATATACGGCTTGAATGCGACCGGCTTCGATGCGCGAAAAATCGAGGAGCGTATTGACGAGTTTCAGGAGCCGCAGAGAATTGCGATGCGCCAGCTGCAGCCGATCGCGATATTCAGGCGCCAGATCATGCGCGTCGCCGAGGATATCTTCCAGCGGCGCAAGCATCAGGGTAAGAGGGGTGCGGAACTCGTGACTCACATTGCTGAAAAAAAGCGTTTTGGCGCGGTCGATTTCGGCGAGCGCATCGGCGCGTTTTTTTTCCTCTTCCGCAGCGCGGGCATTCTGAATGGCAGTGCCGACCTGGTCGGCAATGAGGGTAAAGAACGTGCGGTACTCGGCATCGATCTTGCGCGTGGGGTTCACGCCGGCAATGAGCACACCGATGGGTTGACTCTGCCCGGGCATGTTTACGGGCAAGGCGAATGCTTCGACAACGGGCCGCCGGCCGGGCCCCAGAGGTAAGCCAGGTACATCCGCTAAAGAAATCAGCGAGGATTGCGACGTCTCGATGATCTGGCCGATTGGCCAAAGCTGAGATTTTGATCTGGCCGAAAGTGAAATGTGCAGTGGACTTACGCCGGCGATGCCCGACGGGATCAGGCCGGCGCCTTCCAAGGTGGCCGAACCGCGGTCGGGGCCAAGGAGATAGAGCAGTGAGAAGGGAATATCGTCCGGGTTCCGCGAAATTGTTTGGATGGAAGAGGCGCAGGCGGCCTCGGTGGATTTTTCCAACAGCGCCTTGGCAGACAATTCCGAAAGCGTGCGCAACCGCCGCGTGTGGAGCACTTTCGCGGTGGTTTCGGTGCTCGGACAGAACAAGCCAGCAACCTTGCCGGACTCGTCGTAAATCGGACTGTAAGAAAAAGAGTAGTAGGTCTCTTCCACGTATTCGCCGCGGCTCATGAACAGCTGAACGTCGTTGACGTAGGACGCTTCTCCGCGCGCAAAAACGCTCTCCGCCAAAGGCCCGCAGTAATGCCAGATCTCCGCCCAAACTTCGCGGGCCGGACGACCGAGCGAGCCCGGATGTTTCGCCAGGCTCAACACGGAAATGTAGGCGTCGTTATAGAGAAAGGTCATGTCCGGGCCCCAACCGATCCAGATGGGGTGCTGGGAATTGAGCATCAGGTTGACGGCCGTCTTCAGGCTTTGCGGCCAGGATGGAATCGGGCCGAGGGGAGTCGAAGACCAATCGTGCTTCCGGATCAGATGGCCCAGGTCTCCCCCGCCGAAGAGCCATTGGTTTTCCGCGGACTCTTTGTGCGGAGAGGAGACTGGCTGTTCTTCCGGGGTCCCGCCCATGATTTCGAGAATGGCGGGCAGCAAATCGCGGGCAAGAGTGGCCTTCGAGACGTATCCACGCGCGCCAATCTCGGCGGCATATTGCCGAACCAGGACGGGATCATTCTGGGTGACGATGATGATTTGCGCTTCGGGAATCTCGTTGCGAATGATCCGGGTCGCCGCCGCACCGTCCATCCGCGGCATAGACATATCCATAAGGACGACGTCGGGACGAAGCCGCCGCGCCAGCTCGACAGCTTGCAGCCCATCGGCGGCTTCACCGCAGACCGACCAGTCCTCGCGGCGCGCCAGCAACGAGCGAATTCCCCGCCTTACGGGTTCATGATCGTCAACAATCAGAACGCGCACTTGCCTCTCCTGTCCCCAAAAGGGGAGCCTCCAGCCGGCCCTGCGCCGAAGATACTCTGGCCCTGAATCGTTTGTAACGGCTCGCTTTTGTTGAGTCCAGCAAGCATACGCGAGCCCTGGCTCCGCCACACTGGCATGCGGCCGCCTAACCGGGGAGTCCCTGATGAGTGAGTATGCCGAACTGGCCCCGAGTCACGAATACAGGAAGTTCTGTATGGAACCTCGAGCCAGTCGCCGTGAGAACCGCGAGCCCCCAATCGTGCCGCGCAAGTGCAGCCAAGGGACTACTGCGGTCTGGCCAAATAAATGTCGAACGGTTCGAGAGCCGGGCGGAGGCGGCGAATGACTTCGCTAGCCCACAGCTTGGCGCTGAGTACCGTCACCC
>Ga0335080_10005071_pt1 | contig 13498 bp, 10 predicted proteins | sample Lox_Sample_34_FD_206720 | JGI IMG/M metagenome (GOLD analysis project Ga0335080, IMG submission 206720) | Soil microbial communities from Loxahatchee National Wildlife Refuge, Florida, United States - Lox_Sample_3.4 | ecosystem: Environmental > Terrestrial > Soil > Wetlands | place: USA... | reverse complement strand
TGCATTCATCGCACGGCCACCTCAGTTGAGCGTCCTACAGAGGCAGATTGCCATTGCGCAAACCGCTAGACTAGCTCGCATGAGTATCTGGCGGGTCGCCACCACCGCGGAATCCCTCAATGAGCGCGGCAGCCGGACGCTGCCGGGGCACCTGGGGATCCGCGTCACCGAGATCGGGCCGGACTATCTGCGCGCGAGCATGCCGGTCACCGCCCGCACGCACCAGCCCTTCGGCGTGCTGCACGGGGGCGCCTCGGTGGCGCTCGCCGAGACCGCCGGCAGCCTCGCCTCGATGCTGTGCATCGACGGCGAGAAGTTCACCTGCCTGGGCCAGGAGATCAATGCCAACCACCTGCGCGCCGTTGCCAGCGGCACGGTGACCGCGACCGCGCGGCCCTATCACCTCGGCGCGCGCAGCCACGTGTGGTCGATCGAGATCCGTGACGAGCGCGAGCGGCTGGTGTGCGTCTCGCGCCTCACCATGGCCATCGTCGAGCGCCGCCCACCCGGATAACGCGAGGTACGTCATGTCCGAGCCCATGCCTTCCATGAGCGTCGCTGCACCCCACGTCGATGAGTCCCTGATCACCTACACGCACGTGATCTATGCCCTGCATGCGCTGTCGGTTCTGATCGGGGTTACGACCTTCCATACGATCGTCGCCAGCTTCATCTGGGGACTGCCCTCGATCATCGCCGTGATCATGAATTACGCGCGCCGCCCGGCTACCGTGGGCACCTTCCTTGAATCGCACTTTCGCTGGCAGATCCGCACCTTCTGGTTCGCGGTTCTGTGGAGCGTGATCATCTGGGCGGTCTCGGTGCCGCTCATGCTGATCCTGATCGGCTTCCCGCTCTTCATCGCATCGCACCTGGCGCTCGGCATCTGGATCGCTTACCGCGTCGTGCGTGGCTGGCTGGCGCTGCGCGACCGGCGAGCGATGTACGTATGAGGGGGGTGCTCGGCCTGTGCCTCGCGGCGCTCCTGCTCACCGGCTGCGGGCAGAAGGGCCCGCTGTACCTGCCGGACCAGAAGCCCAAGGTCGTGGTGACGGGGGCGCAGCTGCCTGCCACGCCAACGCCGCCTGCGCCGAAGCAGCCGACCGACGCCGACGATTCGTCACAGCCCTAGGTGCGGGTGAGTCCGCGCAGCGTCCGCACGGAAGCGCTCTCGGGAAACACGCTGTCCTCGAGCGCGCGCGGCGGCACGCCGAGGTGCTCGGCGAGGATGCCCTTGAACACCGCGCGCAGGTCGAGCGTCGGTGCGAGGTCGCGCCCCTGGTAGAGTGCGCGTGAAGACAGCCCCGGCCAGTCCGCGATCACACGCCCGCCCGCCACCGCACCACCCAGCAGAAACGCCGCGCCCCCGGTGCCGTGATCGGTGCCGCGCGCGCCGTTGATCGCAGCGGTGCGGCCGAACTCGGTCACGAGCAGCACGGCGGTGTCCGCCCACGCACTGGCAAGCTGCTGCCGCAGGCTCGCGAGCCCCTGGTCGAGCCCCTTCAGGCGCCCCGCCAGCTGTCCCTGCGCGGCACCCTCGTTGACGTGCGTGTCCCAGCCGGTGGTGTCGAACACGGCCACGCGCGGTCCGTGCGCCTGGCGCAGGAAGCCGGCGGCCGCCTCCACGGTCTGCGCATAGCGCGCCCGCGCGGCCTGCGCCGCGCCTGCAGGCGCAGGCCCCCCCACGCCCTGCGGCTGCTCCATGGCCGCTTCATGCGTGGCCATCATGGCATCGGCCGCGAGCGCATCGGCGAGGCGCGCGCTGAGCAGCGGGTCGCTGGCGTATACCTCGGTGATGCGTGCGAGCGTGTCCTCGTCCAGGGCGCTCATCTTCGAGGGCGACCACGAGCTCACCTCGGCCGGTCCGCGCATGACGAGCGGCACGTTCTGCCCGAGGGCGACGCCCGGCACGCGTGCCGCCGGTCCCGGCAGCTGTGTGAGGGCGCGGTTGAGCCAGCCGCTCTGCAGCGCGTGGGGCTTGAGCGAGCCGTTCTCGAGCACGTCCTGACCGTCGAAGTGCGAGCGCTCGCGGTAAGCGGTGGCGAGTGCGTGAAACACGATGAGCTCGTGGGCCTGATAGCTCTCCTGCAGGAAGCTCAGGGACGGATGCAGCCCGAAGAAGCCATCGAGCGGCAGCACGCCGCCGGGGATGCCCGGGGCGCGCAGGGCCGCCTCCCCGCGCAGCCGCGCGTAGTCGGGATCGGCGTACGGCGGCACGGCGGCCAGGCCATCGAGCGCACCGCGCAGGATCACGAGCACAAAGCGCGAATCGCGCCCGCTCACGCCGCCGAGGGCGAGCCGGCTGCTGAGGAACGCTCCCCCGGCGGCGAGCGCCGAGAGGCCGAGAAAATCGCGTCGTCGCATGCTGCTCATCGGTGGGCTCCTCAGGTGCCCCCGTCAGCGACGCATGAACTCGGGCGCCGCCAGCAGCAGCGTGAGCCCCTGCGCAGGACTTGCGGCACGCGCAATCGCCGTGCGCGTCGCCTCGCTCAGGTTGGCACCCAGCAGCTGCGGCACGAGTTCCCGGGCGTCGCGGTGGCTACCGAGGCGCCCCCCGAGCTGATCGGCCCACTCGATGCGCTTCATGAGCGCCGAGGCGCCGTCCCAGTCCGGGCTGCGGTCCGGCCAGCCGGCCGGGGAGCCGGGCTGCCAGGTGCGCTGCCCGAGCAGCTCGAGCGGCGCGAGCGCGCCATTGCCCGCCTCAACCGGCAGGCTCAGTCCGCGATAGGCGGAGACGAGGAAGTCGTTCGGCGTCTTGTACTTCGAGAGCGGCTCGACCCACGCCTCGCGCGCTTCCAGCAGCGCCTGATACACGCTCGGCAGGTCGCCCTCGCTCGCCACGAAGGCGCCGGCCACGCGCGCCACCGCCGCCGCCGGCGGCTCATCGGCAATGAAGTGCCGCGTGAGCTTGGTGGCGATGAAATGCGCGGTGGACGGATGGCGTGCCAGGTCCCCGAGCACGGCGAGCCCCTGCTCGATGCCGCCGTCGCGGTAGCGCGTGTTGAGCAGGACCTTCGCGCCCGGCTCGTGCAGCTCGGAGCGGAACACGAACTGCCCGGGCTCTCCGCCGCCCGCGAAGCGCCCGTGCGGCCCCCCGATCGACCAGCCGGTGAGCACCTCGGCGAAGCTCGTGACGTCGCCCTGCGTGTAGCCGCCCCCGACTCCGAGGGTGTGCAGCTCGAGGATCTCGCGCGCGAGATTCTCGTTGATCCCGACCCTGCGCTCGGCCTGGCGCCGCTCGAGGCGCTCGGCGCCGGGTGAGTGCGGCCCGATCGAGAGGTAGTTGTCCAGGTACAAGAGCATCGCCGGATGCGTTTCGGCTGCGACCAGGAGGTCGCGGAAGCGGCCGAGCACGTGCGGGCGGATGGCCTCGCGCTCAAATGCGCCGGCGAGGCCCGCGAGCAGCTGCTTGTCCACCGAGACCGCGAAGTGGTTGGCCCAGAACTGCGTGAGGCGCTCGACCCACGGTCGCTCGGTGCCGACCGCCTGCTGCAGCCGTGCGGTCGCCTCGCTCACGTACAGCGGCCGCAGGAACTGGCCGAGCTTCATCGCCTGCTCCGCGGCGCGGACACCTGCCAGGCGCGCGGCTCTTTTCTGCGTCGCGATGTCGCGTCGCAGCTGCAGTGCCTGTGCCAGGGTCTGCGCGGCAGGCCTCAAGTCCGGCCCTGCGAGCAGCGGCGGCGCGCCGCGCAGCTGCGCCCGCAGCCACTCGCGGGCATCGCCGCCGATGCGGCCGAGCTCGCCTGGCCGGGCACCGAGGCCGAAGCGATTGGCGGCGATGGCGGGGCTGGCGGGGGCGAGCATGGCGTGCGGTCGTTGGTGGCTGCGGTCCTCACCCTATAGCGCAGCGCCCGCGTGCACGTTGACCGGCGCGGGAGCGGCCGGCGCGGTCCGCTATACTCGCGCCCCGCCCCTGGCCAGCACTCCCCAATGATTCGACCCCCGGACCTGGTTCTCGTCGACGGCTCCTCTTATGTCTATCGGGCGTTTCACGCCCTGCCGCCGCTGTCGAACTCGCGTGGCGAGCCCACCGGGGCGGTGCTCGGCGTCCTGAACATGCTGCTGAAGTTCCTGAAGGACTACCAGCCGCAGCGCATCGCGGTGGTGTTCGATGCTCCGGGCCGCACGTTCCGCGATGAGCTGTTTGCCGAGTACAAGGCGCAGCGCCCCGGCATGCCGGATGACCTGCGCGCGCAGGTCGAGCCGCTCCTGAGCATCATCAAGGCACAGGGCCTGCCGCTGCTGCGCGTGCCGGGCGTGGAGGCGGATGATGTCATCGGGACGCTGGCCTGCCGCGCCGCCCGCGCCGGACAGTCGGTGCTCATCTCCACCGGCGACAAGGACATGGCGCAGCTGGTGAACGGCTCCATCACGCTCATCAACACCATGAACAACGCGGTGCTCGACCGCGCCGGCGTGAAGACGAAGTTCGACGTCTACCCGGAACAGATCATCGACTACCTCGCGCTGATCGGCGACAGCTCCGACAACATCCCGGGCATCGACAAGGTGGGACCGAAGACCGCCGCGAAGCTGCTCTCGCAGTACGGCTCCCTCGACGGGGTGATCGCGCACGTCGGGGAAATTGCCGGCAAGGTGGGCGAGAACCTGCGTGCGGGACTGGCGACGCTCGAACTGTCGCGCAAGCTGGCGACCATCCATACCGATCTTGACCTGCCGCTGTCGGTCGAGCAGCTCACGCGCGCAGCGCCCGACGTGCCGGCGCTGCGCGAGCTCTACGGGCGCCTCGAGCTGCGCGCGCTGCTGCGCCAACTCGAGGGCGGGGAGCAAGGGGCCAGCGCTGCGCCGGCTGCGTCGCTCGCGCCCCCCGCCGCGGCACCCGCACACGTGCCGCCACCGGCGCCCGACATCCCGCGCCACTACGAGACCGTGACCACCCCCGAGGCACTCGAGCGCTGGCTGCAGGCGCTGCGCGGCGCGCCGCTCTTCGCCTTCGACACCGAGACCACGAGCCTCGACTACATGCGCGCCGAGATCGTCGGGGTGTCCTTCAGCATCGAGCCGGGCACGGCCGCCTACGTGCCGCTCGCGCACGTCTACCCCGGCGCCCCGGAGCAGCTGCCGCGGGCGCAGGTGCTGGCGCAGCTCAAGCCCATCCTGGAGGACGAGGCACGCGGCAAGGTGGGCCACAACCTGAAGTACGACGCGCACGTGCTCGCCGGCGCGGGCATCACCCTGGCAGGCATGCGCTTTGACACGATGCTTGAGTCCTACGTGTGGAACAGCGTCGCCACCAATCACGACATGGACTCGGACGCACAGCGTTACCTCGGGCTGCGCACCACTAGCTACACGGACGTGGCCGGGCGCGGCGCCAAGCAGATCTGCTTCGACCAGGTGCCGGTCGAGCGCGCCAGCGAGTACGCCGCGCAGGATGCGGACGTCACGCTGCGGCTGCACCAGGCGCTGTGGCCGCAGCTGGAGAGTGTCCCGCAGCTCGCACGGCTGTACCGCGAGATCGAGCAGCCGCTCGTGCCGGTGCTGGCCAAGATGGAGCGCCACGGGGTGCTGGTGGACCGCGAGCAGTTGCGCGCGCAGAGCCGCGAGTTCGCGCGTGCCCTGCAGGAGCTGCTGCTGCAGGCGCACCGCGAAGCCGGGCACGAGTTCAACATCGAGTCCCCGCGCCAGCTGCAGCAGATCCTGTTCGAGCGGCTGCAGCTGCCCGTACGGCGCCGCACTCCCACCGGCCAGCCCTCGACCGCCGAAGACGTGCTCGAGGAGCTGGCCGCGAGCTACGCGCTGCCGCGCATCGTGCTCGAGTACCGCGCGCTCGCGAAGCTCAAGTCCACCTATACCGACAAGCTCCCGGAGCTCGTCAACGAGCGCACCGGGCGCATCCACACCTGCTACGCGCAGGCGGTGGCCGCCACCGGCCGGCTGTCCTCGGTCGACCCCAACCTGCAGAACATCCCGGTGCGGCGCGCGGAAGGACGGCGCATCCGGCAGGCGTTCGTGGCGCCCCCGGGATGCGTGCTGCTCGCGGCCGACTATTCGCAGATCGAGCTGCGCATCATGGCGCACCTGTCCGGCGATGAGACGCTGCGTGCCGCCTTTGCGGCCGAGCGCGACGTGCACCAGGCGACCGCCGCCGAGGTCTTCGAGGTGGAAGCCGCGGCGGTGACCTCCGACCAGCGGCGCACCGCGAAGATGATCAACTTTGGTCTGATCTACGGCATGTCGCCCTTCGGGCTGGCGCGCAACCTGGGCATCGAGCGCGCCGCCGCGCAGCAGTACGTGGAGCGCTATTTCCAGCGCTACCCCGGCGTCAAGCGCTTCATGGACAACACACGCGCGCAGGCGCGCGAACTCGGCTACGTCGAGACCGTGTTCGGGCGGCGCCTGTATCTGCCGGACATCCGCTCGGGTAACCCGCAGCTGCGCCAGTACGCCGAGCGCAGCGCCATCAATGCGCCCATGCAGGGCACCGCCGCCGACATCATCAAGCGCGCGATGATCGCGGTCGATGCCTGGTGCACGCGCACCGCCTCCCCGGCGCGGCTCATCATGCAGGTACACGATGAGCTGGTGTTTGAGGTGCCGGAGGCGGCGGCGGGGGAGTTCGGCCAGACCGTGCGCGCGCACATGGTCGCTGCGGCCTCCTTGAGCGTGCCGCTACGGGTGGATGTCGGCGTCGGCGCCAACTGGGACGAGGCGCATTGAGCGGCGCGCCGCTCTGAAAACTCATCCTGGCGGAGGCCTGCGGCGCGCGCCTTCGGGCATTGCGGCGCAGCAAGGCAACAGCCGCGCGCGCCTGCACGAACAAACGCAGGAGGCCGCAACTGCCCTCGTTCACAGGCTCTTGGGCCCTCGCGGGCATCCGCCAGCCGCGGCGTTCCCGCGATGTTGTAGCGCTAACGCCACACTCAATCGCCCAAATTAATGATTTGTAAGAATATTTTTTCGGACAACCGATGGAACTACGCCGCGCATGGTCAGTCGAACTTTTTGAGTGTTCAGCACTCCCCGCTTCCCTCCCTGAGCGGGTCAACCCGGTTCATGAGACCTGTGCCGGGTTAGTCTGCCCCGGCGGCTTCTAGCGAGGTCGCCGGGGTTTTTTATTTCCGCCCCGACCTGCCACGAAGCCACGCCTCGAGCGTGTCCTCGGCCTCCCGCACCCCGGTGCCTTTGAGGGCCGAGAACAGCTGCACGCTCGCACGCCCCGCGAGCGCGGTCGCGGCCTCACGCAGGGCACCGGCACCCTCGGCACGGTTGAGTTTGTCGGCCTTCGAGAGCAGTACATGGATGCGCTGTGCCGGGGTTGCCCAGCCGAGCAGCTCCTCGTCCGCGGGTTTCAGCCCCCGCCGTGCATCGACAATGACGAAGAGGCCCTGGAGCGACTCGCGCGCACGCAGCGCCTCGATCAGCGGCGGCCAGGTGCGTCGCTGCGCGGCGGGCACGGCGGCGTAGCCGTACCCGGGCAGGTCCACGAGCCGCTGCGCGGGGGCGAGCTCGAAGAAGTTCAGCAGCTGGGTGCGCCCCGGGGTCTTGCTGATGCGCGCCAGCCCGTGGCGGTGCGTGATCGCGTTGATGGCGCTCGACTTGCCCGCGTTGGAGCGCCCGACGAAGGCGACCTCCGTGCCAACATCGGGGGGGAACTGCCCGGGATCCGCCGCGCTGATCAGAAAGCGTGCATGGGAGAAGCGACTCATTGGATCTTCAGGGCCCGGGGAGGCGCGCGACAGCCGTAGTGTACAATTCGGCGCCCTCGCGTCCTGAAAACGAACTTCGGATAACCAAGCATGCCGCAGACCCCGAGACACGGTTGGATGGGATGGGCCGCACTGGCGGCGACGATGCTCGCGTGTGTGGCGCCGCTGCCAGGTTCCGCCCAGACGGGCGCAGCGCCGGGCGCGGGCGCTGCGGCCCCCGCGAGCACCTCGGACACCCCGTTCGCGCACGGCAAGGCGGCCGACGGCGCCACCAAGGCCGCCGTGTGCGCCGCGTGCCATGGTCCCAACGGTAACAGCACGAACCCGGACTGGCCGCGGCTCGCCGGCCAGAGCGCGGTGTACGTTGCCGGGCAGCTGCGGCTGTTCCGCTCCGGCGCGCGGCCGAATCCGGTGATGATGCCCATGGCGACCTCGCTCTCGGACCAGGACATCGCCGATATCGCCGTGTATTACGAAGCGCAGACGCCGCTGGGCCTGGAAGCCGATCCCTCCTTCTGGCAGGCGGGCCAGGCCCTGTACGTGCGCGGCGATCCTGCACGCGAGGTGCCGGCATGCACCGCGTGCCACGGGCCTGACGGCCGCGGCAACCTCGCCTCGGGCTACCCGGCGCTGCGCGCCCAGCAGTCGGTGTACGTGGTGAAGCAGCTCAATGACTACGCCAGCGGCGCGCGCTACACCGGTGGCACCGTCCCGGTGCCCGATCCCAACGCCGTCATGATGTTCACCATCGCCAAGCGCCTGACGCCCGAGCAGATCCGCAACCTCGCCTCCTACGTGCAGGGCATGCGCTAAGGGGCGCCCGGAGCGGATATATGCGCCGACTCATTGCCGTCATGGCGCTGCTGGCTCTGGGCGCCTGCTCACGGCAGCCCCCGGCCCCGCCGGCGCCACCGCCGGCCGCCACGAGTGCCGCACCGGCGGCCCCGGCGCCCGAGAACGCGGCGCCCGCTACCGTGCAGAGCACGGTGGAGCAGGCCGCCGCCTCGCAGGAATCCGGTGTGCCCGATGCCGATCACACCCCCGGTGATGCCTCGCTCGAGCGCATCGCGGGCGCCCCGGCTGCCGCCCAATTGCCCCCCGGTAAGTGGCAGCCCGGGGTCAACTACACCGTGCTCGTGCCGGCGCAGCCGACGAGCGTCGCTCCCGGCAAGGTCGAGGTACTCGAGGTGTTCTGGCTCGGCTGCCCGCACTGCTACGCGCTCGAGCCGCTGCTGAAGGCGTGGCTGAAGGTAAAACCGGGCTACGTGGAGTTCGTGCGGGTGCCGGTGATCTGGCAGCCGATCCATCGCTACCACGCCCACCTTTATTACACGCTCGATGCGCTCGGCCGCCAGGACCTCATCAACAAGGCCTTCGAGACGATCGCGCAGCAGCACGTACCGCTCGCCGGCGGCGATGAGGCCGAGTCGTTCAAGCTGCAGCAGCAGTTCGCGACCGCCAACGGCGTCAGTGCGGATGATTTCGCCAAGGCCTACAACTCCTTCTCCGTAGCCGCCAACCTCAAGCGCGCCGAGGAGGTCACCCAGGCCTACCGCGTGGAGGGCGTGCCCTTCATCGCCGTCAACGGCAAGTACGCCACCGAGGTCAGCAAGGCCGGTGGCGAGACGCAGCTCATCGAGCTGATCGGCGACCTGGCCGCCGCCGAGCACGGCCACTGAGGCCGGCGCGCGCGGCGCCGGAGCCCTGACACCGTGCTCTCCGTGTTCGTGCCCGGGCGGCAGGGTCTTGAGCGCATCGCCGCCGGCGCCGCGGCCAGCATTCCCGATGAAGCGGTGTGGATCGACCTGCTGGATCCGACTCCCGAGGAGGAGAAGCGCGTGGAGCAGGCGCTCTCGATCGATGTCCCGACACGTGAGGAAATGCGCGAGATCGAGACCTCCAACCGCCTCTACGAGGACAACGGTGCGCTCTACCTGACCAGCACCGTGCTGTTCAAGGCCGACACCGACCTGCCCGAGACGACGCAGGTGACCTTCATCCTCGCCGGCTCGCGCCTGATCACCAACCGCTACGCGGACCTCCTGTCCTTCAAGGGTTTCGTGACTTACGCCGAGACGCATCCGGCCAGCTGCAGCTCGGCCCCGCTGCTTTTGACCGGGCTGCTCGAATCGATCGTCAACCGCATCGCCGACGTGCTCGAGCGCGCCGGCGCCGACATCGATGCGGTCTCACTGCACGTGTTCCCGCGCATCGGGCGGCGCCGCGCGAGTCGCGACTACAAGCGCGAACTGCAGCAGATCGGCCAGAGCGGGGAGGTCATCTCCAAGGCACGCGAGACCCTGGTGAGCCTGTCGCGTTTGCTCGGCTTCCTGCAGCAAAGCGGCAGCAACCGCGTGACGACGGAAGCACGCGCGAGCCTGCGCACGGTGTCACGCGATGTCGTCGCCCTGAGCGATCACGCCACCTTCCTGGTCGGCAAGGCGCAGTTCCTGCTCGATGCCACCCTCGGCATGGTGACGATCGATCAGAACAACATCCTCAAGATCTTCTCGGTGGTCACCGTGCTGCTCCTGCCCCCCTCGGTCGTCGGCGCCTTCTACGGCATGAACTTCGAGCACATACCGCTGCTGCACGAGCCCTGGGGGGTGTGGGCCGCGACCGCCATGATGGTTGTCTCCGCACTGGTGCCGTGGCTTTACTTCAAGGGCAAGGGCTGGCTCTGAACGCCACCTTCCCTGAGGCAGTGCCCGACAGCGCATCCCTCAAGCGCGTGATCGGCGTCAGCCACTTCACATTCTCATCCTTCAACTGCATCGTCGGTTCCGGGATCTTCGCCATCCCCGCGCTGGCCGCCGCAATCATGGGACCGGCGGCGATTCTCGGTTACCTCGTGTGCGCCGTCCTCATCGGCCTGGTCGGCCTGTGCTTCGCGGAAGTGGGCAGCCGCGTCTCGAGCGCCGGAGGTCTGTACGCCTACGCCCGCGTGTCACTCGGCCCGGTGGCCGGCGGCGTCGCCGCGACGCTTCTGTGGCTGGCGAACTCCGTGGCCTCGGGCGCCGCACTGATCAATTTCCTGGCCGACACGATCGGCGCTTTCTGGCCCGCGCTCGATCGGACGCTGCCGCGGCTGGCGTTCTTCGCGGCCATCTATGCAACGCTGGCGGCCGTGAACATCCGCGGCACCCGCGCCGGCGCACGCCTGACGATGGGGTTCGGGCTCGTGAAGCTCGGGGCGCTCGTGCTTCTGATCGCGGCGGGGATCTTCGCCATTCACGGCCCGAATCTTCATTGGGGCGCGTGGCCGCCGCTTCGCACGGTCGGACAGGGCGCGGTACTGCTGTTCTTCGTCTTCATGGGACTCGAGACAGGACTCGGCATGAGCGGGGAGGTGATGGACCCGCCGCGCACCGTACCGCGCGCCATCTTCCTCACGCTCACGCTGGTTGCCGCCTTGTACATCGGGCTGCAACTCGTGTCGCAGGGCGTGCTCGGGGCGGACCTGCCGCATTCCACGGCGGCTCTGGTGGATACGGCGACGGTCGTCTTCGGACCCTGGGGCACGCGGGTGTTCGTGCTGGTGACCATCCTCTCGATCGGCGGCTATCTTGCGGCCGACATGCTGTGCTCACCGCGCACGCTGTACGCGCCCGCCGAGCAGGGGCAGCTGCCGCGTGCACTGGCGCGGGTGCATCCGCGTTTCGGCACGCCCGCGGTCGCGATCGGCACCTATACGCTGCTGTGCTTCGTCGCCGCGGCGTCCGGATCCTTCCGCCAGCTGGCGCTGGTGGCGGCCTCGGGCACGCTGATGCTGTACCTCATCTGCTGCCTCGGGTTGTTCCGTCTGCGCGTGCGCAACGTGGCGATGGCCGGCAAGCCGTTTCGCGCACCCGGGGGGGCGTTCGTGCCGCTGGCGGCGTGCGCGATCATCGTGTGGATGCTGGCATCACTGACGCTGCCCGAACTGCTCGCGGCGCTGTCGATCGTCATCGTCTCGGCGATCGGCTATACGATTCAGCAGCAGGTGCTGGATAGAAGAGCGCGGCCGTCGTAGGTGCGAACGCGCGGACGCTGCACACCGCACGTCAGGACGGCGTGCAGAAGGCTGATTTCTCAGCGTAAGACCGCGCCTCATCCATTGAACGCGCCCGACCGGATTTCGAACCAACCAGCGATTGTCGCGTAAACCGCTGTGGTCACCGATGTCAGATCTCCCCTCAACAGCCGCCGTCGAACCATGAATCAGGCTCGCCAACGCGCAAGTCACCTGCATGCGGTGAAGGTCTTTCGCCAGACCCCGATACCGAACCTTCGTGAATCCAAACAGGCCTTTGATCATCCAGAAGGCGTGTTCAACTCGAGAGCGGATCTTCGACTTGGTCCGGTTCTTGCGCCGCCCGGCCTCATCGATCTGACCGTCGTAGCGGTAGCGCTGATTGATAAAGTCCTTCGCCCTCGCCCGTTTGCGGATCACGTCCCCTTGGCCGCGGTACGCCTGATCTCCGTACACCCGAGTCTCTTTTCCGTGCAACAGGTGCGGCAGCGCCAAGGAGTCGGCAACATTCGCCGCGGAGACCTTTACAGCGTGGATGATCGATGAAAATCGAGATTAGAAACGAGACCGCCGCCGATGTTGCAGCAATTGAAGCCGTAACGATTTCCGCGTTTCTGCATGCCCCACATACGAGCCACACTGAACAGTTCATCGTCGACGCGCTGCGCAAGGCCGGGCTACTCACCGTGTCGCTCGTTGCCAATGCTGACGGTGCCGTAGTCGGCCACGTCGCAATCTCCCCTGTGTCGATATCCGATGGTGCGACCGGTTGGTACGGGCTTGGCCCCATCTCGGTAGCGCCCGAGTATCAACGTCGCGGTATAGGCTCACGCCTCATGCGCGAAGCTTTACGTGTCCTTCGAGAACACGGAGCGTGCGGCTGTGTGTTGCTGGGTGAACCGGGGTACTACAGCCGCTTCGGATTCCGAGTCGATCCGAACCTCAGCCTGCCTGGTGTCCCACTTGAATACTTCCAGGCCATCTCATTCAGAGACTCCCATCCTCAAGGCATTGTTTCCTACCACTCGGCCTTCAATGCGTCGGCCTGAGTGGGGGTGAATCACAGTCTCCCTAAGCCAATATTTCTCAAAGAAACAGGCACTTCGACGACGCGGGACCGGTGCCAGTCCGATCGGCCAGGCGTCTGCATGCGCGATCACCCGCGCCGCGGACTCTGGCAAGACACTGCAGTGCCTGCGCGGCTTTGAGTCCCCACGGATGCCCTCGGCACGCGCACGCGCATTCAGCGCCTTGCCGCATAGCAGCGAAATGTACCTGTGAAGGCGTGCGCACCGCTGTGGTATTTTCCTCGGCCGCATCGTCCTTGTTAGGTTGGCAGCCATGGCGGCGCGCGCGGCTCGCATTTCCCGGAGAGCGATGACACGCAGCTACGCTGTGCTCGCATGCTGTGCGCTGTCGCTCGCGCCGCTCGTGCGCGCGGAAACCTTGGCCGAATTCCTGAAGTCCGGCAAGCTCGAGGACATCGACAACCCCGTCCCCATCAATTACTTCCTCGAGCAGGCACCGGCGAGTCTGGATCCGGCGCTGCGCGATGCGGCGCAGACGCAGGCACTCGATGCACTGCGCCACCAGACCAGCGCGCTCAACAAGATCGGTGAGAGCCTGCTGGGCTCGATGAACACCCCGATGGGCCAGCAGATGAACAAGCAGGCCCGGGAGCAGATGACCACGTCCAACCTGCTCAAGCAGTCGCTGCTGGCGCATTTCGGCGTCCAGGACCGCCAGCCGATGCCGACGCAGAGCCAGGTCGAGGAGCTGCAGCAGGAGATACGCAGCGGCATGGTCGATCCCTGGA
>Ga0335080_10005070_pt1 | contig 13500 bp, 11 predicted proteins | sample Lox_Sample_34_FD_206720 | JGI IMG/M metagenome (GOLD analysis project Ga0335080, IMG submission 206720) | Soil microbial communities from Loxahatchee National Wildlife Refuge, Florida, United States - Lox_Sample_3.4 | ecosystem: Environmental > Terrestrial > Soil > Wetlands | place: USA... | reverse complement strand
GAAGTCCGGCACGCGGTACAGGCTGATGGCCGCAAGCATCAGCAGCGCGAGCCAGCCATGGGCGCGGAAGAAGGCGATGAACGGCCCGACAACAGCGTCGAAGAAGCCGCGCGGCGTCCAGATGGGGGCTTCGCGTTGCTTCTTGTCCATTACTCCGTTAATCGTGGAGGCATCGGCGCGCTCGGGTTCGTCAGCAAACAAGGTCGCGGCGATTCCGATGGCCATGCACGCGCCGTAGATCGTGTAGGACATGCGCCAGCCGACGGCTGCAGCCAAGATCAGGATGAGGGAATCCGTCGCCAGGAGCGCAATGCGGTAGCTGAACTGATAGGCAGAGGCGAGGAGGCCTTGTTCTTCTCCGTCGTCGGCCGATTCAATGCGCCAGGCGTCGACCACGATGTCCTGTGTCGACGAGGCAAACGCGACGACGAGGGCAAGAGCGCCGAGCCGCGCGAGTCCGGCTTTCGTGCCGGTTGCGCCCATTGCGACGAGCGCCAGCCCAACGACAATTTGCGAGAACATGATCCAGCCGCGACGGTGGCCGAGCCGTTTGAACAATGGCAAATCGACGCGGTCCATTACGGGCGCCCACAGAAACTTCAGCGAATAGGCAATGCCCACCCAGGAAAGAAAGCCGATCGCCGTCAGGGATGTTTGTTCATCGCGCAGCCAGTAGCCGAAGGTATTGCCGACCAGGAGAAATGGAAGGCCTGAAGAAAACCCGAGCAACAACACGGCAAGGGTTTTGGGACGCAGGTAATCGGCTAGCCGGTGCTTTTGTCGGGGCACTGGTTCATTGTCTACGGGAGGGGAGGGAAACTCAATCGGCGCACTGGATGCCTAGTGACGGGGCGATGAGTCGATCGAGATTCTTCGTCAACTACTGAGGGGAGCAACCATTCACTTTGCCCGCGTGACGCTATGTTTCCCCGAACACGAGGAGTCGTAAGCCGCAATAGCCGCCCAGGCCACGCGCTTCCGATCGTGGGAGTAGAAAGATAGCCAGTAGGGGCGACTGACAACTACCATGTAGGCCTCAGGTCCTGCTTGCAATTCGTAGACCTTGCGCCCCTGCGCCTCTCGCGTGAGCTTCATAGTCATTGGTGAAGCCTTGTCCATTTTGGCGACGGACGTCAGGGTTTCGGATGCGACTCGCTTCGGATCATCAAAAGCCCAATCATGCATCCCAGCATCTGCCTCCTGCTGCCATTGCATTAGCGCGCTTGTCCGGGGATCAATTGGTAGAAGATCGCGGTAACCGCAGTCCGTTTTCTCGATGTCAGGTTGATCTGGATCTGCCCCATAATCCAGATTGGTGTCGTTCGCGGTGTCGGCTGCCTTTATCTCCTGTATCGCCAATAGCGTGCAGCAGCCCATGTGCCCGAAACCACCCCATGGGTTTCCCTTGAAATACTTGAGCGGTTTCCCCGCAAAAAACCTGCCTATCAAAGTGGCGTGTATCTCAGCACCATGCCTGCCTGATCGAAACGGCGGTTGAATTGCCTTATCAAACTGCTTAAATTGCTCGTTGATCACCAATGGGATTGCTATGTCTTCAATGACCAGTTCCTTCGGACGATGTCTGTCTGCGGTCACACCACAGCAGTACATCGTCCCGGACTTCGATTCACCGCCGTATTCGAGCCAAATTCCGGGCCAAGACGGACACATTGGATCAAACAACGAAAAATCCTCGAAAGCATGAGATACGAATCCCGAAACTTCAACCAGTTTATGGTTGAACGCCGGAGGATCGTTCTTTAATTGGCACACGGTAACGCTTAGAGGTTCCTCACAATAGCCAGCAACAGCCCAGCAAATCATAAGGAGCAACAAATAGAGGAATTGGCGATGATGAGGTTTGTGGCGCTTCATTTGATTAAGATTATGGGCGTCCAAAGCACACCAGCCAAGATGAATGTTGTAGACACGGTCAAAACCACAGCTACTTCGCTGTCGATAATCACGGTCACCCTAACGACCGACGACCGCCGACGGACGACCGGCCGCGTACACTTCCTGCGCCGCTTTCACCGCGCTGCCAAACTCGACTTTCTTGCCGGTGAGATCGGCGATTACCTGCTCCAGCGCGGCCAGCACTCCCACCGTGTCTAAATAATCGTAGTAGCCGATGTGGGCGATGCGGAAAAGCTGGCCCTTCATCTCGGCCTGGCCGTTGGCCACCACCGCTCCAAACTGATCGCGGAAATGCTTGCAGATGGCCGTGGAATCGACGGCTTCAGGAGCGGCCACCGCGGTCAATGCGGCGGCGGGCGCGGAGGGAGCAAACAGCTTCAGGCCGAGCGCCTCGACTCCGGCGCGCGTCATGGCGGCACAGAGTTCGGCATTGGCAATCAGGGCGTCGCGGCCCTTCGCCAGATTTCCGTCGCCTGTCTGGCGAAGGTGATCGAGCGCGGAGGCCAACCCGGCGAAGAGCGACGTTGCCGGCGTGTAGGACGTTTCTGCCTTGGCCGCCGCCTTCCGTTCCTTGCGCAGATCGAAGTAGTAGCGCGGAGTCTTCGCCGTCTCCATGCGCTGCCAGGCGCGCTCGCTGACCGCGCCATAGGCCAGGCCGGGAGGGATCATCAGCGCCTTTTGCGAGCCGCCGATGAGGACGTCAACTCCCCAGACATCAATGTCGAGACGGGTTGTGCCGAGGCCGGTGATGGCGTCGACAATGAGTAAAGCCTCCGGTACCGACTGACGAACGAGCTTCGCGATAGACTCGACATCGTGGCGCGCTCCCGTAGAACTTTCCGTGGCCTGCAGGTAGACGGCGCGAATATCGGGAGTGAGTTTGGCGCGGATGGAATCGAGCGAAAACGTTTCCCCGTAGGGAGCAGCCACGGTGTCGACTGCGCAGCCAAAGGCCTTGGCAAGCGAGATCCAGCGCTCTCCAAATTTTCCGGCGGTCAGTACGAGCACTTTGTCGCCCGGCGAAGTCAGGTTTGAGATCGACGCTTCCATGAATCCGGTGCCCGAGGAAGTAAGAACGAGCACGTCGTTTTTCGTCCCGATGAATTCTTTCAAATCGGTGAGCACGCGCGTGAAGAGCGCTCGAAAGTCGGCGGTACGATGATGCATACCGTAGGACGCCATCGCGATCTGAGCGGACGGCAGAAGCGGGGTAGGTCCGGGCGTGAAGAGGCGGTTTTTTCTGAGCATGGTGAATAAAGAATATTCGATGATTGGACCGTCGAACAGCCGGGCTCAAAGTTCAGTCGTAGGCGCAGACGGCATCGGTCAAAGAGTGGCTTGCCCCGCGCATCTATTCCAACGATTCAGGTTCGATGGAGATATTCTTTTCGCCTTTTGCGCGACTTTCCCAGTATCTCTTCACCCAGGCTTCATAGCTCTTTCCGGCGGCTGTGTCGCGGCCGGTAAAGGCTATACCGGCGATTTCGGAATACGGAATCGCGGGCCGCTCGCTGCCGGTTGCCAGCATCAGGCGGATGACTGAGGCGTCGAGTGTTTTGCCGACGCGGCGATCGAAGAGATAGCCGGTAAGCTGCGTGTTGTCTCTGCGGGTAATGGTGACGTCTCCGCGGTAGTCGAAAGCCTTTTCGATGACGGCGCGGATATCCCCTTCGCTCGCCAAGGCAGGGATCCAACCTTGCAGATTTTCGCGCTCAAAGCCCGGAACAACTTCCAGTTCGTCTGAGGAGGGCGATTGCGCGGGGGAGCCGGGTAGAAGGTCGTGATGCGGCGGGGGTGCGTGTCCGTGTTCGCGACCGCTCATGCGTGCGTCTCTTCAACTGCGGAAGCGTCCGCCGAAGGGCCGGCAATCTGGGCGTCGTTAATCTGAACGAGTGGATTGTACGAATACACTGGACGAATTTCACGGTCAAGATCGGCCAGCGCATCTTTATCGAGATAACGCGAGAACGTCGCCTTCACGGTATCCACGAACCCGCGAAGAGAGCCGAAGGTGTCATCAACCGATGTGGGCTCATAGCCGCAGTGAACCATGCAATTCGCGCACTGCGGATTGCCCGATTGCGTACCGTAAGCGTCCCAGTCGGTGGTCTCGATCAGCTCCCGGTAAGACTCGGCATAGCCATCCTGCAACAGGTAACAGGGCTTCTGCCAACCGAAGAGGTTGAATGTGGGCATTCCCCATGGAGTGCAATTGTAGTTGCGTTTGCCCATCAGGTACTCAAGAAAGAGCGGCGACTGGTTGAAGACCCAGTTCTTTTTGCGATTCGATAAGATCGCGCGGAAAAGGCGGCGCGTGCGAGCCCGGCCGAGGAAATGCTTCTGATCCGGCGCTTTGTCGTAAGAGTAGCCCGGCGAGAGCATCATGCTCTCGACGCCGGCGCTCATCATCTCGTCAAAGAAGGCCCGGACACTTTTGGGATCGGCTCCATCGAATAGCGTGGTGTTGGTGGTGACTCGAAAGCCGGCATTCACGGCTTCGCGGACGGCATCGACGGCGATGTCGTATCCGCCTTCGCGGCAAACGGAGAAATCGTGGTGCTCTTTTTGTCCGTCGACGTGAACCGAAAAGCTCAGGTATTTGCTGGGCTTGAAGAGGTGCAATTTTTCCTTAAGCAGGAGCGCGTTGGTGCAGAGGTAAACGTACTTTTTGCGGGCGACGAGGCCTTCCACGATCTCGGAAATCTGCGGATGCATGAGCGGTTCGCCGCCGGGAATAGAGACAACCGGCGCAGGGCACTCGTCGACCGCTTGGAAGCATTCTTTTGGCGTAAGTTCTTTTTTCAGTATATGGGCGGGATACTGGATTTTGCCGCATCCGGCGCAGGCGAGATTGCAGCGAAAGAGCGGCTCGAGCATGAGGACAAGCGGGTAGCGCTTGCGTCCTGCGAGCTTCTGGCGCAGCACATAAGTCGCCACCGTCCACATTTGAGATACGGGAACTGCCATCACCCCTCCGGGAGAATATTTCTATGATACCGGATTTTGAGAGACAAAGGTCAGATAGGGGTGACATTTGAGGTTGCAAATTGCAACCTCAAAAATTGTGGCGAGACCAGGCAATTTCGTGAAGTCAAAACAGATGGAACGAAGGAATTGTCACAATTTGAGCGGTTTACTGTCACTGACGGAGGAGCAAAGATCTGTAAGGTTGAAGGTGCAACAAAAAGGCCGGAGCGAGAGAGAATGAAACGAAACGTGATGGTCATAACACGCCGGGTGGCATCGAAGATCATGATTATGAGAGGACGAAAGGTCATTCTCGACTCGGACCTGGCGGAATTGTATGGAGTGGAAGTAAAACGGCTCAACCAGCAGGTTAAGCGCAATGCTGACCGGTTCCCGGCAGATTTTGTGTTTCGCGTAAAGGAGAGAGATTTGAGGTTGCAAATTGTGACCTCAAACAAGGAGAACAATCGCGAGAGAAAAAGCGCTTCGAGTCGAGGCGGACGGCGATATCAGCCGTTTGCGTTTACGGAGCATGGCGCGATCATGGCGGCGACAGTGTTGAATTCGAAGAGAGCAGTGGAGATGAGCATTTTTGTCGTGCGCGCGTTTGTGCGGATGAGAGAGGCGTTGGCGACGAATCAGAAGATCATGGCGAAGTTGAGGGACCTGGAAGAGAAGCTCGGAACCCACGATGATCAGATCCAGGAGATCGTAGAGGCGATTCAGGAGATGATGGCGCCTTTGCCGGCTAAGGGAAGAAAGATAGGCTTCGAACTCCCGGCGGCGAATGTTTGAGGCCGCAAGATCAGATTTTCTGCAGGCGCTGCACGTCGTGGACACCCGGAATTTGCCGCACTCCATCGATAATCCTTTGAAGATGCTTGAGGTCGGCGATCTCAAGCACTACATCGACGTTGGCCTGGCCGTTTTCGGTGCGTGCTGAGATGTCACGGATGTTGGTGTGGGTATCGCTGATGACGGCGGTGATCTGTTTCAACATGCCGAAACGGTCATCGCAGAGCAGGGTGATTTTGACGGGATAGGAAACGGGCTGGCCTTCCTTGTCTCCAGCCCAGAGCACGTCGATACGCCGCTCAGGTTCATAGAGAAGGTTGGTGACGTTGGGACAGTTGGTGGAATGAACGGCAACCCCTTTGCCGCGGGTGACGTATCCGACGATGGATTCGCCGCGAATGGGGTTGCAACATCGCGCGCGGTAGACCAACAGGTCGCCCTGGCCTTTGACGACGATGGCGTTCGAGTCTCCACCAAAGACGCGGCGCACCACACTGGTAAAGCCGTGTGACGCGGCTTGCTCTTCGGACTCCGAAATTGGTTCGGCTCCCGCCGGAGCGAATTTTGCCAGTACTTGCCGGGCGGAATATTTTCCATATCCGATGCCGGCCATCAGATCTTCGGGGCGGCCGAGGCCGTAGTCGTTGGCGGCACGTTGAAGATCGGCGTCTTTAATGTCCTTGAGAGAAATGCGATATTTGCGCGCTTCTTTTTCGATCAGCTTGCGGCCGATTTCAATGGCGCGCTCACGCTGATGAACATTGAGCCAGTGCTTGATTTTGTTGCGAGCGCGCGAGGACTTAACGATGGCAAGCCAGTCGCGGCTTGGCTTATGTCCGGGTTGAGTAATGATTTCGACGATATCTCCGGAGTGGAGCTTGTGGCGGAGGGGAACCATGCGCCCGTTTACCTTGGCACCGGTGCAGGCGTGCCCGACCTCAGTATGAATGGTGTAGGCGAAGTCGATCGGCGTGGACTCGCGCGGCAGAACAAGAACCTTGCCCTTGGGTGTGAAGGTATAGACCTCTTCAGGGTAGAGATCGACTTTTAGAGTGGAGAGAAATTCGTTCGGGTCAGAGACATCCCGCTGCCATTCCACGACCTGACGCAACCAGGCGAGGCGCTGCTCGTCCTGCGCGGAGACCGGACCGTCCTTGTATTTCCAGTGTGCGGCGATACCCTCCTCGCACATTTTGTGCATTTCTTCCGTGCGAATCTGAATTTCGAATGTCTCGCCGGTTTCGGTGATGACCGAGGTATGGAGGGATTGGTAGAGGTTGGGGCGAGGCATGGCAATGAAGTCTTTAATTCGCCCGGGCACCGGCCGCCAGAGGTTGTGGATGATCCCCAGGACGGCGTAGCAATCCTGCACGGAGGTAGTGATGACGCGCATCGCATAGAGGTCGTATACCTGGTCAACGCTGATGCGCTGGCGAATGAGTTTCTTGTGGATACTGTAAAGGCGTTTGACGCGGCTTTCGACGCGCCCGGTGATACCTGCCTCCTTGAGGCCGTCGCGGAGGGTGGACTCAACCCGGGCCATGAAGGCCTCGCCAGCCTTACGGCGGGATTCGACAGCCGCCCGGACCTGCTCGTATCCGATCGGGTCAACATATTTGAAGCCGAGGTCCTCGAGCTCGCCGCGAATCTTGCCCATGCCGAGGCGGTGCGCGATGGGAGCGAAGATCTCGAGCGTTTCGCGGGCAATTTTCTGTTGACGCTCGTTGTCGAGATGCTCAAGGGTACGCATGTTGTGGAGGCGGTCGGCGAGTTTGATCAAGACGACACGGATGTCGTCGACCATGGCCAGCATCATCTTGCGCAGGTTTTCAGCCTGAGCCTCCTCGCGGGAGGTAAAGTCAATTTTGCTGATTTTGGTGACGCCTTCGACGATATGGGCGACCTGCTCTCCGAACTCCTGCCGGATCTCGACTGTGGTTACGGAGGTGTCTTCGACCGAGTCGTGGAGCAAACCGGCGGCGATGGACACCGCGTCCATCCGCATATCGGCGAGAACGTTGCCGACTTCAAGGGGATGGACGAGGTAGGGCTCACCGGAGGCGCGCAGTTGACCGGAGTGATGCTTTTGGGAGAACTCGTAGGCGCGCTTGACCAGGTTGAGATCGTCGTTGGGACGATTCTCGCGCAGTTTTTTCATCAGTTCGCGGAAGCGCGTAACCGTGAGCACGCTGGTTGCGACCTGTTCCCGCAACGTCGCCATGATCGATTTTAGCGCAGCCCCAGGCTATTTCCACCGCTGAAGCATTCGAACCGGGGATATCAGGAAAGACTCAAAATGGCCAGGCTGTTAAAGTACCGGGGTGGGGTTTGAGTATGAATCGCGTTTTGATCAGTGGAGCTTCGGGACTTGTTGGGAACGCACTGATGGCTGCGCTTGAAGCGCACGGTATACAGGTCGTCCATCTGGTAAGGAGGCGCGCCCAGAACGCATCGGAGATTCTCTGGAACCCGTTGGCTGAGCCGGCCGGGGCGGGGCTTGCACCGAACGCGGTGTCCGGGTTCGATGCGGTCGTTCACCTGGGCGGGGAAACGATTGCGGGCCGATGGACTGCCGCAAAAAAGACGGCAATTCGCGGAAGCCGGGTGCTAGGAACGCGAAACCTGGCTACCGCTCTGGCACGGGCTGAGTCGAAACCCAAGGTGTTCGTGTGCGCTTCGGCCATCGGATTTTATGGTGATCGGGGCGAAGAAGTCTTGACCGAAGAAAGCGCCTCCGGCCAGGGATTTCTGCCGGAACTATGCCGCGAGTGGGAAGAGGCGAGCCGGATTGCGGCAGCCGCTGGAATTCGCACCGTGAACTTGCGGACTGGGCTCGTATTGAGCGCGAAGGGCGGAGCGCTAGGGAAAATGCTGACGCCGTTCAAACTGGGGCTTGGGGGACGAATTGGTTCGGGTAAGCAATGGTGGAGCTGGATTCAGATCGACGACATGGTTAGTGGAATACAGCAAGCCATACAGACACAGTCGCTGACTGGGCCAGTCAATCTGGTGGCGCCGAATGCCGAGCGGAATGCCGAGTTCACCAAGGTGCTGGCGTCCGTGCTCGGGCGTCCGGCAATTTTTCCGGTGCCCGGACTTGCCCTGAGGCTGGCGTTTGGGAAGACGGCTGCCGAGGGATTATTTCTGGCGAGCCAGCATGTGAAGCCCCGGAAGCTTGAAGCGAGCGGGTATCGCTTTCAGTTTAGCGACTTGCGCGCCGCCCTGGAGAGTTTGGTTTGACGAGCTGATCTGATATTCGCAGACCGGCCCGGCAGACCTCCCGGGATTTGTCCTGGTTACCGCCCTTACTTTCGCGTGTGATGTGGATCACGGTGCGCGGGTTTCCGCCCTGTCAAACTCATGCTGATGGCAAGAAAGGCAATTGCGGCGGCGCTGCTCATCTCGATGGTTGCCTGGGCGGAATTGGTGCTGGCCCCAATGCTCGCAATGCACGCCGGGCATATGCGTCCAGGGCACGAGATGGCTGTGGATATGCCTTCCGGGCACGCGGCGCATCATCACACCGCGATGGACCGTGCGGAGCCGGCTCCCCAGCGGCCTTGTTGCCCCGGCATCCACGAATCTGAGTCCAAGCTCGCGTTTGAACTGACGGCGGGCATTTCGGGCTGTGACGATCCTCATAGCTGCTGCTTCCGGCAGGGACCACAAAGCGTTCCAGAGCCGGCTCGGGACGTGCAACAGTTGACCCAGGACGTCGCGCCGGTGATGGCGGCGGAGGTGAATCCGTCGCCGTTTCCGGGAAAGCTCCCAGCTTGCGACAGCACTCCTACACTCAGCCCTCCACCCGATGTTTTTGGCGTGATCCTTCGCGTTTAGAAAGCTCCCACCTGCGTCTTCAATCGCTGCGCGGCTATCACCGGCCGCACGACTTAACGCATTTCTAGATTTAAAAAGGAGATCCTATGAAGTTCAGATTGTTCGCAGTCGTATTGGCGCTTTCGCTGGTTGCGTCGGCGCAGGAGAATCCAGCGGGTTCGACGCCAAACCAAACGCCGGCGGAGACAAAGAGCTGTTGCCATCATGCCGTCGGCACGAAAGACACTATGGAATGCTGCCACCACGCTACCGCCAACGCCAAGGACGGCATGGAATGCTGCGGCAAAGATGCGAGTTGCTGCGGCACAGAAAAAGGCAAAGCCACAGCCGGCGCCAAGTGCGAGAAAGGTGGCAAGTCGTGCTGCTCCGGCAAGGACATGAAGGCTTGCGCAGAGCAGTGTATGAAGGACGGTGGCGGCGCGAATGGGAAGTGCTGCGGCGGGGGCGAGAAGTCATCCGCTGTGAAGTGCTGCGGCGACAAATGCGAGCGCAAGACGGTTAGCTAGCTGTTGAAAGTGATGTTGTACAGGCCCCAGCCGAACTCGTCTGGGGCTTTTCTTGCCGAGAGAGAAGTGCCCCATCAGGCCGAGGGGTCGAAACTACCGGATAGTTACATTTGCCGGGCTAGAGGCGATACCGTTGGCAATCACTTCCAATTGGCTGGCTCCAGGCTCGCTTCCCGCCGGCACCTGGAAGTGCGTCTTGACGATCTTGGATCCCGTGGCAACTGCCATGGTGCCGAATTTGAAAGTACGTGCGTAAGAAACATGTCCGGTGGCATTGTTGGTGATCCGAACGAGCGGGTAGTTTGTGGCCATCTGTGCGTCGTCGCCGTAAGCAGCGCCCTGTGAAAGTCCGTTGAACTGCGTGCCGCTTAGCGTGTAAGCCTTGCCATGGACCAGGTTTTTCGTGAACTTGGTGATGGTGGGAGCCCACGCAGGATCGGGAACTCCAGGAGACGTATAGACTTCTACATCGGAGGAACCGTCGGTGAACATGATTTGACCGGTTGGGAGCACGAGCATGCGGCCCATGTAGGAAGAGTCCACCGTCGCGCGCGGGATATTGACCGTCTGGTTGAAGCTGGTGCCGTCCCACTCGAAGAATACTGTGCCCTGGATGTAAACACCGGGGCTGGTCATGCAAAGCACATTGCCGTTGGGAAGCAGGGCGGCGGGACCATCCGCGATGTCGAGTTGCTGGCCATGCTGGTTCACAGGGAAGTCAGGAGCGGCTGACCACACGCCGGTAAGCGAATCGTAAACAGCGTTGTGGCCGGTGGCGCCGATCGCTAACACCGTGCCATCGGGGCGCAGGACGGCGGGACCAATCTCGGCATAGGAAGGCCGGGTGAGCAACACAACAGTGTTTCCCGCGTAAAACCACGAACCGGTTACCGGATCGTAAATCTCGGAAGCCATATCCCTCTTCGAGTTTGTGTCAACAGTCAGGACCTTGCCATCGGGTAGAAGAGTCCAGCCTTCCTCGTCATTGCTGTCGGCCTTGTTGAAGCCGGTGGGAGTCCACGCCAGGGTCTTGGCGTTCAGCAGGGCCTCGTTTTCGCTGCAGCAGTCGGCAAGCATGAAGGTGCCGTTTCCCAGTACTACACTTTGGCCATCGCCAATCGTTGCCCAGCCGGCAGGAGCGGGTACGGGCGTCCAATTGTCTGTCTGAGGGTTGTAGATCGCGCCCAGAGTGGTGAAAGTCGCGACGCCAAGATTGAATTCTCCGCCCATCACGATCACCCGTCCGTCCGGCAGCAAGGCCGAGCCGTAATATTCCGGGCCGTAGCCCGCAGGGAGGGATGAGACCTGCGTCCAGGCGCCGTTAATGTAGCTTCCGGTGAGATCGGGGGTCAGCGTCCAATAGTCGGATGCGTCGTTGTTCTGGACCAGAATGCGTCCATCGGAGAGTAATAGGGATGTCGATGCGTGCAGTTTGGGTGGCACGCTGGTCGCTGGGTTCCAGGTCTGGGCCAGTAGAGCGATGGAGGCTCCCAGGAACAGGAAGATACCGGAAATTGCTCGTAAGGGCTGCATGGCGACTCTCGAATATTGGGTGACCAGTGGTTAGTTATGCCGGGCGGGGGAACCGTGGGCCCGAACTCAGTAGCCGGAGTTTATCACCCAGATCAATGCCTGCAAATGACGTTCCCATCCACACTCAAGCATCTGTCCTGCCTTCGATCGCTTGCCGACCGGGATGTGAAAAGGGTTGCATCTTGTGGCTCTGAACCCCTATGGCGGGTCTCGCGGATGAAATGCCGGCGAGGGACACAGCGACAATAGCTGCCAGTGATTATTTCACTGCGCGGAGATGGGTACGAGTGATGCGGTCGTGCCAGCAGAGCGCGTCTGAATCGAGGAAACACCAGAGATAACCGAGTCCCGCGGAAAGCGCGGACAGGAATGATGCCAGTACCCGCCAGCGCCGCAGGCCGCGCGGAACGGGCGAGCCATCGAACCTCGCCAGCCTCAGACGGGCGGCCCGGAGTCCGAGGGTCGAACCGGTATAGACAATGAAGAGAAACTGATACGTGAACCAGAGCGTGACGGCAAGGCTGACGACTACGCCCGCGATCATAGTAGCCGGTCCGCGCAAGGGATTGAGACGCAAGAAAACTGCTCCAAACGCCGAAAGTGAGGCGGCCAGGATCAGGGCGTCGACCGCGGTCGCCAGCAAGCGCCGGAAAATCGATGCGGCTTGAACTCTTGATTCCGGGGTGCGGTTATCGGCGGGTTTCCGGGGTGCCGGCTCAATCAGTATTCCGCCGAGCGCCGGGGGTGGCGGCAGGACCTCGGGTGCTTCGACGATGCGCGGGCGATCAAAGATCGGATCGGCGAGCGTGCTCGCATGGAGGACGGGGATGGCGGCCGAGCGTGGAAACTCGATGATGTTTGTTTCCGTCTTCGCCGGTTCGGGGGCCAGGACCGCCGGCGCAAAGGGCGGGACCGAGAGCGGTGTGAGTTCAAGCGCGGTAATGTGACTCTCAGGCGCTGCACCGGGCGCAGCGTCGGGCGTTACTTCAGATTCGAACGCGAATGCGCTCCCCGCATGGTGGGTCGTTGTGTGTGTTGGAGATGCGCCAGGGGCGGGTCTCGATCTGTTGTCGGGCGAATCGAAAGGCAAGAGCAATGAAGGATAACGTGGGGCCCGGGGCTTCCGGCGCGCGCGGTAGCGGGCTAGCCGGGCTGCGATTTCGTCGCGCCAGGGTTCGAGTTCAAGCGGCGGAGTGGATGTGATTTCCGTGTTGTCAGCCGCCGGGGGCTTGGAGAGCTGTGGTTGCGGCGCGAACTCGCCGCCGCTGGCGGTATTCATCAAGCCGGTCATCTTTTTACTCGGCCGTCCGCTATGTGAGCGAGTAGGCCCCTCAAATGGTCGCGGAGAATGCCAGCAGCCCGAGCACGGGCTGGGCTGGACAAAAATTTTGAGATCACCTGCGTGCAGAACTTTGCTTCGCCGCCGCCTGCGTGCTAAGGTCAACTCGTTCCAGTTAGCACCCCAGGTGGCGGAGGCACGCACATCCGCAGAGCGCACGGCATCTTACTCTGCAGGGTCGTTTTTCGTTGAGCCCTCGTTTGAAACCCGCCAATGAAACGCGCGAATGATCGCCCGCGAATGACCACCCGCTCTCGAATCATTATCACGGCCTCGCTGCTCTGTCACCTTCTTCTCGCGTCTCCCATAGTTACCAGCCAGACGCCGCCCCCGGCCGAGGCGCCAAGACTTGTCTCTTCGGCGCCCGCGAACCAGGTCGAGGAAGAGGTCACCATCCGGGCGGTGGAACAGGAAAAGGAAGCTTCCCTCTACCACCTGCGTGGCAACGCGGAAATCGATTATCGGACTTACGTTCTGCTGGCCGATGAAATTACTTACAACCGCGATAGCGGTGAAGTCCAACTGCAGGGACACGTGGTGCTCGATGGCGGTCCCTATGACGAGCACCTGGAGGCGAGTCACGGAACCTATAACATCCAGTCGGAC
>Ga0335080_10005069_pt1 | contig 13502 bp, 9 predicted proteins | sample Lox_Sample_34_FD_206720 | JGI IMG/M metagenome (GOLD analysis project Ga0335080, IMG submission 206720) | Soil microbial communities from Loxahatchee National Wildlife Refuge, Florida, United States - Lox_Sample_3.4 | ecosystem: Environmental > Terrestrial > Soil > Wetlands | place: USA: Florida... | reverse complement strand
CCCCAGTCTGCTTCAGCACTCCCAGCGGGAGTGCGATGATCGCTTTCTCCGCCGAGAAGTGCGCCATCTCTCCGCAATCTCGGGCAAATACATGAACGCGGCCCCGCTCCCACCCAATCCTTTCCACCGGCCGGGAAACCTCGATTCGTCCGCCCAGCTCACGTATCTTCCGGGCCACGAACTCCGGTAAGCGATCGTAGCCTTCGCGCAGACAAAACAACTGGTCGCTCCCGATCTCCTCTTCGGCTTGTTGCTGCACGGCCAGCGAGTGTACCCCGATTTGCCGGTAATCCGCTGCGTTGAAGCTCTGCACGTAGTTGATGACCTCTTCGCGCTTTTCCGGCGTAAGCTTCTCCAGAAGCGGGTAATCCGCGAAAGCGATATCTGCCCCCTTCCACTTCTCCAGTCCATCCAGGAACCGGAACACCTCGTCCATCTCATCGCATTTCTTCAGCTTCTCATCCTTGTGGCACACCTGCTGTCCGTCCAGCTTGTACGTCTCGATTCCCGCCTCACGAATCAGGTCCCAGAGTTCCTCCGGCTTCCCGTGAATGAACTCGGCGCCAAGCTCGAGGACCTTGCCTTTGTCGCGAAACGTATGTATACGACCACCCACGCGATCCCGCGCCTCCAGCACCAACACCTGCCGCCCTGCCTCGGCCAGTCTCCGCGCAGCCGTCAGTCCCGCCATTCCTGCGCCAATCACCAGGACGCGCTTGCCTCGCTGTTCCATGGCTCCTTAGATGCTTGGCACCATCAATCCCATCGCGTGCTCCGGCTCGGCCTGAGCACAAAATGGCTGGAACATCGCTCTGGATATTCCCGTACATAATGGAATCGTCAGTCGAGATCGTCCCCGCGTCATCGGCTAAAGCAAAGGAGACCACGATGCGCAAGCTTGTCGCTCTTTTCGTCGTTGTTCTGGCGCTTTCCGTTCCTGTTCTGTCTGCAAAAGCCCAGAACCGAGCCAAATACAATCCCGGCCAGGTTGTCATCGTCTTCAAGGATGGCCACCGCCAGGCCTTCAATCTGTCCGACGTCGCCCGCATCGAGTTCCCCGGTGGAGCGCCCGTCGCCGAGGCGACCCCGTCTGGGGCTCCTCCCCGGGGCCATTTCCTCGGCAAATGGGAGGTCGGTGATGGCGCCGGCAGCACCTTCTACATCACCCTCAACGACGACGGCAGCGCATGGCGTTCCCTCCATCGCATCCATGGCAAGTGGACATATGTGAATGGTGAGGCAAGGGTTACGTGGGACGATGGGGCGCAGGACTGCATTCGGAGACTCGATGGTCAGGACAAGAAATTCGCCTACAGCGCGGGCAAATCCTTCACCGACGAGCCCGACAACGTGACCGAAGCGCACAACACCAGTCCGCGTCCGATCTGATCCCATGGCCTCCAACCCCGGATACGGAACCGTCGCCCTCCACAATCCGTAACTGAAGGATGAGGCGGATTGCTCCCCCCGGCGCCCTGAGGCTCCGAGGGCCTCTGAGCCGTCTCAAGGAATATCGGGCGATTTCAGAGTTCACCTATGCCCCTACGGCCAGGGCAACGAGGTAACCCTGTCTTGTCCGCTGGGAGCGAATCGTCACTCCAGACTTGCGCTCACTGGACCAATTGAGTCCAAAATAGGGGAAGCAGAAAGTGATTGCATGAGTATTCTCGAGGCCTTCAAACTCGCGCTTCAATCCCTTTGGGGCAACAAGATGCGTTCCATCCTCACCCTCATCGGGGTGGTGATGGGTGTCGCCTCGGTCATCATGGTGCTCACCCTCGTCCAGGGCGCCAAACGCTATATCACCAACAAGATTTCGGGTTATGGTGCCGATGTCTTCACGGTGAACCGGATGTCGAGCGTCATTCTCTCTGCAGATCAGTACTTCAGCTACCAGAAGCGCAAGATCATCCGCATCGAAGACTATGAGGCGATCAAGGACGCCTGTACCGAGTGCAGTGAAGTGGGCGCCATGCTCAATAAATCCACTAATGTGGTCTTCAATGGGCACTCGAGTAATAACACCGGCATTCGCGGCTACACCGCCTCGATGATGTCGCTGAACAATATCGACATCGCCCTCGGACGCGGCTTTACTCCCGCCGACGAGGAGCATGCCTTTCACAACTGCATCGTGGGTTACGACATCGTCGACAACCTGATTGGTGACGGCGACCCCATCGGCAAAGAAATTCGCGTAGATGGCATTCCTTTCACCATCGTCGGTGTGGGCGACCGTGAGGGCAAGACACTGGGTCGATCTCAGGACAACTGGATCGCCGTTCCCATTGGCACCTATCAGCAGATTTACGGATATAACGACTCGGTTGATATATACGCGCGCGCTTTGGGCGGGGCGCAGGGAATGACCCGTGCGGAAGACGAGGTTCGAGTCGTTATGCGCACACGGCGCCACGTCGCTCCAGGTCAACCCGATGACTTTGAGATTCAAACCAACGACACCTTCCTCGATATTGCCAACCAGTTGCTCGGCGTCTTTGCCTGGGTTGTTCTCGGCCTCGGATCGATCGCGCTGGTCGTAGGCGGCGTGGTCATCATGAACATCATGCTCGTGAGCGTTACCGAGAGAACGCGCGAGATCGGTGTCCGCAAGGCTTTGGGAGCAAAACAGCGGGATGTCCTCGTGCAATTCCTGATCGAAAGTGCTTCGCTTTCTTCGGTGGGTGGTATCTTCGGGATCCTTCTCGGGGTGCTTGTCGGCAAGCTAATCACGGTGTTTGTGGGTTTCCCAACGGCGGTGCCCATCTGGGCTGTTTTTCTGGGCCTTTTCCTCGCAAGCGGAGTCGGCATCTTTTTTGGCGTCTATCCCGCCAGCAAAGCTGCAAAACTCGATCCCGTGGTGGCATTGAGAGCCGAAATGTGAAGTATCGAAACTTGCAGCCAGCAGTGGCTATCAGTTGGAGCTAGGAGCTTCGCACATGCGGGGACAACAAACCGGCGAATCCGTCAAAATGGCCCTCGAAACCGTCCGGGCAAACAAGTTGCGTTCCGGCTTGACCATTCTCGGCATCGTTATCGGGGTCACTACGGTCATTACCATCTCCTCGGTCATTAGCGGCCTGAACAATCGCGTGCAGACATGGGTCAGCTCTCTGGGTAGCAATGTCTTCTGGGTATTTCACATGCCAGTCATCGGCGTGCGTCCCACCGCCGAGATGCTCGCCCGCAAGAAGCTGGTGTTTGACGACGTGCTCGCCCTTCGTACTCTTCCTCATGTTGTGGCGGCTGATGGTGGCTATCAGCATGTCAAGTCCCAATTCCGTGTGGGCGATGTGTCTGTAAAGTACAACGGCAAGAAGATTGCCGGGACAATCCTGCAGGGTTCCACATCACAGGTAGGACTTGTCACGGATCTTGCTTTTGTCCAGGGCCGCCTCTGGACCGACCAGGAAGACCAGCGGGCTGAGCATGTCGTCGTGCTGGGACATGACACCTGGGAAGAGCTGTTCGGTGACCAGAACGCCATCGGCAAGGAGGTCAACATCGAAACTGGTCTCTATACCGTGATCGGCGTCCTCGATAAGCAGAAACAGCCGTTCGGCGGAGGCAAGAACCCTGCCGACAACATGGCATATTTTCCACTCGGAACCTTCCACAACCTGCACCCGGAAGACAAGGACATGTGGGTGAGCGTGAAGTATGACGATCCAAAGAACAAAGCATTTGTAGAAGAAGAGATTCGCGAAATGCTCCGCATTCGTCGCAAGGTGAAGGTCGATAAACCTGACGATTTCGAGATCTTTGGTCCAGATTCGCTCTCGAAGCTATGGACCCAGTTAACTGGTGGATTGGTCCTTTTCATGATCGCCGTCTCCAGCGTCGGCCTCATGGTCGGCGGCGTCGGTGTGATGAACATCATGCTCGTCAGCGTGACTGAGCGAACACGCGAGATCGGCGTCCGTAAAGCCATTGGCGCGACCAGGCGGACGCTGCTCGTCCAATTCACCACCGAGGCAGTCACACTCTGCGCCATAGGCGGCGTCATCGGTATCTTCGTGGGGGCAGTCCTTACATTGATCATTCACGCGCTCCCTATCGGCTTACCAGCAACCATGTCGACCATGTGGGTCATGACCGGCTTCACTGTTTCCTGTGCTATCGGGCTTATCTTCGGCATCTATCCCGCCTGGAAGGCCGCCAACCTGGACCCCATTGAGGCCCTCCGCTACGAGTGAAGCAGTTCGCAATTCAGCGTTCATAGTCCCTAGTTGACGCTTCGTAGTTCCTTGTTCATTGTCGGCAGCGCTGCTTCAACTACCAACTGTTTCTTGTGACTAGCGCCATTGTGCGATCGCCTGCCAAGGCGCATAATGTTCGCCATTCGATGTAGAAGCCAGGAAAAATGGCGCAGGGACAGACTCGGGAATCCGTCAGAATGGCTCTCGACACTCTGAGGAACAACAAGCTCCGCTCGGGGCTCACGATCCTCGGCATTGTCATCGGTGTCACGACCGTGATCACCATCTCCTCGGTCATCACTGGTCTGAACAACCGCGTGAACGAATGGGTGACCTCGATGGGATCCAACGTTTTTTGGGTCTTCCACATGCCGTTGATCGGCGTGGAACCGACCACAGAGATGCTCACCCGCAAGAAACTGACTGTGGACGACGTGCTTGCTCTTCGCAAATTACCGCACGTGGTTGCGACCGATGGCAGCTATAGGCACGTAAATGAGCAATTCCACGTAGGAGACGTGAGCGTGAAGTACAACGGCCGGAAGGTCGCCGGGGCATTTCTGGCAGGCTCGACTGCTCAAACCGAGTCGATATACGAACTCGCGATGATAGGTGGCCGATTCTGGACGGACGACGAGGACCAGCGGCACGCCCACGTTTGCGTGATGGGCCACGACACGGCAGAAGAGCTGTTCGGCAACGAGGACCCCATCGGGAAAGACGTGAATGTGGGCCCGAGCCTCTACACCGTTATCGGTGTCGTTGACAAACGCAAGCAGCCATTCGGCTCCGGCAAGAATCCCGCCGACAATGGCCTTTATTTCCCGTTGGGCACATTTCACAGCCTCTATCCCGAAATCAAGGACATGTACGTTAGCGTCAAATACGATGACCAGCGCAATAAGTCTCTCGTTGAAGAAGAGATTCGCGAGATGCTCCGGATTCGCCGCAAGGTCAAGGTGGAAAAGCCGGATGACTTTGAGATCTTCGGGCCTGACTCGCTCTCTAAGCTCTGGAACCAGCTGACCGGTGGGCTGGTGCTGTTCATGATCGCGGTCTCCAGCGTCGGCTTGATGGTCGGTGGTGTCGGCGTCATGAACATCATGCTCGTCAGCGTCACCGAGCGCACCCGCGAGATCGGAGTGCGCAAAGCTATCGGCGCCACCCGACGTGCCCTGCTGTTGCAGTTCACCACTGAGGCGGTCACGCTCTGTGCCATCGGCGGCATCTTCGGGATTTTCATTGGCGCTGTTCTCACGTGGATCATTTATTTCCTGCCCATCGGCCTGCCCGCAGCCATGTCCACCGTTTGGGTACTCACCGGTTTCACTGTCTCCTGTGCCATAGGGCTGATCTTCGGAATCTACCCTGCGTGGAAGGCAGCCAACCTCGATCCAATCGAGGCGCTGAGGTATGAATGAACGAGTCCAGGGTTGTAATTCCTGGCTCGCTGGTAAGCTGATCATCCCCGCTGATCGTCGCCTGGAGCGAGGAGGCGCGCTCCCGAACCGCCCGATCCAACTCTGTGTGTGTGGATGGGCCGGGAGGACCGCAGATGGTTCTCGTCGAAGCCTCCAAAATGGCGCTCCAATCCCTCTGGACCAATAAGCTGCGGAGCATCCTCACGCTGCTCGGCGTTGTCATCGGTGTCGCGTCCGTCATCATGGTGGTCACGCTCACCAACGGCGCAAAGCAGTTCGTCACCTCCAAAATCAACAGATATGGAGCCAGTGTCGTCACCGTCACTAAGATGCCGCAGACCTTCATCACGCTCGACGAATTCCTCGACTTTCAGAAGCGCCGCGACATCACTTTCGACGACTACAGGGCAATCCTCTCCGACTGCCGCTCATGCGTGACCGTTGGTGCCCGTCGTGACAACCTGGGAAGAGTCGTCTACGGAAGGAATTCCACCACCGATACTGATATTCGCGGCTGGACGTGGACCATGCCGTCGCTTTCGAACCTCAACATCGAGTACGGCCGCGCCTTCACCGAACTGGAAGACTCGCACAGTGCGCACGTCGCCATCGTCGGAGCAGACATCGTAAACAACATGCTCGGCCCTGCCGATCCGCTCGGCAAGGAGATCCGCGTCAATGGCGAGCCATACACCGTCATCGGCGTCGGAGAGGCCCAGGGCAAGATGCTCGGCATGAGCATGGATAACTGGGTCGCGATTCCTCTAAACGCTTTCATCCAGTCCTACGGCGCCCACGCCAGCATCGACATTTACGTCGACGCCGGAGGTGGCGGCGAGCTCATTGACATTGTCTCCGATCAACTTCGCACCATCATGCGGGCACGTCGTCACCTCGCACCCGGAACTCCCGACTCCTTCTCGATCGACACCAGCGCCACGTTCCAGAATATGCTCGGCAAAATTCTCAACAGCTTCGGCGCCGTTGTCGCGGCTGTCGCTGGAATCTCGCTCGTCGTAGGTGGCATCGTCATCATGAACATCATGCTGGTCTCGGTCACTGAGCGCACCGCGGAAATCGGCATACGCAAGGCGGTTGGCGCGCGCCGTCACGACATCCTTATCCAGTTCCTCATCGAATCCGCCACCATCTCTGCCGTCGGTGGCTTCATCGGCATCATCGCCGGAATCTCCGCCGCCAAGATCATCACGCTCATCATCGCCTTTCCTTCCGCAGTCAAAATCTGGTCCATCCTCGTCGGCCTCTTCGTCGCTGCCGCCGTGGGGATTTTCTTCGGTGTGTATCCTGCCAGCAAAGCTGCGCAACTCGATCCGATCACCGCCCTCAGAGCGGAGAAGTAGCCATGTTTCTTGCCAACTACAAAGAGTCTGTCCGTCTCGCCCTCGATACTCTGCGCCGCAACAAGATGCGCTCAGGCCTCACCATCCTCGGCATTTCTATCGGCATTTCCACGGTCATCCTCATCTCCTCCGCCATCAATGGTCTCAATACCAATATCAACAGCTTCGTCAGTGCGCTCGGCACCAACGACCTCTGGGTATTTCGTTTCGAGCCATTCGGCAAGCGTCCAACCACCGAGGAACTCAACCGCAAGCAGCTCACCTACGAGGACGGTATCGCCATGCGCAGCCTGCCTCACGTCCTTGCTGTCGACCCCGCGCTTACCTATCAGAACTTCCAATTAGGCATCGGCAACGTCTCTTTGAAGCATGGTAGAAAGAAGATCACCAACACGATCCTTTACGGCGAAACCTCGGCAGTTAAGGTGACCCAGGATGTTGAAATTCTGGAAGGCCGTCTGTTCACCGAGGCGGAAGAGGAACGCCGCGCGAACGTCGTCGTGCTCGGTCACGATTCCGCTGAAGATCTCTTCCCCGATGAATCACCGATCGGCGAGGACGTTGAGTGTGGTGGTGATATCTTCACCGTCATCGGCGTTCTCGATAAAACTCCACAGCCCTTTGGCAGCGGACGCAGCACGCAGGACAACGCCGCTTACTTTCCACTCGGCACCTTCCGCAAGCTTCACCCCGAGATTAAGGACTTCTGGATCACCGTTAAATACGACGACCAAGCCAACAAGGCGCTCGTCGTCGACGAAATACGCGAACTCCTCCGTCGCCGCCGAGGAGTTCGCCTCGAGCAATCCGACAACTTCGCTATCTTCGGCCCCGATTCTCTCACGCGCCTCTGGAACCAGCTCACTGGCGGCCTCTTCCTCTTCATGGTCGCTGTCTCTTCTGTAGGACTCATGGTTGGAGGTGTTGGTGTCATGAACATCATGCTCGTCAGCGTCACCGAGCGCACGCGCGAGATCGGCATTCGTAAAGCCGTCGGTGCCACAAAGAAGAACATCCTCCTCCAGTTCACCACCGAGGCCATCACACTCTGTGCAATGGGCGGTCTCCTCGGTATCCTCGCCGGATCGCTCTTCACTCTCATCCTGCATTACGCCGTCACGTTCCTCCACGCAGCTCTCTCCAGTACGTGGATCGTGCTCGCCCTTGCGGTCTCTTGCGCCATCGGGCTCCTCTTCGGCATCTATCCCGCCTGGAAAGCCGCCAACCTCGACCCCATAGAGGCACTGCGCTACGAGTGATGCAAACTCTATCTTCTAGCCACCGGCTACGAGCCGCCGGCTGACGCTAGTAGCTAGGAGCTGGAAGCTACTCTTCGCTACACTATCGCCGTGGTCCCACACGTAATCTCTTTTGCCGTGGAAGCTGTCACCACGATCATGGCTGTCGCGGGTATCGCCTACTTCTCCATGGCCCTTATCGCGGCGCGCTTCTTCATTTCTGCAAGACGTGCATCGCTGCCTGCTTTCTCCCCAAGTGTCTCCATCCTCAAATCGCTCAAGGGCCTCGATCTTGGCTTGCTCGATGCTTTCCGTTCTCACTGCCGTCAGAACTACCCAGGAGAATTCGAACTTCTCTTCGGCGTCTCCTCCCTGGATGACCCTGCGGTGTCAGCGGTCCGGCAACTGCAGGCTGAGTTCCCCGATCGCTCGATCAGGCTGATCGAGTGCCCAGAAAAACTGGGCACCAACGGAAAGGTCAGCACTTTGATCCAGATGGTGCCCCATGCGCAATACGAGTACCTGCTCGTCAACGACTCCGACATCACGGTGAGCCCGAATTACCTCGCGCGTGTGACGGCGCACTTCGCTCCGCAGCAGCCGCGTCCTTACCACAAACCTCCCAGGCCCGTCGGACTCGTGACTGCTCTCTATCGCGGCCGCGCGCACGGTACGCTTGGCTCGCGTCTCGAATCCCTTACCATGGCCACCGACTTCATGCCCAGCGTGCTCGTCGCCCGCATGCTCGAAGGTGGCCTGCGATACGGCCTCGGATCCACTCTTGCCGTGAGTCGTGAAGCACTCGGAAGAATAGGCGGCTTCCAGGCTCTCGTCGACCATCTCGCAGACGACTATGAGCTCGGCGAGCGCATCTTCCAATCCGGCTATCGCGTCGCGCTCAGTGCTGAAGTCGTCGAAACCAGCGTCCCCGCCTACAAATGGCGCGCCTTCTGCGATCACCAGCTCCGCTGGTTGCGCACTGTCCGCGACGCCCGCCCCGCAGGATACACAGGCCTCATCTTCACCCAGGGACTCACCCTCGCCCTTATAAATCTCATCGCCAGCGGCCTCAGTCCGCTCAGTCTCTGGATCCTCGCCCTCAGCTTCTTTCTGCGCCTATCGCTCGCCATGACTGTCGGCGCCGAGGTTCTCGGCGATCATCAGGTGTTGTCCGCAATATGGCTGCTGCCGCTGCGCGATATCGTTGCTACCGCCCTCTGGATCGACGGTTTCGCATCGAACACCATCGTCTGGCGCGGCGAGCGCTTTGAGGTACGTCAAGGCAAGCTGCACCGTTCGTAGAAGTCATAGCCCGGCCAGCAACTCTCTCAGACATTTGTGACGGATTTACGGAATGCCGCTATCGACGCACCCCATTCGTCTGCTAGATTGGCCCTCACGCGGCCTGGGTTTCTCATCAGCACACAGAAAAAAGGCCGTCAAGGAGAGATTCGATGCAAAACCCGCTACGAATTGCTGCCCGCATTCTGCTCTGTTGTCCGCTAGCTGCCGTACCAGCATTTGCTCTCGCGCAGAACGCCGCACCCGCAAAACCCGCCGTTGGCACTCCTCAAATGCCTGCCCAGATCTATGGAAAGCTCCTCGGCCTCTTCGAGAAGGAATTTGTCTCGGCCGCCGAAGCCATGCCCGAAGACAAGTTCAACTTCGCTCCTGCACAGGGCGAGTTCAAGGGCGTCCGTTCATTCGGAGCCCAGATCAAGCACGTTGCGGAAGACAACTACTACTTCTTCGGCGGCAATATATCCGAGGCCGACTTAAAGGCCAAGTCCGATTCCATTGAAAAGCTCACCTCCAAGGCCGACATCATTCAGGCGCTCAAGGACTCCTTCACGTTGGCCCACACCTATGTCGACGGGATCACGCCTGAGAACGCCTTCGTCACGACAGAACATGGCACTCGCGGTGGGATGGCCTCTTTTGGTATGGCCCACATCATGGACCACTACGGCCAGATGGTCGTCTACCTTCGTATGAATGGCATCGTCCCCCCCGCCAGCCGGGGCAACGGCATATAGATCAAATACGCAGAGACACGAAGAGTCCGGGCGGGCTGCATACGCCCGGGCTCTTCTCTTATTGCTCACGTATCGCAGAGACGGGGTTGATCCGCGTCGCGCGGTGAGCTGGCAGGTAGCAGGCCAACACAGAAATCGCACCGAGCAGAATCACCACGCCAAACGCAGTTGTCGGGTCGGTGGCACTCACGCCATAGAAGAGTCCTGCTGAAATATGGGTCAGTCCATATGCCAACGCAAGGCCGAGCACAAGACCAATGGCCGTAAGACGAACTCCTTGCATTAGCACCAGGCGGAGTACGTCCCTTCGTGATGCCCCAAGCGCGACGCGAATGCCGATCTCATGAGTGCGCAACTGCGTGCGATACGCAACCACGCCGTAGATTCCGGTGGCTGCGAGCACGAGAGCGATAACAGCAAAGATACTCGCGAACGTGCTGGCGAGGACGGCGAAGATGCTCGAGATTTGCGTTGACTCCCGCAGGGAGTGGACATCGTAGACGGGAAGACTGCGATCAATTTCCTGGATAGCATTGACGATAGCGGGCGCGTCCGCATTGGGATCACCATTCGTTCGAACCTGCACGATGGCTTCAGGTCCACCCTCCTGGAAGAGATTCAAGTAGAGCATAGGTTCGAGCTGCTCGCTGACTGACTGGTGCTTGGAGTTCTTCACCACGCCAATCACCGTGAACAGGCGGCCCCAGATGTAGATGCGGCGACCAACGGGGTTATCCGATCCCCAGTAACGATGCGCCAGGGTCTGGTCGACGATCGCGACACGCGGAGCCTTCTCGTTATCGTCTTGCGTAAAGTCCCGTCCGGTGACAATCTGCATTCCAAGACTCTGGAAATAGCCAGCCGTCACGTCGGCGCGGCGGACCTCAAGCGATTCATGAGGCCGCGGAACGTAACCTTCAGGCCAGGTGTCGACCGTCTTGCGCGTGAAGCTGAGAGGGACCCAGTCGGTAAGTGATGCAACCTTGACTCCCGGCAGTGCCGAGACGCGATCCAGCATCCGATGGAGGATGTTCTGGGCGACATCCGGTGCGTATCCTGCAATGTTGACGCCGACTGAGGCCGTGAGGACATGATCCTGTTCGAAGCCGGGATTCGCGACGCTCACATTTCTGAGCGTGCGCAGGAAGAGAGCGGAGGTGACAAGCAAGGCCAGCGAGAGAGCTACCTGGGTAACGACCAGCCCGCTAAGCAGGCGCCGATGATGCCCCGCAGAGATGCTGGCAGTTTCTTCCTTGAGCACCTCGGCAGCGTTGACGCGCGACGAGCGCAGGGCCGGAAATGCTCCGCAGATCAGCGTGGCGAGGACGGAGAGCAACACAACGATGAGGACGACCGAGTGGTCGACTGTCCCATTGAGAACAGTTGGGTTTGAATTCGGCGGAATAAAGTCGGCGAAGCGCTTAGCCGTCCACGACGTGAGCAGAAGCGCAACCGCGCCGCCGGCGATCGACACAAGCAGGCCTTCGATGACCATCTGCCGCATCAGTTGCAAGCGCGTTGCGCCAAGTGATTCGCGGATAGCGGTCTCGCGCCGGCGCGCCACGAGACGTACAAGCGCGAGTGTGGCCACGTTCACGCAGGTGAGAAGCAGCACCACCGCAGCAATGGCCAGAAGAACCGGCAACGACATCGAGAGATAGATATTCGCTCCGAAGGGGGAACGCCAGAGCGGATCGAGCGTGATCGTATTCGTACCTAGATGGTCGTTGGGATAGGCGGTGACGATCCGCCCCATAATGCCATCAAGGTCCTTTGCAGCCTGGTCGCGAGTGACGCCCGGACGAAGGCGGCCGAGTACGTTAAGAAATGTTGCACTGCGGTGAGTCACACGCCAATGCTCGGTCCCGATCGGATCGAAGGGCAGCCACGCATCCTGGCGTATGCCCGGCATGGCTCCGATGAACCCTTCGGGAGCCACGCCGATAATCGTGCCTGAATGACGCGCGATTTCGATCGGTTTGCCTACAATCGCCTTATCCCCGTTGAACCGGTTCATCCATAACGAATAGCTCAGTACAACAAAAGGCACACCACCCTCTTGCGCCTCTTCCTGAGGTTGGAAGAATCGTCCCAGCAGCGGCTTGATGCCAAGCAAATCAAAGTAATTCGCCGAGACATTAGCCACATAAATGCGCTCCGGAGTGGTCCCCGCGCCCGTAAGCGTCAGCCAGTCGTGATGGTAGGCGAGCATCCCCGTGAACGAGTGGTTCTGCTCCCGCATGTCACGATAATCAAGATAAGACATCGGAGGGGCCGGAGAGACGTTCCACTGTCCCCGCATCACGCTCACCACGTCACCCGTATCTCGCGCTCCCGGAATCGGGTGCAGCATCGTGCCATCAATCCAACTGAACACTGTGCTATTCGCGCAGATCGCAAGCGCCAGCATCAGCACCGCGGTGATCGTGAATCCCGGGCTCTTTCGAAGTTGCCGCAAGGCAAAGCGAACATCCTGAAGCAGTCCACCCATGGACGCCTCCCATCGAAACTTTGCTCTTGGGGAATGAGAGTACTGCCCAATTTCATTGCATGCTGTGCGCCAAAGCACGAGCACTGCCAAAACGTTTGATTTCAGCGGAATGTGACGGATTCCGTCAAGCGGAATCGCGGCAGGCTCTGTCCGAACGCAGAAAAAGGTGTTCGTTTTCGAACATCTATGTCTACAACTGTGCGCTCTGTATCGTCAACTTTGCAAAGGGTCTCGGTTTGTTGGGGGTTGTTGTTGGCTGTGGATAGTCATCCAAGGGGAGGGCGACGAAACGCAGGTTCCGCCGCCCGGAAGAATAGGCGTGATTTCTGTTGTAACACTCTTCACAGCAAGTCTGTTTCCTTCGTCCCGATAGTGATTCGCGTCCCAGATACTGTCCCTGTGAACTTCTGCAAGACCACGTTGTTGAGATCGTACGCATTCAGCGTGAAAGTCCCAGAAAAGTGCTGGCCGTCGGGACTCAACGTGATCGTTTCGGTAATTTGGGTCGGTCCGACCGACGGGCCGATGTCGGTTCCCTGGTCACCGGGGCCAGTCGGGAAGCCTTTGGCAAACCAGGCGAAGTGATTCAGCTTGTATCTGTACAGACCAACCTGCTGCCAGACACCCATACAGAAGTTCCCGTCCTGCGGCGGCCGCATGGAATTCATAATCTCTGTCCCATCGCTGTGCCACACCACGAGAGCGTCGTCAATCACAGCCCCCGGCGGAGCTGTCGCAGGGTCGGCGACTTCAGCT
>Ga0335080_10005068_pt1 | contig 13503 bp, 13 predicted proteins | sample Lox_Sample_34_FD_206720 | JGI IMG/M metagenome (GOLD analysis project Ga0335080, IMG submission 206720) | Soil microbial communities from Loxahatchee National Wildlife Refuge, Florida, United States - Lox_Sample_3.4 | ecosystem: Environmental > Terrestrial > Soil > Wetlands | place: USA... | reverse complement strand
GGCCGCTGGTGATAGCCGAGGTGCCGCCAGCTCCACACCTCGAACAGCTCCTCGAAGGTGCCGATGCCGCCCGGCAGGGCGATGAATGCGTGGGTGTGTTCGGCCATCAGCCGCTTGCGCTCGTGCATCGTTTCGACCACCTGCAGTCGCGTCAGCCCCGTGTGGCCGGCCTCGCGCTGCATCAACGACTGCGGGATCACGCCGTGCACCTCGCCACCGGCCGCGAGCGCCGCGTCGGCCAGGGCCCCCATCAGCCCGACCCTGCCGCCGCCATAGACCAGTTGCCAGCCGCGATGCCCGATCGCGCTGCCGATCTGCCGAGCGCTGCGCATGAACGCCGGGTGGGCGCCCGGACGCGAACCGCAGTAGACGCAGACGCGCAGGGGCGTTTTCACGGTGCGAACCCGCGCTGCCACAGCGCGGCGCACCACACGGCGCCACAGGTGACAAGCGACAGCATCACCGCGGCGCTGCCGAGGTCCTTGGCGCGCTTGGACAGTGGGTGCAGATCGGCCGAGACGCGATCGACCGCCGACTCGACGGCCGAGTTGAGCAACTCGACGATCAGCACGGCCATCACCGAGCCCGCCAGCAGCGCGGTCTCGACCCAGCTGCGCCCGAGCCACCAGGCCGCGGGCAGCATGAGCACCGCCAGCACGCACTCCTGGCGGAACGCCCTTTCGTGGCGCCAGGCGGCCGACAGGCCGGCGATCGAGTACCCGGTGGCATGCACGATGCGTTGCAGGCCGGTGCGCGCCTTATGCGGGTGCGTCATGTCCCCATTGTGCCGGCGGCGACATGGTCGCCCGCGTGTCGACCAGCCGGGTGCCGCACAGCACGTCGTGCAGCAGCTGTCGATCGTTGCGCAGGCGCGCCAGCACCGCGTATGCGGCGATGCCCGCCAGCAACATCGAGGTCATGAAGCCGACGCTGCGGATGCCGGCGGCATGTGCCGACGCGAGCGCCGGCAGGAACCACAACCAGCTGGCGACGTAGCGTGCGGCGGCCCGCGGCCATCCCGGCGGGCGGCCGTCGGCCGCGAGCACCCGGATATGCCAGGTCTTCATCGCCAGCGTCTGGCCGCTGCTCGACCACAGTCCGGCGAAGTACGCGCCGAGCACGAGGAAGAGAAACGCCTGCAGGCCGGTGTTGCCCTGCAGCGCGTTGCGCTGGTCGGTGGCCATGCCATAGGCGAGGCCCGCGACCATCACCACCCCGAACAGCAGCACGGCCTCGTACAGCATGCACGCCAGGCGGCGGCGGACGCTGGGGGCGGGCAATGGCGCCACGAACGGCTGCACGCCGCCGGTCACGGCTTGGACGACGGCGACGAAGCCGGGCCGCGCACGCTCGCGCCTTGCGGGCCGCGCTGCGGAAGCAGCGTGTTGCGGTCGACGAAACCCGGCGTGGCCGCGATCTTCGGCATCCCGGCCTGCTGGTGCGCCGGCGGCGCCGGCTGGCGCGTCACCAGCGTCGTCGTCGCGCCGGGGGCGGCCTGCACGACGGTGGGTGCCACCGGCTTGACCTGGGTCGGCGCCAGTGACGGGTTGGCGACGATGTTTCGCTTGCCGGTCTGCTCAGACATGGGCTTGGCGGGCGGATCGGCTGGCCGCGCCCCGGCGTTGGCGCGACTGGCCAGCGCCTTGCGCTCGCTCTCGGGCAAGGCTTGGTAGGCGTGCCACTGGTCCTGCCGCTCCTGCTTGGGCAGTTGCTTGGCTTGCTGGTAGTTGAGCCGCGCCTGCGCGCGCTGCTGCGGTGTCATGCGCGCCCACTCGCCCATGCGCTCCTGCATGCGTTGCTGGTCACCCGGAGGCATCTTCGGATAGCGCCCGGCCAGATCGATCCACTTCGCCTTGCGCGGCGCGTCGATCGACGACCAGTCGTTCTGCAGCGGGGCCAGCACCTTGCGCTGTTCGGAGGTCAGCGACGACCACGACGGTCCGGACGACTCGACGGGTGCTCGCTTGACCGGTGCCGGCTGGACCTGACCCATGGCCACCGGCCCGCCCAGCGCCAGGGCCAGCACGGCCAGCAGGCGCCATGGCGCCGACTCGCGCGACGGGCTGCGGCGCGCAGGCACAGTCATTCCACCGAGTGCGGCGTGCGCAGGTACTCGGCGAATCCCTGGTCGCTGTACGCCTGCGGTGGGAGGTCGTCGGTCAGGATGGCGGCGTCGATCTCGGCGGCGGCACGCACCTGCTGATCCACGTAACTGCGCTGGATGAACAGCAGACCAACCAGCAGCAGCGCCAGCGGTGCGAACGACGCCAGGCGCAGCCACCACGATGGCGGGCCGGCCATCGAAATCGTGCCGCCCTGCAACTGGTGGGCCGAAGCGGCGCTCAGCTTGCGCAACTCGCGTGCACGGTCGACAGCGCGCAGGCGTGCCACCTTCAGGCGCTCGGCGACGTCGTGGGGAAGGTCCTCGCCGCGCTGGCTCAGCGCCCCGGCGATGCGCAACGCCACCCGCGCCTCCAGCGCCTCGGGGTTGGGTACCGCCCGGGCTGAGCCGGGCTGGATGCTTCGGATGCCGGTCATGGTGTGATTCCCTTGGCTTTCAAGGCTTTCGCCAATGCATGAACCGCCCTGGAACAGTGGGTTTTGACGCTGCCCTCGGAACAACCCATGACGACGGCCGTCTCGGCCACGTCGAGTTCCTCCCAGTAACGGAGGAGGAAGGCCTCGCGTTGACGCTGCGGCAGCTGGCTGACCTCTTGCTCGATCTGAAGCAGGATTTGGGCTCGCCCGACGCTGTCGGCGGCGCTCTCGGTACCGATGCTGTCCTCCGACAGCTGGAGAGTCTCCAGCAAATCGAACTCGCCACCCTCGGCGTCGGTCTCGAACTCCGAGAAGTTTTGCACCACCGCGTTGCGCACCCGCTGGCGCCGGAACCAGTCCATCGTGGCGTTGGACAGGATGCGTTGGAACAGCAGCGGCAGCTCCGCCGCCGGCCGGTCGGCGTACTTTTCGGCCAGGCGGATCATCGAGTCCTGCACGATGTCCAGCGCCGCCTCGTCGTCGCGGACGGCGAAGGCCGTTCGTTTGAAGGCCCGCCTCTCGACACTCTTGAGGAAGTCGGACAGCTCGTGATCGGTCGCCAAAGTGCGATGAACCGGCGCCCGTGCCCCGGCCTTTTTTGGGCGGCGGGATTATCGCATCGGGTCAATACGCACCCCGAAGCCCTGCGACAGCGACGCCCACGATGACATAATGCTGCTTCGCACAACGCTCTTTTGGGTTCATCGCGGCGGCCGACACGGCCAGCCACGAATGCACCGCGCAGGCTCCGAGTCCACCTCACGAGGGTGCGAGAAGGGGCACCGATGGTTTTTCGTCAGAGAAATTCACAGAGGTTCGAAATGGACATGTCTGCCGCGGAGATCAAGCGCGCCGCCTCGGCGCCACCGCAAACCAACTCAGCCGGCGCCGACGTCATCAACGGCGCTGAAATCATCGTTCGCTGCCTGCAGGCCGAGGGGGTCAAGTACCTCTGGGGCTATCCCGGCGGGGCGGTGCTCTACATCTACGATGCGCTGTACAAGCAACAGGGCATCGAGCACGTGCTGGTGCGCCACGAACAGGCCGCCGTGCACGCAGCCGACGGCTACGCGCGCGCCACCGGCGAGGTCGGCGTGGCGCTGGTGACCTCAGGGCCCGGCGTGACCAACGCGGTGACCGGCATCGCCACCGCGTACATGGATTCGATTCCGATGGTGATCGTCACCGGGCAGGTGCCGACGCCGGCGATCGGTCTCGATGCGTTCCAGGAGTGCGACACGGTCGGGATCACCCGGCCGGTGGTCAAGCACAACTTCCTGGTCAAGGACGTGCGCGAGCTCGCGCTGACCATGAAGAAGGCGTTCCACATCGCGCGCACCGGCCGTCCCGGCCCCGTGGTGGTCGACGTGCCGAAGGACGTGTCGCTCCATACGGCGCCGTTCCACTACCCGGCGCGCATCGAGATGCGCTCGTACAACCCGGTGCGCAAGGGTCACGGCGGTCAGATCCGCAAGGCGGTGCAACTGCTGCTGCAGGCCAAGCGACCGTACATCTACACCGGCGGAGGCGTCGTTCTCGGCAACGCCGCCCCCGAGTTGCGCGAGCTGGCCGACTGGCTGGGCTACCCGTGTACCAACACGTTGATGGGACTGGGTGCCATCGCCGCGGGCGACCCCAAGTTCCTCGGCATGCTGGGCATGCATGGCACCTACGAAGCCAACATGACGATGCAGCACTGCGATGTGCTGCTGGCGGTTGGTGCGCGCTTCGACGATCGCGTGATCGGCAATCCGAAGCACTTCGCATCGGTCGAACGAAAGATCGTGCACATCGACATCGACCCGTCGTCGATCTCCAAACGGGTGCGCGTCGATATCCCGATCGTCGGCGACGTCAAGGACGTGCTGCGCGAGCTGATCGATCAACTCAAGGAAGCCGGCGCGAAGCCCGATGCGACCGCGCTGTCGGCCTGGTGGAGCCAGATCAACGAGTGGCGCAAGCGCGAGTGCCTGAGCTATCGGCGCAGCAGCGAGGTGATCAAGCCCCAGCAGGTGGTCGAGACGCTCTGGCAGCTGACGCGCGACAGCGACGCCTACGTCACCTCCGACGTCGGCCAGCACCAGATGTGGGCTGCGCAGTTCTACGGCTTCAAGGAGCCGCGCCGCTGGATCAACTCAGGCGGCCTGGGCACGATGGGGGTTGGACTGCCCTACGCGATGGGCATCAAGCTCGCCAGGCCGCAGGCCGACGTGTTCTGCATCACCGGCGAGGGCTCGATACAGATGTGCATCCAGGAGCTGTCGACCTGCCTGCAATACAAGACGCCGGTGAAGATCGTGTCGCTGAACAATCGCTACCTCGGCATGGTACGGCAGTGGCAGCAGATCGATTATGGCGGTCGCTACTCCCACAGCTACATGGACGCGCTGCCCGACTTCGTCAAGCTGGCCGAGGCGTATGGCCATGTCGGCCTGCAGGTGGAGAAGCCCTCCGACGTCGAGCCGGCGCTGCGCGAGGCCATCAGGCTGAAGGACCGGACGGTCTTTCTGGACTTCCGCACCGACCCCACCGAGAACGTCTGGCCGATGGTGCAGGCGGGCAAGGGCATCACCGAGATGCTGCTCGGTTCCGAGGACCTCTGATCCCCGCGCGGCGGGCGTCAGCGCTGACCGGTGCTGACGAATGCGTCGCACGGGTCCAGGGGTCTGTTTCTGCAACGACTGATTCGAAGCGCGTGACCAAGGCCCGGCGGTGACCGCCGCCGGCGCTGAAGAGTCCGAAGGACGAACGAAGATGAAGCACATCATCGCCGTGCTGCTCGAGAACGAGCCCGGCGCCCTGTCGCGGGTCGTGGCGCTGTTTTCCGCGCGCGGCTACAACATCGAGAGCCTGACCGTCGCGCCGACCGAGGATTCGTCGCTGTCACGCATGACGATCGTCACCACCGGCTCCGACGAAGTGATCGAGCAGATCACCAAGCACCTGAATCGCTTGATCGAGGTGGTCAAGGTGGTCGATCTCACCGAAGGCAGCTTCACCGAGCGCGAGCTGATGCTGATCAAGGTGCGCGCGGTCGGCAAGGAGCGCGACGAGATGAAGCGCATGGCCGACATCTTTCGCGGTCGCATCGTCGACGTGACCGACAAGAGCTACACGATCGAGCTGACCGGCGACGCCGCCAAGCTCGACGCATTCATCGACGCCGTCGATCGGGCAGCGATCCTGGAAACGGTGCGCACCGGCACCAGCGGCATCGGCCGCGGCGAGCGCATCCTGCGCGTCTAGACACGCGGTCTGGCACGAGCGAGTACGAAGCACATCACTGGAGCACTCACATGAAGGTTTACTACGACAAAGACGCCGACCTCAGCCTGATCAAGGGCAAGAACGTGACCATCGTCGGCTACGGCTCGCAGGGACACGCGCACGCGCAGAACCTGAACGACAGCGGCGTGCGGGTCACGGTGGGCCTGCGACGCGGCGGCGCCTCGTGGTCGAAGGCCGAGAAGGCCGGCCTCAAGGTCGCGGCGATCGGCGATGCGGTCAAGGACGCCGACGTCGTGATGATCCTGTTGCCCGACGAGCAGATCGCCGCGGTTTACCGCGAAGACGTCGCGCCCAACATCCGCCATGGCGCTTCGCTGGCGTTCGCGCACGGCTTCAACATTCACTACGGTCAGGTGGTGCCCCGCGAGGACCTCGATGTCTGGATGGTGGCGCCCAAGGCGCCGGGCCACACGGTGCGCAACACCTACACGCAAGGCGGCGGCGTGCCGCACCTGATCGCCGTGCACGCCGACCGCTCGGGCAAGGCACGCGACCTCGCGCTCAGCTATGCCGCGGCCAACGGCGGCGGCAAGGCCGGTGTCATCGAGACGAACTTCCGCGAAGAGACCGAGACCGACCTGTTCGGCGAACAGGCGGTCTTGTGCGGCGGCTGCGTCGAGTTGGTGAAGGCCGGCTTCGAGACGCTGGTCGAGGCCGGCTACGCGCCGGAGATGGCGTACTTCGAGTGTCTGCATGAGTTGAAGCTGATCGTCGACCTGATGTACGAGGGCGGCATCGGCAACATGAACTATTCGATCTCCAACAATGCCGAGTATGGCGAGTACAGCACCGGGCACAAGGTCGTTGGCGAGGCGTCGCGGACGGCGATGAAGAAGGCGCTGGCCGACATCCAGAGCGGCGAGTACGCCAAGAGCTTCATCCTCGAGAACCGTGCCGGTGCGCCGACGCTGCTGTCGCGCCGCCGACTGACCGCCGAACATCAAATCGAGGTGGTGGGCGAGAAGCTGCGCGCGATGATGCCGTGGATCAAGGCGAACAAGCTGGTCGACAAGAGCCGCAACTGAGGCGGAAGCTGCGCGCGCGCCTCCGAGGACGTGGCCGGCATGCGTAGAAAGCACCAGTGCGCGCGGCTGCCCAACGCGCGCACAATGACCGCACCATGAACGACCTGGCGCAACCGCACACCGAGGAGGGCGTCGTGCCGCCGCCGTTGCGGCCGCGGCGCAAGGGCATCTTCATCCTGCCCAACCTCTTCACGGTGGCGGCGCTGTTCGGCGGTTTCTACGCCATCCTGATGGCGATGAACGATCGCTTCGACATTGCGGCCATCGGGGTGTTCTGCGCCATGGTGCTCGACAGCCTCGACGGTCGCGTGGCGCGCATGACCAACACGCAGAGCGCGTTCGGCGAGCAGATGGACAGCCTGGCCGACATGGTGAGCTTCGGCGCCGCGCCGGCGCTGATCGTCTACGAATGGGCGCTCAAAGGCCTGGGCAAGTGGGGGTTGATCGCAGCCTTCGTCTACTGTGCGTGTGCTGCGCTGCGCCTGGCCCGCTTCAACACCAACATCGGTGTCGTCGACAAGCGATTCTTTCAAGGGCTGCCCAGTCCGGCTGCGGCGGCGCTGGTGGCCGGCCTGATCTGGGTGCTCGACGACTACGGTTTCAAGGATGCCGCGCGCGTGGACTGGCTGAGCTGGACGGCATTCTGCGTCACGCTGTATGCCGGCCTGACGATGGTCACCAACGTGCCCTTCTACAGTTTCAAGGACATCAGCTTCAAGCGCTCGGTGCCGTTCATCGTGATCGTGGCCATTGCGCTGGCCATCGCGGTGGTCAATATCGCACCGCCGCTGGTGCTGTTTGCCGCCTTCTGCGTCTACGGCTTCTCGGGCTATGCGGTCTACGGCTACAAGCGCGCCAAGGGCAAGCCGGTCAGCGTGATCGCGACGTCGATGGACGAACCCGACGAAGAGGGCTTGCACCGCTGAGTGCAGCCCATGCTACAGTGCGCCCATGACGTTCCGCATCACGATCGCGCTGGCGCTACTTCTAGGAGACTCGCGGGCTCGCTGATCGTCCACGTCCATTCGTTCTCGATCTCACGGCCCGCATGCAACCCGCAGCGGGCCGTTTGCTTTGTCGGACGCGGGTTGCGAACAGGAAACGAACCCGAGGAAAGCCATGTTGAAACAGCCGCAGACCAAGTACCGTCCCTTCGCACCCGTGCGGATGGCGGATCGTCACTGGCCCGACGCCGTGCTGAGCCACGCGCCGCTGTGGTGCAGCGTCGACCTGCGCGACGGCAACCAGGCGCTGATCGAGCCGATGGATGGCGACCGCAAGCTGCGCATGTTCAACATGCTCGTGAAGATCGGCTTCAAGGAGATCGAGGTCGGATTTCCGTCGGCTTCGCAGACCGACTTCGACTTCGTGCGCCTGCTCATCGAGCGCAATCTGGTGCCCGAGGATGTGACGATTCAGGTGCTGACTCAGGCACGCCCAGAGCTGATCGAGCGCACGTTCGAGTCGTTGGTGGGCGCGCGACGCGCCATCGTCCACCTGTACAACGCCACCGCGCCGGTGATGCGGCGTGTGGTGCTGGGCCTCGACGAGGCCGGCATCGTCGATCTGGCCACGCGCCACGCCCGCCAGATCCGCGACCTCGCGGACCGACGACCAGGGACCGACTTCGTGTTCCAGTACTCACCGGAGATGTTCTCGGGCACCGAACTGGCGTTCAGCAAGCGGGTGGTCGATGCCGTCACCGAGGTCTGGCAGCCCACGCCGCAGCGCAAGTGCATCATCAACCTGCCGTCGACGGTCGAGCACAGCACACCGAACATCTTTGCCGACATGATCGAGTGGATGCACCGCCATCTCGCGCGGCGAGACGCCATCGTGCTGTCGGTGCATCCGCACAACGATCGCGGCACGGGCACGGCGGCTGGTGAGTTCGCGCTCATGGCCGGCGCCGATCGCATCGAAGGCTGCCTGTTCGGCAACGGCGAGCGCACCGGCAACGTCGACCTGGTGAACATCGCGCTCAACCTGTACACGCAGGGCGTGGCGCCGCAACTCGACTTGTCCGACATCGACGAGGTGCGCCGCTGCGTCGAGCACTGCAACCAGCTGCCGGTGCATCCGCGCCATCCCTATGTCGGCGACCTGGTCTACACGTCGTTCTCGGGCTCGCACCAGGACGCCATCAAGAAGGCCTTCGCCGCACGGCGCGATGGCGATATCTGGGAGATGCCCTACCTGCCCATCGACCCCAAGGACCTCGGGCGCAGCTACGACGCGGTGATCCGCGTCAACAGCCAATCGGGCAAGGGCGGCATCGCGTACCTGCTGGAGCACGAATACGGTCTTGAACTGCCGCGGCGGCTGCAGATCGAGTTCAGCCGTGTCGTGCAGGCGGTGACCGACGACACCGGCAAGGAGGTATCGGCCACCCAGATCAAGCAGATCTTCGATGCCGAGTACCGGGTCGCGGCACCCGCGGTCTCGCAGGTGTCGATGGCCGAGGGCAGCGACGGCGTCGTGACGGTGCACGCGCAACTGGCGCGAGCCGACGGCCAGCGTCAGGCGATCGCCGGCGTCGGCAACGGGCCGATCGACGCCTTCGTGGCGGCTCTGCAGACGCATGCGGGTGTTCCGATCCGCGTGCTCGACTATCACGAGCATGCGATCAGCGGCGGCGCCGACGCGGCCGCCGCCGCCTACATCGAGCTGCGGGTCGGCGAGCACACGGTGTTCGGTGTCGGCATCGACCGCAGCATCACCACCGCATCGTTCAACGCCATCGTGTCCGGCCTGCGTCGCGCCCAGGCGCACGCCGCGACGCCACAGGCTGAAGCGGCCGACGCCTGAGATCGAGCTGCAAACCGGGAGCACGACATGGCCGACAAGCTGATCATCTTCGATACCACGTTGCGCGACGGCGAGCAGTCGCCCGGCGCATCGATGACGCGCGAGGAGAAGATGCGCATCGCGCGCCAGCTCGAGCGCCTGAGGGTCGACGTGATCGAGGCGGGCTTCGCGGCCTCGTCCAACGGCGACTTCGAGGCCGTCCGGGCGATCGCCGGCGCGGTGCGGGACAGCGTGGTGTGCTCGCTGGCGCGGGCCAACGATCGCGACATCGCGCGCGCTGCGGAGGCCCTGAAGGGCGCGGCTCGCGCACGCATCCACACCTTCATCGCCACCAGCGCGCTGCACATGGAGAAGAAGCTGCGCATGACGCCCGAGCAGGTGTTCGAGCAGGCCAAGCTGTCCGTGCGCTTCGCCCGCAACCTGTGCGACGACGTCGAGTTCTCGCCCGAGGACGGCTATCGCTCGGAGGTCGACTTCCTGTGTCGCGTGCTGGAGACGGCGATCCGTGAAGGGGCCACGACGATCAACATTCCCGACACCGTCGGCTATGCGATCCCCGAGCTGTACGGCAGCTTCATCGCCACGCTGCGCGAGCGCGTGCCCAACTCGGACAAGGCCGTGTGGTCGGTGCATTGCCACAACGATCTCGGCATGGCCGTGGCCAACTCGCTGGCCGGCGTGAAGATCGGCGGCGCACGCCAGATCGAATGCACCATCAATGGTCTCGGCGAGCGGGCGGGCAATTGCGCCCTCGAGGAGGTCGTGATGGCGGTGCGCACGCGGCGCGACTACTTCGGCCTCGAACTCGGCATCGACGCTGGGCAGATCGTGCCCGCGTCGCGGATGGTGAGCCAGACCACGGGCTTTGTCGTGCAGCCCAACAAGGCGGTGGTCGGCGCCAACGCGTTCGCGCATGCGTCGGGCATCCACCAAGACGGCGTGCTCAAGGCGCGCGACACCTACGAGATCATGCGCGCCGAGGATGTCGGCTGGACGGCCAACCGCATCGTGCTGGGCAAGCTCTCGGGGCGCAACGCGTTCAAGCAGCGCCTGCAGGAGCTCGGCATCGCGTTGGACTCCGAAGCCGACATCAATGCGGCATTCATGCGCTTCAAGGACCTCGCTGACCGCAAGAGCGACATCTTCGATGAAGACATCCTGGCCCTCGTCAACGACGAGACGTTGACCAACCAGCACGAGCACTACCGCCTGCTCGGCCTCAGCCAGCGCAGCGAGACCGGCGAGAGGCCGCACGCGCGCGTGAGCTTCGCCATCGGCAACCAGGAGTTCGCCGCCGACAGCGATGGCAATGGTCCGGTCGACGCCAGCCTCAAGGCCATCGAGTCACGGGTGCGCTCGGGCGCCGAGTTGTTGCTTTACTCGGTCAATGCCATCACCTCGGGGAGCACCGAGTCGCAAGGTGAGGTGACCGTGCGGCTGCAACTCGGGGGCCGGGTCGTCAACGGTGTCGGCGCTGACCCGGACATCGTGGTGGCCTCGGCCAAGGCCTACATTGCGGCGCTGAACAAGCTGCATCACGGGCCCGAACGCGTCGCCGCCCAAGGGTAAACCAGTACTCCGATACCCCCGACTCGCATGACAACAACGCACGGCAGAAGTTGGCGAACCCCCGCACTTGAGGAAGATTCCCTAAGCTTTTGATATTGCCCGCGTTTTGCGGTGCCGATACACTGCCGCACCGGTCATCGCAGTGGCCGGTTCGTTCGTTGGTGTCGGGCATGCATGCAAAAACCTGGGGAACGTCGTTGGTGAAGCGAGTGGGCATGTGGGCGGCCGGTGCGGCCGCCTTGGTCTGTTGTCTGGCCACTCCCGCTACGGCGGCGACAAGCGCGGACACGCGCCCGGTGGCCAAAGCCGCGAGCAGCAGCACGTCGAGCGCCGCGCGGCGCAAGGCACGCGTTGTCGCCGAGCGACCGTCGCTGGGCCAGAAGCAAGGTCTGCGCAACTCCGAGGACGCGCTCGAGCTCAAGTCCAGTGCCGCGCTGGTGGTCGATCAAGACACCGACGAAGTGCTGTACAGCAAGAACGCCGAGGCCGTGCTCCCGATCGCGTCGATCACCAAGATGATGACGGCCATCGTCGTGCTCGACGCCGGCCAACCCATGGACGAGCCGATCGCGGTGTCGAAGGTGGCTCTCGATACGCCGAAGAACAACCGGTCGCGCTTGCGCGTCGGTGCGACGCTGTCGCGTGGCGAGCTGATGAACCTCGCGCTGATGTCGTCGGAGAACCGTGCGGCGTTTTCGATCGGCGCGGCCTATCCGGGTGGCCTGCCGGCGCTGGTCGATGCGATGAACCGCAAGGCGGTCGAACTCGGCATGCGCGACTCGCACTTCGTCGAACCCACCGGGCTGTCGAGCGACAACCGCTCGAGCGCCCAGGATCTGGCCCTGCTCGTCAAGGCGGCCTACCAGCACCCCGAACTGCGCGAGTACTCCACTGCGCCCGAGGCATCGGTGGCTGTGGGTCGCCGGATGGTGCAGTTCCACACCACCAACTCGTTGGTGCGCAACCCCATGTGGGAGATCGGCCTGCAGAAGACCGGCTATATCTCCGAGGCCGGCCGCTGCCTCGTGATGCAGGCGCAGATGGCGGGCCGCAAGCTCATCATGGTGCTGCTCGACTCGACCGGCCGCTACTCGCGCGTCGGCGACGCCGAGCGCATCCGCCGCTGGCTCGACGCGATGCCGACGGCGCAGCACTCGCCAATCGAACCCGCGGCCATGGCGCAGGAGCCTTCAGCGGCGGTGCCCGAGGGCGAGCGAGATCTGGGCCGCAGTGGCTCGGACACGTTCTAGCCAGGATTCTTCCAGCCGGTCGGCCGGCGCCGACACCGAGAGCCCGGCCACCAGGCTGGACTGATCGTCGAAGATTCCCGCTGCCAGACAGCGCACCCCGAGCTCGAGCTCTTCGTCGTCGCGCGCGGTCGCGGTCTGCCGCACCTGCGCCAGCTCCCGCTCCAGCCGCCCCAGGTCGGTGATGCTGTTGCGGGTGTGGCCCGCAAGGCCGGTGCGCGTGGCGTAGGCCCGCACCCGGTGCGGATCGTCGAACGCCAGGAACAATTTGCCCACCGAGGTCAGGTGCAGCGGCGCCCGCCCACCGACCGCGCGCACCACCTGCATGCCGGAGCGCTCGCTGTATGTGCGCTCGATGTAGACGATCTCGTCACCCTGGCGCACCGACAGGTTGACCGGCTGGTGTGTCAGCTTGTGCAACTCGCGCATCGGCCCGAGAGCGGCGTCGCGCACGTCGAGCCGCGCCTTGACCAGGTTTCCCAATTCGAGCAGGCGCATGCCGAGTCGGTAGCTGCCGGCCTCGGGCCGGTCGACGAAGCGGCCGATCACCAAGTCGTTGAGGATGCGGTGCGCTGTCGACGGGTGCAGACCGGTGCGCTCGGTCAGTTGCTTCAATGGCACCGGATCGGGCTGTGACGCCAACACGTCCAGCAGATCGAACATGCGCTCGATCACCTGGATGGTCGGCGCGACCGGTGCGCGGGCGGCATCCTTCGGTTTTTCGCTCATGGAACGTGATTTTGCATCCTGGAAGGGCGACTTTGGAGCAACCCGCGGCGGCCGCGACGAGGGAATCATTCGACGAGCAGCGCCTGCGCCACCTTGACGCCAGCGCGGACGGCGCCCTCGAGGGTCGCCGGGTAGGGCCCGGCGACGTAGTCGCCTGCCGCCCACAACCTCGGTGCGACAGCCTGAGGCGGGCGCGCCAGAGATGGCACGCAGGCAAAGGTGGCGCGGCGCTCGATCGTCGCGTGCACGACCTCGGGCTGCGCCGCAAACGAGTCTGCCAGAGCGGCCACCGCCTGATG
>Ga0335080_10005066_pt1 | contig 13506 bp, 16 predicted proteins | sample Lox_Sample_34_FD_206720 | JGI IMG/M metagenome (GOLD analysis project Ga0335080, IMG submission 206720) | Soil microbial communities from Loxahatchee National Wildlife Refuge, Florida, United States - Lox_Sample_3.4 | ecosystem: Environmental > Terrestrial > Soil > Wetlands | place: USA... | reverse complement strand
CAGGTGGTAGTGCGTGTCGAGGACGCAGAAGCCCAGACATCTCCAGCCGTAACGCTTGACGGTCTCGGCGAGGGTCTCGACGAGGAGCTGCCTATCGCGGTCGGTGCGCACCATCGCCGCTTCGGCTACCGAGTGGATCGTTACGTGGTAGGTCGATCCGGCCACTTCGTTACGAGGCTGCCGAGCCATCGAGCTCAGCTTGCCTGGCCGTCCCGGCACACACCAGGGATGTGGACGAATGGTTCCACAATCGTTACGGAGGCGTTACGACCCTTCGACCCTTGCGGGGTCTGTCCCCTTCAGGAACGCCACGTCGGTGGGTCGATGCGCCCCAACGTCAGGGGGTCTGTCCCCCCAGGAGCGTCACCGCAACCTCGTGGAGGGCGCCGTTCGTCGTGAGGAAGGAGTGGCCGGGGGCCGTGCGGTCGCCCGTGAAGGTTGAGCAGCGGCCGCCCGCCTCTTCGACGACGAGCTGCACGGCGGCGTAGTCCCAGAGCTGGAGCACAGGGTCGGTGGCGATGTCGATCGCCCCTTCGGCAACGAGGCAGTGCTGCCAGAAGTCGCCGAAGGCGCGGCTGCTCCAGGCCCGCGACGCCAAGGCGGTCCAGCCGGGCGGCATCTCGTGTGCTTCGGACGTGGACACCACCGCATTCTCAGCGGTGCCGACGGCGGAGACGCGGATTCGGCCGGCGTCGGCCCAGGCGCCCTGGCCACGGGCGGCAGACCAGCGCCTGCCGAGCGCCGGCGCAGACACGACGGCGACATCGAAGCGATCCTCCCGCTCGAGCGCGATCAGCGTCGCCCAGACCGGCACCCCGCGGACGTAGTTCCGGGTGCCGTCGATGGGGTCGACGATCCAGCGGACGGCAACTCCGTCGTCGCCGAGCTCCTCGCCCAGTACGCCCTCCCGCGGTCGGCGGCTCGCGACCAGCTCGCGGATTGCCTGCTCCGCCGCCCGATCTGCCTCGCTGACCGGCGTCAGGTCGGGCTTCGTCTCGACCTGGAGGTCGAGGGCGCGGAAGCGCGGCAGGGTGATCGCGTCGGCGGCGTCCGCTAACTCGTGCGCGAAGAGGAGATCGGGTTCCACGCGACGGCACGCTACCGCGCCAGCGCCGCTTCGAGCACGTGCCCTACCCCGATCACGAGCTCGTCGGCTCCGGGCCGACCGACGATCTGGATCGACGCCGGCAGGCCGTGCTCGGCCTGCCCGCAGGGCAATGCAAGCGCAGGCCAGCCGAGCGCGTTGAACGGAAAGGTGAATTGCGTCAGGGACGCTCGTACCTCGATCTCGTCGACATCTGCGCTCGGTGGGACGAGCGCCAGCGTAGGAACGAGGAGCAGGTCGAACGGCTCGATCGCCGCCAGGATCGTGCGCCGGTACGCGTCGCGCTCGGCCGCCGCTGCGGCCGCCTCCGAGTCGGTGATCGCAAGACACCGCTCGATCTTCGGTGCGATGTTGTCGCCGTAGAGCTCGCCGTGCTCCTCGAACAGGTCCCGGTGGACGTCGCCCACCTCCCGCATGAAGAGTCTCGAGATTCCGCCGGCGAGCGGCAGCTCGATCTCACGAGCGAGCGGGAAGAGCGCCGCAGCCTCCCGGACGCGTTCACTCACGAGCCGATCCGAGAGAGCGCACCACGCTACTCCCGCCCGCACCGCGGCAAGCTCGGCAGGGGCAGCCGCAAACCCCGGCACGAGCGCCGACATCATCGCTTCGCAGCCCGCCACGTCCCGGGCCATCGGTCCGGCGTGGTCGAAGCTCGGCGCGAGCGGGAACACCCCTTCTGTCGGGACGAGTCCAAACGTCGGCTTGAAGCCGGTGATCCCGCAGCACGCCGCGGGGATCCGGATCGAGCCGCCGGTGTCTGTCCCCAGGGCGGCGTCGGCGAGCCCCGCGGCCAGCGCCGCCGCAGATCCGCCGCTCGATCCGCCGGCCGTGCGCCCCGGCGCGAGCGGGTTCGGGACGGTTCCGTAGTGGCGGTTCTGCGACGTCACCCCGTAGGCGAACTCGTGCAGGTTCGTCTTCCCGACGTTGACGTACCCTGCTGCCTGGAGGCGCCGAACCGCCTCCGCCGTCTCCGAGGGCACGTGATCGGAGAACACAGCCGACCCGTATGTCGTTCGCACCCCGGCGGTGTCGAACAGGTCCTTGACGGCCAGCCGCACTCCGGGCGGCGCGGCGAGTTCCGTGATGAAGACGCCGTCCAGCGGCTGACCTGCTAGAGCTTCAGCGCGGCGATCCCGACGACGAAGGTCCCCACGAAGAGCACGAGGAAGACGATCGTCAGGGCGATCGACAGACGGACGTTCTTACGAGACAGCTCCGGGCTCGGCCCGACGGCGTCATGCATCAGATCGGGTGGGTGCGTCGCCATCAGATGACCGAGTCCAGAGCCATCGCGACGAAGAGCAGCGCCAGGTAGAGCATCGAGAAGTGAAAGAGCTTCACCGCGTGCGGGCGCGTCGTCTGCCGCCAGAGCGCGAAGGCCATCCACGCGAACACGGCACCGAGCGTCAGCGCTGAAACCCCGTAGAACAGCCCGAAGATCCCGAATGCGACGGGAACCAGCGTAGCGGTGACGAGGGCGACCGAGTACCACGCGATCTGCCGGGCGGTCTCGCGCTCGCCTCTGACGACCGGCAGCATCGGGATCCGGGCGTTCGCGTAGTGGTCACGGATCATCAGCGCGAGCGCCCAGAAGTGCGGCGGCGTCCAGAGGAAGACGATCCCGAACATCGCGAGCGCCGCCCAGCCCAGATGCCCCGCACTTGCGGCGTACCCGACGAGAGGGGGCACGGCGCCCGCAGCGCCGCCGATGACGATGTTCTGCGGCGTCGAGCGCTTCAACCAGCGCGTGTAGACGATCACGTAGAAAGCGTTGCCGGTCAGGGCAAGCAGCGCGGTCGGCAGGTTGACGAGCGAGTCGAGCAGAACGAACGAGAGCGCCGAGAGGGCGATCCCGAACTCGAGTGCCCGTTCGGGCGCGATCCTCCCCGACGCAACCGGCCGGCCGGCCGTCCGAGTGCCCATCAGCTTGTCGATGTCCCGGTCGAGGTAGTGGTTCAGGGCCGCGGCACCGCCGCAGGCGAGGGCGAGGCCGATCATCGTCGCCGCGAAGATGTCCCATGACGGCACCCCGGAGGCGCCGACGAACACCGCCGCCCCGCCTGTCAGCAAGAGCAGCGACATGACGCGCGGCTTCGTCAGCGTCACGTAGTCGCGGAGGTCTCCGGCCGGGCCGACGACACCCCGAAAGGCCTGGGCGGCGAGGACGGAGGTGGCCGCGAAGGCGAGCGCTGCAGCGGCGAGGTGGATGTTGCGGGCGGTGAGGAGTGCGGCGAGACCGAACAGCCCGAGCGCGACGACCGTCGTGGGGAGCAGGCGCTTCGCGGAGACCCAGGCAACCACGACCAGCCCAACGAGCGGCGGCAGAGCCAGACCGGAGAGTAGGCGGTGGGCCGTGTTCCAGCCGGCGGCGCCTGACACGACGGCGAGCGCCGTCGCGGCCGTGGCGCAGACGGCGAGCAGCCGCCCCCAGGGTCCGACGGTCACAGGCGCCCCTCCTGGGTGAGCCGCCGCCGCAGGTCGCGGAGCGGGCGCGCGCTGATGATGTAGGGCACGCGGTCGAAGTTCCACGGGGGCGGGGGCGAGGTCGCATACCACTCGAGCGTGTCGGCTTGCCACGGGTCGTTGGTCGCCCTCCGTCCATGCCGCGTCGTCTTGATGACGTTCACCAGGAACACCGTCATCCCAACCGCCATCGTGAAGGCGCCGATTGTCGAGATCAAGTTGTAGACCTCCCAGATGCCCCCCTCAGGGTACGTGTAGATGCGCCGCCGCATGCCGAGCAACCCGAGGAAGTGCTGGGGCATGAAGGTGAGGTTGAAGCCGATGAAGACGAGCCAGAAATGGAGTTTCCCGAGCCGATCGTCGAGTAGCCGGCCGAAGATCTTCGGCCACCAGTAGTAGAGCCCGCCGAAGATCGCGAACATCGACCCTCCGAAGAGGACGTAGTGGATGTGCGCGACGACGTAGTAGGTCTGTGTCAGCTGCCAGTCGACCGGAAACGCTGCCAGGAAGATCCCCGAGAGCCCGCCGATCGTGAACAGCCCGATGAACCCGAGCGCCCACAGCATCGGCGTGTCGAACGAGATGTTCCCCCGCCAGAGCGTCGCGAGCCAGTTGAAGATCTTGACGCCGGTCGGCACGGCGATCACCATCGACGAGATCATGAAGAACGAGTCGACCCGGGTGGGGAGCCCGACCGCGAACATGTGGTGGCCCCAGACGAGGAAGCCGAGGAAGGCGATGCAAACCGTCGAGAGCGCGACTGCCTTGTAGCCGAAGATCGGCTTACGGGCGAACACTGGGATGATCTCCGAGATGATCCCCATCGCCGGTAGCACCATGATGTAGACCTCGGGATGCCCGAAGAACCAGAAGACGTGCTGGTAGAGGATGGGGCTGCCGCCGTGCTCCGGGTTGAAGAAGTTCGTGCCGGCGTGCCGGTCGAGGAGCATCATCGTCAGACCGGCCGAGAGCGCCGGCAGTGCCAGCAGGAGCAGCCAGGCGTACGTCAGCACCGTCCAGACGAACAGCGGCATCCGCGTCCACGTCATCCCGCGGGCCCGCATGTTCGTGATCGTCACGATGAAATTGACCGCCCCGGCTAGCGACGAGAGCGTCAGCACGTGCAGCGACAGGATCCACAGATCCTGCCCGCGTCCGGGCGAGTGGAGCGTTGATAGCGTCGCGTAGGAGGTCCATCCGGCCTGCGCTGCGCCGCCCTTGGCCTCGAAGCTGAGTAGGAGGATCAGCCCGCCGAGCAGGTAGAGCCAGTAGGAGAGGGCGTTCAGCCGCGGGAATGCCATGTCGCGGGCGCCGATCATCAGCGGCACGAGGTAGTTCCCGAAGCCGGCGAGGATCGGGACGATGACGAGGAAGATCATCGTCGTGCCGTGGATCGTGACCGCCTGGTTGTAAGCGCTCCCGGTCATGAACGTCTCGTCGGGCGTCGCCAGCTGGTAGCGGATCAGGAGTGCGAGCAGGCCGCCGAAGGCGAAGAACCCGAGCGCGGTCATGATGTACAGGATCCCGATCCGCTTGTGGTCGACCGTGGTCAGCCACGAGGTCAGGCGCCCTTCCTTCCAGTCGGAGCGGTAAGCGGTGACGGGCGTCTCGGCGTTAGCCGCCATTCGACCCCTTCACGAGCGCCGTGGTGTACTTCACGAGCGCGGTGATCTGATCGTCGGTCCAGTCGCTGCCGACGGCTGGCATCTTCCCGACGCCCTCCCTGAGGATCGTGCTCAGGTCCTTCGCATTGGTCAGGACCGGGTTGTCGCCGAGCGCCGGGCCGATGTAGGCGCTGTCGAGCCGGTGGCAGACCGCGCAGACGTTCTGCCACTCCTCCTGGCCGAGCTCGATGCTCGCCGGATTCGACGCCCGCTCGTCGATGAACTGCAGGTAGTGAGCACGCGGCACGACTTTGACGGTCCCCAGCATCATCGTGTGCTGGATCCCGCAGAGGTCGGAGCAGCGGGCGGCGTACTCACCGGCCGGCGCCTCGAACCAGGTGTGGTTCGTGCGCCCCGGGATCGCGTCGATCTTCCCGCCGAGCGCAGGTACCCACCAGCTGTGCAGCACGTCGGTGTCGGGTGCGAAGACGTCCTCGTTGACGACGTCGTCGGCGGGGGCGATCATCGTGCCAACCGAGATCGCGCCGTTCGGGTAGTGGAACATCCAGTAGAACTGGCGTCCCTCGACCTTGATCGTCGTCTGGTCGGCCGCCGTTGCTGCCGGGGCATCGGCGATCGACGGCAGCTTGACGAAGATGAACCCGGCGATGAGAGCAAGAACCACCACCGGAACGACCGTCCAGAGCACCTCGAGCCTGGTCGAGCCGTGCAGCTGCAGGCCGTCGTCGTAGCGTCCCCGCTTGCCGCGCCTGTACTTGATGATGAAGGCGATCAGCACGCCCTCGACCCCGAAGAAGATGAAGGCTGCGAACAGGAGCACGAACTCGTAGGCCTCGCGCGTGTGGTTCGCGTTCGGCGAGCTGGGCGCCACCGGAAGGGTTCCCCCGTTTCCGGCGATGGCCGTTCCGACGAGCCAGAGCATGCCCGCGCACGCGATTCCAAGTACGAGGGCTTTCCGACGCACGCGGTGGCATCGTATAGAGGGTGGAGAGCCGAACGCGGATCGATCTGCCCGCCCACGTCACGCGGCCGTTCGAGGTGTACGTGAACGGCGTCGCCCAGGTCGAGGGCACCGACTTCGAAACGGTCGGCTCGAGCCTCGTCTTCTCGCGGTCGCTCGAGCGGGAAGCGCCGCTCGGCTTCTGGCGCTGGATGCGGATGGCCCTCGGTGTCGCCGGCACCTACCGGCGCAACGACACGATCGACGTCGTGTACAGCCGCGACGGCCGCCGGTTGGTTGCGTCGTTGGCGGCGCCTGCGGCCGCGCCGCCCGGCGATTCAGCGAGCTAAGCTCGTTCCATGACACGTCGCGGCTCGTGGCCGGGCGGAGCGTGGAGCGCGCTCGCGGGCCGCGGATTCGTCCTCTTCCCGGCCGCTGCCTACGCGGTGCACCAGCTCCGCTACGAGCTCGGCTACGGCTCGGGCTCGGCGAACGCCCTCACCGCGCAGGGTCACGGCTACCTTGACTCGCTGGCGCCGTGGATCGCGGTTCTGCTCGCGCTCGGCATGGGATCCTTCCTCACGAGACTTGCCCGGGCGGCCGCGGGGCGCCCCACCCGGGAGCAGCGCCGGTCCTTCGCTGCGCTCGCGGCAGTCGCCTGGGCGCTCCTCTTCGCCGCCTACGCGGTGCAGGAGTGGCTCGAGGGGATCTTCGCCGTCGGTCACCCGGCTGGTCTCGCGGGGATCTTCGGCCACGGCGGCTGGTGGGCGATCCCGCTCGCGGGAGCCGCCGCGATCGTCGTCGCTGCGGTGCTCTGGCTCGCCTCGGTGGCGATCGAGGTCGTCTCGAAGCCGACGATCAGGATCGCGATCGCAGCCAAGCTGGCGTCCGTACGCCCCGAGGCCGTGAGTCTCGCCAGGCTCTCCCCGCTCGCCCGCTGCCTCGCGGGCCGGGCGCCTCCGGGAACGCTTCTCGCGGCACGCGGCTAGCGACGCCGCCTCACGTTCCCGTTCGGCAACGAAAGGAGAGTCCATGCGCGGGCCGTCACGGCTCCGCACCGTCGTGCCCGTTGCGCTGGTAGCGCTGGTGTTGCCTGCGCAGGCCGTCGCCCACGGGCGGGGAGCAACGATCGCGCTCGACTACCGGCTCGCGCTCGATCCCGCAACGCGTGCGCTTCCGGGCGTCCACGTGCGGGTGCTCGACGGCGACCGGGATTTCGGGATCGGCGTCGATCCCGGCGTCCGGCTCGTCGTCCTCGGCGCGCTCGGCGAGCCGATGCTGCGGCTAGACGGTCACGGCGTCTGGGTCAACGCCAGCTCTCCGACGGCGACGGCCGACCGTCTGATCGGCACGGGCAAGCACGGCTGGATCCGGGTGAGTGGAGGGCGCACCGTCGCCTGGCACGACCACCGCCTCGCGCCCCCGCCGGTGAGCACCGTCGGGGCGGTGGGACGGTTCACCGTTCCGGTGGACATCGACGGGCACAAGGCCGCGATCTCGGGCACGTTCTTCCGCGTTGCCCGGCCGGCCGTCTGGCCCTGGGTCATCGCGGCCGCGGGCCTCGTCGTCGCGATCGTCGTCGCGGTGCGTCGCCGCTCGCTGAGGGCGTCCTTGACGATCGGGCTCGGGACGGCCTCCGGGCTGGCTGCGCTCCTGCTCGTCACCACGTTCGCAGCCCGGGACGCCCCGACCGGTGGAGTCGCGTGGCTCCAGCTCGGCGGTGCGATCGCCGTCGCCCTCGTGCTCGCCGCGTTGCTCGTGCGTCTGCGCGGACGAGCGCGGGTGCACGCGGCCGGGGTGGTAGGCGCGGTTGCGGCCGCCGTCAGCATCAGCTCGCTGCCCGTCTTCTGGCACGGCGTCGTCATCTCCACCCTGCCGGCGGTCGCGGCCCGGGGGCTGTGCGTCCTTTCCGTCGCCGGGGGAGCTGCCGCGGCCGGCCTGAGCTTCCTGCCGGACTTCGATGAGCCCGTGCGGGTGCGGAGGCCGCTCCCGCGATGAGATCGCTGCTTGCAGCCGCCGTCCTGGTGGTGCCGCCATCGGTCCATCCGTGGCCGGTCGGGCCAGGCCCGCGCTTCACGCCTCCGCCGCGGACCGTCGCAGCGCCGGCTTCCGGGCTCGGCTGCACCGCTGCGGGACCGACGTTCCGCGTCCACCTGGAGCTGTTCGTCGATCGGAAGGTCGTGATCGTCCCGGCGGGCATCGGCGTTGCCGACCCGTCCACGCGCGCGGGTGCCACCGTGATGCCCCAGGGCTGCACCTACCCCGTGTACACCGTTGCGCCCGACGGGGTCGTCCGGGTCGCGTGGGGTTCGAACCTGCACCTCGCCGACTTCTTCCATGTGTGGGGACAGACCCTCGGCCCGCACCGGCTTGCCTCGTTCTCCTCGCCCCGTCCGCTCCGCGCCTACGTGGGCGGCAAGCTCGTTCGCGGCCCGGCCGGTGCGATCCGGCTCACTCCGCACGCTCAGATCGTGCTCGAGCTCGGCGCCTATGTTCCGCCGCATCCCTTCTTCCTCTTCGCTGGAGGTGACTCGTGAAGCCGTTCGCTGCCCTGGGAGCCCTCGCGGGGCTCCCATTGCTCACCGCCGCGTGCGGCGGAGGCTCAGCGACCGTGCAGGCGCCGACCGTGCCGCCGGCTGCGGTCTACCGGCTCGTCCATTTCCAGCCGTCCGGCCCCGTCGAGCCGGGCAAGCCGGTCAAGGTGTCGTTCGAGATCGAGCAGCCGAACGGGAAGCCGCTTACCCGCTTCAAGACCGGGCCCGGTCCCCATACCGGCGTCCACCTGATCCTCGTGCGGAACGACCTCGCCTACATCATCCATCAGCATCCGCCGGTCGGGGGACAGACCACGATCTCGAAGACGGTCGTGTTCCCGGCTCCGGGGCCCTACCGGATGGTCGTCGACGTCTACCCGGCGGCGGCACAGCAACAGATCAATGCCAACTTCCAGCTGTTCGGCTCGGTGCGCGTCAAGGGCGCCTACAGGCCGAAGCCCCTTCCTCCGCCTGCGAGCACTGCGACGGTGGGCGGCTACCGCTTCGCACTGCACGGGGCCGACCACCTGAAGGCGATCGAGCCGGCGCTCGTCACGGTGAACGTGACAGGGTCCGGCGGCGCTCGGCCCACCTTCACACCGTGGTTCGGAGCTCTCGCACACGCAATCTTCTTCCGCAACGGAAGCCTCGACTACTTCCACACCCACGTGTGCGCGCCCGGTGTCAGCGGGTGCACGAGCGTGCTCGGGCCGGCCAAGGTGACGGGCACCTCGACCACCCCCGGAAAGCTCAAGGTCGGCGTCCTCGTCCCTGCAGCGGGCACCTGGCGCCTCTTCCTGCAGTGCCAGATCGACGGGAAGGTGCTGACCGTTCCCTTCACGCTCGAGGTTCACTGAACGTGCGGCTCGGGCGGCCGTCGGCGTGGGTCCTCACGACCGTGCTCGTGGTGCTTGCCACGAGGACGATCGTGTACGCGCTGGCGCCCCAGTCGGTCCTGCTCGCCGCGCTGGCCCACGACGAGGTAGGCCCCGACGTCACGGTTCCGCTCGTGGTAGGGACGCTGTCGGCCGCCGTCGCCTCCGCGGCCGTTCTGTGGCTCGCGGCGACCGCTGTCCGCGAACGGCTGCTGATCGAGGGCCGCAGGCTCGTTGCGGTTCCGCGGCTCAGGCCGCTGCGCCTGGCCGGCCGTGCGGTCGCGCTCTTTCTCGTCGCCTCGTTCGCCTTCGCGATGCTCGAGTCGTACATCCACTGGCGCGAGGGCCTCGGCTGGCACGGTCTTCGCTGCCTCGTCGGGCCTGTGCACCGTGACGCGATCCCGGTGCTCGCGGGTCTGTCCCTCCTCGCCGTTGGCGTCCACGGGGCGATCGAGCACCTGCTCGCCTGGGCGCGGCGGCTGTTCGCGCAGCTGACAGCCCGCCTCGCGTCGGTGCAGGGCCACCGTCCGTCTCCGCTCCGGCCGGGACTCCTTCGCCCACGGCTCGTCGTGTCCGGGAACGGCGCGCGCGGCCCACCGCTCGTTCACCGTCCCTGTCCTGGCATGTCGCTCTGAAGGGAGACGACGAACGGTGAACCTTCAATTCCGAGGCAGGCACCGCCTGGCGGTCGGCCTCGCATCAATGGGCGCTGCGCTGGTCCTCGCGGCGGCGGCGTCGGCGCACGCGCGGCTCAGCCCCCCGGTTTCGCTCTCGAACACGCTCCAGCTCTACAGCCTCGCGATTCCGACCGAGAAGGAGAACGCATTCACGACCAAGATCGTCCTGACCGTGCCCAAGGGATTCTCGATCGACTCGTTCGTCCCCAGCCCGGGCTGGAGCCGCGTTCTCCAGCAGACCGGCTCTGGTGACAGCGCAGTGATCCAGAAGGTGACCTGGGCCGGAGGGCACGTCCCGACCGAGGAGGACTCGCTCTTCCAGTTCCTCGGCGAGCCGGCCTCGAACGGCACCTACACGTTCCAGGTGGAGCAGACGTACTCCGACGGGTCGATCGTCAACTGGGCGGGCTCGGAGTCGTCCGCCAATCCAGCGCCGACGATCTCCGCCAAGAGCTCGCTCGGCGGAGGCGGAACTCCAACCCTGACGATCGTCGCGCTCGTCGTCGGCGCGATCGGCGTGATCCTCGGCGCGGTCGCCTTGTTCACGGGCGGCGGCAGCGGGAAGAGACAGCTCGCATGACCCGCCGGGGGCGGGGTGGCCTGATCGTTCTCCTTGCGGTGGTGGCGCTGGCGGCGCCCGCCGCCGCGTCGGCGCACGCCTACCTGATCAAGACGTTCCCGTCGGCGAGCACGATCCTCGACACCCCGCCCCCGGATGTGGCCCTGACCTTCGACGAGGCGGTCGAGCCGCGCTTCGCGATCATCTCCGTCACCGACAAGGAGGGTCACCAGCAGGCGACCGCCTCGCCCAGCAGGTCGCCCTCGAACCCGGACACGCTCGTCGTGCCGTTGAAGCCCCACCTTCCGGAAGGGTGGTACCTCGTCTACTGGCGGGCGATCTCGGTCGACGGCCACCCGGTGCAGGGCGCGTTCACCTTCGCGGTCGGGCCGAATCCCGGGCCCTCACCGCAGTTCGTGATCCCGCACATCGCCTCCTCGGCGACGACGCCTCAGCTCGTCGTCGCCAAGTGGTTCGTCTTCATCACGGTCATGCTGTCGGTCGGCTTGCTCTGCATGCGCCTCGCGATCGCGAGGCCGGTGCTGCGCCGCGTCGAGGGCACCCGGCTCAGGGCGGTCACGCTCGCCTTTGCGCTGACCTCCACGCTCGCCCTGCTTGCAGTACCGATCTATCTCGAGGAGGCGACGGCGATCGACTCGTTGCGTTCGTTCTCCGACGTCGGTGCACTCGTCCCGCTCTGGCGGACGACCGCCTTCGGGCGGAGCTACGTCGATCTCGAGTGGTGCCTCCTGCTCGTCTGCCTCGCGGCCTGGATCGCGATCTGGGTCGACCGGCCTGACCGCGAGCACCGCTCGATCGCCGAGATCCTGGCCGGGCTCGGAGTCGTGGGAGCCGCCGCGGCCGTACTGGTCGTGCCCGCTGCGGCCGGTCACGCCGCCCAGACCTCCCCTCGCGGCCTCGCGGTGGCTCTCGACTGGCTGCACGTCTCGAGCGGCTCGATCTGGATCGGCGGCCTCGCCGGCCTGCTCCTGATCTGGGGAACCCAGCCGTCGGGAAGCCGTGTATCGGCGCTGTCCGTCGTCGTGCCGCGCTTCTCGAACGTCGCGTTCGTGTCGGTGATGCTGCTGCTCGGCTCGGGCGTCTGGGCCGCAGTGCTGCACCTCCCGATCCTGTCGGCGCTCTGGACCACCTCCTACGGCCAGGCGATCATGGTCAAGGCGACCCTGCTCGCGTGCGCGATGCTCCTGGCCGCGGTCAATCTCGTGCGCACGAAGCCACGCCTTGCGGCGGTCCGCACCCGTCCCGAGCTCGGCCCGTCCGCTGCCTCGCTTCTTCGCTACCTCGTGTCGGGAGAGGTGCTCCTCGTCACCGGTGCGATCTTCGCCGCCGCGGTGCTCACGAGTCTCGCCCCGCCCTCGAAGTTCCTTGCCAACGAGGGATCGGCCCTCGCCAAGGTTGGGCCGGGCAAGGTCGCGGCAATCGTCCACCAGGACGGGTATACGCTGAAGGTGCTCGTCGACCCGAACAAGGCGGCCGCCCCGAACACCTTCGCGCTTCAGATCACGAAGGACGGCCGGCCGGTCACCGGGGCCGACGTCACCGCAACCTTCGAGATGCTCGACATGGAGATGGGAAGCCAGGAGTACCAGCTCTCCGAGACCTCGCCGGGCGTCTACTCGCGTCTGACGCCGGCGCTCGTGATGGTGGGCCACTGGGGTCTCTCGTTCTCCGTCACTCCGAAGGGTGGCGAGCCCTTCACCGTGCTCGTCGTCGACCACGCCACCGGATGACGGCCTCTCCTGGACTCCGCCTGTTCTGCTCGGTTGTGGCCCTCGCAGCCGGCTCGGGCGCGGTTCTGATCGCGATGCTTCTGCTCAGGAGCGCCCTCGGATGAGGATCGCCTTCATGCCGGCGGCCGTCGTGCTCGCGCTTGCCTGCGCCGTCCCGGCGCTTGCCGACGGCGATCCGGCGAGCGACTACCTGCTCGCGCAGTCGACCTTCCTCTCACCCTACGACGGGCACATCCCCGCCGCCGAGGCGAACCGTCTCGTCGCGATGCTGAAGAGCGCCAAGGAGCAGGGCTTTCCCCTCAAGCTGGCGGTGATCGTGACCCGCTACGACCTCGGGGCGGTGCCGATCCTCTTCCGTCGGCCGCAGACCTACGCGAAGTTCCTCGCCGAGGAGGACTACTACTACTGGCGCGATGAGCTGCTGGTCGTGATGCCGAACGGCTACGGGCTCTACAAGACCAAGAACCTCCCCGTGGCCGACAAGGCGGTGATCGCCAAGCTTCCGGCGGTGAGCTCGACAAGCGGCGCCGAGCTCGCGACTGCAGCCGAGCGCGCCCTGACGGCCCTCGCCGCCCGGCGGGGCCTCACGCTCGCGACCTCGAGCTCGAAGCCGCAAGGCAGCTCGGTCTGGGTCGAGCGCGGCGAGATCATCGGGGGAGCCGTGCTCGTCTGTTTCGCCGTGATCGGGGGCAGGATCCTCTGGCGGCACCGGGCAGGAGTGCGGCGATGACCGTCGAGAACGGGTCCACGCAGCCTCAGCGGCCCCGGATCCAGCTCGGCCCGGGCCGGCCGGCGTTCACTGCCCGCACCCGGCTCGCGATCATGCTCGTGCTCGGCGCCGCGCTCGCCGTCGCCGTCGTCGCGGGGGTGGTCCTCGCCTCGAGCACCAGGCACGCAACGCCTCACGCGGTCACCATCCCGGTCGCCGACCGGAGCGCCTCGCCGGCTCTGATCCGCGCCGCGGAGGCCGTCGGGTT
>Ga0335080_10005065_pt1 | contig 13507 bp, 8 predicted proteins | sample Lox_Sample_34_FD_206720 | JGI IMG/M metagenome (GOLD analysis project Ga0335080, IMG submission 206720) | Soil microbial communities from Loxahatchee National Wildlife Refuge, Florida, United States - Lox_Sample_3.4 | ecosystem: Environmental > Terrestrial > Soil > Wetlands | place: USA: Florida... | reverse complement strand
CGCCGGGGACGTCGACGCCGTGGCCGGCCTGGTGGAGAAAATCTGGCTGCCGGTCTACCGGCAGGCCCGGATCACCACCTTGCAGCGGTGGTTCCGGTGGCTGGAAGACCGGGACGGGATCGAGGGTCACCCGATGACGGCGATCGGGGCCGCGCAGCTCGCCGGATCGACGGGGCGGCCGGCCGAGGCCGAGCGGTGGGCCGACGTGGTCGATCGCTGGCAGTACGGCGACGGCGGCCCGGGGACCCGGCCCGGCCATCCGGTCACCGGCGCCTGGGCCGCCGTGACCCGGGCCGTCCTGTGCCGGCACGGGGTCAAGCAGATGCACGCCGACGCCGAGGAGGCCGTGCGGGGGTTCGCGGCGGCGGGCGTCGTGGCGCCGGTGGCCAGGCTCTGCCAGGGGATCGCGCTGGTCCTGTCCGGAGACCCTGACGGCGGCGACGCGTGCTTCGAGGCGGCCATCCGCGACGGGGCCGCGGTCGGCGCCCCCGACGTGATCGCGGACACGTTCTGCGAGCGGTCGCTGCTGGCCATGGCGCGCGGTGACTGGAGCCTGGCCGAGACCCTGGCCGAGGCGGCGCGGTCCGTGGTGCGCCGGGCCGGGATCGAGGAACCCCTGGTCTGCGCGGTGCACGCGCGTATCGCCTTGCACCGGGGCGACGCGCAGGCGGCCCGGCGGGAGCTCGTCAGCGCTCAGCGGCTGCGGGCCATGCTGACCTACGCGCATCCCCACCTGGCCGTCCAGGCGCGGATCGAGCTCATCCGCGTGCACCTGGCGCTGGCCGACCTGGGCGGGGCCAGGACGCTGATGCGCGAGATCGACGAGGTGCTCCAGCACCGGCCCGACCTCGGCACCCTGGTCGGGGAGGCCGCGGCGCTCCGGGCCCGGCTGGCGGCGGACCGCGCCCCCGCGGCCTCGGGGGCCTCGTCGCTGACCGCGGCCGAGCTGCGCGTCCTGCCGATGCTCGCCACCCACCTGTCGTTCCCGGAGATCGGCGCCGAGATGTTCCTGTCGCCGCACACGATCAAGTCGCAGGCGATGTCGATCTACCGGAAGCTGGGCGCGTCCTCACGCCACCAGGCGGTCACCCTGTCCCGGAAGCTGGGCCTGCTGGACGGGTGAGGGTCGGCTTTCATGCCATTGGTGGGATGCCGTCCGCCCCGGCGCGAGGTGCAATGGAGCCTTGACGGCCGAGCGGAGATGTATGAGCCAGACGGCTAGATTCCAGGAGACCCTGCGCAGGCTGGCGATGATCGACGAAGCCTTCGTCGCCGACCGGGCCGGGCTCGGGCTCGGCCCGGCCGGGACCGTGGCCCTGGACGCCAAGACCGCCTCGCTGCTGCAGCTGGCCGTGTCGGTGGCCATCGGCTCGCCGGAGATCTGCCTGCACTGGAGCACCACCCGGGCGCTGGCCGCGGGCGCGGCCTGCGAGGAGATCGCCGACGTCCTGCTGGCGATCGCGCCGGTCGTCGGGCTCGGCCGGATCGTCTGCGCCGCTCCCGAGGTGGCCACCGCGCTCGGCTATGACATCGCGGCCGCGCTGGAGGACCCGGACGAGCTATGACGCCCGGCTGCGGGTGAGGCGAATCAGAGGGCGAGGCGCTGCCCGATGTGCTCGCCGACGCGCAGGGCGTTGGCCATCGCGGTCAGGGCCGGGTTCACTGCCCCGATGCTCGGGAAGAAGCTGGTGTCGACCACGTAGAGGTTGTCGACCTCGTGCGCCTTGCAGTCGGTGTCCAGGACCGAGGAGGCGGGGTCGGTGCCGAACCGGCAGGTGCCGGCCTGGTGCGCGCAGCCCGCCACCGGGATGCTCATGTCCATGTAGAAGTTCTTGCGCAGCACGTGGTGCTCGGCCATCCCCACGTGGTTCAGGATCTTCTTCAGCTCCCCGTACAGCCGGTCGGCCTCCTCGTCGTTGGTCGAGGAGTAGTCCAGGTGGACCTGGCCGCCCTTGTCAGTGGTCACCCGGTTCTCCGGCACCGGCAGGTCCTCGGTGGTCAGCCAGAAGTCCACCGCGTGCCCGGCCACATCGGACAGGGACCAGTTCGGGGCGAACCAGGTTTTCTCGGGCTGCTCGCCGCGCATGGCCTCGGCGTTGGACTTGCCGATCATCTGGACGTTGCCCATCGGCCACTGGTAATCCTTCGTGGCGAAGTAGAAGTCGTTGATCCCCAGCGTCTTCTGGAAGACCGTGTCGTTCTTCTCCTTGGCCAGCGCCACGATCGCCTTGCAGTTGTGGAACATGTAATTGCGCCCGACCTGGTCTGAGCCGTTGGCCAGGCCATGGGGGTGGGCGTCGCTGGCCGAGTTGAGCAGGATCTTGGCGCTGTTGGCCGCCCCGGCGGATACGACCACGATGTCGCCGGCGTAGACCTCGCGGTTGCCGTCGCGGGAGACCACGACGCCGGTGACCGTGCGGCCGGAGCCGTCGGTCTCCAGCTTGGTGACTTCGGCCCCGGTGAGCAGGGTGACGTTGGGCCGGCCCAGCAGCGGGCGCACCGCGATGATATCGGCGTCGGACTTGGCGTGCACCAGGCACGGGTAGCCGTCGCAGGTCGCGCAGCGGATGCAGACCGAGCGGGGCCGGTCTGCCTCGTTGAGCAGGATCCCGCACGGCGCGTGGAACGGGTGGTAGCCGCCCTTGGCCAGGTCGTCGGAGATCTGCTGGATCCGCGGCTCGTGCGAGACGGCGGGCCACGGGTAGGGCTCGCTGCGCGGGCCCTCGGTCGGGTCCTCCCCGCCGTTGCCGTGCACCTGGTACAGCCGCTCGGCCGCCGAGTACCACGGCTCGAAGTCGTCGTAGGACAGCGGCCAGGCCGGGGAGATCCCGCTGACGTGCTTGATCTCACCGAAGTCCTGCGGCCGCAGCCGGTATAGCGCGGCGCCGTACAGCTTGGTCGCCCCGCCGACGAAGTAGTGCACCTGCGGCTGGAACGGCTTGCCGTCGCGGTCGAACCAGCTGTCCTTGGAGATGTACCGGCCGTCCACGAACACCGGCTTCGGATCCCAGTTGTCCAGCTCGCGGGGCAGGAAGTCACCCCGCTCGAGCAGCAGGATCCGCTTGCCCGAGCCCGCCAGGGCGTGCGCCAGCGTCCCTCCGCCTGCCCCCGATCCGATGATGATCACGTCGTAATGCTCGGCCATCGCTTCTCCTCACGCCGTGCGGTCGCACGTCCATCGTCTGGCCGGAACGTGCCTGGGGCATCCCCCGGGATGGATGAGGCGCCGATGAAATAAGCAGAGCCGGATTTCATGCCGATGGCATGATGCGCAGCCGGGCCCGGTGACGTTGGGTTAGGGGTGGGGGAGGTGCTCTCCACCAGGCCTGGATTGCTCGCCCCGCTGGTGAACTAGCGCGTGAACTTTCCCGGCCCGGAGGTGTCGATGGCGGTCAACCATGCACGCGGCCGACGGTCAGTGCCGTCCGCCGACAACCCGATTCTGGCCTCTAAGATCACGGTGCCCAGCGTGCCGGACTGGGCGGTACCGCGCCCGCGGATCACCAGGCTGATCGCCGAGGGGGCCCGGTGGTGCCCGCTTACCGTCGTCACCGGCCCTCCCGGTGCGGGCAAGACGATGGCCCTGGCCCTGTGGGCCGCGACCGAGCCGGGGACGGTCGCCTGGGTCTGCCTGGACGAGTTCGACAACCGGCCGGGCGTGTTCTGGTCCTACGTGGTGGCGGCGCTGTGCCGCTCTGGCGTCGCCGTCCCCGACGAGCTACGGGCCATCCCGCAGAGCCGGTGCGGCGACGACGGGTTCCTGCTGCGGCTCACGGCGGTGCTGGCCGCCCAGGACCCGCCGGTGACGCTGATCCTGGATGACCTGCACGCACTGTCCGAGCCCGCGGTGCTGAAGGGGCTTGAGTTCATGCTGCGGAATGCCGGATCCGGCCTGCGCCTGATGCTCGCCTCGCGCTGGGATCCGCTGCTGCCGCTGCACCGCTACCGGCTGGCCGGGCAGATCGCCGAGATCCGGGCCAGCGATCTGTCGTTCAGCATCGAAGAGGCCGGCCTGCTGCTGGCCCAGCACGGCAGCACGCTGACCGCGGACTCGCTGGAGAGCCTGACCGAGCGGACCGAGGGCTGGGCGGCCGGCCTTCGCCTGGCCGCGATCTCGCTGAGCACTCATCCCGACCCCGGGCAGTTCGTCAAGGAGCTGATGGCCGAGGACAGCGCGCTGATCGGCTACCTGGTGGACGAGGTGCTCAGCGTCCAGCCGCCGCAGGTCCGTTACGTCCTGCTGAGCACGAGCATCCTGGAAAACGTCAGCTCCGATGCCGCCGTCGACCTGACCGGTGATGAGCAGGCCGCGGGAGTCCTGGCGGCCCTGGTGCGCACGAACGGGTTCGTGCAGCCGATCGGCTCCGGATGGTACCGGTATCACACACTGTTCGCCGAGATGCTGCGGCTGAGGCTGCGGCACGAGCATCCGGACCGGGTCGTGGTCCTGCACCGGCGGGCCGCGCGGTGGTACGAGCGGAACGGCCTGCTCACCGAGGCGGTGCGGCACGCCGCCCGGGCCGGCGACTGGCCGCTGGCCGCCGCCATGGTGATCGACCAGCTGGCGATCGGCCAGCTCATCGAGCCGCGGGACGGCCATCCGCTGGCCGGGGAGTTCGCGGCCATGCCGCCCGGCCAGGCCTGGACGGAGCCGCAGCCGTACCTGATCGCCGCCGCGATGGCCCTGGCGGCCGGCCAGCCGCAGTCGTCCGCGGCCGCGCTGGACGCCGCCGACCTCCTGCTGGAGCGCCTGCCCGCCGACCAGCAGGCCGCCAGCCGGCTGGCCGCGGCGGTCATCGGCCTCACCGCCGCCCTGCGCGCCGGGGACCTGCCGGCGGCGGCCTCGGCCGCCGGCCGCGCGGAGCTCATGCTCGGCCGGGTCCCGGGCGGCTCGCCTGCCTGGCGCCTGGACCTGCGCAGGCGCGTGCTGACCGGCCGTGCCGCCGTCGAGCTGTGGTCCGGCCAGCCGGACCAGGCGGCCCGGATCCTCCAGGCAGGAACCGACGCCCGGGCCGGCTCCGGCGGGGAGCCCGAGCAAGCCGTCTGGGGCGGGCGCCTGGCGCTGGCCGAGGCCCTGCGCGGCCGGCTGCGCCGTGCCGCGGCACTGGCCGACCAGGCGGCGCCGGCGGCCGGCGATCACCGGGACCCGGCCCCGCTCGTGGCGCTCGCCTGGGTGCACCTGGAACGCCATGAGCTGCGCGAGACCCGCCGCTGGCTCAAGCTGGCCGAAGCCGCCCTGGGCGAGAGCCCGGACCTGCTGACCGAGGCGGTGGCCTATCTGGTCGCGGCGCGCGGTGCGCTGGCTGAGGGGCGCGCGGCGGTGGCCGCGCAGATCGTCACCCGGGCCCGTTCCGGGCTGCCGGTCCCGGCCTGGCTGGACCAGCAGCTGAGCCTGGTCGAAGCGCGAGCCTGCGTGGCGGCCGGCGACATCGTGGCCGCGCGGGCGGCCGTCGAGCGGGCCTGGGACGGCACCGCGCCGGAAGCCGCGGTCACCCTGGCGCACGCCTGGGCCGCCGCCGGAGACGAGGACCGGGCGGCGCGCTCGCTCGCTCCCGCGCTCGAGCCCGACAGCGGGGCGCCGGACCGGGTGCGCCTGCAAGCGTGGCTGGCGGACGCCCGGCTCAGCTACGCCGGCGGCGACGGCGCGCGCGGCCGCCGGTCCCTGGCCTCGGCGCTGCGGGTGGCCGAACGGGAGCAGCTCAGGCTGCCGTTCGCGGCGGAGCGCGGCTGGCTCGGGCCGGTGCTGCGGCGCGAGCCCGAACTGGCCCGCGCCCACCGGGGCCTGCTCGGCCCGGCGCTGGGCCAGGAGTCCCTTCCGGTGCCGGCGCAGGATCCGGATCAGGCCGCGGCCCCGGTGATCGAGCCGCTGACCGAGCGCGAGCGGGAGGTGCTCGTGCACCTGTCGGGCATGCTGAACACGGCCGAGGTGGCCAGCGAGATGTACATCTCCGTCAACACCGTCAAGACCCACCTGCGGAGCATCTACCGCAAGCTGGCGGTGGCGCACCGCAGCGAGGCGGTCCGCCGGGCCCGCCAGCTTCAGCTGATCTGACCCGCATGCTCCAGCCACATCTGCCGGTAGCCGCCGTCGGCGGCGATGAGCTCGGCGTGGCTGCCGCGTTCGGTCACCTTCCCGTCTGAGAGCACGATGATCTGGTCGAGGAGATCGAGCCCGTCGAGGTCGTGGGTGATGAGCAGCGTCGCGCGCCCGGCCGTGGCGGCGAGCAGGTCCCGGGTGAGAGCCTGGCGGGCATCCGGGTCGAGGTGCGCGGTGGGCTCGTCGAGTATCAGCACGGCGGGATCGGCCAGCAGCGCCCGGGCCAGGGCCAGCCGCTGGCGCTGGCCGCCGGACAGCGCCGTCCCGTGCGCGCCTGCCGGCGTCTGGAAGCCGAGCGGCAGCGACTCGATCCAGTCGAGCAGCCCGGCCCGCCCGGCCGCGTCGGCGAGCTGCTCGTCGGTGGCCTCCGGCCTGGCTAGCTTCAGGTTGTCCTTCAGGGACGTGTCGAAGATGTGCGGATCTTGCGCGCAGCCGCTGATCGCGGCCCGGACGTCGTCGGCGGCGTAGCTGGCCAGGTCGTGGCCGTTGAGGGTGGCGGCGCCCGCGGTCGGGTCGGCGAAGCGGAGCAAGACGCTGGCGACCGTGGACTTTCCCGCGCCGTTCGGGCCGATCAGGGCGATTCGCCGCCCCGGCGGCAGGTCGAGGTCCATCCCGTCGAGGGCGGGCCGCCCGCCGGGCTGATAGCGGACCTGGACCCCGTGCAGCGTCACCCGGACCGGGCCGTCGGGCCGCGGCCGCGGCACCGGGGGCTCGCGGACCGGGTCGGGGGCGTCCAGCACCGTCGCGATCCGGCGGGCCGCCACGCGCGCCTGCCCGAGCTGGATCGCGGCCGCGGGCAGCCCGGTGACCGCCTCGAAGGAGGCCAGCGCGGTCAGCGTCAGCACGGCCAGCGGGACCCTGGTCAAGGTGCCGTTCCCGGTGGCCGCGACGCCGAGCAGCAGGACGCCCCACAGGGTCAGCCCGGCGATGGCGGAACTCAGGCCGGCGGCCAGGCCTGACACGGTGGCATTGCGGCGGGCCTGCCGGGTCAGCTCGGCATCGGCGGCCGTCACCGCGGCCAGCGCCTGCTCTTGCGCGCCGTAGGCGTGCAGCTCCGCCGCGCCGGCCAGCAGGTCGGTGAGGCTCGCCGCGAGCTGGCCGCGGGCCGGGGCGGTGCGCCTGGCCGCGCCGCGGGCCGCCCGGGCGGCGAGCGCCGGGACGCCGATCCCGGCGGCCAGCAGCCCGGCGGCGAGCACGGCCCCGGCTGGCGCCAGGATGAGCAGGCACACCAGGACCGACCCGGCGCCGACCAGCGCCGCGGCGCACGGCGGGGTAATGCCCCTGATGAACAGGTCCTGGGTGGAGTCGACGTCGGAGATCAGCCGGGCCAGCAGGTCACCGGAGGAGAAGGCGGAAAGCCCGGCCGGGGCCAGCCGTTCCAGCCGCCGGTAGATGCTGACCCGGACGTCGGCCAGGATCCGGAACGCCGCGTCATGCGAGGCCAGGCGCTCGAGGTAGCGGGAGACGCCGCGCCCGACGCTCAGCGCCCGGACCGCGACCACGGCCGCCGAGATCGCGATGATGTTCGGATGCTGCGACGCGCGGGCCAGCAGGAACCCGGAGACCGCCAGCAGCGCGACGCCGCAGCCGGTGGCCGCGGCACCCGCGGCCACCGCGAGCAGCAGCTGGCCGCGCCACGGCCGCGCCAGCGCGAGCAGCCGCCATAGCGGATCGCGCCCGGCGGGCCGGCGGGTGGCGGTCATGGCGCCAGCCCGGCGGGGGTGGCCAGCCGGCCGTGGTCGAGGGTCAGGACCTGGCTGGCGGGCCCGGCCCGCGGTGGCTGGTGTGTGATGAGGATGACGGTGCGGTCGGCCAGCTGGGTCTCGATGGCGCTCATGACCTGGGCCGCGCTGGCCGGGTCGAGGTGGGCGGTGGGCTCGTCGAGCAGCAGCACCGGGGCGGCCCGCAGGAACGCCCGGGCCAGGGCGATTTTCTGCCGCTGGCCGGCTGACAGGGTGCGGGCCCCCTCGGTCAGGACCGTGTCGTAGCCGTGCGGCAGCCGCTGGATGAAGTCGTCGGCCCCGGCCATCCGGGCGGCCGCCACGATGTCGTGCCTCGGCGTGCCGGGCTGGCCCAGGGAGATGTTGCCGGCCACGGTCGCGGCGAACAGGTGCGGGCGCTGCGGGACCCAGGCGATCTGGGACCGCCAGCGATCGGCCGGGATCTGGGCCAGGTCGGCGCCGCCTGCCGTGATGGTCCCGCTGTCTGGGGTGACGAAACGGAGCAGCAGGGCCAGCAGCGAGCTCTTGCCCGCGCCGTTCGGGCCGGTCAGGATGATCTTCTCCCCGGGCCTGATGGTCAGGTCGATGTGGTCCAGCGCCGGGCGTCCCCGGCCCGGGTAGCGCAGGGTCACCGCCCGCAGCGCGATCTTCTCCCGGCTCAGGTCGACGTCGCAGGCGCCCGAGAGGGCGGGGGCGGGGTGGCCGGGCAGCGGGGTGTCGAGGATCTGGAAGGCGCGCTGCGCGGCCGCGGATCCCTCCGTGCTGGCGTGGAACTCCGCGCCGGCGTTGCGCAGCGGCAGGTAGGCCTCCGGGGTGAGCAGCAGGACCAGCAGCGCCGTCTGATAGCCGACGTGGCCGGCCAGCAGCCGCAGGCCGATCTCCACCGCGACCAGCGCGGTGGCCACCGCCGCGCTGAGCTCCAGGACCAGGGCGGACAGGAACGCCACCCGCAACGTCGCCATGGTCGCCTTGCGGTGCGCGCTGGTGACCTCCCCGATCACCGCGGCCTGCGCCCTGGACCGGCCGAACAGCTTCAGGGTCGGCAGGCCGGTCACCACGTCGAGGAAGTGGCCGCCGAGGCGGGCCAGCAGCCGCCACTGCCGCTGGGTCTGCGCCTGGGTGTGCCAGCCGATCAGGGCCGCGAACACCGGGATGAGCGGCAGCGTGACCGCGATGATCACCGCGGAGATCCAGTCCGCGGCCGCCACCCGGGCCAGCACCGCCACGGGGACCGCCACGGCCAGCACCAGCCGCGGCAGGTACCTGGCGAAGTAGGCATCAAGAGCGTCAAGGCCCTTGGTCGCGAGCGTCGTGATCTCTCCGGCCTGCTGGCCGGCCAGCCATCCCGGGCCCAGCCGCACGGTGTGGGCGCTGAGCCGTCGCCGCAGTCCCGACTTCACCGCGGCCGCCGCACGCAGCGCCGCCGCCTCGCCCCCGGCGGCGGCCACGGCCCGCCCGGCCAGGACCACCCCGAGCCAGGCCAGCGTCCAGGCCAGCGCCCGGACCCCGGTGCCGCGCGCGGCACCGGCCAGGGCCTGCGCCAGCAGGCCGGCCTGCAGCAAGATCAGCGCCGTGCCGGCCAGGCCGAGCCCGACCGTGACGGCCAGGTACCCGCGGGCCGCCCCGGCCTGCCGCAGCAGTCGCGGATCAACCGCCTTCACGGTTCGATGCTGGCCGCCCGCGCCCCAGACGGCATCACCCGCCCCGAATGATGCCCGGCCGGCCCGGCCGCCGTAGAAACGTCCTGATGGCAACGTACGACTCGCTGGCCTCCCACTACGACGTCGTGACCGGCGATCCCGCGGCCGAGGCCGGGTTCATCCATGGCCTCATCGAGCACCGTCACGGCCAGGCGGCGACCCTGCTCGACGTCGCCTGCGGAACCGGCGGCATCACCGCGCTGCTCGCGGACGCCTACCAGGTGAGCGGCCTGGATCTATCGCCCGGCATGCTGGCGGCGGCCCGCGAGAAGCTCCCGGCGGGGACCCCGCTGTACCTGGCCGACATGACCGGTTTCCGGCTCGGCGCCAGCTTCGATGCCGTCGTCTGCGCCTATCAGGGCGTCAATCACCTGCTCAGCCTGTCCGCCTGGAAGAGGTTCTTCCGTTGTGCCCACGACCATCTCAACCCCGGCGGCGTGCTCGTGTTCGACATCGCCACCGTCGGGTACCTCGCGAGGATGGCCAGCGTCCCGCGGATCGTGGAGCAGTTCGCCGATAACTACCTGCAGATGCGGGTCCGTACCGCGGACGGGGCGGTGTTCCGGTGGCAGATCGAGGTGTTCGAGCTCCAGCCGGACCGCAGGTACCGGCTGCTCAGCCAGACCGTCGAGATGAGATCGTTTCCGGTTGAGGCGATCCGGCAGGCGCTGCGCCCGGAGTTCACCGGCATCAGGGCGATTGACCCTGACGGCCACCCAGCCGATCACGACAATCAGGAGCGGATCTGGTTCGTCTGTTCACGATCCGGGTGAGCCCGGCGTCTTCTCGATGTAACTGTACGCGTCCGCCGCCGCGGGCAGGTCGTCGATGGTGAAGGTCCGTTCCCGGCGGATATCACGGGTGAACGCGAACCACCAGCTAAAGATCGCTCCGATCCGGTTGCGGTAGCCGGTCAGGAAGCCGATGTGGATGAACAGCCACACCCACCAGCCGATAAAGCCGCCGAAGTTCATCCCGAACGCCGAGACGACCGCCTTCCCGCGTGATATGTAGGCGGCCGAGCCCAGGTCACGGTACTTGAATGGCTGGTCAAAGCTCTTCCCCTGGGCCTCGTGGCTGACCCTCCGGCCGGCGTACAGGCCCGTCTGCATGGCCACCTCGGCGACCCCCGGCAGCTTGTCCAGGCTCATCATGTCCCCGGTGACCAGGATCTCCGGATGGCCGGGCAGGGAAAGATCCTTGCCGCACTGCAGGCGGCCCGCCCGGTCCTGCTCGGCGCCGGTGGCCTTGGCCACCGTCTGGGCCAGCGGCGGGGCCTGGACCCCCGCGGTCCACAAGATGGTGCCCACCTCGTGCCGGGTGAGGTTGCCGTCCTGGTCCTTGACCTGCAGGCCATGCAGGTCGGCCCCGGTGACGATGGAGCCCATGTGCAGCTCGACCCCTAGCCCGCGCAGGTCGCGGGCGGCCAGGGCGGACAGCTTCGGGCCGAACATGGCCAGCGGGGCGCTGCCGCCGTCGAACAGCATGACCCGGGCGTCCTCAGGCTTGATGTTCCGGTACTCCTTGCGCAGCGTCTTGGTGGCGACCTCGCGGATCTGCCCGGCCAGTTCCACCCCGGTCGGCCCGGCGCCGACCAGGGCGAAAGTGAGCCAGCGGGCCCGTTCGGCCGGGTCGATGGCCGATTCGGCCATCTCGAACGCGCCGAACACCCGCCGCCGGATCTTCATGGCGTCCTCGATGGTCTTCATCCCGGGCGCGAAGGCGGCGTACTCGTCGTGCCCGAAATAGGACTGCCGGACGCCGGCCGCCAGGATGAGATAGTCGTAGGCGAACTCGATCTGCTCACCTAGCGGTCGCCGGGCCAGCAGCCGCCGGTGCTCCGCGTCGATGCCGGTCACCTCGGCGAGGACGAAGTCGACGTTGCTGTGCTTGCTGAGCAGCTGGCGCAGCGGCGCGGCGATCTTGCCCTCGGACAAGATGCCGGTCGCGCACTGGTACAGCAGGGGCTGGAACGTGTGATGCTCGGCCCGGTCGAGCAGGATCACATGGACCGGCGCCCGGGCCAGCATCCGGGCGGCGAACAGTCCCGCGAATCCGCCGCCGACGACCACCACCCGGCGGGGGCTTGCTGCCTCGGCCATGGCTCACCCGTTCTTCGTTCGGTCTCATGGTTTTCAGGTCGTGGCTGGACCAGCCCTCAGCCCGCCGGGTCGTACCAGGTTTCGCGGCCGGTCAGCAGGCGGTCGGCCTCCTTGGGCCCCCAGCTGCCGCGGGCGTAGGGGTGCACCGGGACCACGTCGCCCAGGACCGGGTCGACGATCTCCCAGGCGGCTTCGACGGTGTCCTGGCGGGCGAACAGCCAGCGCTCCCCGTCCAGGGCGGCGCCGATGAGCCGGTCGTACGGACGGATGTCGGCCCCGGGCTGCTGCGCGAACGACAGCTCCTCGGCCTGCGGCTCCCAGCCGGCCCCCGGCTTCTTGCCGTGCAGGGTCATGCTGACCGCGGTCTCCGGCCAGATCCGGAACCGCAGCTGGTCCTCGGGGACCGTCGGCTCGATCCCGAACACGTCCTGCGGCGGCGCCTTGAACGTGATGCAGATCTCGGTCGCGGTCACCGGCATGGTCTTGCCCGCGCGGATCACGATGGGCACCCCGGCCCAGCGCCAGGTGTCGGCCATCAGCCGGACGGCCACGTAGGTCTCCACGGTCGAGCCCGGGGCGACCCCGTCCACGTCGTGATAGCCCTCGTACTGGCCGCGGACGGTGTGCTCCGGGGTCAGCGGGCTCAGCGCCGCCACCACCTGCTGCTTGGCGTCCCGCCAGGACTTGAGGTGCCTCCCGGGCGGCGGCTCGGCCAGCACGGTGGCCAGCACCTGGAGCATGTGGTTCTGCAGCACGTCGCGGATGGCCCCGGTCCGGTCGTAGAACCGGCCGCGGTCGGCGACGTCGAACGCCTCGGCCATGGTGATCTGGATGGACGAGACGTAGGTGCGGTTGAGCAGCGGCTCGATGACCGAGTTGGCGAACCGGACGAACAGCACGTTCTCCACCGGGTCGAAGGCCAGCCAGTCATCGACCCGGAAGATCGCCTCCTCGGCGAAGTACTGGTGCATGGTGTCATTCAGCTGCCGGGAGGAGGCCAGGTCGGTCCCGAACGGCTTCTCCACCATCACCCGGGCGCCGCGGGCCCGGCCCGCGCCGGCGATGCCCTGCGCGATCCGGCCGAACAGCTGGGCCGGGACCTCCATGTAGTACAGGATCTGCTCCCCGGAGCCGACCTGGTCGGACATCGCCTGGTAGGTGGCCTCGTCGCCCAGGTCCCCGTCGACGTACCGCAGCAGGGACAGCATCTTGACCGCCGCCGGGTCGTTCGGGTCCATGTTGTTGAGCTTGAGCGAGGCGGTCGCGTAGTCGCGGAACTGCTCCAGGCCCCAGCCGCTCTTGGCCACCCCGACCACCGGGACGTCCAGCACGCCGCGCTTGACCAGCCCGACCAGCGCCGGGAAGGTCTCGATCTTGGCCAGGTCCCCGGTGGCCCCGAAGATCACCAGCGCGTCAACTTTGTCCGACATGTCATCCCTCCAGACAGGGTCGGGTCCCATTACATCGCGGCCCGCCCAGGGCGGCATCGCCCAGTATGGGCGATACGGACCGCACTCAGCTTCCCGGCGCCGCCGGGGGAGCGGTGGGCTGCGGGGTCTGCGGGGCCTGCGGGGCCGGGTCCGGCTTGGGCGCGGCCGGTGCCGACGGCGCGGGCGGCTGGAATTCGGACCGGCTGACGCGGCGGCGGAACACGTAGTAGGTCCAGGTCTGGTAGGCCAGCACCACCGGCAGCAGGAGGATCACGACCACGGTCATCACCTTGAGCGAGTACCCCCCCGAGGCCGTGTTGTCCACGGTGAGGTTGTACGCCGGGTTCGTGGAGGAGACCATCACGTTCGGGTACAGGTCCACGAAGACCGAGATGATGCACGACGCGATCGTGACCGTGGTGGCGGCGAAGGCGAACCCCTCGCGGTGGTCCCAGAC
>Ga0335080_10005064_pt1 | contig 13508 bp, 14 predicted proteins | sample Lox_Sample_34_FD_206720 | JGI IMG/M metagenome (GOLD analysis project Ga0335080, IMG submission 206720) | Soil microbial communities from Loxahatchee National Wildlife Refuge, Florida, United States - Lox_Sample_3.4 | ecosystem: Environmental > Terrestrial > Soil > Wetlands | place: USA... | reverse complement strand
GGGCCGGAGTTCTTCAAAGGATTCCCTCCAACCGCAGTCATGCAGCGTAATCTTGTTTGGGATACGGGGATGATCGAAATGTTTGGCCAGAACTACTTCGATCAGCTAAGACTGAACGAGCCTCACCAGATCCTGTCCAACCAGGACGTGAAGATCCCGGACGTGGGCACTTTCCGCAATCACAACGTCGTCCTGGAGTGGATTGGCCGCTCGCAAAGAAACGGCCAGGAATGCGCGCTGATCGATTACCAGGCTTTCTTCAATCCGGTGCAGATCGCGACCGGCGGAATGACCCTGGTGGGGCGCAGCGATTACTGGGGAGAGATCTGGGTATCGCTGGAGACGAAGCAGATTGAGTACAGCACTCTCAATGAGAGCGTGGTGGGCGAGATGAAACTAGCAGGCCAGGACACACCGCAGGTCGTAAACATCTTCCGCAGCGGCGTGCTCGAGCCGCTTGACGCCAAATAGGAGATGCCGTTGATCAGGCGCGATGCCATGACTTCACGCAAGCAAAAATGGATCTTGCCACTGCTGCTGCCCAACTTGACTGTGGTCATCGTGGTTGCAACCCAGGTGCTTTGGCATCAGATTTCGAATACACGAGATCTGCTGCAAACGCTTGTGTATGACCTGGTATATGCCAACCTGGTCGCGGCTCTGGGGCTTTTACTGGTAGGCGTGCTGGTTCAGAAACTGGCTCGGCGCAAGCTGTCGATGGCTTCGACGTTCGCGTTGTGCTTTTTTGTTGTGGTTCCGCTGGGGATATTGATCGTGCAGGCCCTGCTGACCGCGATCGGCTTAGGCTTCGCCTCTCGGCAGTCTTTCTGGCCGGACTACTTGCGCGTGTTGCGCTTCTGCATGCCGCTGGCCTTGGTATTCGGTCTGGGCGCCATTGCTTATGAGTCGTTGTGCAGTCGGGTAGAAGTCATGAAGGCGACGCTACATGAAAAAGAGATTGCCGAAGCTCAGGCTCAGAAAGTGGCGGCAGAGGCTCGATTACGCTCATTAGAATCGCGCATCCATCCTCATTTCCTCTTCAACACTTTGAACTCGATTAGCTCGCTGATTTCCGTAGACCCATCTCGCGCCGAACAGATGGTGGGTCGGCTGGCGCTGTTGTTGCGAGCTTCCCTGGACACCAGCACTCAATCCCTGATTCCCTTGCACCAGGAACTGGCCATGGTGGAGAGTTATCTCGAGATCGAGAAGGCGCGCTTTGGAGACAAACTGCGCGGCTCAACAGAAATTGGCGATGACCTACGCAGCGCCAGGGTGCCCCCCATGTCGGTACAGGCATTGGTCGAGAATGCCGTGAAACATGGAATTGCTCCTCAACGGGGAGGTGGCGAGATTCTGGTTGCCGCTTCCGCGGAGAATGGGAACTTGAGAATCGAGGTTCGCGATACAGGGCCGGGGTTCAACCTGACGGCGGTTCCCGCCGGTCACGGGCTCGATACTCTTGTGCAGCGGTTGAGCGCCCTGTTCGGCGACAAAGCGCGATTGAATGTATTCCGGCGGGATGGTCAATCGATAGTGGAGATGGTGTTGCCGCGCCTATGAAACTGCGTGCTTACCTGGTGGACGATGAACCTCCGGCCCTGGAGCGCCTGCGCCGGCTGCTGGAGCAGACACATCGCGTGAAGGTGATCGGCAGCGCCTCCGAACCCGAGGAAGCTGTGACGGCTCTCTCGGCCGATCCTCCAGATGTGTGCTTCCTCGATATCGACATGCCGCGCCTGAATGGTTTCGAGGTGTTAGCGCGGCTCCCGACGCAGCCCATTGTGATCTTTACCACCGCCTACAGTCAGTTTGCGCTGCAGGCATTTGCAGTCAATTCGGTTGATTATCTGCTCAAACCTGTCGATCCAGATTCGCTTGACCGTGCCATCAAGAAGGTGGAACGCCTGCTGGGCGCGGTGCCTGTTGCGCAGCCAGACTTTCATGCCCTGTTCCAGAGACTGGCAGCTTCATTGCGGGAGACGAAGCCGGAATATCCTGACCGCATTGCGTCTCGTCTGGGAGACCGACTCTGGTTTCTCGACCTGGTTAAAGTGACTCATTTCTATGCAGAAGATAAGTTGACCTTCGCGGCCTCCGAAGGAAAGGTCTTTTGTGTGGATCACACCATTGCGCAACTGGAACAGAAGCTGAACCCCAGGCAGTTCGTCCGGATTCACCGCGGCACCATCGTAAACCTCGGCTGGGTCAAGGAGGTCGCGCTGCTTATGGGTGGGACACTAAATGTCCGTCTGAAAGACGGCAAAGAGACTGAGTTGACAGTGGCCAAAGACCGTGCGCGAGAGTTCAAAGCAAGAGCCGGATATTAGCTCGAGATGCCAGTGTCACGCCGGCCGCAAATGTGGATCGCGCTTTTGAGATTTCATAAAGCACCTCGCAAACGGTGGAACTCTGCTCAAATCATGACAACAGGCCTCACCGTAAATCCACGGCCGTCCGCGAGAAGAGACAACCGAAGCGATCGTTGACCGGCTTCTCCAGATTCTACTTGCAGCCGAGATACCGTTCGGTGGTAAGCACGGACACGTGACCAAGCAGGAATTGAATCTGTTCCAATTCGCCGCCATTCACATGGCAAAGTCTAGCGCACGTCCGTCAAAGATCATGTGGTGCCAGATTGTCCAGCTGCATCCGCTCAGCGACACTTCGCACCACGTAGCAGATGACATTCTCAGAGATTCCCTTGCCCCAGGCCGTCCCATGCCGGCTGACTGCGCGGAAGATTCGGCCCGCGGTCACCTTCGCGGAGTTCCTCCATCGATCGACTGCCTCCTTGACCCAAGCAGGCATCGGAACGGTCCGGACGTGACCGCCTTTGCCGACCAGATCCACAATAGCCCAGTGTCCTTGTCTAATCTGCAGATCTTCAACAGTAAGCGCCGAGAGTTCAGCCCGGCGCAATCCGCAGCCCACAAGCACAGAGATCATTGCGAGGTCGCGAGCACTGCGCAGATCATCTCCATCGGCTTTCTCCAATAAGAGCTGGGCTTGATCTTGGGTCAGCCAGTTTCCCATTCGCGCCCCCAAGCTGTTTCGCCCCTTTGACCCGGCGAATGCCTGCAGCGAGCTCCGGACTGAGCAAGCCGGAATCTGCAGACTCATACGCCGCCGCCTGACCGCCGCAAGACGCTGGTTCACGGTCCCGGCTGCTATTGGCTTTAAACCGAACCGTCGTTCGAACCGCTTCATCTCTTCGGGCTGTGATGAAGATGATTGGGATATTTAGCTGCCGGCGTTTCAGCTCAGTTTGAAGCTCAGGTCCCGACATGCCGGGCATAGCGATGTCGAGAATCAAACATCCCGTCTGTGAAATCCGATTCGATGCGAGGAACTCCTCCGCCAGGGACAATGGCTTGGCGTGGGTGGATCCGAATCACATGCTGGAGAATTCGATTAATCTGGTCCTCTTAAATACAGAGCAAAGTGCGTTCTCACGCGGACACTTCAGCCCCTGCCTCCTGGTTTGCGCATTTCGCACGAGCCTTCCTGAGAGGAAGTTATTGCCTCGCGGTATGAATCGCGCTCACTATCTCGCGCGCCGACGCCACCAGGTCACTCCGGGGATTCAGGCTAAGCCTGATCAGGTCCCGGAATGAATGTCCTTTGACTAACACTTCACTGTCGCCCAACTGAAACTTCTACCAGTGGCACGAGAGTTCCTGCGGTTATTTAATTCAGCCGATGACCAGCGAATAAGGTCATGGTTGCGAGGTTCTGTTCCCCCTCGACGGCGAATGTCCTGAACCCCTTAGCTGCAGTTCGCGACCACTCAGGATTTAACCGCCTGTCGACGGCCCACCCATGTGGCAATTGATCAGCATCGATGTGGGAAATCCCTGTTTGTGCACGGTTCCATGTGAACTACGGCACCCGGGGAGACGGAAGTGCAGCAGAACCCAGCTGTGTTGAAGTAGGACAAATCGGAGCAGCAGCACGCCATTTGCTGTGGATTCGGAGGTTATCCGCACCACGTGCCCGAGGAGGTTTGAATGCAATTGGGCCGAGCCTGACTGAGTGCTTCCGCTTCCAGTTCTATTGGAGTACGACAATTCGCTGACGTGCCTTACCTGTCACACGCTGCCCTGTAATGCACGACGGTGCAAAGCAAAAAGCCCGGCGAGAGGGAGAACAACGATGTTAACTCGAGGGAAATCAGTGCCCCGATGGATCGCAGTTCTCCCATCTTTCCTACTGATTGTCGCCTCTGCTTTCAGCCAAAGCGACCCGTTGGCTTCATGGAATGAAGGTGCAGCAAAGCAGGCGATTTTGCAATTTGTCCGGACTGCGACAGACTCATCCAGCCCCCAGTTCGTGCCGCTTGAGCAGCGTATAGCGGTGTTTGACCAGGACGGCACCACCTGGGTGGAACAGCCTGTTTATACCCAACTGGCGTTCGCACTCGATCAAGTGAAGCCTCTGACGGCAAAGGACCCAAGCCTCGCAGGGGTCGAGCCGTTCAAGACGGTTCTCTCCGGAGACCGCGCCGCGATAGCAAAGCTCACCTTGCCGGACCTCGAGAAGATGGTTTTCGCCACACACTCTGGAATGACCGTCGAGCAGTTCGATGCAACGGTGAAGGCGTGGATCGCGACGGCGAAGCATCCGCGATTCCATCGACCATATACGGACCTCGTCTACGAGCCGATGCTCGAAGTGATGCGATTTCTTCGTACCAACGGATACAAGACGTACATCGTCACGGGAGGGGGGCAGGATTTCGTGCGGGCCTATTCGGACAAGGTGTACGGCATCCCCGTCGGACAGGTGGTCGGTTCGTCCATTGGTACACAGTTCGGATACGCCCCTGACGGTCGGGCGATTCTAACCAAGCAGCCCAAACTCATGCTGATGAACGACAAGACAGGAAAGCCCGAGGGCATCCACCTGGTGATCGGACAGCGGCCAATTGTGGCACTCGGCAATTCCACCGGCGACCAGCGGATGCTGGAGTACACCCTGGAGGAGAAGGCCGAAGCTTGATGCTTCTGGTGCGCCACGATGATGCCGTGCGCGAATATGCGTACGGACCGGAATCGAAGATTCGAACGCATCAGCGATGCGCTGATAGCTGAGGCCACGAAACGGAGCTGGATCGTGGTGAGTATGAAGAACGATTGGAACCGCATTTTCGCGATTGAATGAGTGGACTATCTGTACTGCTTCCCCACCAATCGCAACAACTATGAGCTTCGGGATATCGGAAGGAGAATACGAATGGACTGTGGAACTGGGGTCAAGAGATTTGCGATATGGGCGTTGAGCCTCGCGAGCGTCTTCGGGGGAACAATCCCGTGCACGCACGCGCAAACGAAGCAACCTAACATCCTTGTCATCATGGGTGACGACATTGGAATGTGGAACATTGGCGCTTACCACCGCGGCATGATGGCCGGCAAAACGCCGCATCTCGACAAACTCGCCAAAGAGGGCATGCTGTTCACCGACTATTACGCCGAAGCAAGCTGCACCGCGGGCCGAGCGAATTTCATTACCGGCGAACTTCCGATTCGTACCGGTATGACCACTGTCGGCCAGGCCGGCGCCAAAGTCGGGCTCCCCGCGGAAGCGGTGACCACGGCCACGATCTTAAAGTCGATGGGCTACGCCACCGGCCAGTTTGGGAAGAATCACCTTGGCGACCGCAATGAGTATCTGCCGTGTGTTCACGGCTTCGACGAGTTCTTTGGTTATCTGTATCACCTGGATGCCATGGAAGACCCCGCGCATCCCAACTATCCGCAGGAACTGTTGAACAAGGTCGGCCCTCGCAACATGGTTCATTGCTGGGCCACAGACAAAGACGATTCCACCGAGGATCCGCGATGGGGCCCGGTCGGCAAACAGAAGATTGAGGACGCCGGCACGCTCTATCCCAAGCGGATGGAGACCGTCGACGATGAGATTCGGGACATGTCTCTCAACTTTATCGACAAGGCCAAAAAAGACGGCAAACCGTTCTTCGTCTGGCTCAATCCAACCCGCATGCACATCGTTACTCACCTTTCCCCCAAGTATGAAGCGATGCGCAACTCAGAGAATGGCTGGTCGGAAGAAGAAGCCGGTATGGCCCAGTTGGACGACGACATCGGCCTAGTAATGGACAAACTGAAAGCCATCGGCGAGGACGAGAACACGATCGTTCTCTTCACCACGGACAACGGCACTGAGGTATTCACCTGGCCCGATGGCGGTCAGACACCGTTCGCCCAATCCAAGGGCACCGTGCTCGAGGGCGGCTTCCGCGTGCCCGCAATTCTTCGCTGGCCCGGTCATGTGCCAGCGGACTCCGTGCAGAATGGCATCTTTTCCGGCCTGGATTGGCTGCCCACCTTCGTCTCCATCGCCGGTAATCCAAATATCACCGCAGAGTTGCTGAAAGGCAAAACGATTGGTGACCGAACCTATAAGAATCATCTGGACGGCTACGACCAGACAGCTGCCATCACGGGCAAAGGTCCGTCCGCCCGGCATGAAATCTTCTACCTCGGCGAAAGCACAGTCGGCGCTGTGCGCATTGACGATTACAAGTTCCGTTTCATCGACCAGCCAGAGGGCTGGGTGGGTGAAAAAACCCATCCTGACGTGCCTTACATCACGAATCTGCGCCTGGATCCCTTCGAGCGCACAGGTTGGCCCGGCAATGGGACGAAAGATGGTGGCCAACAATACTTCGATTGGTTCAAGTATCAATTTTGGCGGTTCGTATTCGTCCAGCAATTGGTGGGCAAGGAGCTCCAAACCTTCCTCGATTATCCGCCCATGCAGCGTGGCGCGAGCTTCAACCTCGATGCAGTGAAAGCGGAGATGTCGAAGCGAATGGCCGAAGCGGAAGCGGCGTCCAAGGGTCCCAGCCAATAACAGCTGGATTTCTTCAGCCTGGGCGGCTGAGCCGCACAAGAAACAAATTCGTTGTGCGGCTCAATCGCGCCAGATTTTAGAAAAGCGAATTCTGAATCAGGAGTCCTTGTTGGACCCTCTTCAGGCTGCTCGAGCATTGGCCGCAACAATTGCGTAGCCTTCGAAGACCCGCTCTCCTGGCGCACGAGACCAGCCAGTGTGAATGCTTGTCGACGCATATGCGGGTAGATGCGAGTCAGCTTGAGATATCAAAAGCTCGATCTCAGTGCAGCCCAGGATGATCGCTTCTGCACCGGCTGCAGCCAGCTCGCGGATTATGCTTGAAACTGTTCACGTGACTCCTGAAGAATGACCCCGCGGCACAGTTCTCTATAAATCACCTCATGGATCAGCTGCCGCGACGTTGCTGAAGGGACAACAGTTTCGATCTCAAACTTATCTTGTAGCCGAGAGCTATAAAACGGCTCCTCCATAGTGAACCTGGTCCCCAGCAAGCCAACTCGCTTCTGCCCAGCTGTTCTGATCACGGCAGCCGTCGCATCAACGATATGCAGGAACGGAATCCTAACAGCTCGCTCGATTGCTTCGGCTTCTTTGTGCATTGTGTTTGTGCACAGCAGAAGAAAATCTGCACCTCCATGTTCCAGCCGCTTCGCCGCCGAGACGCCGTGCAGTCTCCTCATTGATGAGCCGATAATAGAGCGCTGAGCTTTGCCAACTCATGCCGCCGATCAATCCGATAGTCTTCATATCGGAATCATAGAGCGGAGTCGCGCCCCGATTGCTCTGGATGAGGCGGCCGCCGTCACCTCCCCTAAATTATCGTATCTCGATCCCCAATCCATCTCATTGGTCGCTTGATAGTTGTACAGAGCGCGTTTCGCAGAGACCTGCTACCCAGGCTTTCGGAGTCGATCCGAAAAGTCTTCTAAAGGCCTCGACAAACGCGCTGGATTGCCGATAGCCGACCTTGAAGGAGACCTCCTTCACTGACTTCCCGGCCACCAAGAGTTGAACAGCCCTTGTCAAGCGAACCTGACGGCGCCAGGTTTCGATATCGATCCCCAACTCTCTTCGGAAAAGCCTTTGCGCCGTCCGCACGCCGACACCAGCGTCAATACATAGCTTCTCAAGCGGCCTCGTATCTGCTGAATTACGAAAGATCAACTGTGCCAGTGCAAGAGCGCGAGGTTCGGAGGGCATGGTTAAGTCCATAGGTGCTGCGGCTGCATTCACTATTTGGTCGCCCAAGAGATCACGAAGCGCGCATTCAATCCCGTTCCGGAGACGCAACTGCCTAAGCCGCACAGTCTCAATGATCAATTCTCGAAGCAGCGGTGTGACGTACACCAGCGAGCATCCAGGTCCCTTACGCCGAACGAGCCCTGGGCGGAAGTAAAGCGTGCGCATTCGCACGGTCCCAATCGTCTGGATCTTGTGGAAAGTCCTTGAGGGTATCCACAATGCAAATTGAGGAGGGACCGTCCACGTGCTCCTGCCGGAAGATACCTCCATGAGCCCCTCAATGGCATAGATCAACTGGTCTGATCCGTGTGCATGCTCAGGAATCCTCGAGCCCACTGGATATTCGTAGGCCAGTGCTGAAACCGATGTACCTTGCGGGGGATCGTATTCTCGCAGGATTTGGGACTGTCGCATATGCGGTATATTATGACGCGATGCGAGTCTTGCGACACCGACAAATCTCCTTCATCATCGGGGTTAGAACGGAGGTCGCCCCATGAATTACATTCACCGCGTGTTGTGCTCGTCAGCAAAATGGAAGAGCGTTGTGCAGCAATATGCCCTGCCGTGGACTCTCGAAAAGCTTGACCTCGGTGACGATGTTGTTGAGATCGGACCCGGGTACGGCGCTGCTACGGAGGTACTGCAAAAACGCGCCCGAAATCTTGTATGCCTGGAGTCGGACCACAATCTGGCAAACCGGCTCGCTCGATGCTTCAATGACGGCGTTACTGTGCGATGTGAAGACGCGACTGACATGACCTTACCGAGCGAATCATCGCAAAGTGTGGTCTGCTTTAACATGCTCCATCACATCGACTCGCCGGAGTTGCAGGACAGATTGTTTAGAGAGGTGGCTCGGGTCCTCAAACCCGGAGGTGTGTTCGCGGGGACTGACAGCCTCAAGAGTCGATTCATGAAACTGATTCACCTCTTCGATACTCTGGTGTTGGTCGATCCTGAGACGCTCAAGGAGCGACTGTCGATGGCCGGCTTCGAAAACGTGCAAGTGGACGTGAATCCTTATGCTTTCCGTTTCCGGGCATGGAAACCGGAAAGGTGGGCATAGCGGTTGTGAGTTGAGCGAATCTATCGCGCTACAGGTTGTTCTTCTGCTACATTTCCAGCGAGGAGAGACACTCGTGGCCGAGAACAAGACCAAAGAGACTGAGGCGAGCGTCGATGATTTTGTTAATTCCCTTGGGCAGGATCGCCGTGCCGACGCCAAAGCAATCGTCAAGATCATGCAAGCCGTGTCGCGACAGAAACCAAAAATGTGGGGTCCGTCGATTGTTGGCTTTGGCTGCTGTCACTATAAGTACGAAAGTGGCCGCGAGGGAGACATGCCTTTAATCTGCTTCTCGCCGCGACGGGGAGCCACGGTTGTCTACAACATGGGGTCAGCTGACAAGGCTTTGCTCGACAAACTCGGCAGACATAAGTTGAGTGGAAGCTGCCTCCATATCAAGAAACTGGCCGACATCGACGCCGAGGTTTTGAAGAAACTGATCTCCAACTCATTCGCGAAGATGAAGAGCAACATTGAATCAAGGCTTCGACAGCAAAATCCTGTCACGATTGTGGCAGGTTTCGAGAGTACTACCGCCTGAACTTCGCTTTACCGCTTGGTTCAGACGAGTTGGCGCGACAGGACCGCGAGCGATGTTTTAATTCGTCTCATACTCGGAAGGAAGAACACCATCCGCGATGAAAAGCGAATCGATTTGTTTCCACGCCAAGATCGAAAGAATTGCACCTGACTTGCCTCGATTCATCGTTTACTCGGGCAAGGCGTGGGATGAGACAGGAACCTTCCTCGTGAATGTTTCCCTAGATGGGGTACCCATTGGCCTTCGAAACCTTATTCCGTGGAAAGAGCGCGGTTGGCACTTCGGGCTGTCACAACCCGTATGCCGCAAACTCGGCGTCGAGACTGGTGATAGTGTTCGCGTCGAAATGCGTAGGATCCGGAAGGAGCGACCGCAAGAACTAGAGGAACTTCTGAAGAGCAACCCCGAGGCGCAACGCGCATGGGATGCACTTCCGACGAGCGGCCGGCGGGACTTCATGCTGTTCGTCGCTGAGGCCAAGAAGTCCGAAACGCGCATGCGCCGTGCGATGAGCCTTCTTGGTCAGTGAAGAAAGTCGTGCTTTGCTTCAGCTACTCGACGGCGTGCCTCGGTCCGAGATTCTTCTGCATCGCGCGACGATACAGGTGGTTGTGTCCCCAGTCGAGTGCCACTGGTTCGCGCAACTCGTTATACCCAGGAAGCGACGTTTGCAGCAATGAGCAGCTTCACGACCCACCCGACAAGATAAGAAGCGACAAACACTCGATGAAGCTTGATGAAAGCTGCATTCGTCAGGATGAGTGGGAGCGGTCCAATAAGCCAAACCAATAGGGCGAGATTCAGGAGTGAGGGGAGACGGTGAATTCCGACCCAGGAAGCGAGACCGATGAATCCGGCACACGTCACGAAGGGAAATAGGCTGGAAACCAGTATTGCTCGCGTCTCAGGTCCTTTGCGCCAAATCTCAGGGTATGTGAAGCGTTTGTGAATCCAATCACCCGCAAAGAACCAGTCCGTCATTGAAGTCAGGACGCCGGCGCCAAGCACCGCGAGGATGAATCGACTCCAGTGCATGTTGGGAACGAATCTTATTTGACGTATCAACATGGACGCAACCGAGAAAGATGCGCGTCGGCTCTTGAAGAGGAGAACTAGCGGCAACCGCAGCGCTCTGTCGGTTCGGCTCACTGCATCTCATCAGCAGCGGATCACGGTCCGGCGTGAGGCTCTTCAATGTCAGGGATGGCATCGTCAACGCCGCGATATTTCTCCTTGACACACCTAAGAAACTGTATATACTCAGTATATTCAATATGCACACAGGTCCATCTAAGATCGTTCTATCGCAGACCGGTGGGCCGCTTTACCAACAGATTGTGAACCAGGTGAAGCAGAAGATCGCCGTCGGGGAATGGGTCGCAGGGGAGGAAATTCCTTCCATCCGTCAACTTGCTGCCGACCTCCGCGTCAGCGTGATCACCGTTAAGCGTGCCTACCTCGAGATGGAGCACGCAGGCCTGATCGTGACCCAGCACGGCAAGGGCTCATTTGTTGCCGCCGATGTTGCCGCTGGTCCGGAATTATTTGAACAGGAAATCGACGGACATCTTGAAGAAGTCGCGCGCCTCGGAACAACGATGGGCATGAGCGAGCGTGAAATCGTATCGCGTCTGCGCAAAGCCCTGGACGAAACTGAAAATGCGCCCGTCATACCGAAATCCTCGAAGGAGTCCCTATGAACAACCTCTCGATTCAGATGGAGGGCGTGAGCAAGCGCTACCCTCATTTTTTCCTGGACAGCATCAGCCTTGAATTGCGCGAGGGCAGCGTCCTCGGCTTTATCGGAGCCAACGGTGCGGGCAAATCCACCACCATCCGTATCCTCATGGGGCTGGTTCGTCAGGACGCGGGCTCGGTCCAGGTGCTGGGCCACTCGATGCCAGCCGAGCAGACTGCGGCGAAACTCGACATCGGCTTCGTCTCTGAAGACATGCGCCTCTACGGCGCGGCCACACTCCGCTGGCACATGAGCTTCGTTGCCTCGATGTACCCGCGCTGGGATCAGGCCTACGCCGATACGCTGCTGCGCCGCTTCGATCTCAAGCCGGAGCAGAAGATCAAAGGTCTGTCGCACGGCCAGCGAGTCAAGGCAGCGCTCCTGTTAGCTCTCGCACGCCAGCCGCGATTGCTGATCCTCGACGAGCCGACCACGGGCCTCGATCCGGTGGCGCGGAGAGAAGTTCTGGGTGAGCTGATGTCGGTGCTCACCGATGAAGGACGAACCATCTTCTTCTCCTCGCACAACACTCTTGAAGTCGAGCAGATCTCCGATCATATCGCCTTCATCGATCGCGGCCGCCTCATCGCTCTTGACGAAAAGGAAGACCTCCTTGACCGTTGGCGGCGTGTCCGGCTTATGGTTCCGCCCAATGCCGCCGTGCCGCAGTTGCCTGGGGTTGTTGAGGTGGCCGGCACCGAGCGCCTTCCCGTACTGACCACCAGCCAGTTCGATCCCGCCGTCGTTTCGCTCTGTCAAAACCGCGGAGTCACGGTAGAGGCCGTCGATTCGATGACCCTCGAAGAAATCTTTGTCGCAAATGTCCAAAGCAGAAGGGAGCTGCAGCCCGCATGAATAGCTCACGGATCAATCTCGCAGTCGTCCGCCACCTCATCCTCAAAGATTGGTACCTGAATCGCGGGATCATTCTTGGATCAATTCCGGTGGGCCTGGGGGCACTGGCCCTTGTTCTCACCGGCAAACCGGTGACATTTATGCTCTGTATCATCATTCTCTGCATGGTCATCGTCGGGGTAGGCGCGCAACTGGCCTTCGCCACCACCATCAACGAGCGCAAAGAGCAGACTCTGGCATTCGTCATGAGTCTTCCGGTTTCCTGGCGTGAATATACCGCTGCCAAGATCCTCGCCAATCTCATCATCTTCCTGATTCCCTGGTTGCTGCTTACGGCGGGTGCGCTCGGTGTGTTGCTCCTTCCCGGAGCCACGCATGGTCTTCTTCCTTTTACTGCCATAATGGCGGTGGAAATGCTCGTCACCACCACCCTTATCGTGGTTGCCGGCATCATCACGGAATCGCAGGCATGGACCATGGCCGGGATTTTCTGCTCGAGTCTGGGCATCAATGTTTTGGGATATGTTTTTGCCCATCTGCGCGGCATTTCGATGCACATGTGGGGCACACGCGTGCAGTGGACCTCCACAGCATGCATCATCCTGATCTGCGAGTTGCTCACGGTTCCCCTACTCCTCGGCGCAACGTTCTACGTTCAGTCCCGGAAGACCGATTTCCTTTGATGGTAGAACGCTTAATCGTGGATCACTGCGATTGCGACTGTGCTTTCAGAGGTGCTCTTCTGCCCACGACTAGGTTTTGAGAATCGGCTTGGATCTTGCCCAATAGGGTTTTGAGAGTTGCTCGACGAAGGAGGAAGGGAATTGAACGCGGGTAACGTGGTAAGAAGCGACATTTCAAGTAGTAGATTTTAGGTGCCGTTCACGACGCTCGCCGCATCGTGACCAGCTTGCGACGATGCATCAGCAACTGGCGCAGATCGCGCCTGGCTTTGTCTGGAGCCCAGATGCGGGGAAAACGCTTTTCTTCCAGCAACTGCAGTAACAGCCGCGCATAAGTGAGTTGGTGATTTCGCGTAATTAGCACTCTCTTCGAGCGGATCCTGCAGCACGGCGGAAATGAATAAGGAGGAGCACCAATGACGCTCAACAGTTCTCCGCTGCGCCGGCCCTGGCAAATGCCTGCCGCTCAGGTTTGCCGTGTGAATCTCCATTCATCGA
>Ga0335080_10005063_pt1 | contig 13508 bp, 9 predicted proteins | sample Lox_Sample_34_FD_206720 | JGI IMG/M metagenome (GOLD analysis project Ga0335080, IMG submission 206720) | Soil microbial communities from Loxahatchee National Wildlife Refuge, Florida, United States - Lox_Sample_3.4 | ecosystem: Environmental > Terrestrial > Soil > Wetlands | place: USA: Florida... | reverse complement strand
TCCTGCAGCTTCTTGCGAGGGCGTCGCCACGTCACATTGGCGCCGTTGGGAATGTAGATCGTGTTGCGCCCGTAGCGTTCCCGGTAGTAGGTTTGCAGCGTTTTCGACACAACCATGGTCGCGCTCGGCAGGATCACCGCGGCCGCTTCGCCCCAGCGCAGGACGCGAGCAGCAACGCGACCCCACTTGCGCCGCTGCCAGTCGAGTCCCTGCACCGTGACGACTGTCTTCTTGCCCACCAACCGCGGGAGAAATGAGAACAGCGCCGGTCCCAGGCAGTGATAGTGCACAATGTCGCACCGCGAGAACATCGCGCGCAAAGTGCTGAGGAAAGTGTGGACGACTGTTTCCAGGTGTTTGGTGCGTAACGTCGGCAGCCGCCGCACTCGCATACCGTTGTGCTCCCGGATGTCGGATGTGAAATAAGTCCGGCAATAGACCGTGACTTCGTGCCCGAGGCGCGCCAGTTCGCGTCCTGCATGTTCGTAGTAGGACTCGATGCCACTGTACTTCGAGACCAAGCCCCGCCCGCCGATAAATGCGACCCGCACCCCTCCTGTGCGCGGTCTTGAAACCCCGACAGCCCTGGGTGCTGCGGTGCCCGCCTTGCGCGCTCCTAGACGGGAGTAGATCGCCAGCAGAGCATCCAGGCTGTGCGCCGGATCGTATTTCTCGCGTACCCGCTGCCGCGCCTCCCGGCCCAGGTCTCTTGCCAGGGCGGCGTGCTTGAAGAGATATCCGATGCAGTCGGCCAGTTGTTCGCTGTTGCCCGCGGCGTAGAGCATGCCCGTGCGTCCATGCTCGACCAGTTCCCGCCGCGACCCTAGGTCGGACGCAATGACCGCTTTTCCCCACGCATAAGACTCCAGAATCGACTTCCCGAACGTCTCGTACGCATGAGATGGGAACACGGAAAAACGACAGCCCGCGATCAGACGACTCAACTTCTCGCCGCTGAGCATGCCAGTGAATTGGACCTGGGTGAGATTCATCTCGCGCTTCAGCGCCTCGAGTCGAGGCCGCTCGGGACCGTCTCCAGCAATAAACAGAGGGACGTAGGGCAGCCGTTTCATCGCTTGGCAAAGTTCGTCTAGACCCTTCTCGGCCGAGAGCCGCCCGAAATAGAGCGCATAGCCCTTTTCCGGCAGGAGTTGCTCTTCGGCGGGGACGCTCTGGAAATGCCGCAAAACCTCAATCCGCCCTTCCTCAAATCCCGCCGCAACCAGTTTCTGCCGCACGAATTCGCTCGGAGCGAGGAACAGGTCGACGCAGCGGCCGTAAGTCCCCAGCCATCGATGAAGGTAGGCTTCGACGGCCAGAACCGCGGCGCGACCCCACCCTCCGGCGTAACAGTTCTCGGTCACGGCGCGGTAGTAGTCTCCCGAAATGCACGCCTCGCAGGCGTGGCCGTTTGCGACCAGATTGTAAGTCGGGCACAACATCTTGAAGTCGTTCACGTGATAAACCACCGGCACGTTTTGCTGCTTCAGTTCCCCGAGTATGGAAGGCGACAGATGGTGGTAGATCCCGCGAACGTGCGCCACTTCCGGCCGGTAGTCCTCAACGCACCCGCGTATCTGCCGTCGGGCAGACGGAGAATAGAGCGCGTGCCCAGCCATCTTTACTTTCCTGAGCAGGCTGGCGCTCGGATCTTTAAAGTCGATATACGGGATCAGGTAGCTGCGCCCGGCAAACGACGAGTCACGGCCGTGATCCATGCTGAATAGAGCGGTCTCATGCCCACGCTGCTCCACCCGCCGCATCAGGTCGAAAAGAAACACTTCGGTTCCGCTAAACGGGTAGTTGTACTTGTTGCAGTAGAGAATTCGCATAAATCGGTTCCGGTTGGGATATGCGCCGCAGAAATTCGTCGGCGAACAGGCTCACATTCCGCTGGCGGTCGTAAGACGCTGCGATGGTCTCAGCCGCGGCGCCGCCAACCTCGCTCAGGTACGCCTTGTGCTCAAGAATCCATTGCGCCATCCCCACAAAGTCGGTGAGCGAGCCGGGCAAATAGAGAAAGCCGTTGCGTCTGTGCTCGATCAACTCCGGGATGCCGGTCATCGCCGGCGCCAGCACCAGCAGTCCGTGTGCCATTGCTTCCATCAGGACCACAGGCAGCCCCTCGCTGCGGCTCGTCATCACCACCAGATCGGCATAGCGGTAGTACGCGGCCAGTTCAGGTCGAGGAACATGCCCGAGTAGCAGCACTTGATCCTGCAATCGCAGTTCCCGGATCAGGCGCTCCAATGCCGTCCGTTCCGGACCGTCCCCTGCAATCCAACAGAGGAAATCTGTCTCTGCATCCCGCAACGTGGCGCATGCCTCGATCAGAAATGGATAGTTCTTCACAGGGTGCAACCGGCCGACCGCGAGCAGCCCAAACCGCCGCTGCTCGGGCGGTGCAGTCCGCTCCGTACGGGGCGGCATGGAATCCACTCCCAGACGCTGAACTAGCACTTTCCAGGGCGGAGTTGCCGGGTAGTTCCGGAGGATGTACTCGCGGTTGAAATCCGACACGGTCACGCAGAACCGGCAGGCGCGCAGCTTGGCCGAAAGTAGGTCTCCCCGCACCAGCAGATCGGAACCGTGCAGCGTGAAGCTGAAACTGATCCCCATTAACCTGGCCGCCACCAGGGCCATCCACGATGCGAAATATCCGTGATGGGCATGGATGTGTTCGACCTCCACCGCAGCCAATTCCTCCGCCAGCGCTGCCCCCATTACCGTGTGGCCCAGGGAGCGAATACGTCGCCCTGGGGCACGGGGTAGTTCCTGCACCACTGGCTTCAGCAATTGCCACAGTGCTTTGCGGTCCGACGCCAGCCGCCGGACCGCCTTGACCAGCTCTTCATCCGAGAGAGGTTGAGAAAATCGTGTCCCCTCCCAGAATTCGCGTTCCGCGTCGCCCAGTGAACTCGGCGCGACCCGCTTGCCGCTGCAGCAGATCACGTGTACCCCGCGGCCGCGTAGTTCACGTACTTCATCCATTACATAGGGCTCGATCGCAGACGGAAACTCGTTGGCGATGTAGGCGACCGTCCTCATGCGCCGGCCTCGCCTGATGCGCACAACATGCCGGCCACGGTGAACAGCAATCCATTTACAAACTGATAAACCATGTCGACGAAGCAGGCATTGATCAGAAACACGCCAAGAAGAATGGGCCATGCTCTTCTTAAATTGGAGACGGCACCGCCCTTGGCGCCGTCTCCGCAACCCGCCCGAGCCAGGCGGAAAAGGCCAACCAGGAGGAAGCAGTACAGCAGCAAGCCCGGCAAGCCGAACTCCACAAGTAACGAGAGATAGGTGTTGTGCGCGTAGTAGCTGCGCAGGCGGTAGCCTTCCATGCGACGTGCCAGTTCCTCGTACATGCGGCCCGCAGTCCAGCCCGTGACCGGATGTTCTTGGAACATCGCCCACCCCGCTTCATAGACGGCCATACGGGCTTCAACCGGACCGCGTTCGTTCGTACGATCCTGGAGTGCGTTCGTCCACGAACTGCCGCTCACCCCGATCACCAGCAGAGCCGCGAATCCGGCAATCGCGGCGGCTACACACGCGCGTCTCAGACAGCGATCCCCCAACCGGATCGCGAGAGCGACTGTCGACACCGCAAACGATATCCAGACCGCCCGCGTCATCGTAGCTAGGATTGCCAGGGGAAGAAGCAGCCAGAGCAGCAGGACGATCTTGCGTCGCCCCTGGACCAGCACAAGCGCGAGAATGCCAAGCATGTTCAGCGAAACTCCGTTGGCGACCGCCTGCAGGAATGGACCGCGGGCGCGGCCGACGTGATGACCAATACTCTCGTCGAGGATGAAACGCGGGAAGATCAGGTTCCTGGCATCGCCGAGGAAGGCAATGGCAGTGAACGCGAGATAGCCCAGAGTCAGAAGTAGGAAGATTTCAAAATGCTTTCTTTCAGCGCGGCCGCGAAATACCAGAATCGCGATGTGCATCAGAACGAATGGCACCACGAACTTGCTGGCCACTAGGCTCCAGGTCTCCGCGTCAAAAGGCTCGCGCAGGGCGCGGAAGACGGCGAGTGCAATCAATCCCAGCATCGGCAGGCTGATGGACGGCAGAAATGGAATCCGGTCCCGCGCCGCCATCGTCCGCAGCGCCACGATGAACACAAGCAACAAGAAGGCGATGCGGTCGACGTTGTAGAAATCCAGATCTGGTGGCCGAAACAGGAACACGGTCATCGCTGCCAGGTAAAGCGCCGACGTAGACACCATTCCCAACTGAAGAGATCGAAGGAACAGCCCCGCCATGGACCAGCCAACACTGTCGGCGTTGGGCGTCCACGTTGTCGCGCGGCTGCTCATCCCTCACACGCCTTCCGGCGCAAACAGCACGCGCACCGTTCGCATCAGGATGTGCAAGTCGAGGAAGAGCGTCCAGTTCTCGATGTACGTGAGATCGAGGTGCATGTTGAGATCGAAGGATGGGTTCTTTCGCGCCGTGACCTGCCAGAGCCCGGTCAGGCCTGGCTTCACATCGAGCCGCCGGTAGTGATGAAGCTCGTAGTGGCTCACTTCGTCCACCGGATGAGGCCGTGGCCCAACCAAGCTCATTTCCCCGCACAGGATGTTCCATAACTGCGGAAGTTCGTCCAGACTGTAGCGGCGAATGAATCGTCCCACGCGGGTTACTCTGGGGTCGTCGTCAATCTTAAAAATGGGGCCTTCACGCTGATTCCGTTCGCGCAGACTCGCCTTCCGCCGGTCGGCATCGGTCGCCATCGAACGGAATTTGTAACAGCGGAAGCGGCGGCCTTTGGCGCCGGTGCGCTCAGCCGAGTAGAAAATTGGCCCGCACGAGTCCAGACGAATCGCCAGAGCCACACCCGCCATAATCGGCAGACTGAGCAGCAAGCCCGCAAGCGCCCCGGTCATGTCCAGTAGCCGTTTCAGAAACAGCTCCAGACTCGGTACCGGCTCGCGATGCAGAGTCACAACCGGGACGTCGCCGACTCGATCGACGCTGGCTTGGGGCCAGACTCCCGCAGGTAAATCGGGTACAGCGCGAATATCGAGGTGATTCCGACAGGCAACATAGGCCGCTTCGCGAGCCAATGATCCGTCGTTAGGCAAAGCGACAATGACTTCATCCACAAACTCGCCGCGCGAAAGCCAGTCGAGATCCTCGACTCGGCCAAGCACGTCCGCCGAAAGTGGGGCATGGTCATCCACGAATCCGCGAACCACGGTGCGATGACGCGGATCGTCGCGCAGCGCGCGTGCGATGGCGCGACCTGCCGGTGTCGCTCCGACAATCAGGACATTGCGCGAGTCCTCGTCCCTGCGGCGACGCAGCCACGCTAACAGACCACGCCAGAGCGCAAGACACATCAGGCTGGTCATCATCGACAGCAGCGCCGACAAAGGCCAGATATCGTCTCGCTCCGCCAGAGCTACCAGGAGCATGGCGATCAACGCCGACCTTGCGAGCACCGGAAGACCGATCGGCTGCCTGTCATTCCTGTACGCTCCCTCGCTGAATCCGAAGAGCGTAACGAGTACCGCGTAAACCGCCACATCCGGCCACGGCATCCTCCAATTTGCGGATACGAGCGACGGCAGCTGGCATGCCGCCATCAGAACCAGCAGGTCGCATGCCACCAACTGATAGAGTGCGAACCGGTCATCAGTCTGCGGTCGTGGAAGCAGGAACCGTAGCCAGTGCCATCGCTGTTTCCGCAGCCGCGGGCTCCGGCCCACGATCGCGCGAGCACCTTTCACGTCGTAATTCGCGCGCGGTCTGATCGGCACCGCGCTGTCGGAAGCTATCGCCCCGGTGCCCGGAATCATTCGGGCGTAGGGCGAGGCCTCACGCTCCGTCGCGATTCCCCGCAATCTGTGCGCCGCGTCAGCCATGAATCACAAGCTCCGATACAACCGTTCCGGCACCGGGAAACGCCGTTCCGCGAGAACGATTCCCAGCACGGGGACGCGTGCTCTCCGCAATTGTTCCCGCACTTGCGCCGCTACCAGGCGCCGCGTCTTATTGGCAGTCAACACAAGCACCAGCCCGTCGCAGATCTGGCTGATTCTCGCCGTCACCCAGGAAAGGGAATCGAAGGCCACGACCGAGTAGTCGAACTCCATCGCCGCCGTGCGCAAACGAGAGAGACTGGGATCCCAGACACGCTGTGCCGAACCGTCACTGAGCCAACTCCATCGTGGGACCAGCCAGAGACGCGGTCCCAGCGCCCTCGCTTCGGAGTGTCCGTCCGGCTCGATCTCAAGATGCGTGTGCAGCGGTGTTGATTGCAGTCCCGCGTCGATCAGGCCGACGTCATGGGCGCCAATGTCGGCGAGCGTCGTCGCAACATCCACGCAAAGCCGAGTTGTGTCAACGCCCGCTTCGATTGCCGTGAACCCTACGTGCCGAACCCGGTTCTCGCTCCGAAAGAAGACTTGTTGCACAAGTCCCTGGATCTGCTCGTCATGCATCCATTCCGATGGAGATCCACTCGCGTCAATGGTTTCGCGAACGCTGGTGAATTCGGGCGATCTAATCTCGATCACAGGTTCGTTGAGTAATCCCGCCAGCGTGTTCATGGAATCACCTCTCGGCGCCGGTTGATCCGCAGCAGCGCCGGTCCCATCGCCGGCTTCGGACTCGCCGGCAGCCAGGCGAGAACCGGAATCTCAAGTACATTGCGTGCTTCCTCGGGAGTACGAATCGTAGAGTCGAAGTATTCAGCCGCAAACCCTGCCGTGATGCCGGCTGTGGTCGCGAGTCCCAGGGCAACGACGAACCAGAACGTAAGTGGGCGCACGGGCAGAGCCGGCGCAATAGGGGGTTCCACCACCGCCACGTTCAGGATGCGTCGCTCGTCGAGCGCGTCTCCGATCCGCGCTTCTTCACGCTTACGCCGGTACAAGAGATAGTCTTCCTCAGTCGCCTTCGCAGTCCTAATCAGGCTTTGTTGAGCCACCGAATCCGACTGCTTCTGCTGCGCCACGTTCCGCAGGGCCGCAATCTGCGCCTGCGCCGTGGCCTGCCGGGCTCGCACGCTTTCCGCCTCGACTTCGGTCTTCTCCAATTCCATGCGCGCCCATTCGTAGTTGGGATCCTTGTCGGTGGTCTCGTCGCGAACGGGTGTCAGCGCCTCCGCTGTGATGGACTGACGGGTCTCTTCGATCTGCTGGTCAACTTCCTGCACCAGTCGATAGGACGGTTCGTAACGTGTGAGAAGTTCGCTGCGCTTGAGTTGTAGTTCGAGCAGGTGCGATTTCAGTCTTTCCAGGAGCTGAGGATTGTCACCCCAGCGCTTGAGCGTCACCGACCGCGAGGGAAACGACTTGAGTTGCGCGCGCAAGGCAGTCGCGCGTCGTTCGGTGTCCGATCGCTCCTGATCCAGTTGGCGGTATGCCGCTTCGGCATCGCCCAGTTTTTGCAGGGCAATATCACGTTCCAGCGCCGGCGAGGCGACACCGCGCTCTTGCCCAAAGCGCACCAGGTCCTCTTCTGACTGTCGTAGCCTGTTTTCGTAGTCCTCCGCCTGCTGCTCAAAGAACGGCAGTTCGCCCGAGGGCCGCTGCAGTTCCAGGTGCTTCTGCACATAAGCATCCGACAGGGCGGTCAAGACATGCGCCGCTTCTTGCGGGTCGCTGTCGCGGAAGCGCACCTCAATCAGGTTCGACTTACGCAGTGCGTCCACGTTCAGTGCGCGCCCAAGGGTCCGAACCGCGCGCTCCTTCACGTTCGCAGCGGCGTGGGCCGGAACTAAGCCGGACGCTTCCACCACAGAACGCAGCAGCCCTTCATCCCGCAGCAACTCCACTTCGGAATTGAGTTCCTCCTCGCTGATTTGAGGACGGCTGAAGTCCGCCATGCTGGCGGACTGTGGAGAAGCGACAGGATCGGAGCGTCCACGCCGGAGCAGCACCTTGAAGTGCGATTCATACCGCGGCGATAGCAGCGCGTACAGCATCAGCGCCACAAACACAAGCGCGAACGCCATGGCTACGAACTTGGATTGCCGGAATAGAATCGCAGCCAGTTCGCGCAGAGTGGGAGAGGGAGTGCGCGCATTTCGGACCAGCCCCGCTTCCGACATGACTGATGCAGCAGGTGATCACCATCGACGCGTGGCCTGAATGAAGACGCCTTTCGTCATGCGATCAAACGTACTGCCGCCGCTCCTTCCCGCTAAAACTGCAGTGGATTCAGATACCAGTTCGTGGAACTTGCCGGAACAAACCTGCGAATCTTCGAGATCCGGCTTTGTGGCACATAAACGAAATCGCCCGGCCGCAGGTGCCAGTCCTCCCGCAGATCGCGGGAGTTCAACATTTTCTTGAGATCGAGCACGTGGCTTTCGGCCACTTCCGTCGAGATCCGCCGGAACAGGACCACCTGTGAGTGCCGAGCCTGCTGCGTGAATCCGCCCGCGATCGCGACCGCCTCATTCACCGTCAAGTCGCCCCGGAGTTCGTACTTGCCCGGTCGGGCGACTTCGCCGGACGCAAGGAAGTACGGTTTCTCAAAATCCTTCAGCGTGACCGAGATCTCGGGCTGATGCAGAAAGGAGCTGTAAGCCCGGGTTATGGCCTGCTGTAACTCAGGGATCGTTAGCCCTTCCGCGCGCAACGTGCCCGCCGCCTTCAAGGCGACGAACCCGTCCGGCTGGACGGTCAAGCTCTGGTTGAATTCGGGAGAGAAGGTGAAACTCACTTCGACCGTGTCGGACTTGGTGAGCCGGTAAAGCGGGTAGCGTTCCCCTCCGAGTGCAGGATCTCCCGTACCACCCGCTTTTCCGGGGTTGTAGGCCGCTCCGTTAGCAGGGACGTCCGTGCGGGGCTCAATCCCATTCTCCGCCTTTCCCGCCTCTGCGAGTCTGGCTGCGGGCGGATCGGAAGATCGAGATTCAGAAACCGTCGACGGTGTCGTCTCCTGCGCGGATGCGACCAAGGTCGGCGGCAGGGTGAGCACGCCCGCCGCCACAAACAACGCGAATTGCACAATTGCTCTCATCTCCGGACTCTCACCGTCGCTCGTACGGTGATGTTCAGTTCCAACCTCTGAAACTGATGGGCACGAAGGTATCGGTCAGCGCCTGAAGCGGCAAGACTTGGGAAGTACTGTCCACTCCAGTAGACAGTCGACCGCAACCTTCGCGAACATCGCCCTCAGCCACTTCGGGCCATGGGCCTGAGGTCCCCGCGATGTCCTCTCCCGAAGTAGGTCCTCGCTGCCGTCAAAGTGGTGCACCTCCGTATGCCTACGAAAGTGGGTAGGGTGCACCGGATTCATCACAAATTCGATGTGACGGCGGATACATTTCGTGGGTATCCCTTCTGGGTATCCTGCCGCCCGTGAAACGCATTCGTTCCGAAAAGCCCGCCAAGGCGATTACGCCCAATGCCACCCAGATCCGCGTACTGGTCGCCGATTCCAACGTGATTCAGTCTCAATTGCTGAGCCGCGCGTTGCGCGCGCGGCACAACCTTCGCGTGTCCTCCGTCCGCTTGGAGGTGCCGGCCTTGAACGAGGCCGTGCGCTGCGGTCAGGCGGATGTCATCCTGATCGCGGTCAACCGCTCGCCGAATCTAAGTCTGCTGCGCTGGCTGCATGTGTCCTACCCGGCCGTGGCCCCCGTCTTGCTCGTCGAGAACTACGATCGCGAATTCGTGGTGAATGCCTTCCGTGCTGGAGCGAAGGGTCTTTTTCCTTTCAGCCACGCGCCCTTCCGCACCCTGTGCAAATGCATCAGTTGCGTTGCCAATGGCCAGGTCTGGATCAATAGCCAGCAACTGCTTTATGTCCTCGACGCCTTGTCCGAAGTGTCGACTCTGCGCGTCGTCAACGCCAGCGGAAAGGTTCTGCTCACTCCGCGCGAGGAGCAGGTCGTCGCCCTCGTCGCCGACGGATTATCCAACCGCGAAGCCGCCGCCGAACTCGGCTTGAGCGAGCACACCGTCAAGAAATATATGTTGCGGATCTTCGACAAGCTCGGTATATCCACCCGTGTCGAACTCGTGCTCTACGCGGTTTCGCACGGCGAGAATCGCCAGGCCGAGTGGATGCCGGGCAGCGCCTGAGCCAAAAACGCCCGCCCCCGGGATACAATTGGGCCACGCCGAAAGGCAGGGAGATCGCTCCTTGAGTACATCGAGCCCTGGAGAGGCGCGCCCGCGCACGATCGTCGCCTCGGGTCTGCTGATTCTGGCTCTAGCGCTGGTAGTGATCTACACCGGCCCGAACGCATTTCTCAGCCCCATCGCTCTGGTTGTGGTAGCGGCGATCGGTCTGGCCGCGCTGCTTCTCCAGTTGCGCTTTCGCAAGGGACTCGCTCACGTACGCGCCCCGTTCTGGCTCAACATCCTCGGTCTTCTCTGCGCCGTGCTCGCCTTGGCTGCGGATTTCCTCCACATTCCCCGGACCAAGCTGGAGATCGTCGCGTTCGCGTCCGTGATTTGTTTTGCCATCAGTGGTTCGCTCATCCTGCACGCCCTGCGACGCCAAGGGAAGAGCAGTCCGTAGCACTCAGCCTGTGGCAAATTCGTTCACGGCGGAAGTCGTGAAAATGGACTGCCATTCTCTGTGACTCTGCGGTGAGTCCGCGTTCTACCGTCCCTCCCGCTACAATGCCGCTATGCGGGTCACTGTTCTCGGAGCATCCGGTCTGCTCGGCCAAGCCCTGGTGCAGGAACTCAAGAACGAGCAACTCACTGCGCTCTCTTCCAAAGACGCTGAACTCCGCGATCGCGCCCGTGTGCAGGAAGTCATCCGCGCTTCCCGTCCTGACTGCATCATTCTCGCTGCCGCCTACACCGACGTAGACGGATGTGAATCGGATCGCGAGCGAGCCTTTGCTGTGAACTGCGAGGGAGCGATTCACGTGGCGGAAGCCGCCCGAGAAGCCGGCTCACGATTGATCTTCTTGAGCACGGACTATGTCTTCGATGGCGCCAAGGGATCTCCTTACGAAACGACGGACAATCGAAATCCGATCAATGTCTATGGCGAGAGCAAAGCGCGAGCGGAAGAGCGACTGCTGGACCTTCTACCGGACGTCTGCATTGTTAGGACATCGTGGCTCTTCGGTCTGGGCGGCAAGTGCTTTCCGGCGACGATCTTGAAACTTGCAGCCAGCCGTCCGGAGATTTCCGTCGTCAATGACCAGCAGGGCTGTCCCACCTATACGACAGATTTGGCTTCCGCGCTGGCTCAACTCTGTCGCAAGTCTTCCCGTGGCATCGTGCATGCCACCAACGCCGGACACTGCACATGGCACGATTTCGCTTCCGCGATCGTGCGGATTTCACGGATGACAACTGCTGTGAAACCCGTGACCAGCGCTGAGTTCCCACGCCCCGCGCGCCGCCCGCCGTACTCCGTGCTGTCGCCTGCCAGCCTGCATGCCCATGGAATCCATCTGCCCGTTTGGCAAGACGCCCTGCGCCGCTACCTCTCTGCCGCTCCCACTCAGCCGTGAATTTCCCTGTTCGGCGTCCGTCTGGTTTATCCTTACCTGCTCGCGAGGCGCTCCTGTGAAAATGCGAAATCTGCGATTGGCCGCAATTACTGTGTCTGGAATCTTGCTGACGTGTTCCTTTATCTCCGCCCAGCAATTCGATCCTGCGCTCTATCAGGAACTGCGCTGGCGCTTGATCGGCCCCTTCCGTGCCGGACGAACCGTCGCCATCTCCGGTGTTCCAGGCCAGCCGAATCTCTTCTACATGGCGCCCAACAACGGCGGTGTCTGGAAGACCACCGACGCTGGCCGCACCTGGACTCCAATCTTCGATGACCAGCCAACCGGCTCGATCGGATCGCTCGCCGTTGCTCTGTCCAACGCTGACATCATCTATGTAGGCAGTGGCGAAGGTCTGCGCCGCCCCGACCTCTCCGTAGGCGACGGCATCTACAAGTCCACCGACGCCGGCCACACCTGGCAACATCTCGGCCTCCGTGACGCGCAGCAGATCGGCACCATCATCATCGATCCCAAAGACCCCAACCGCCTCTTCGTCTCCGCCCTCGGACACCCTTACGGACCCAATTCCGAGCGCGGCGTCTACCGCTCGCTCGACGGCGGCCAGACCTTCCAGAAAGTTCTCTCTAAAGACGACGACACCGGCGCCATCGATCTCGTCTTCGATCCTCGCAACTCCCAGGTAGTCTTTGCCGCCATGTGGGCGTCGCGCCGTCCGCCGTGGACCACCGGCGGCGGCTACACCGGGAAAGGCAGCGGCCTCTACAAGTCGGCCGACGGCGGAAACAACTGGCATTCAATCACCAAGGGCCTGCCCACGGAAGCCGAAGGCCTGGGCCGAATCGGGCTGGCTGCCTCACTGAGCGATCCCGACCGCATGTATGCCAACGTCGACGCGAAAAAGAACGGCGGCGTCTACCGCTCCGACGACGCCGGCGAGAGCTGGCAACTCGTCAACACCGAAGAGCGGGTCTGGGGACGCGCCGACGATTTCGCCATGGTGAAAGTCGATCCCAAGAACAAAGATGTGGTCTACGCCGCTAACACCTCGACCTACAAATCCACTGATGCGGGCAAGACTTTCACCGCCATCAAGGGCGCTCCCGGCGGCGACGACTATCACAACATCTGGATCAACCCCGACAATCCTGACATCATCGCGCTCGCCGTCGACCAGGGCGCAACCATCAGCGTCAACGGCGGCAAGACCTGGAGTTCCTGGTACAACCAGCCCACTGCGCAGTTCTACCACGTCATTACCGACAACCAGTTTCCTTACTGGGTGTACGGAGGGCAGCAGGAAAGCGGCTCAGTCGGCACCGCCAGCCGCAGCGATTTCGGCGAAATTACCTTCCGCGAGTGGACCACCGTCGGCGTAGAAGAATATGGCTACGTCGCGCCCGATCCGTTGCATCCCAACCTGATCTACGGCGGCAAGGCGACAGTCTTCGATCGCAACACCGGGCAGACTCGCGATATCTCCCCGGTGGTGTTGCGCACGGGAAAGTACCGCTTCAATCGCACCGCGCCGATCATGTTTTCTCCGGCCGATCCACACATCTTGTATCTCGGCTCCAACGTGCTCTTCATGACGCGTGACGGCGGCTACAGTTGGCAGGAAATCAGCCCTGATCTGACGCGCGAAGATCCCGGCGTCCCGCCTACCCTCGGTCAGTTTGTGGAAGCCGATCCCGCCAAGGGCAAGCATCGAGGCGTGATCTATTCGATTGCGCCGTCGCCGAAGGATGTCAATGTAATCTGGGCAGGCACGGACGACGGCCTCATTCACGTGACGCGCGACGGCGGGAAGAGCTGGGAAAACGTAACTCCGCCGGAGCTAGGCCCGTGGAGCAAGGTCGCTCAGATGGATGCATCCCACTTCGACGCAGTCACCGCCTATGCCGCCGTAAACCGCTTCCGCCTCGACGATCTGCATCCCTACATCTACCGGACTCACAACGATGGAAAAACCTGGCAGAAGATTGTGATGGGTCTTCCCGCCAACGAGCCCGTCAACACAGTGCGTGAAGATCCCGAACGCAAAGGCCTG
>Ga0335080_10005061_pt1 | contig 13511 bp, 16 predicted proteins | sample Lox_Sample_34_FD_206720 | JGI IMG/M metagenome (GOLD analysis project Ga0335080, IMG submission 206720) | Soil microbial communities from Loxahatchee National Wildlife Refuge, Florida, United States - Lox_Sample_3.4 | ecosystem: Environmental > Terrestrial > Soil > Wetlands | place: USA... | reverse complement strand
TCGCCGGCCTGAGTCACGAACTGCACCGCGTCCGTACCTTCGGGGCTCGTGACCTGCACCTGGGTGGTGACTCCATCCACCTCGAGCACGCCGTTCGTGGCGCCCACGCTCACGACGTCGGGGCCCGCGGTGCCCGTCATGACGACCGTGTCGACCGCGCCGTCAGGACCGCCGTCGAAGCTCGCGAAGTCGACGCTCACGAGCGCCAGCTGGGTGCCGGTGAGATCGTTCACCGTGACCGTGTCGGTGCCGCCGAGCGTCTTCAGGTCGACTTCCTCGACGTTCGACATGTCCATCGTGATCGACGCCACGTCGCGAGTCATGCGCGTGCGCGCGCCGTTCGCCGAGAAGTCGAACTTCTCGTTGGCGTTGCTGCCGTTGAATACGAGCACGTCATTGCCGTCGCCGCCTTCGAACACGTCGCTGCCGTCACCTGGATCCCAGATCAGCTGGTCGTTGCCCGGTCCACCGTCGACCGTGTCGGCGCCGCGCCGCGGATCGATCACGTCGTTGCCGTCGCCGCCGAGGATCGTGTCGTCGCCCGAGCCACCGGTGATCGTGTCGTTGCCCGGTCCGCCGTCGATCGTGATGGCCTCGTCGGTGAAGAGACCGTTGGCTTCGTCGATGCGGATCGTGTCACGGCCCGCGCCGGCGTGGATCGCGATCGCCGTGAAGAGCGAGCGGTCGAAGTTGAAGTCGGCCGTGCCGTCGTCACCTACGTCGATGTCGAGGTGCGTCGGATCGCCGGCCGTGAGCCGGACCGCGAGCGCGTCGCCCTTGTTGTCACCCGTGAGCACGAGGCTGTCGCCATCGACTTGCGCCGTGTACTTCGCCTCGGCACGGCTCGTCGGGAACAGGGTCGCCGTCGAGACCCCCAAGATCAGAACCAAGAGAGACCACCAGAACGTCATGCACCACTCCTTCTTCACGGCCCGCCTCGTGGGCCAACGGCAGGCGAGCTTAAGAAGTGAGCGGTGCGCAAACCTTACCGATTCCAGACCGTTCTCGGATTCGTCGCGCCTGAACGCGTTTCACGAGACGACGTGGCAGTATGGGTTCGTGTCCAGCGGTCGAAGCGCGTTGTGTCTGGCCCTCGCGTTGGCCTGTGCCACGGGCGCGCTGGCGATGGACCGTCCCGTGGCTCCATCCGGCTTCACCTGGCACGACGTGACCGAGATCCGGGCGGCGTTCCTGGTCCCCGATGGCTGGCACGTGCGCGAGGAGCACCAGGACAAGACGTTCGCGCTCTTCATCACCGAGACGGCGTTCAGCCCGCCGGCCGAGTTCGAGGTTGGGCTCACCGTGAACGTGTTTCGAAACACTCCCGGCGCGGCCGCGAAGGTGAAGCAGGTCTTCGACGCGATCGCGGCGAAATACTCGGTCAAGGTGACTCCGGGAACGTCGGGGCCTTTCCGCACGCTCTCGTGTCACTTCGACTCGAAGCCAGCCTCCGGCAAGGAGCCGGTGCGGCAGTTCCAGCTCGGAATCGCGAACCCGAAGACGGGCACGGCGTACCTGTTGATCTTCGAGAGCCCGGTGAGTCGCTGGGACGCTGCCTGGGCGAAGGGGAAGCCGATCCTCGACGCGCTCGCGCTCGAGACCGAGATCTGAGGCGAAACTCGGCCCGCGCAGCCTCGTCCGCGTTCCTGACCGAGATCCTGGGGCTGCCGGCGGCCAAGGCGTGGGGGCCGTTCCCGGTCGTGGCTGAACGCTCCAGGCCCTAAGATGCGGGAGTGATTCCCAGGGAGCCCGATGCCGAGGCGCGCCGCACGCGCGCGATCGTCTGGTCCGTCTTCGCCGTCGTCTGCATGAGCGCGCTGGGCATCTTCGTCTACCAGGTGAGCCACAGCTTCCAGCAGCTTCGGCGCATGGGCTCGGGAGCGCAGCCCGACCCGAAGCAGGCGCTCGACACGAGCGGCCTCGGCGCGGCCAAGCTCGAGAAGATCGCGCATCGCTTCCAATCGGACACGCCGAAGGGTCAGCCGGGCGAGAAGGTCACGGACATCTACGCACTGCGACTGGGTGACGTCGACGTCGACGCGCTGATGGCGCAGACGAGTCCGGCGGGCGCGGCCTGGCACCGGGGTGATCAGCTGCCCCCCGGTCTCTCTGACGCGGTGAAGGCGGTCGTGACACCCGTGCCGGGCTTCCGCCTGGACTGGCTGCCACGCGAGGACGAGCTGCGCTCGGAGCGCATGTATGCGTTCTCGTGGCTGATCTACTACCGCGGGGATCAACTGAGCTCGGTTCGCGTCGGCTTTCTCCGGCCGAGCGACCATATGTTCTTCTACTTCTCGCGCGTCGACCCGATCGTCCTTTTGGCGGAAGGAATGACCCGCGCGAGCGAAGACGAGAAGAGTCACTCTCGATGACCTGGCTCCGGCGCCTGCTGATGGTCTGGGGCGTCGTGTCACTGGTGGGTGCGCTCGCCGGCGGGCTGTGGTTCGCGCAAACGCTGCACCTGCTCTGGAATCGCGAGGCGGTCGACGCGCTGTCGGTGCGCGAGGCGCGGGCCGCGCTCGAGTCGTGCAACCTGGGCGGCGACCGGCTCGAAGCGATCGTCCACAGCTACGTGTCGGCGCGCTCGCCGACCGGCGACTATCTGGACGCGTACGCGCTGCGGGTGACGGAGCTCGACTCGGCCCAGCTCGCCCTGAAGCCGCCGAACGTGTGGGTGGAGTGGCGCCCCGGCGACCAGCTGCCGCCCATCCTCGACGCCGCGGTGCGCTTCGCCGGCGGCTTCCTCGACGATCGCCACCTGTCCTGGTTCCCCCGCGAGGCCGAGCTCCGCTCCGCGGACGTGCGGGTGTACCCGGTGAGCGTCGCGTTCCGGGGCGACGGACCGACATCCGCGGTGCTGATCTTCGCCGTGCCCAAGGAGCGGATGGTCTTCTATCTGGCCGCGAAGATCTGACCGAAGGGTCGAACGCGCCTGTTCCGGCGCGATCGCCGCAGCACTTTGATGCACGGGCCCGCGAGCTGCCCGGCTCGCTTGACCGCGCCCGACGACCCAAGTAAACAGCCGAAGCACTTCCCCGTCGCGGCAAAAGCGGGGGCGCTCTGGCCGCGGCTCGAGGTTCGGGGATACCTCGGAGACGTTTCATGGGGTACCGCAGGGTGATCGTCTGTTTTGCGGCGCTTGCGGCCGCGCTCGCCGGCACGGCTCGAGCGCAGAGCATGGAGCGCGGCAAAGAGCTGTTCGCGATGTGCTCTCACTGCCACGGCCAGACGGCCGAGGGTGACTCGTTCGCGCTCGCGCCGTCGATCGCGGGTCTGCCGGCCTGGTACATCAAGACCCAGATCGGAAAGTTCCGCGACAACGAGCGGGCCGCTCACTTCGACGACATCGCCGGCATGCGCATGCGCGGCATGGCGAAATGGCTGAAGAGCGACGCCGACATCGACTCGGTGGCCGGCTACATCGAGACCCTGCCCAAGGTGAAGGACCTCGAGCTCAAGGGCGGTGACCCGGCCAAGGGCGCCGCGCTGTACGCGCCCTGCAGCGGCTGCCACGGCCTGAACGGCGAGGGCATGCAAGCCGTGGGCGCCCCGCCGCTCGCGAACCTGAGTGACTGGTACCTGCTCACGCAGCTGCGCAACTACCAGCAGGGCATCCGCGGCCGCGATCCGCGCGACGTGGCCGGCGCCGCCATGGTGCCGATGTCGCAGATCCTCAGCGACGAGCAGGCGATCAAGGACGTGCTCGCGCACATTGCCACGCTGAAAGGCGCCGTCGCGGCTGCACCCGCGAGCGGCGGCAGCTCGGAGTAACTCATGGATCATTCACCCGAAATGCTGGCCCGGCAGATCTTCCTTCAGGCGATGATCGGCATCGCGCTCTGGATCGCGGCCTCGTTCATCTTTGTGATCCTCCGGGGGTGAGTCGCGATGTTTGCTAAGAACCTGATCGAGTACTGGGTTCCGGCGGCTTCGAGCTACGCGCACGACATCGACTTCATCTTCGACCTCGTGTTCTGGATCGTGATCGCGTTCTGGTTCCTGCTGGTGGAAGGCGTGTTCTTGTGGCTGATCGTCCACTTCCGCAAGAAGGACGGGAAGAAGGCGCAGTACATCACCGGCGAGATGAAGCACGAGAAACGCTGGGTCTCCTACCCCCACTACGTGATCATGGCCTGCGACGTGCTGATCGTCGTGGTCGCGATCCAGGTCTGGTACAAGGTTAAGCAGGACGCGCCGCCGCCGGACGAGACCGTGCGCATCGTGGCGCAGCAGTGGGCCTGGAGCTTCGTGCACGCCGGCCCCGACGGTAAGCTCGACACCGCCGACGACATCAAGACCGTCGACGAGCTGCACCTCGAGGTGGGCAAGACCTACCAGTACAAGCTCGAGGCGCGCGACGTCCTGCACAGCTTCTCGGTGCCGGTGTTCCGGCTGAAGCAGGACGCGATTCCGGGCCGCATCGTCACCGGCTGGTTCAAGCCGATCAAGACGGGCACTTACGACATCCAGTGCGCCGAGATCTGCGGCTTCGGGCATGGGCTGATGCCGGGCAAGGTGATCATCGAGACACCGGAGCAGCACATGGCATGGCTGGGTTCGCACGGCATGTCGATGGCGGCGGGAGAGTAGAGCCATGGTCGTCCAACACGCAGAGCACCACGACGAGCACGCGCATCATCCGAAGGAGTCGTGGTTCAAACACTACTTCCTGTCTACCGACCACAAGATCATCTGCTTCCAGTACATGTTCACGGGCATGGCGATGGCCTTGGTCGGCGGCTTCTTCGCCTACGTGTTCCGCATGCAGATGGCCTTCCCGGGCCAGCACGTGCCGGGCTGGGGTCTCGTGACTCCCGCCGACTACAACATGCTGATCACGAACCACGGCGCGATCATGATCTTCTGGGTCGCCATGCCGGTGCTGATCGCGGCGTTCGGGAACTATCTGATCCCGCTCATGATCGGCGCGGACGACATGGTCTTCCCGCGCATCAACCGGCTCTCCTACCAGATCTTCCTGCTCTCGGCGATCATCTTGGTGAGCTCGTTCTTCGTGAAGGGCGGCGGCTTCGCCGGCGCCTGGACCATGTACCCGCCGCTCTCGGCCAAGGCGCAGTACAGCATGACGGGCGACGGCTCGACGGTCTTCGTCCTGGCGGTCGCGCTCGAGTTCGTCGCGTTCCTGCTCGGCGGCATCAACTTCGTGACCACCGCCATGAACTCACGCGCGCCCGGCATGTCGGCCTACGACATCCCGATGGTGGTGTGGATGATCGTGATCGCGAGCATCCTGTTCATGGCGTCGGTGGGTCCGCTGATCGCGGGCGCGATCATGCTGTTGTTCGACCAGAGACTCGGCACCGCCTTCTTCGATCCCAACCGCGGCGGTGACCCGATCCTGTGGCAGCACCTGTTCTGGTTCTTCGGTCACCCCGAGGTCTACGTGGTGCTGCTGCCCGCGGTGGGCATGGTGGCGGAGATCATCACCACCTTCTCGCGCAAGAAGCTGTTCGCCTACGGCACGGTGTTGCACACCGCGATCCTGACCGGCGTGCTCTCGTTCACGGTCTGGGCGCACCACCAGTTCGTGGCGGGCATCGATCCGCGCATGGCCAACATCTTCACGGTCACGACGCTGATCATCTCGATCCCGATCGCGGAGATGATGTTCGTCTACGTGGCCACGCTGTACGGCGGCTCGATCACGCTCTCGACGCCCATGCTCTGGGCGCTGGGCTTCATCGGCTCGTTCCTGATCGGCGGAGTCACCGGCATCTTCCTGGGCTCGAGCGGCGCGGACATCTACCTGCACGACACCTACTTCGTGCTCGCCCACTTCCACTACACGTTCTTCCCGATCGCGATCATCGGGACGTACGCGGGAGTCACGTTCTGGTTCCCGAAGATGTTCGGCAAGATGATGAACGACACGCTGGGCAAGATTCACTTCTGGCTCACGTTCATCCCGTTCAACTGCATCTTCATCCCGTTGTTCTTCACGGGCATGCTGGGCGACCACCGCCGCATCTTCGACTACTCGAACTTCTCGGAGCTCTCCACGCCGATGCTCGAGCATCTGCGCGCCTTCGCGACCCTCTCGCTGATCGTCATGCTCTTCGCGCAGCTGATCTTCATCTACAACTTCGTGACCAGCCTGCTCTGGGGCCCGACCGCGGAGCAGAACCCGTGGAAGTCGAACACGCTGGAGTGGACGGCCTCCTCGCCGCCGCCGCACGGCAACTGGCCGACCCTGCCCACCGTGTACCGCGGCCCGTACGAGTACAGTCACCCGGATCGCAAAGAAGACTACTGGCCGCAGAACGTGCCGAGCTGAGTCACAGGAGAGCGACGAATGTCTGCAGCAGCGAGACCGATTGCCACGACGCGCAGCTCGGCGGGAATGCCCACCGGGCGGCTCGCGGTCTGGTGGGTGATCGCATCGGAAATCGTGATCTTCGGCGGGCTGATCGGCAGCTACGTGATGTTCCGCCTGTCGCACGACGCGTTCACGCAGCAGGCGGCCCATACCAACACCTGGATCGGCACGATCAACACGCTGGTGCTGCTCACCTCGAGCCTGGCGGCGGTCCTGGGTCACAAGTACGCCGACGCGGGCGACGGGCCGAAGGCGGCGCGCCAGCTCTATCTCACGGCGCTGGGCGGCTTCACCTTCGCGTTCATCAAGTTCGTGTTCGAGTGGCCGCACGAGATCAGCGAGGGCTTCACGATCTCGTCGAGCACCTTCTGGTCGTTCTACTACACCGCCTGCGGCATCCACGCGGCGCACGTGATCGCCGGCGTCACGATCATGCTGTTCATCGCGCCCCAGGCGAAGAAGGGGATCGACCTGCAGCGGGTCGAGCTGATCGGGCTGTACTGGCACTTCGTCGACGTGGTCTGGATCTTCCTGTTCCCGCTGCTCTACATCGCGAAGTGAGTGGGGAGTAAGTCATGGCGGACGCACACGCAGCACACGACCACGACCACGACCACGACCACGGTGGCGGCGACCACGGCCACGCCCACCACCCCAACTACTGGCGGGTCTGGGCGATCCTGTGCGCGCTCCTGTTCGTGAGCGTCGCGGGGCCCTTCCTCGGGATCCGCGTCGTCACGCTGATCGCGGCCTTCGGGATCGCGCTGGTGAAGGCCTACCTGGTCGTGCGCTACTTCATGCACATCGACATCGCGGCCAAGTACGTGACCTACTTCATCGTGACCGCGCTCGTGTTCATGATGTTGTTCTTCGCGGGAGCGGCGCCGGACGTGATGAAGCCGCAGGGCCGCAACTGGGAGAAGCCGATCTGGCTCGACTCGAACTCGATCGTGCACCACTCCGCGCCGTCGGCCGAGCCCGACGAGGGTCACCCCGCGCACGAGTAACCCGGAGGCACTCGCCCTGGCCGCGCAACCCCCCCGGCGCGTGATCGAGTTCCCGCGCAAGCCCCGCGCCCAGCTCCTGCCGAGCGCGGTGATGGCGATGCTGATCTTCGTGTTCACCGAGGTGATGCTGTTCTCGGGCTTCATCTCGGCGTTCACGATCATGCGCGGCTCCGCCGTGCTGTGGCCGCCGCCGGGTCAGCCGCGCCTGCCGATCGAAGAGACCGCGTTCAACACCGCCCTGCTGGTGGCGAGCGGCGCGGTGCTCTACTTCGCGCGCCGGCGCTTCACGAGCCAGCCGCAGAGCCTGCGCCGCTGGCTCATGGTGACGATCGTCCTGGGCGGCAGCTTCGTGCTGCTACAGGGCCGTGAGTGGGCCCAGATGCTGGGCCAGGGACTCACGCTGCGCTCGAGCTCGCTGGGCAGCTTCTTCTACCTGATCGTCGGCATGCACGCCCTGCACGCGATCGTGGCGCTCGGGATCCTGATCTACGCCTGGGTGCGGCTGGCGCGCTCGGTTCCGCGCAACGTGCTAGCCGCGGCCGAGATCTTCTGGTATTTCGTCGTGGGCATCTGGCCCATCCTCTACTGGCGGGTCTACCTGTCGTGAACCGGATCAGCGCATTCATCGCTTTCGTAGCCGTCGCGCTCCTGCTGCCGCAGGGTGCGCTCGCCTGCGATTCGTGCATCGCGGCCTCGAACTCGGCCGTGCAGTGGGCATTCACCGACGGCTCGATCTTCTTGAGCGTCACCCCGCTCGCGCTCGTCGGCAGCTTCGTGTGGTTCCTGGTGCGCCGCGCGCGCCGGCTGGCCGCAGAAGAGGAGGCCGGCGTGCTGCACCTGCCGACCGAGACGTCGGCACGCGCGAGTCGCCGCCCGTAGCGGCGCCGTGAAGCGGTTCCTCGCCGCGCTGGCGCTCTCGATGGCGCTGGCCTCGGGCTGTCGACGCGGCCACATGTACCTGGCCCACGGCACGGTCGAGTCGGTCGATCGCGAGCACAAGCAGGTCGTGATCGCGCACCAGGCGATTCCCGGGCTGATGGACGCGATGACGATGAGCTTCGACGTGCCCGACGCGCAGCTCTTCGAGCGGCTCGCGCCCGGGCACGAGATCGAGTTCGACCTGGCCGTCGACGAAGGCAGCTTCCGGATCGTGGGCGTGCGCGCCGAGGGCGCGTCGCAGGGCGCGGTGCGCGCCCCGACCTCGTCGTCGCTCGCCAACGAGAGTGACCGAGCGCCGGCGTTCTCACTCACCGACCAGAACGGGCAACCGGTGACTCTGGCGTCGCTGCGCGGCAAGACGCTGCTCGTCGATTTCGTGTACACCCACTGCATGGGGCCGTGTCCGATCCTGACTGCCAAGCACGTCGAGCTGCAGCGCGCGCTGCCGCCCGAGACACGCGCCCGCTTGCAGCTCGTTTCGATCACACTCGACCCGGCGAACGACACGCCCGAAGTGCTCGCGCACTACGCGAAGGAGCGCGGCGCCGATCTCTCCGATTGGTCGTTTCTGACCGGGCCCGAAGCCGAGGTCGCCGAGGTCGTGAAGGCCTACGGCGTGGGCACGCTGCGCGCGCCCGACGGCTCGATCGACCACGTGGTGGCGACCTTCCTGATCGACGGTCAGGGCCGGATCGCCCGCCGCTGGCTCGGACTCGAGCACACCGTGCCCGAGCTGCGCGCCGCGATCGAGGAAGTCGCGGGCCCGTCATGAGTCGCTTCCAGCCGGGCCGCGGGCCCACCGTGCTGACGCTGTGCGCGGTCGCGGCCTTCTGCGCGCTCGGCGTCTGGCAGATCAGCCGGCTGCACTGGCGCACGCGCGACCTGGCCGAGAAGAGCGCGCGCACGCAGCTCGCGCCGATTCCGCTCTCCGAGGCGAGTCAGGACCCGCGCGCGAATGCCTTCCGCCGGGTGATCGCTCGGGGCCGTTTCGAGCTCGCCGACACCATGATCGTGCCCGCGGAGCGCGGCCAGGACCTGGGCGGACGCGTGCTCACTCCGCTGCGCGAGCAGGGCGCCGCCGACGACGCGCCGCGCGTGCTGGTCGACCGCGGCTGGATCCCGCAGGACGCGTTCCCGAAGTTCTTGCCGCCCGAGGCCGGTGCGCCGCAGTCACTCGGTGACCCGGTCGAGGTGCACGGTCTGGCGCTCGAGCTCGCCACGCGCGATGCCAAGCCGGGCCCGCGCGCCGACCGCAAGACCTACCAGGCGCGCTTCAACCCCGATCGGCCCGGCGTGGTGAAGACGCTCGCCGCGCAGATCCCCTATCCGCTCGCGCCCATCATGGTGCAGTCGGCCGAGCCCGAGCCCGGCGGGCTGCCGATCGGCGAGGCCGCGAAGCCGGTGAGTCCCGTGGACCACCGCGCCTACGCGATCACCTGGTTCAGCGTGGCGGGGCTGTCGCTCTTGGCCTGGATCGAGTTCGGCATGCGCCGCGGGCGCGAAGAACAGGCGCGGCGCTAGCCGGGCTCCCGCCCGCGAGTCACTCGGACCCGCGGGCGAGAGCGAATTGGCCTCGGGGCTACTGCTTGGGCGCGAAGTCCGTGAAGCCCGTGACCGACGCCAGCCGGCCGTCGGGCGCCACGACGCAGAAGTCGGTGCCGCCGAAGTGGAGCGGCGCCTCCTTCGTGCCGCCGGCCTCCCAGCGGAAGCGCAGCACGTCGTGGTGTGACTCGACCTCGCTCGCGAGCCGGAACCGGTACACGTCGGGGAACTGCCCGTGCACCGCGGCGATCATCTTCGACAGGCCCTCGTAGCCGGCGCCGGTGCGGTGGGAGTCGAGGTAGGTCGCGTCCTCGGTGTACGTCTTCGCGATCAGGTCCTCCCGGCGGCGCGCGTCGCGCTCGTTCCAGGCAGCCAGGTAGCTCTCGACCAGGGCGGTGGGGTGACTCATGACTGGTTTCCTTCCTGCGGCGGCCGACGGGCCGCCTGCGTTTGGGAAACGAATACGCGGACGGGCGAGCCGAAGCGATTACGCGCCAGGTAATGGGCGCCGTTCCCCGGGTCGGATATCGTCGGGCCGTGGCTGCCAGAACCCCCGTCGGCAATCTGCTCCGCGAATGGCGGCAACGCCGGCGCAAGAGTCAGCTCGCACTGGCCTGCGACGCCGACATCTCGACCCGGCACCTGTCGTTCATCGAGACCGGGCGCGCGCTGCCGAGCCGCGAGATGGTGCTGCACCTGGCCGAGAGACTCGAGGTGCCGCTGCGCGAGCGAAACATCCTGCTCACCGCCGCGGGCTACGCGCCGAGCTTCGAGGCGCGCCCGCTCGACGATCCGAGCCTGCGCGCGGCACGCGACGTGGTGGACCGGATCCTGGCGGGTCACGAGCCCTTCCCCGCGCTCGCGGTCGACACGCACTGGACGCTGCTCGCGGCCAACCGCGCGCTCGCGCCGCTGCTCGGCGGCGTGGACGCGAGCCTGTTGAAGCCGCCCGTGAACGTGATGCGACTCGCGCTCCACCCGCACGGGCTGGCGCCGCGGATCGCGAACCTGTCCGAGTGGCGCGCGCACCTCTTGGCGCGGCTCGAGCACCAGATCGAAGTCACCGCCGACGCGTTCCTGATCGAGCTGCGCGACGAGCTGCGCGGCTACCCGACACCGATCGGTGTCGGCGCGCGAGCGGCCGCGCGCGACAGCGAGGCGGCCCGGGTCGCGATCCCGTTCAAGCTGCGCAGCGAGCGCGGCGTGCTCTCGTTCCTGTCCACCACCACGGTCTTCGGCACGCCGATCGACGTGACGCTGCAGGAGCTCGCGCTCGAGGCCTTCTTCCCGGCCGACGCCGAGACCGCGGCCTTGCTGCGCGAGGGCGCGAGCTAGCGGTCGGTCTTGTCCGGGCTCGCCGGCGGGCGGCCGCCGGGCGGCGTGCCGGCGTCGGGATCGAGCTTCACCTTCATCTTGGGCCAGGGCGACGCCTTCCGGGCCGGCTCGCGGCGCAGGAGCGTGCGACAGATGCCCTCTTCGAGCTGGCCCGTGGCCGCGATCGCGCCCGGAAGCGAGAGCGCGCGGCTCCCGGCAGGAGTCTTCGGCGCGCCGAGCACCAGCGCCTGGCGCACCTCCCAGGGCTCGAGATCCGGGCGGGTGCCGGTCACCAGCACCGCCGAGCCCGCGGCCAGCCCCACTGCCGCCGCCGAGCCGGTGACGGGCGCCGTGCGCTTGTCGGGAATGGTCGAGCCGTCGTTCCAGGGATTCGAGACCGCACCGTCGACCGAGACGCGCTCGCCGCGGGGCTCGGGCAGCACGAGATCGGCCTCGGTGCCCGCGCTGGGAGACACTTCCGCGACGAGCATCGCGCGCAGCGGCCGCAACAGGACGCTCGACAGCTCCTGGCCGCTCCACGGGTCGTAGACCACGCCGTTCTCGCCGCCGTGAGTGCGCAGCCACGACTCGCGCCAGTGCGCGGGATAGGCGCCGTTCTGACCGGGCTCGTCACCCGGACCGCAGACCGGGATCGCGCAGTTGTCCTCGGCGTAGAGGAGCGCGTCGTGCAGGATCCAGTTCGCCTCCTGGCCCGGCCAGGCGCAGGTCAGGACGCGCGCGCGCTCGCCCACCGCGTAGACCACGCCGGCCGCTTGCGACCAGACCGAGATCGGGCGCAGCGGCCGCAGCGTCGAGTCGGCATTGCGCATGCGCGGGTCGTCGCCTGTGCGCTGGGTCAGGCTGGTGCGCAGGTTCTCCTGCACGTCGACCGCGATGATCTGCGCGCGCGGGGCGACACCGATCCGTGTCGCCGAGGCGCCCGAGCCCGCGGCGATCGAGGCCAGCGCCGTGCCGTGACCCCAGTCGTGGCGCGTCTTGTCGTCGGCGCCGGCCCAGTCCGAGACGTTCGAGGCGATGCCGAGCGCGAGCTTCTCGTCGGCGCCACGCGCGATCGCCAGATGCGCCAGGTTCGCGCCGAAGCGGTCGCCCGGCACGCCGTTGCCGTCGAAGTCGTCGCCCGCGCGCTCGTTCGCCTTGTCCATCAGGTTCGGGCGCACGGCCGCGTGGTCGATGTCGACGCCAGTATCGATCACGGCGATCCGAATGTTCTCGCCCTGCTCGTCGCCCCAGACCTGCGGCGCGCCGATCGCCGACAGATCCGGCGTGGCCTGCCCGGGCATGGCGCGCTTCTGACTCGCCATGCGCACCTGCTTCTGGTACGCGTCGGCGTCGGGGTCGACCACGCGAGTCACTGCCGCGAACGGCGCCGGGAACGCCGGCGTCTGGGCCACGCGCAGGAAGCTGCCGTCCTCGGGCAGGTAGCTCTCCGCGAACACGTCGGGATCGGTGCGCAGCCAGCTCACCGCCTGGTAGTAGTTCACGCCGGCGGGCAGGTCGATCACGACCCACAGCCCGAGCCCGACCGCGTCGCGCGTGCCGGTGCGGTCGAACGGGAACGCGGGCATGACCTGCGCGCCCAGCGCCGCGAGCTTCTGATCGAGCGACTTCGAGCCCACTGACTTGCGCGCCTTGCCGTCGCTGAAGGCGTCGTCGAGCTCGCGCAGCTTGAACAGCACCACGCCACCGGCGTAGGGATCGGCGACCGGCAGCGTCTGTGAGTCGGTGAAGGTCACCTGCGCGTGCGCCTGCGCCTCACCCGACTTGCACACCACCTCGACCGGCGCGGGCACGGCCGGCGCCGGCACGACCAGCGCGTCGCCTTCGCCGTAGAGCGGCTCGCCGTCGGCGGTGGTGCAAGCGACCGGCGTGGCCAGCGTGGTCAGCACGTGCAGGCGCGCCTTGTCGCCCATGCGCGCGGCGCCGTTCAGCGGCTCGATCCGCAGCTTGTCGGCATCCGCGCTGGCCGACACCGCCCGCCACAGCGGCGCCAGGTCCGAGCCCGGGCCGCTGCCGGTCGCGCACGAAACCAGACACGCCGCGAGCGCGAGAATTCCCTTTTTCATACCGCCATCTTCGGGCGCTTGCGCGCCTTACCTTAGCCGTAAAACAGGCGAGGGCGGCCTCGCCCTACGGCCTGCGCTCGCCTGGCGGCTCGCTGCGCGCTTCGCTTGCTCGGATCCTAGCCGTGTGACGGGCGAGGACGGCCTCGCCCTACGGCCTGCGCTCGCCTGCCGGCTCGCTGCGCGCTTCGCTTGCTCGGATCTTAGCCGTGTCACGGACGAGGGCGGCCTCGCCCTACGGCCTGCGCTCGCCTGCCGGCTCGCTGCGCGCTCCGCTTGCCCGGATCCGTG
>Ga0335080_10005060_pt1 | contig 13514 bp, 11 predicted proteins | sample Lox_Sample_34_FD_206720 | JGI IMG/M metagenome (GOLD analysis project Ga0335080, IMG submission 206720) | Soil microbial communities from Loxahatchee National Wildlife Refuge, Florida, United States - Lox_Sample_3.4 | ecosystem: Environmental > Terrestrial > Soil > Wetlands | place: USA... | reverse complement strand
CAACTTGGGCCGCGGAACCCTTGACCGTGTGAATGGCCCGGAACAGTTTGTTGATTTCTTCTGGGTTGTTGCTGCCTTCGAGCGAAATCAGGCAGTCGCTGACAACCTGCAAATGCTCTTCGGCTTCCGGTTGGAAGAATTCCAGGATCTCGTCGGCGACTTCATCATCCGCGGGAAGTGCGTCGAAGTAGGAGCCCGTTGCAGCGGCTACGATCTCCTCTTCTGGCAACGCCTGCGCAGACTGAGAATAGTTTTGCTGTTGCTGCAAATTGAGCGGTGGTGGCTCGGTCGGAAACGCAAACTTATAGCGGTCTTTGAACGCCGCGATGTCGTCGACGCTTTCTTTGCCGGTGTCGCTGATTTCTAGAAGATCCGTTTCGAGCAGGGAAATGCCGTCCGATAAAAATTCGGTCAGCGGACCGTGCAGATCTTCGCCGAGCGTAGCATTGAGCGCGTATTGGAAAACGTGAGCCAGCTTCGCCGCAATTTCGGAGAAACGCGGAAAGCCATAGCTTGCAGAAGTTCCGCTGAGCGTATGCGCCGAAATATACAGCCGTTCCAGATCTTCGCGCCGCGGCGAAATCTCCTGCAGCACACTGACGTATTCCCGCAAATACTGCAGGTGCTCGGCAGCTTCCTGGAGGAACATTTCGACGGCTTCGCGGTCGGGCATGCTCACGCGCGTCCCTCCGTGACGAGTTCAGGCTTCTGCAGTTCCTCGGCCGTCGGCTTGCGATACAGAATACAGTCGTTCAAGACGATAGCTTGAAACTTCACAGGCATTTTCGAAATGGACTCGGAATGACCCAAGAACAGGTAGCCGCCTGGCTCCAACGTGTCATAGAAGCGTTGCACCAGTGCGCGACGGCGCTCTTCCGAGAAGTAGATCAGGACGTTCATGCAGAAGATCATGTCCATGCGGCCCACGTAAACCGCGGACGCGAGATTCATCTGGGCAAAGGTGATCAGCTTGCGCAGCTTCGGCTTCACCTGATGCCCGCCTTCGACGGGCGAAAAATGAGTATCCAATTGCTGTGGATTAACGCTGGCGACGCTGCGTCCCCGATAGATGGCGCGCTCCGCGTGCTTGAGGGCCTGCCGGCCAACATCGGTGGCGAGAATCTCGACATTCCAGGAGTCCGCAAAAGACAGCGAATCGGCAATCGTAATCGCGATCGAATAAGGTTCTTCGCCGGTGGAACAGCCGGCACTCCACACGCGCAAGGTCCGCGGATTCTTCCAGAATTTCTTGGTATGCAGCTCGGGCAAAATCCGCTTCTCAAACGCCTCGTAGACGCCCGGATAACGGAAGAAGCTGGTCTCTTGGGTAAGAAGCCTTTCGAGCAGAGCTTCGTATTCGACGTTGGATTTGCGGATCGACCGTAGCAATTCCATGCCGCGATCGAGACCCTTGACGCGCAGATGTTCCTTCACGCGTCCGGAGAAAAACCGCTCGCGCGATTCATCGAAGCGAATGCCTGTCCGCTCTTCAATCAGCATGCGGATCTCGCTCAACTCATGTTCACTCAAAGCGTGCGCCGGTCCGTGGCGTTCACTCATGGCCGTTCCGATTCCGCCCGGCCCGCTGCGCCGGGGAAGTCAATCTGTTACCGCGCGCCTACGGGAACGGGACGTTCCGCTTCTTCCGCAAGAGCGGCGGCTTTGGTGGTGGCGCGGAATTGCGCGAGGGCCTCGTTCAGTTGATCCGACAGTTTGACGAGCTGGCTTACTGTCGCGACGGTTCCACGTGTGCCTTGCGAAGTTTGGCGCGTAATGCCAGAGATGATTTGCATCGCGTGCGCCACACCTTCCGTGCCGCGCACCTGCTGTTTGGAAGCCAGCGAGATTTCCTGAACGAGTTCGGCGGATTGGCGCACCACGTTGGAAATGGCGTCCAGTGCGCGGCCGGCTTGATCGGCGAGCGTCGCGCCACCTTCCACTTCCTTGGTGCCTTCTTCCATGACCACGACCGCTTCGTTCGTCTCAGCCTGAATTGCCTTGATGAGGGCTGCGATGTCTTTCGTGGCGCTGCGGCTGTGTTCGGCCAGCTTGCGGACTTCATCCGCGACGACCGCGAAACCGCGGCCCGCTTCACCGGCGCGCGCCGCCTCAATGGCCGCGTTCAACGCCAGCAAGTTGGTCTGTTCCGTGATGTCGTTGATTACGTTGATGATTTCCGAAATTTCGAGGGAACGATCGCCAAGCGATTTAATCTTCTTCGCGGTGGCTTGCACGGAGGCGCGGATACGCTGCATGCCTTCCAGCGTGTCGCGCACCGCGCGGTTGCCCTGTTCGGCGGCGTCCAGCGCGCGGCGTGCCGCTTCGGCGCTGGCTTCCGCGTTGTTGGATACCTGTTTCATCGAAACCGTGAGCTCTTCGACGGCGCTGGAGGTGTTGGTGATTTCCTGGTCCTGTTGGGTCGCGCCGGCCTGCATTTCATCGGCGGCCACGAGAATGTTGTTGGAGCACGCCGTCACTTCCATGGCCGCTTTGCGGACGCGCTCGAGCACTTTGGTGAAGTTGTCGAGCATGTAGTTGATCGAGTCCGCGACGTTGCCCAGCGCGTCGTTGGTGACCTTACCGCGCAGGGTCAAATCGCCGCGCGCCACCTGGTTAATGACGGTCAGCAACTCCGTGATGCTGCGCTGCAAGGCGTCGTTCGCATCCTGATTACTCGTGGCTTTGGAGACTTTCGCCACAGCGCGATTCAGGTTTTCCGCAATGTAGCCAAGCTCGTCGCTGGTGGTAACTTCGGCGCGTGCGCGGGGGTCGCCGGCCGCCAGGCGCTCCGAGAATTGGGCCAGTTCTTGTACGGGCGTCAGCAAGCCGCTGCCGAGTCGCCAGGCCAGGATGATGGCCATGCCTAGCGCAATCAGCAACGCCAGCATGACCGAACCGCTGGCACCCGCGGGCAGCGACCCGAAATCGAACAGGGACGCCTCACCTGCTTTTTTGCCGGCGCTGAAGGCCAAACCCAGAACGAGAAACAGGGCCAGGCCATTGCAGATGACCAGCGTCCAGATGGTGGAACTCAATCGCGATTTCATGCCTTCCTCCAAATCTCCCAACGCGGCGCCTTGTTCTCCGCGGCGCCGCAGAAACTCAAATGCCCGGTCCCGGAAAAACCTCCAGCAATCTCCTCAAATCGATCACCAGGGCCAGACGGTCGTCATGCCGCAACATCCCGATGCAATGCGGCACATTTTCGGGAGCCGACTGCAGCAAATCCTCGGTATTCACGGAATACGTGCCGATCACTTCGTCGGCGGCAATTCCGATGCGCAAATCGTCATGCACGCCGTCACCGCGCATCGAGGCGACGACGACATGCTTCGGCAGCAAACCCGGGCGGCGGCCTTCAGTAATGGCGATGTCAATCAACGGCACAATTGCTCCGCGTAAATTAAAAATTCCTGCCAGATACGCCGGTCCGAGCGGAAGTTTCGTGACCATCGGCCAGTCCAGCACTTCTTCCACATCCAGCACCGGCAGACAAAACCGTTCGCGGCCGCTGCGAAACACGCAGTACTGCGATTCCGGCGGCCGATCCTCGATGGGCCCGAGGGCTTCGAGGAGGTCTTCCGCATCGGCGGGTAGCGGCGCGAGATGGAAGTCTTCGTTCATGCTTTATTCTTCGTCATCACTCCGTTGGCCTAGGCAAACTGCCGCACAGCGCGTAGCAATTCCTCTCGCGTGAAGGGCTTGGTTACGTAGCCATCCGCGCCCTGCTGCTTGCCCCAAAAGCGGTCGCTTTCCGTGTTCTTCGAAGTCACCAGAATCACCGGAATCGTTTTGAACTCGTTGCTGGTCTTCAGTTCACGGCAAACTTGAAAGCCATTTCGCTTGGGCATCACGACGTCGAGCAGAATCACTGCAGGCCGCTCCACGGCAATCGCTTCCTCGACGCGCTCTGGGTCATTCAGCCCCACCAGTCGATAGCCTTCATGCTCGAGAAAGCCCTCGATCAGCTTCACTTGCGAGGGCGAGTCATCGACGATGAGTACTTTTTTCTGCAACATCGGTCTAACCCCAGAATTCTCCGCAGACCAGAGGTGCACGTCAGCAGCCATGCTGCGGACTTCCTCTGTTGGCTTGTTCAACTTGTCTAAGCTTATGAATTAAAGCGGCTTAGGGAATCTTAGGCGGGCCTAACGACGCGTTCCAGACGAGGCCGGCTCCGCCTCCGTCTCAGCTTGAGATGCATTCTCAGCCTCCCGCATCTCGCTAGCAAGGGATGAGAAACGCTGCATGATTTCGTTAATTCGCAGCGCCATGCTGTGAATGGTCTTGATCTGCTGCAGCGAGTGCGACGACAGTTGGCCCGGCTCGAGCAACAGCAATTCCGCGTTCCCGAGCATGGACGTCAGCGCGTTGTTTACGCTGTGCTTCATGTCCGTCATGTAGCGGCCGAGCGTGGCCTGGTGTTCGTTTTTTGCGGCGCGCTTTTCGGCTTGCTTCGCGAGCCGCAATGCTTCCGCTCTACGCAACGATTCACCTGCGACGATCAGCAGCGTTTGCGCCCAATCCTCGCGCAACGGGATGTGCACTAATCGTGGATAGCGCGAACGCAATTGTCCGAGTTCGCGGGAATCTGCGGGAACGCACAGAATGACTGCCGCGGCTGGTTCCAGCGATCGCAGGACACCGGGCAGTTTGCCATCCGCCACCGGGCCGACCACCGCGAGATCGTGTGGTACGGAATCGTGCTCTTTCCAAAGTGTGCTGCTAAGAACGGTAATCGCTGGCGCCTGGCGCTCGGCTTGCCAACACGCCGTCAAAAGACGCGCGAACTCGGGTTCATCACTGAGGATTAGAACGCTGGCATTTCGCACGGACGGGGCTGCTCCATGGTTCATCACCGGGCATGCCGGCGAAAAGGTTTTGTCTACAGCTTCTCTGCTTCATCCAGCGCTGACAGCAGGCGCTTGGTGCTGATGCCGAGATTCACTGCGGCTTCCGTGTCCTTGGCCTGCTTGGCGATATCCACTCGCTCTTGCAGGCGCGATACTTCGATACGCGCAATCGAAAGAGCCTTGTCGAGAGAAGTAGCGTTGCCCGTCTCCTTGGCGGCCTCGATGGCTGCGGTCACCAACGCGCGGGCAACGACAGCGCGGCGCAAATCCTCGGCGGAAGGGCTATCTTCGCTGACAAATGCGGAGACTTCCCAGGACGACATCAGAATGCGCGCGCCACCGATGCGCACCGTGGTCATGGAGCGGCCGCGGGTTGGCGGTGTAGCGATGAGTTGCTCCCAGATTTTCTCCAGGCAAATTTCGAAATCGAGGGTAGCGCCGAATGCTGCGCTCTTGGTGGTCGTGTCGGCCGTCGCCTTGGCGTCCGTTGGAGAAGTGTTGTTCGCGGCTGGCTCACGATTCGCTGCCGCAACCGGCGCTGGTGCTGTCTTGCCGATCTTGGCAGCGGGAGCGCCGGCATCCCCCACTTTCGGGGCCGCTTTCTGCAGCGCCTTTTCCACGTCCGCCCGCAATCCCAGCAGCTTTTCGAAGGTCTGGTTCACCGAGCGTTCGGTGTATTCCTTCTGGAACGGCTGCTTCCACTCGTCCGCAATGTCACGAATCTTCGCCAAAGGTTCAGAATTGGTCAGTCCCAGCGTGTGGCAATCAATTACGCGTGTGCCGGCCGCTTCGAGTTGCGCCAGGCCGGACCGGATAGCAATCAGGTCCGCGTGCATCAGCTCGATGAACGTGCGCCGCAACAGGAAATTGAACCGCACGAAGGTCAACAACGCTGCTGGATCGTAGAACATTCCCCCGGCCGTTTCCTTCACTTTGCGGCCCTGCTCGATGAAGTTGGTCTTCAGGATGTCGCGCAAACTGCGAAAGCCGCGCAGCGTCACAATCATTTTTTCGAGCGGCTCGCACCAGTCGAGAGTCGTGCTGGCTACGTCGCCGAGCACGGGCTTCATCACCTGGTCCACATCCGACGGTTCGATCTGCTTGTGATAAATCTTTGCGGGCGCGCATAGCGCGAAATACTGGACCAGCAGGAAGTCGATCTTGTCCCGGTCCACGTTCGATTTCTTGGTTTTCTTCAAGTGCCGGTGAATCAGTGCGCAAAGGCTGCTCTCGCTGGCGTTGAGCGTGGTGGTCTGCAGCAAATGGCGCAGTTCGTGAACTGCCACGCGCTGATCCATCTCATCGAGCCAGTTGTCTACCTCTTCGAATAATTCCAGGTCTGGCTTTTCCGGCAGATTCCGCTTCTCCTGTGGCACTGGGACTTCGATATCCAGCTTCTTCGCCAGCGCCAGGTAGATCGGAAAAACCGAGCGGTCCTCGAGCCACTTCGCTTGCCGCGAGTTTCCGGGCTTCGCGGGAGCAGGAATGTTGAGCGTTGTCGTCTTGTTCACGGCTGTGTCACCCAAGGGCAGGGGCCTTGCAGAAAGCGCACGGCCACTGCTTTGCGTCCTTCGTGATACTGCACGGCGACCACTGCGGCTTCCGCCGTACAGCCCCTGCGATCGCGTTCCACGCGTACGCGATCATCAAATTCCAATGGCAGCGTTGAGAGGAAAATCGCATGTTCCGCGCCGCCAAACTCCACCACGGTCGCTTCCCGCAGCCGGGTGCTTCCCGGGCGCACCGCAGTTACTTGCACCGGCACACGCACGCGGCTCGCTTGCGGAAAGAAGCGCGCCAACTGCTCCGCGCAGTCCTGCTCATTCCCGCTGACTGTCACTTCGGAAGACTGCCTCACGCCGCCTCGCTGGCCCGGCCGCGCTATTCACCGCTCCGGACCGCTACTGCAATCACAAAGGTACACAACGTCCCACTAAGAGGAATGCACGCTGCACGCCAAAGCGGTAGACGATGGGTTGTAGTTGAAATACAAGAAAGGGAACGACTTAGGATTTTCCTATGTCGGCGGACTGGCTCACGTGTCTCACGCTGAAACGTGGCGTCTCAGCGCCACTGCTGTATTTTTGTCTCGGCTCAGTATGGTTGAGACGTTATTCGATGGCTTGCGGCGTTTCTTCCGCTTCGTTTTCTTCTTCTCCGGGCCCGGAGCGCAGTGGAATGTTGTATCGCTTCAGCTTGCGATAGAGCGTGGCGCGGCTGATACCCAGCATCCGTCCGGCTAGTGCCTTGTCTCCGTTGGCTTGCTCGAAGACGCGCAGGATGGTCATGCGCTCCATCTCGGCTAGCGCCGTGGTGGAGAGGGAAGCGGCGTCCTGCGTACTTGGAGCGGCAGTATCTGCGTGCTCAGTGCGTATAGCTGGCGGGAGGTCGTTGACGTCAATCACTTGCCGATCGCCCAAGGTGATTGCTCGCGCGATGCAGTTCTCCAACTCGCGAATATTTCCCGGCCATTCGTAATGGAGCAGGCTCTTCATCGCCGCTGGAGTGACTTGCAAGTGCGTTCCAGGCGCGTAGCGGTCCAGGAAGTGATGCACGAGCATGGGAATATCGGAGCGGCGGTCGCGCAGCGGCGGCAGATGCACCGTGACGACGTTCAGGCGGAAGTAGAGGTCTTTGCGAAACGTTCCCGCGCGATAGGCCGCTTCCAGGTCGCGATTGGTGGCGGCAATTACGCGCACATCCACATTCACCTTGTCATTGCTGCCGACTGGCCGCACTTCTTTTTCTTGCAGCACGCGGAGCAGCTTGGCCTGCATTTCCAGCGGCAATTCGCCAATCTCATCCAGGAAAATCGTTCCGCCGTTCGCGGCTTGGAAAAGCCCGGCTTTGGATTTCGTCGCCCCGGTGAACGCGCCCTTTTCGTAACCAAACAGCTCGCTTTCCATGAGGGTGGGCACCAGCGACCCGCAATCGACTGCTACAAAAGGCGCCTGTGCCAGCGCTCCGCGGAAATGGATGGCTCGTGCAACCAACTCTTTGCCGGTTCCACTCTCGCCGGAAATCAAAACGGGCGTGCGCGTATCCTTCAGGCGCGAAACCATCCGCAGAACATCTTGAATGTTCGCGGAAGTGCCGATGATTCCATCAAGATTTTCTTCCGTGTTTACGCGGTCGCGCAGAAATTCGTTTTCCGTAACCAGCCGAACTTTTTCCGCCATGCGTTGCAGCAGCAGCCGCATCTTTTCCACGCGGAACGGCTTCTCGATGTAGTCGTAGGCGCCCAACTTCATGGCATCCACGGCCGATTCGATCGAACCGTGGCCGGTCATGATGGCTACTTCCGCGCGCGGCAGAATCAGTCTCGCCTGCTTCAGCAATTCCACGCCCGACAAAGTTGGCAGCTTCAGGTCCGTCAAAATCAGGTCTGGCACTTCCGCGTCTAGTTTGGCCAGAGCCGCTTCCGCGCTTTCCGCTTCCGTGCACGAATAGCCCAGCGTGTTGCCGATGGTCATGCACAGCTTGCGGATGCTTTGCTCGTCGTCGACGACCAGCAGCCGGACTTTTAAATCATCGCTCATGGTTTTCCAAACGTCTTTTCCACGACAGATATCAACTGGTGTACACGGAACGGCTTTTCGATGCAAGGTGTGCTGCTTCGTGCCAGTAAAGCCTGGGTTTCGCTATTGGCCGTGTCGCCGCTGATCAAAATAATTTTTGCGCCAAGTTCGGGCCGGTTTTTCTGAATCCAGGCATGGACTTCAGCGCCGTTTATCGCGCCCGGCATGCGAATATCGGAAATCACGCCAGCATAGCGGCCTCCTGCCAAGCGCTGCAGCCCCTCGGCACCGGAAGCAGCGTCCACAACTGTGTATCCTTTCCGTTCGAGCGCCGCTTTCAGAAACGCGATCACGGAAGGCTCGTCCTCGATCAAAAGGATCGGCGCGCTCTGCCCGACGGCTGGCGGCAGTTTCATCGTGCTGCCTCTTTTGCCGCGAGCGCTTGCTGCTCCGTGGCCACCGGAATCCTCACCAGGAACGTGCTGCCCGGGCCTTCTGCGTTGTTCCAGCACTGAATCTCGCCGCCATGCGCGCGCACAATTCCGTAACAGATGCTCAGGCCCAAGCCCGTTCCTTTGCCCGGCTGTTTAGTCGTATAAAACGGATCGAAAATGTGTTCGGGATCGGCGATGCCGGTGCCGTTGTCCGTCACAATCACTTGCACACTATTCGGCCCACGCTCGGTTCGAATGGTGATGTGCCCCCGGTGACCGGTCTCCTGGACCGCATCGTACGCATTGTTGAGGATGTTTAAAAAGACCTGCTGCAGTTGCTGCGCATCGCCGAGCGCCGGCGCGAGATTCTCGTCAAACTCTTCGCTCACCTCAACACCATGGCTGGCAAAATCGTAACTGCGCAACTTGATCGTCTGCCGCAAGACGTGGTTTACGTGGACTGCCTCGCGCTGCACTGGACGCTGCCGCGCGAAGCTCAGCAGATCCTGCACAATATCTTTGGTGCGCTGCGTTTCTTGCAGAATGATCTGCAGATCGTCGCGGGCGGAGGTCGGCATTTCCGGGTTTTCGAGCAGCAAATCCGTGAATCCTAGAATCGCGGCGAGCGGATTGTTCACTTCATGCGCCACGCCCGAAACCAACCGGCCGATCGTCGCCATGCGTTCCGAATGGGCCAATTTTGCCTGGAGCAGCACGGCATCGGTGATATCGGTCATTACCACTACCACGCTATTCACAGCGTTCTGCTCATCGCGCATGGGGCTCAAGCTGATCGAGAAATGCCCCATCGAGCCATCGCTGCGCCGCACCTGCAGCTCCAGGTTCTCGACCTGCTGCCCATGCGCCGTAGTTTCCAGCGCTGCGTCAAAATCTTTCCGGTGCGAAGGCTCGACCCAATCCACCAGGCGATGCCCAATTAATTCGTTTTCGCGATAGCCCGCCTCATAGCAGCGCCGGTTGGCGTAGCTGATCAAGCCCGCCGTATCCAACACGAAAATCATGCTCTGCGTAGTGTTCAGAATCTTCTGGTTGAAGTCGCGTTCCCGCTGCAATTGCGATTGAAAGGACTTCTGCTCGGTAACGTCCAGCATCAAGCCGCGGATCTGCGCAATATTTCCGTGCGAATCGTGCACCGCGGTGATGTTCTGCAACGTGTGCAGCAACGTGCCGTCTTTTCGCCGCAATGTTTCTTCGTAGTTGCGCAGCACGCCGCGCTCGGTCAAGGCCTGCAAAAAGCGTTCGCGTGCCGCGGGCTCGGGATAAAGATGTGGGCTGACGTCGGCCCGCAGCATCTCGTCACGCGACCCATAGCCCAGCATTCGCACCATCGCATCATTGACGTCGAGAAAGCGCCCATCCGGCGTGGCGAAGAACAGCCCTTCCTGAATGCTGTCAAACAACTCGCGATAGCGCCGCTCCGCTTCTCTCCGGTCGGTGATGTCCTTCAGCACGTGAATCGTGCGCGTATCGTCTTCCGCTACTCCTGGCGTCCGCGATGTGGAAACCAAAAAAATACGGTCGGATGCGGCCAGCACGTACTCTTCGCGTTGCCGTTGCGTATCGCGGCAAAAAGGGCAGGGCAGTTCGCCGCGCGTCTCTGCAATTTGCCGCAGCCCGCTCATAGCCTCACCCACTAGGGCGACAGGCGGCACACCCAGATGCGAAGCCAGCGAACGGTTGGTGCGCACAATCTTCCAGGCCCGATCGTGCACCACAATGTAGTCGCTGATGGCGTCGATATCTTCGACCCACTGCCGCTTGGATTTTTCCAGTTGCGAAAAGCGCCGAAAATTTTCCAACGAAAGCGCGGCGTGACTGGCCAGCGCATAGAGCAATTTCTTTTCCTTGGTGTTTAGACCGTTGCGCTTTCGCAGCAGGCACAGACAACCTAGCCGTTCCGCGTCGCTGGCTTTGATCGGGACAAACAGAGCGTTCAGCTGCGTCCGCCCTCTGCCCGCTTCCTCGCCCTGCAAATCTTGCGGCGCTGCGAGGACTTCAATGCTGCGTTTGTCGCGAGCCGAAGCTACGAGCCAGCTTTTCAGGGCATCGAGAGCGGTCGGCTCAGCTCCAGCCGAATACAGTTCCGTTTCCCGCCCCCGAAAGACAGCCACGCCGCCCCACTCCGCCTCGAGCATGCGCGCCGCGCGTCCTGAAAAACGTTCGAGAAATTCAGGTAGATGGCGCGACTGGGCCGCATCGACGGCCAATTCCATGAGCTCGTCGGCCTGTCGCGCTGCAGACGGTACGCTTCCGCTCTCGACAGAGCGCTGGCCCGAGCGGCCACTCGAAGTAGCTTTTGCTGCTCGCATCACGGGTTTGGAGGTGGACGGGCGTCTCAAGTTGATTTTGCTAGGTCCTCTTCCACCCTAGCGGCTCATCTCAATCTGAGTCAATTCCTCATCGCGAGCCCGTTGCTGAATCATCCACTGTGGAACATTCCCTAATCGAACCACGCACGGCGTTCGTCTCAGCCTGAGACCTTGCGCCGGCGCGGATGCTTCGTCTGAGACGTTCCGCGATCGATATCCCGCAAGGATTCGGTTCGCGAACATTCGCTAGTTCATTGCTTCTCAACGAGTTGCCGCCCGTTCCTTAGCCCTTCGCAACCCTCACCAAAACACCAGGAGCATGGCCCCCGACGTGCCTTTCCTCACGTGGGGTCGTCCCATATTTCTGGAGGGTTGGTGTCCATGAGATTCGACTGGAACAAGATCGCGCGGGGGTTCGCAGCGGGGGCAGTTGTTGCGAGCTTGGCCGTTACGTGCATTTTGGCACAGACGGGAAGTACCGATGAAGGCAAGCGCAAGGTGAAATCCAAGGTAGCTCCGGCTTACCCGGAGTTGGCCAAGCGGATGAACGTAACCGGCAAGGTCAAAATTGAGGTGGTTATTACGGCGGATGGTCACGTGAAAAGCACGCGCGTCATCGGCGGTCACCCTTTGCTGGTGCAAGCCTGCCAAGACGCGGTCAAGGAATGGAAATTTGCGGCGGCGCCGGAAGAGACCACGCAGGTAGTTGAGTTTGAGTTCAGTGCCGGGGGCAACTGACGAATTCGCAGTACGCAGCGCAGGCGGCTCTTCCAGAGCCGCGCTGCTCGGGGGAAGTGGAGGAGTTTGGCAATGACAATCGGCAAGAGGTTGTACATCGGTTTCGGCGCGGTCGTAAGCATTCTGCTCCTGCTATTTGTCGTCAACCTTTTCGCGGGTTGGAAGCAGAGCTCGGCGCGCACCGATAACAAGTCCGCTCTCGATAGCGTGGGTGTACTCGAGTCGGTGCGTTATCAAATCATGTTGAATCGCCACAACATGGATAACTTCCTGCTCAGTGGCGACCCCCGCGACGAAGAAAAAATCAACAAGGGTTTCACTGAGGTCATGGACCTGATCAAGCGCGGCGAAGCGCAGGCTGCCAGCGATGCCGTTAAGACGGCGCTCGTTCAAGTCGAAAGCACCGAAGCGAGCTGGGCCGATAATTTCGCCAAGCCACTCCTCGCCAAGCGCCATCAGGTCGATTCCGGTGACGCTACCGTCTCGGATTTACAAATCTTCTATTTGCAGAAGGATCCCGCTTCCTGGCTCACCAAGTCCTCCGTCGTTCTCGACGACACGATGACGAAGATCAAAAGAGCCCAGGATGATACGAACAGCGCCGCCGATACGGCCGCCAAAGTAAGCTTCTGGGTAACCACTCTGGGCACTTTGCTCGCCCTTGCTGTCGGCATCGGCGCGGCTTACTTGACTGCGAAATCTATCTCCGAGCCGCTCACCCACCTCATCACTGTCGCTCGCGAAATCGGCGACTCCGGCGACCTCGACCAGAACATTGATATCCACCGGCAAGACGAAATTGGGGCGCTGGCCACTACGTTCAACAACATGGTCGCGTACCTGAAGGAGATGGCGAACATTTCCATGGCAGTTGCCGAAGGTGACCTTAGCGTGGAAGTTGTTCCGCGCTCCAAACGCGACACGCTCGGCAACGCTTTCCTGCGTATGTCCCACGGTTTGCAGCAACTCGTGCGCACGACTCGCGATTCAGCGGGCCAGGTTTCTGCCGGTTCAAATCAGGTTGCCGGCGCTGCCGACGAATCCGCCAAAGTGAGCGTGCAGGCCTCCTCTGCCATTGAAGAAGTCACCAGCACCATGCACGAGATGAGCATCAACGTGCAGAACGTGGTGAAAAATACGCAAATCCAGGCGTCCAGCGTGGCCGAAACCTCTGCCTCCATCGATCAGATGGTCACGTCGATTCAACGCGTAGCGGACACTGCGAAAGTCCTTCTAGACATCGCCAACCGTTCCCGCGAAGAAGTCGTCACCGGCATCCAGACCATGGAGAAGGCCACCGACGGCCTCAACCGCACCAATAAAGCCATTCAATCTTCCGCGGAAATCATCAACATTCTTGGCCACCGTGCCGACGACATCGGCAAGATCATCGAAGTCATCGACGATCTCGCCGAACAGACCAACCTGTTGGCCTTGAACGCCGCGATCGAAGCGGCCCGCGCTGGTGAACACGGCCTCGGATTTGCCGTCGTCGCGGACGAAGTCCGCAAGCTCGCCGAAAAGTCCACGCAATCCACCAAGGAAATCGCCGACCTTATTCAAAGCATTCAGCGCGAAGCGCGCCAGGCCGTTGAAAACATGGAGCGCAGCACGCGCATCGTCGAAGAAGGCCTCAGCCTG
>Ga0335080_10005058_pt1 | contig 13521 bp, 13 predicted proteins | sample Lox_Sample_34_FD_206720 | JGI IMG/M metagenome (GOLD analysis project Ga0335080, IMG submission 206720) | Soil microbial communities from Loxahatchee National Wildlife Refuge, Florida, United States - Lox_Sample_3.4 | ecosystem: Environmental > Terrestrial > Soil > Wetlands | place: USA... | reverse complement strand
TGGCTCTGCGCCCCATGACCCTGGAGGAAGCCATCAAGGAAGCCCACTTCCGCGATCGCGACGTCTTCGTTTTCCGCGATCCCAAGGGCAAAGTGATGGTCCTGCACCGCACCCGCGACGGCAAGATGGAACTGATCGAAGCTCCGTAGCAGTCGTCAGTCGTCGGTCTTCAGCATCCCGTTGATGGGTTGCGCCGCTTTGAAGAATCAGCGAACTACACCTGCTGACGACCTTTAAATGTCTTTCTTCCCGATATCCATCTTCTGCTTGAACATCTTAAGGGCGAGCTTGCGGACGGTCTCGGAAACCTCCTTGTTGCCGGAGAGGTTCTTGAGGTCGTGGGCGAGGATGTTCTTCATTAGTCCGAGCGATACATCCAGCGGCGTGCGCGGGTTGAACACCAGATTGCGCACAATCGGATAATGCTTCGCGAAGCGGCGTTTCATGGGGATGGCGCGCAGCACCGCCTCCAGCACGTTTTTCTGGGCAGCGAACTTCTCCACTTCGCCGTCGGTAATCTTGGGCGACTCCAGCACCGCCGTCGCCACCAGCTTGGTGCCGTCGCGTACTAGGATGGAGCGTTCTTCCTTGTTACCCTTCATAGCCAGCTGGATTCGCCCTTTGACGTCCAGCTTGGAGATCTTCTGCAGCGCGCTGCCGCGCTCCACGCCCGCCGGCCCGGTTTTCTTGCCCGATTTCTTTGGCCCCGTCCCGGCGCGCTCGGCGGCTGCGGCTGCGGCCGCAGCCAGCGGCTCTTCCGGCTCATAATCGAACTCATCGTAGAAGCCGCCAATGGGCTGGAAGGGCCGGTCGCCCTCCGCTGCCAGCTCTGCGGCATGCGCCGCCAGATAGGCGTTTACTTCCTCGTCGAATACCGCCTCCGGCTCCGCTGGCTCGGCCTCGGGCAGCGGCAGGACTTCCTCGCCCGAGTCCGCCTCTCTGGGCGCCTGAACAATGGCGAGCTTCATCCGTACCGCTTGCGCCTCTCTGCCGGTCAACGCCGGATTCGAGAGCAAGGAATGCAAAATCACGGCTGAGCCGCCCACCCGCCGGCTTGCCAGAGCTGGCAACAGGACATCGCGAGTGCAACCAGCCACGAGTTCGACGATAGCCTCTTCCCGGACCGCAGGGTTCTCCAGCAATGCCGGCAGCAGCGACGGCCTCAGGTTCTGCGGCGCAATCATGTAGTCCAGAACCTCTTTAGCCGTATACAGATTCGACGCCGCTTCGCGCGCCGAGGCCTCATCCCAGCCCGCCAGCGTGAGCCGCGCCTGCTCGCCAAAGACCGGGTTCTGGGTCGCCAGGTACACCAGAATTTCGATCGTCTCCTCGATCGGCACCGCCAGCGCCCCCTTCGCAGCCGACTGCATCAGGTTCGACGGCACTGCCGACTCGCGGAGCAGATCAATCATTCGCGTCATAACAATTTTGGGCAGGGAACTCCCTGCCTTATCACAGGATTACGCAGAGGCAAGGGGGATGGGAAGGTTACCGAAGGAACGTGACAGTCGGCGGTCCTCAGCCTTCAGTCGTCAGGGACCCTCGCGCTGTGGCTGAAGGCCGGCGACTTACGATAATTGGCGGCTGAAGACTGACGACTGAAGACTGAAGACTGACGACAGGCCTTGGTTCTACCCGCCTTCCGCGCGGCGCATGAGCAGATAACCTCGAATAAATGGCTGCAGATCGCCATCCAGCACCCGATCTACGTCGCCCACTTCCACCTTGGTACGGTGGTCTTTGATCATGCGGTAGGGTTGTAAAACGTAGGAACGAATCTGCGAACCGAAGTTGATATCCAGCTTCGAATCCTCGATCTTCCTTGTCGCCTCCCGCTTCTTCTCCATCTCGAATTCGTAGAGCTTGGAGCGCAACATGCTCATCGCCCGTTCGCGGTTCTTGTGCTGCGAGCGTTCATTCTGGCAGCTGGCTACCAGCCCGGTGGGAATGTGCGTAATGCGCACTGCCGAGTCGGTGGTGTTGACGTGTTGTCCGCCCTTGCCGCTGGAGCGGTAAGTGTCCACGCGGATCTCCTCCGGCTTGATGACCACCTCGATGCTGTCGTCAATTTCCGGCGAGACGTAAACGGACGCGAAAGAAGTATGCCGCCGCTTGGCCTGGTCGAAAGGCGAGATGCGCACCAGCCGGTGCACCCCGATTTCGCTGAGCAGAAGTCCGTAAGCGTAGTTGCCATTCACCGCGAAGGTCGCGGACTTCAGCCCCGCCTCTTCGCCCGCCTGGTAGTCGTAGAGCACGGTGGGAAACCCCTGGCGCTCGGCCCAGCGCAGATACATTCGCAGCAGCATGTCGGCCCAGTCCTGCGACTCCGTGCCGCCCGCTCCGGGATGGATGGTGACGATTGCATTGCGGGCATCGTTCTCGCCCGAAAGCAGGGTTTCCGTCTCCACGCGGTCCACGAGCTGGCGCAGCGCATCGATTTCGCGCCGCAGATCGGCGTCCACGGCTTCGCCTTCGCGCGCCAGGTCAAAATAAGCGGAGATGTCCTCGCCGCGCCGGGCCAGGTCAGATTCCGTGGCCAGCACGTCTTCCAGGCGCTTCTTCTCGCGCATCACCGTCTGTGATCGTTGTGGATTGCTCCAGAGATTGGGGTCGGCAGCCTGCTTTTCCACTTCGGCTAACTGCTGGCGCAGTTTGCCCGCGTCAAAGATACTCCCGGAGTTCGCGGACTTTGTCTTTGAGGATGGTGTACTCCTGATCCAGTTCTTCGAGCATCAATGTTCTCCAGTAGTGTCAGAGGTCTCTGCGTCTTCTGTGGTAGATCCCATGCAGACACAGATGAGACCTGGACGTAACATATCTTTCTTTGCGATCTTTGCGGTGTTAAATAACCGCAAAGAACGCAAAGACAACCAGATATACAGCCAGACAAAATTATCGCACAGCCTCGGCGGGGTGTACTCGGCGGTCTCGGCGTTTTAAGGTTTTGCCTTTGGCCGCTGGAAAAACCAAAACGCCCAACTTGCAAAGAACATCCGCCAATGCCGCGGAACGAACGCCCTAATTCCCTGAATCCTAAGGGCCGCAACCGAAATCTTACTCGTTTACTCAGTCCGGCCATATTGCAACCGAACCATATGCCCACTTTCTATGAAGGCGTGCAGAAGATGATACGGGGCGAAGCCCCGGGAGCGCCGGTCGCCCGTTTGGTCGGCTTTCGCGTAGTCGCGGCCCAGCCCGGCGAAGCCACAGTCGAACTCGCCGCCGGGCCGCAGCACGCCAATCCCATGGGCACCCTCCACGGCGGCGTGCTGTGTGACATTGCCGATGCCGCTATGGGCATCGCCTACGCCTGTACCCTGGGAGAGGACGAGTCGTTCACCACCCTGGAGTTGAAAATCAACTTCCTTCGTCCTATCTGGAAAGGCACGCTGCGGGCGGTCGGCCGGGTAGTGAAGAAGGGAGGAACCGTCGGTCTCGTCGAATGCGACGTTCTTGACGAACAGGAACGCCTGGCAGCCCGCGCCAGCAGCACCTGCATGACTCTCCGCGGAGATCAAGCGCGAGGCCGCTAGCTTCCCGTCACTTTGCTCACACGATAATTCGCTCGTTTCCCTCCCGCCGCGTCACTCGCTCGCGGTCGAGATATTCCAGCAGCGGGATGGCATACTTGCGGCTCACCCCGGTCAGCTCCTTAAAGCGTGCCACATCGATGCGCGGCAACTTCGCCTTCTGCGCCGCCATGAGTTGCCGTAGGCCGTGCAGCGCGTCGCGGTGGAACACCAGCTCGTCAGAAACTTTCACCAGCGCTTTATCACGGAGCAGCAGGGTCACGATTTTTTGCGCCCGCCCCCGGTCCAGCTTGAGCCCGCCCAGAACTTCCTGCAACGCCGGGACTTTCAATCCGGCCGAGGCGAAGGCGGCCTCAATCACCTTCTTCGACTCCGCCTCTTCATCTCGCATCTGCACGCCGCGGCCCGGCAAGTGCAGCAGGTCGCCAGTGCTCTCGAGTTTCCTTTCGCGCACCAGCTCTCCGCAGGCTGTTTCGAAAATTTCCGCCGGCAGCTGCAGTTGTTCGCGCAACGCCTCCCGTCCCATGCCGGGCAGGAGCGGGTTGTTCTCCTGAAACGCCGCCACCGTCGCGGAAAGCTCGCTGCTCATGGTTAGCCAGGCACTGGCTGCAATCATGAAACCGGCTGCCAGCGCGATGCGGTTCGTATGTGCCAATTCCGCAGCCAGAGATGAAATCCGCTCCCGTCTCCATCCGGTTTCCGCCACTGCTGCAGAAACCGCCAGCCCGCGCCTGCCGGCGCGTGCGATCCGGGCAAGCAGAATATCCAGCGGTCCCCCAGATTCCAATGTGCTTAGGAATGCGACGGTTTCTGCCGCAAGGAGTTTCTTCCGCGGCGGCGCCGCATCCAGCACCACCCCACCGCCAATCGTCGCCACCGGCGAGAACTGGCGGATGATGAACCGGTCGCCCGGCAACAGCAGCGTGGAGTCCGTCAAGCGCAACTGCGCGAATTCACTCTCGCCCGGCTTAAGCACGCTCTTCTCCAGCAGTACAACCTCCGCCACACCTTCCCATGTGTACGCATGCAGGTGCACCCGCGCCCGGTTCTTCAAAGCTTTCGCTGACGGCAGCAGCGAAAGCGAAACATCCATCCGTTGCGTAGTCTGGAACATTCCCGGCGCCGCCAGCACCATGCCGCGCTCCAGATGTTCCTTCTGCACTCCCGCGAGGTTGAGCGCGGTGCGCTCTCCGGCGGTGGCCCGGTCCGTCGATTGCCCGTGCACCTGTAGCCCCCGAACCCGCGCCCGCGCGCCCTTGGGAAAAACTTCCAGCTCTTCTTCCTTGGCGATGGTCCCAGAGATCAACGTTCCGGTCACCACCGTCCCGAAGCCCTTCATGCTGAAGACGCGATCCACGGGCAACCGCGCCAGCGAGGCCGAATCTTTCGCCGGAGTTTCCGCGGCAAGCTTCGCCAAAGCGGCCTTAAGTTCCTCCAGCCCCGCCCCGGTAAGGGAACTCACCGGACTGATTGGGAATACCGGTGTGGGCAAGTGCGCCCGCCCCGCAGCCAAAAACTCCTCGACTTCCGCCTTCGCAACCTCCAAAGTTTCGCGGTCCACCAAATCGGACTTTGTCAGCACCACAATCCCCCGCTTCACCGCCAGCAGCCGGCAAATATCAAAGTGCTCCCGCGTCTGCGGCATGATCGATTCATCCGCCGCGATCACCAGCAGCACCAGGTCAATGCCGCCCACCCCCGCCAGCATGTTGCGCACGAAGCGCTCGTGCCCGGGCACGTCCACAAAACCCAGCCGCAGCCTTTCGCCCTGGGGCCCGGGCAGGTCAAGGTGTGCAAAGCCAAGATCGATGGTGATCCCACGCCGCTTCTCTTCCTCCAGGCGGTCGGCATCGATGCCGGTCAAGGCCTTGACCAAAGCGGTCTTGCCATGATCAATGTGCCCAGCCGTCCCGACGATGATGGATTTCATACTCACGCAGTTCGAACACCAGAATACCTGCCGCCCCAAATGGATTCGAGAGTCAAACGCCATTCTCCGCGTTCTCTGCGGCAGTTCTCCGCGGCCTCGGCGTTTAAGGTGTTGCCTTGTTGCAGCCCCCAGAACTGTGTAGATGAGCGGCCAAGCACGCCCAGAAACCTTAAGCCGTTATAATTGCTCTACATGACCCTGAGCGAACAAATTCAGAAAGACATCACGGCCGCCATGAAGGCGCGCGAGGAGCATCGGCTCTCCACGCTGCGCATGGTGAAGACCGCGCTCAAGAACCGCGAAATCGAGAAAATGGCGCCGCTCGACGAGAAAGAGTCGCAACAGGTGCTGAGCACCCTGATCAAACAACGCAAAGACTCGGTGGAGCAATTCCTGAAAGGCGGCCGCAAGGAAATGGCCGACAAGGAAGCCGCCGAGATCGTTCTGATCGAGTCCTACATGCCGAAGGCAGCGGGAGCGGAAGAAATTACCGCCACGGTAAAGGCGGTAGTCGCCGAAATGGGTGCGCCGACCATGAGAGAAATGGGAACCGTGATGAAAAACGTGATGGCGCGCTTTGCCGCAGCCGGCGCGCGCGTGGATGGCAAGCTGGTCAGCGAGGCGGTAAAGGGCGAACTCTCCGGCAAGTAGATACTGAGAACTGAAATCTGCGATCTGAGAACTGGGTTTCACCCGGGATGACGTTCTATCGTGGGGCTAAACTCAGCGGACAACCGCAAAAGCCGCCGAAGAAAGAACGAACTGGACTCCTGGAATAGCCCAAAAGAGCGCCCTCCGGTTACCATAGAGATCAGGAGTGGGTGTGGGGAAAACTGCTCCGACTTGCATCCAACTGGTATGACAAGAATACTCACTTTTCTAGCCATAACGCTGATCGCGGCTACTGTGGCCTCCGCCGAGGACACAACCGCTTTGCGGCCGCCCAAAGGCTCGCAATACGCCATCATCGTTTTTGAAGACCTGCAGTGCCCGGAGTGCGGGCGCGCCAATCCCGTACTGGAGCAGGCCAGCCGCACCTACAAGATTCCGCTGGTGCGCTACGATTTCCCCCTGCCCATGCACAACTGGTCGTACAACGCGGCCCTGATCGCCCGCTATTTTGACACCCAGTCAGAGAGACTGGGCGACGAATTCCGCGACTATGTGTTTTCCCACCAGCTGGAGATCTTTCCCTACAACCTGCGCAGCATCGCCGAAAAGTTCGCCGCCGACCACAAGGTAGTGCTGCCCTTCGCCATCGACCCCCAGGGCGAACTTGCCGCCAAGATCACGGCCGACAAGAACCTGGGCGAGCGGGTGGGAATCAACCACACTCCCACGATTTATCTGGTGAGCAACAAGCCCCAGAGCACGCCGATCGTGGAAGTGAAAGACAAGAGCCAGCTGTTCCAGATGATTGACGCGTTGAAGAAAGAATAGCGCGGGTGCGCGCGGGAACCCGCGCCAGACCAGCTCACCCGCGCTCGAAGGCGTGTTTCTTCTCCAGATCGCTCAGCGCATTCTGCATCTCAGCCTCGAACTTCTCTGCCTGCGCCATAAGCGCCGCATTGGCCGATGCCCTCTCCGACTGCAGTGTCAGCAGGCCCCGCCGCGCTAATTTGCCCGCCAGTTCCAGAACATGCGCCGGGGTGGTTTCTATGTACAGCGCTTCAGTCGGATCGCCAACCCACACCGTCCCGCCCAGCAGCTTGGTGTGCCAGTAAACCTTGCTCTGGATGAGCCATTCCATCTGCTCGTCGCTGGCTTTGCCGAACACCCACTTGCCGTGCTTGAAGTCGTAGTGGCGGCTGGAGAACTGCAGCGGCACCATCTTGCCGGACTTCACGAACTCCACCTGCCGCCGGTCCACCTCTTTGCGAAGGGCGTTGATGACCAGCCCTTCCGCGTCCTTGGGCTCGAGCGACGGCATCACTTCCCGCACCGTGGCCGATAGATTAACCGCCACCGGCGCATGCAGCCCGGCCCCATTCTCCAGCCGAATATCGGCATGCAGCACCCAGAAATCCGATCCCGAAGTGGACCGGTGAAACGGCCAGTCCAGCTTGAACGACAGCGGCAACCCCGTCAGGGTGACGTATATCTCGCGTTCCTCAGCCATTTTCTATGCCCGCGCCCTCATGCCAGATTTGAAGCTACCGACATTTTACTGTGCCCGCTGTATTTCAGGCGCACCGAACCAACGGCGCGACATTGCAACTTCACCTCCGCGAACTCGGCGGACTCCTCAGCGTTCTCGGCGTTTTAAGATTTGGGGCTTGGCCGGTGCGAAACAAAGCCCTAAAACGCCGAGGACGCTGAGATCATCCGCCGAGTTCTCAGAGTGCGTCCCATCGCCCGGTCTGCCGGGCGCAGGGCTGACAGAAGGTATCTATTTGAGCAAGAATGGAAATGTCAGCGACGGTCGGGACCAGGAGTAGCCATCATCCAGTGAACCGCTTAACCTCAATTCGCCTCAGAAGCATAACAAAGATGATGCGATGCCTCAGCCGCCTCGCATACCTCCTGACCCTGTTTGTCGGAACCGCTTCCCTGCTCCACGCGGCGCCGGTGCCGATCCCTCATGGCACGGTCGACCTGGTAACCGAAAATCAGGCCATCCAGCCGGGAAAAAGCTTCTACGCCGGATTGAAATTCAATCTGGAGGAGGGCTGGCACATCTACTGGATCAACCCCGGCGACGCCGGCCAGCCTCCGCGGGTGAACTGGCAACTCCCCAGCGGGATCACAGCGGCAGCGATCGAGTGGCCGTATCCCCAGCCCCTCGCCGCGTATTCCGCTATGGATTTCGGATACCAGGGAGAGGTTCTTCTGCTGGTGCCGATGAAGGCGAGCGCGGCTTTGAAAGCGGGGAGCCCCGCCAGCCTGAACGCGGAAATCAAAATGATCGTGTGCCGCGAAATGTGCATTCCAGGCAAGGCGCAAGTGTCACTGGCGCTGCCCGTCGCGGCTCAGGCGGGTTCTCCGTCGGCGGCCAAACCGTTGTTTGACGCCGCGCGCCGGAAGCTGCCCCAGCCCGCGCCCCGCAACTGGACCTTTCGCGCCGCCGACCAGAAAGATTCCTTCCGCCTGGTGGCGAGTGTAGGGCATTCGCTGGGCAAGGCCACGTTCTTCCCCTTGCAGGATAGCCAAATCGAAAACGCCGCCGCGCAGAATGTGCGGCCATCGAAGACAGGCTTTTCCATGACGCTGAAGAAGTCCACCCAGTTGCTGAAACCGATCTCCCATTTGCGGGGTGTGCTGCTCGTGGGAGACAAGGCGTACGACATCGATGTCCCCGTGAAGTGACTTTGCCTCGGGTATAAAACCCGCGCCGCCAGAGGCGAATCCAACTTGTAAGTTTTCCCCGAAGCTTTCGGCCAAGGAGCACATTGGTGAAGCGTCCCGGTCTTCATTTGCTATCGGCGGTTATGACTTTGTTCACGGCGGCACTGCTGACGGCACCGGCCTTCGCCGCCGCCCGAGTGGGCGAGGCCGCTCCAGATTTCAGCGGCGTCGGCAGCGACGGCAAGTCCTACCGCCTTTCCCAATACAAGGGGAAATTCGTCGTGCTGGAGTGGCACAACCAGGGATGTCCCTACACCGATAAGCACTACGAAAGCGGCAACATGCAGAGGCTGCAGAAAGAGTGGACTTCCAAAGGCGTGGCCTGGTTCACCGTGATCTCCTCCGCTCCCGGCTCCCAGGGATACGTCACTGCCGGCGAAGAGAACTCCTACCTCGCCCGCATGAAAGCCGTGCCCACCGCCGCTTTGCTCGATCCCTCGGGACAGATTGGCCATCTCTACGGCGCCAAGACGACGCCGCACATGTTTGTGATTAATCTGCAAGGCGTTCTGATTTACGATGGCGCCATCGACGACCGCCCGACTACCGATTTATCCGACGTGAACGGCGCGACCAACTACGTCTCGCTGGCACTGGGCGAAGCCATGGCCGGCCAGGCCGTGGCGACTCCGGTAACGCGCCCCTATGGGTGTTCCGTGAAGTACGGAGATTAGCCGGCTATGCCCTGTCTCGATTCGTTCAGCCCGAACCTTGCCGGCGCGACGTCGGCGCTACAATGACGACCGATGAATGTTGACGCCGTCCGCCGCCATTGCCTTGCCTACCCCCAGGCTAAGGAGAACCTGCAGTGGGGCGAGACCTTGTGCTTCAAGGTGCGCGGCAAGCTATTCGCGCTGCTCAGCCTGGACTCGGTTCCTCCCAGCCTCACCCTCAAGTCCACCCCCGAACGTTTCTCCGATCTGATCGAGAACGAAGGCGTCATTCCCGCGCCTTACGTCGGCCGTTACAAGTGGATCTCGCTGCAGCGCCTGGATGCGCTGCCCTGGCCCGAGGTCAAAGAGTTGATCGAACACTCTTATACCCTGGTCTCCCAGAAAGCGGGGATGAAAAAGAAACCGGTCAAGCGGAAGGCGAAACGCCCCTCTAAAACGCGGCGCAAGAACATAAGAACGTGAACTGACAAACCGGGACCTGACAACTGACAACTGGGTTTAACGCGAGAAAATATCATCAAGCTGTTCGAACCCGAATACTGAGGAGACATCGGTGGAGTGTTCTCGCGGGCGAGCGTGCCTACGCCACGTTTGACTCCATGCGGCCTCTACGCTAGCCTCAGGATTCGCGCCAGCGGCAACAACAGCCACAAAAAGCCGTGTTTGCAAGCACGCCTGCGATTCGAAACTCGTTAACTGGCACATGTCATTTTTCTGGAAGCATCCGGTAGGGTTGTCGCGGCGTTTTCTCGCGCTGCTCTTTCTCTCGACGTTCGTGGTCTCAGCGTTCGTCCTCTCAACGTTCGTCCAGCCCCTGAATGCAGCGCCCATGCTCCCGGTGCGCGCGCCCCATGCCATCGTCGTGAGCGTGCACGAGTTGGCGTCGCGTGCCGGTGTTGAAATCATGCAGTCGGGCGGCAACGCCGTGGATGCCGCGGTCGCCACCGGTTTCGCCCTGGCCGTCGTGCATCCCCAGGCCGGCAACCTGGGAGGCGGAGGCTTCATGCTCATCCGCATGGCCGGCGGCCAAACCCACTTTGTGGATTACCGCGAGAAGGCGCCGGCATCGGCGACCGCCAACATGTATCTTGACGCCGCCGGCAATGTGATTCCCGATCTCAGCGTGATCGGTTACAAGGCGATCAGCGTGCCCGGCTCGGTGGCCGGAATGGTTTATGCGCAGAAGAAATACGGCAAGCTGCCGCTGCAAAAAGTGATGGCTCCGGCGATCAAGCTGGCGCAGCAGGGCTTCGCGCTCGCCCAGGAAGACGCCGAAGACTTCCGTGATCCCGACCTGGCCCGCTTTCCCGCGTCCCGTCGTATTTTCCAGCGCGACGGAAATTTCTATAACGCGGGCGAAACGTTCCGCCAGCCGGAGTTAGCCGGGACTCTGCAGCGGATCGCCGCCAAGCCCGAGGATTTCTATCGCGGCTCGCTGGCCCGCGAGCTTGCCGCCGCCATCCAGAAAGGCGGGGGCCTGGTAAGCGCTGACGATCTGGCGCATTACGAAGTAAAAGAGCGCGAACCCGTGCGCGGCACCTATCGCGGCTATGAGATCATCAGCGCGCCGCCGCCCTCCTCGGGCGGAATCGCGCTGATCGAGATCCTCAATATCCTCGAGGGCTACAATCTTGGAAACTTGGGCAATCGCTCCGCCGCCTCGATGCACCTGACGCTCGAAGCCTTTCGCCGCGCCTTTTTCGACCGCGCCGAGTTCCTGGGCGATCCGGACTTCGCCAAAATCCCCGTAGCTCAGCTCATCGACAAGAAGTACGGCGCCGCCTGGCGCAGTTCCATCGATCCCGAGCACGCCAGCCCCAGCAAGGATCTGCAGCGGCCCGCAGTCTTCGCGCAGTTGGAGCAGTACAGCGCCTTGCATCCCCAGCCGCGAAGTGTGCCCGAGCCGGAAAACACCACCCATTACTCGGTTGTAGACCCCCAGGGAAATGCCGTCGCCGTGACTACTACGTTGAATGACTTCTTCGGCTCGCGCGTCACCGCCACCGGCCTGGGTTTTCTGCTGAACGATGAAATGGACGACTTCGCCAGCAAGCCCGGTGTGCCGAATATCTATGGGCTCATTCAAGGTCCGGCCAATGCCGTCGGCCCGGGGAAGCGTCCGCTCTCCTCGATGGACCCGACCATCGTCCTGAAAAATGGGCGACTCTTCCTGGTGCTGGGCTCCCCCGGCGGCTCGCGCATCATTAGTACGGTGGCCAACATCCTCATGGGCGTGGTCGATTACGGCATGGACATCCAGCAGTCGGTGAATGCCCCCCGCTTCCACCACCAGTGGCTGCCGGACGAAGCCGTGGTCGAGACCGGCTTCTCGCCCGACACTCTGCGGATCCTGGAACATATGGGGTACAAAGTTGAGCAGCACCCCTACTGGAGCGACGGTGAGTGCATCGCGATAGACTTGAAATCGGGGGAACGACTGGGCGCCGCCGACGGGCGGCATAACGGGCGAGCCATCGGGTTCTGATGTTCATGGCCACCTGAGTTACCACCAGTTCCCGGTTGTCATCTCCCAGTTCGCAGCGGGTTGCTGGTAGCATGTCAGCAGGGTTTGCCAGAAAGACACCATGCTTAAGGCGGTTTCCACCTACATTTATGTAAAAGACCGGCTGCATCCCGGCTTGCTCGACAAGCTCGCGCAGGGCGGCACTCAGGCGATCGAGATTTTTGCCGCGCGCCAGCATTTCGACTACGCCAACCGCAAGCAGCACGTGCGCGAGATCGGCGACTGGTTTCGCACTAGCGGGGTTGCCCTGACTTCGGTGCACGCGCCGCTGTTCGCCGACTACGAGTGGGGGCGCGACGGCTCGCCTCCGGTGAACATCGCCGCCACCGACCGCGCTCATCGCATCGCCGCCATGGACGAGATCAAGCGCGCGCTGGAAATCGCGGAGCAGATTCCCTTCCGCTTCCTCATCCAGCACATCGGCACCCCCAACGAATCATTCAGCGAGCACAAGTTCGAAGCCGCCATGACTTCGATCGAACACCTTCACGCCTTTGCCCGGCCCCTGGGCGTGCGGATTCTGCTGGAGAACATACCCAACGAGCTTTCCGAACCGGAACGACTGGTGGAGATGATCCAGACCGCCCACTTCAACGACGTGGGCGTATGTTTCGACCTGGGCCACGCTCACATAATGACCAATGTGCCGCAGGCCTTCGAGATTCTGAAGAGCTACATCGGTTCCACCCACATCCACGACAACGACAAGAACCGCGACTCGCACCTCTGGCCCGGCCAAGGCTCGATCGACTGGAAGGAAGCAGCAGAGCTGCTGCGCAGCGCTCCGCAAACGCCGCCTCTGCTTCTGGAAATAGAAGGGGACGAAAAGGTGGACTCTGTGGCCAGGATCCGTGAGACCTTCAGCAAGCTGGAGACCGCGTAAGATTTCAGCGCAGAGTTCGCTGAGCGCGCAGAGGAAATTAAACGTGAAAGCGCTGATGGCACCAATGCAGAAATGAAGAATTAGTCTTTTCCCTGCGTACTCTGCGACCTCGGCGGTTAAATTCTTTTCTATGCCCCTCATCTCCACCATCGCTGAAATCGGCAAGCACGAAGGCCAGACCGTGACCATTCGCGGCTGGCTTTACAACCTCCGGGAAAGCGGCAAGCTGCTGTTTCCCATCTTCCGCGACGGTAGTGGCGTCATTCAGGGAGTCGTCCCCAAGAGCGCGGTTCCGCCCGAAGTGTTCGATGCGGTAAAGGGCCTCACCCACGAGTCCAGTGTGATTGTCGAGGGCAAAGTCCGCGCCGACAAGCGCGCTCCCGGCGGTTACGAACTCGACGTTTCCGGCGTCAATGTCATCCAACGCGTCTCCGAGAGCGACCCCTTTCCCATTTCGCTCAAAGAGCACGGCGTGGATTTCCTCATGGAGCACCGCCATCTCTGGGTGCGCACTCCGCGCCAGGCGGCGATTCTCCGCATCCGCGCCGAAATCATCAAAGCCGTGCGCGATTTCTTTGACGGCAACGGCTTCGTCCTGACCGATCCGCCGATCCTCACGCCGGCGGCCTGTGAGG
>Ga0335080_10005057_pt1 | contig 13524 bp, 11 predicted proteins | sample Lox_Sample_34_FD_206720 | JGI IMG/M metagenome (GOLD analysis project Ga0335080, IMG submission 206720) | Soil microbial communities from Loxahatchee National Wildlife Refuge, Florida, United States - Lox_Sample_3.4 | ecosystem: Environmental > Terrestrial > Soil > Wetlands | place: USA... | reverse complement strand
AGACGCAGCCTCCCGCCGGGCACGCGGCTGGGTCCTTACGAGATCGTCTCGCTGCTCGGTGCCGGGGGGATGGGCGCCGTCTACCGCGCGCGGGACTCGCGCCTGGCGCGCGAGGTTGCCCTGAAGGTCCTTCCCGGCGACTCGGGAGGCGATGCCGGCCGCTTCCGCCGTTTCCAGACCGAGGCCAAGGCCGCGGCGGCTTTGTCGCATCCGCACATCGTGGCAGTCCACGACATCGGCGAGCACGACGGCACGGCCTACATCGTCTCGGAGCTCGTGCCGGGCGGGACGCTCGCGGCGCTCCTCGACCGCGGCCCGCTCCCGGTCAAGCGCCTGCTCGACATCGCGGTCGCGTTGGCCGATGCCCTCGCCGCGGCGCACGCCAGCGGCATCGTTCACCGGGATCTGAAGCCCGACAACATCCTGATCGCGAAGGACGGAAGTCCCAAGATCGCCGACTTCGGCCTCGCCAAGTACCTCGCGCCGGTCCCGGCCGGAGGAGACACGGCGGGGACCACGCTCGAAGGCGAGCAGACACGCGAAGGCGTCGTCTTCGGCACCGTCGGTTACATGTCGCCCGAGCAGGCCCAGGGAAAGCCGCTGGACTTCCGGTCGGACCAGTTCTCGTTCGGCTCGGTGCTCTACGAGATGGCGACGGGCACGCGAGCGTTCCGGCGCGATTCCGCCGTCGATACCCTCGCAGCGATCCTCCACGAGGAGCCCAGGCCCATCGAGGTCGAGAACCCGGCCGTGCCCGCGCCTCTACGGTGGACGATCGGGCGCTGCCTCGCCAAGGACCCGGACCGGCGCTACGCCTCCACGGCCGATCTCGCCCGCGAGCTCAACACGATCCGGGAGCACCTCGGCGAACCGACAGGCGGCACGGCCGCGACCGACTCGCCTCCCAGGCGACGCCTCGTTCGGGCCGCCGCGGCGGCGCTGCTCCTCGGAGCGGCCCTTCTCGCCGGCCGGTTTCTCTGGCGGTCATCCGTGCCCATGCTGCCCTCCTTCCAGCAGCTGACCTTCCGGCGCGGCAACGTGTTGCACGCCCGCTATACACCGGATGGAGGATCCGTCGTCTACGCGGCCACGTGGGAGGGGAATCCTCCCGGGATCTACACGGCGCGCCTGGATGGCACCGAATCGCGGCCCTTCGGCATCCAGAACGCGGACCTGATGTCCGTGTCGTCGAAGGGCGACCTGGCAGTTCTTCTCAAGAAGTCGAATCTCCGAATAATGCAGGCAAGGGGAACGCTGGCCGTCGTGCCTCTCGCCGGCGGCGTCCCCCGCGAGCTGCTAGAGGACGTCGTCCAGGCCGACTGGAGCCCCGACGGAACCCAGCTCGCGGTCTCTCGCGTTAAGGACATGGAGAACGTCATCGAGTATCCGATCGGCCACGTCCTTTATCGAACTTCGAAGTTTATCTGGGTCTGGATGCGGGTTTCGCCGGATGGCCGCAGCATCGCATTCGTCGAGACCACGGCATTCGATTCCAAGGACCTGAAACTGGTCGACGTCACCGGGAAGACGACGACTCTGCTCCACTTGAAGGGATACGAGGGTCTCGCGGGACTCGCCTGGTCGCGTAAGGGCGATGAAGTTCTCATCGGTGCGTACCGGGCGGGACCCCGGGGCGATACCGGACGCATCGTTGCGGTCGACATGAAGGGCCGGACGCGGGATCTCTTCGGCGGTCCGGCAGCGTACATCGTTCACGACCTCCGGCCGGACGGCTCGCTCCTGGTCGATCAGTCCAACGGTTCGATCGATCTGATCTTCGGCTCGGCAAGCGAGCCCGGTGGACGCAACATCGGCTGGCTGACCGATTCCTACTTCGACGACATGTCGGAAGACGGCGCGGCCGTCGTCTTCCACGACAACACGACCACGTCCCTTCGACGGACGGACGGCTCACCCGCGGTTCGACTGACGAACGGCGTCTCCGGAACACTCTCGCCGGACGGACGGTTCGTGGTCCTTCGGGCGTCGGAGCACGAGATCGGGATTGTCCCGACTGGGGCAGGTCAGTCGCGAACGGTCTCGGTGGGCAAGCTGGTCGTCGCTCCCCATCCACGCATTCTGTCGGACGGAAAGACGATCGTCTTCGGCGCGTACGCGGCGGATGGAAAGAGCCGGGTCTACGTCACTGACACGACCTCCGCCGCGCCACGCGCGATTTCGGGCCCGATCGACGATCTCGGATGGACCGTCACCTCCCCCGACGAGAAAGAGATCGCCGTCTCCGACGCCGTCAACGGTCTCCAGATTCTCCGGGTGGACGGTGCGCCGCCTCGAAAGATCGAGGGCCTCGATCCCGACGACGGCGTCCTGGCGTGGAGCGCGGACGGCAAGTTCCTGTATGTCGCACGGGACGGGGACATCCCCCTTCGGGTCGAGCAGTTCGACCTCGCGACCGGGCAGAAGGCACTCTGGAAGACGCTCGCCCCTCCCGACCCGAACGGTGTGTACTGGGCGGGCGGGCCCGCGATATCGCGCGACGGCCGGTTCTGGGCCTTTCAGGCGAACCGGAACACGACCGAGGATCTCTGGCAGATCTCCGGGCTGGGGCTGCGCTGAGGGATGGATGTCGCCCCTTCCTCCTCGAGGTTCGAAGTTGCTCTCCTTATCTCCCGTTCACGGACAGGTGGCGAAGGCCGAGGTGTCCTGGACCGGCTGGAACGCGGTCCCCGCCGTATTCGTGTACGTCTTCGCCGCGAGTGTTTGCGCATCCGTCACGGTCAAAGTCACGCCCACGTCGGTCAGTCCCGCAGCGAAGACCCAGAACTTGCCATCGAGAGAGCACGCGTTCAGAACCTTGACGATCACCTCGACATTGCCCGCGTCGAAGAACCAGAAATAACCACTGTCCGCTGACAGCGAGACGGCGCCTCCGTCACCGCTCGAGCCCGTCGACGGGTTCTCCCAGTGCGCCTGGACCTGGAAGCGTCCGCCCCCCAGGCACAGGGTCGTCCCCTGCGTCGTGCAGGGCTCGATGCGGGCGATCTTCCCGGCCTGGAGCTCCGCCACCCAGATCTTGCCGTCCGGACCGACCGCGATACCGGTCGGCTCGCTCCCCGGCGAAGCGAGCGCAATCTCGGCGATCGCGCCCGCCGGCGAGATCTTGCCGACCTTGCCGTCACCTCCCGGGGAGCCGGACTCCGTGAACCAGAGATTCCCGTCCGGCGCCGCGGTGATCCCATTCGTGAAGTTGTTCGGCGTCGGGGGCTGAAACTCGGTGACGACGCCGGCCGTCGTGATTCGTCCGATGCCTCCGCCAGCCTCGGTGAACCACAAATTCCCATCCGTTCCCGCGGTGATGTTGTTGGGTCCGACCTGCGCCGTGGGAACCGGGAATGACGTGACGGCCCCGGCAGGCGTGATCCGTCCGATGGTGTTCGAGATCGAGCCGGTGAACCAGAGATTGCCGTCCGGACCCCTGGCGATGCTGTTTCCGGCATCGAAGGCGCCGGCCGGAGAAACGACCGTGATGATGCCGGAAGGGGTGACCCGGGCGATCGTGCCGAGAAGATCGGCGAACCAGATGTTTCCGTCCGGTCCGGCCGCGATGCCGAGGGGATAACCCTCGCCCGCAGTCGGGAACTCGGCGATCTCGCCGGAGGTGCTGATCTTTCCGATCTTGCCCGCATGCGTGTGAATCGCCTGCTCGGTGAACCAGAGATTGCCGTCGGGTCCGACCACGATGTTTCCAGCGACATAGTCCGGGGTCGGGAGCGAAAATTCGGTGATCACTCCGACGGGTGTGATCCTGCCGATGACGCCGACGGGACCCTCGGTGAACCACAGGTTCCCGTCGGGCCCGGTCGTGATGGCGCCGGGATGGTTGTTCGCGGACGGCAACGGAAACTCCGTGATCGTCTGGCCGCCTGCAAGGGATGCCAACGCCGCCGGCAGAAAGATCAGGAACGCCGATCGAAACGGCCGGCAACGATCGCCCCTCCGCATTGCGGCCCTCGTGCTATCCCTCATGGCGGCCTCCTCCGCGAGCACGTTACGTCGCGAGGCGGCCGGACGACATGGCCAACTCCCGGCTTTTTTCCGGTTTTCACGAGGACGTATAATCCCCTCCTCGCCCTCATCGGCGGCGATCCCGAGCGTTCGGGACGTCGACCGAAGGGAAAGGAGCGACGATGAATGCCTTGCCCGCCGACGAACCCGTCTCGGTCCCCCGCATCCTCGCCGCCAAGGGGCGCGAGCGCATCGCGATGATGACGGCCTACGACGCGCCGACGGCCGCGTTGCTCGACCAGGCCGGCGTCGACGTCCTGCTCGTCGGAGATTCCCTCGAGATGGCGGTCTACGGCGAGCCGAACACGCTGACCGCCACCATGGACGCGATGATCCGGCACACGCGGGCCGTTTCCCGGTCGGCGAAGCGCGCGCTCGTCGTCGGCGACATGCCCTTTCTCTCGTATCAGGCGGAGATCGGGCGGGCCGTCGAGAACGCCGGACGTTTTCTCTCCGAGGGCGGCGCGGCGGCGGTCAAGCTCGAGGGCGGCCGGCGCATCCTTCCGGCGGTCGACGCCATCGTCGCCGCCGACATCCCGGTCATGGGCCACGTGGGACTCACGCCGCAGTCCTACCGGAAGTTCGGCGGCTTCAAGGTCCAGGGACGCGGCGCCGAATCGGCGCGGCGAATCCGCGACGACGCGAAGGCGCTCGCCGAGGCCGGATGCTTCGCCCTCGTGCTCGAGTGCGTCCCCGACGCCCTGGCCGCGGAGATCACCGCCGAGGTCTCGATCCCGACGATCGGCATCGGCGCCGGCTCCGCCTGCGACGGCCAGGTCCTCGTCTTCCACGACGTCGTCGGTTTGACGCGCGATCTGCGGCCGAAGTTCGTCCGTCGGTATGCGGACCTCTCGACGGTGATCGAAGGCGCCGCGCGCTCGTTCACGCGCGACGTCAAGACCGGCGCGTTTCCGACGAAGGACGAGTCTTTCTCGGACGCCAGGCCGACCCTGCGCCGGGTGCACTAGCCACCCGCGCCGCGGCCCGAGCACGTTGAGAACCGTCCGCGACCTGCCGACGCTGCGCGAGGCCGTCGCGCAGGCGCGCATGGCCGCACGGCCGATCGCCTTCGTTCCGACCATGGGGGCGCTCCACGAGGGGCATCTCTCCCTCGTCCGACTCGCCAAGCGCGAAGGCGGATTGACGGTCGTCTCGATCTTCGTCAACCCGCTCCAGTTCTCTCCGACCGAAGACCTCTCGCGTTACCCGCGCCGCGAAAAGGACGACGCCCTCCTGCTCGAGGCCGAGAACGTGGACGTCCTCTACCTTCCGACCGAGGCGAGCCTCTACCCTTCCGATTTCTCGACGGTCGTCGAGGTGGCCGGAGTCTCCGAGGGCGGCGAGGGCGCCGTGCGTCCCGAGCACTTCCGCGGCGTGGCGACCGTGGTGCTCAAGCTCTTCCTGCGCGTGCTTCCGGACGTCGCCGTCTTCGGACGTAAGGACCTTCAGCAGGTGGCCGTCGTCCGGCGGATGATCCGCGATCTCGACCTGCCCATCCGCCTCGTCCTCGGCGAGATCATCCGCGAATCCGACGGCCTCGCGATGTCCTCGCGCAACGCCTACCTTTCAGCCGAGGATCGCCGCCGTGCGGCGGACCTTTCGCGCACGCTCTTCGCCGCTCAGGCGCGCGCCGCTCACGGCGCCACCGACGCCCGGCTCCTCGAGGAAGACGCGATCCGCCAGCTCGAGGCGGCCCGCTTCCAGATCGACTACGTCGAGGCCGTGGATTCGCGGACGATGCGCCGAGCGGAACGAGTCGTTCCCGGCGTCGCGCTCGCCGCGGCCGTCCGCCTCGGCGCCACGCGCCTGATCGACAACGTCCTCCTCCTCGAGCCGCCGCGGCGCCCGCGATAGGATCGGGTCGTGGCCCACACCCCGACCCTGGAGGTCCCACCCGCCGCGGCCGCCGCGGAAGACGTCTTCGTCTTCGGAGGCCGGCCCTTCCGCTCGCGACTGATCGTCGGGACCGGCAAGTACGCGACGTTCCCGCTCATGAAAGAAGCCCTGGAGGCGTCCGGCGCCGAGATCGTGACGGTCGCCGTGCGTCGCGTGAACCTGACGGATCGCTCGAAGGAGTCGCTCCTCGACTACGTCCCGAAGGGCATGACGCTCCTGCCCAACACGGCCGGCTGCTACAACGCGGAGGACGCCGTGCGCGCGGCGCGCCTGGGCCGCGAGGTCGGGCTCTCGAACTGGGTCAAGCTCGAGGTCCTCGGCGACGAGCAGACGCTCTGGCCCGACAACGAGGCGCTGCTTTCGGCGACCAGGACGCTCGTCGCGGAAGGGTTCGTCGTCTTCCCCTATACGTCGGACGATCCGATCGTGTGCCGCCGCCTCGAGGATGCGGGCGCGGCGGCGGTCATGCCTCTCGGAGCGCCGATCGGCTCCGGCCTCGGCATCCAGAACCCCAACTCGATCTCGATCATCCTCGAGCGGGCCCGCGTCCCGGTCATCGTGGACGCGGGCGTCGGCACGGCGTCGGACGCTTGCGTCGCGATGGAGCTCGGAGCGGCGGGAGTCCTCATGAACACCGGAATCGCGGGTGCTCGAGACCCGGTGCGCATGGCGCGCGCGATGCGCGAAGCGGTGCGTTCGGGCCGCGACGCCTTCCTCGCCGGACGAATTCCGAGGAAGCGCTACGCGACCGCGTCCTCGCCCATCCAGGGCGTCATCGGCTCGTAAGTCCAATGAAATTTGAGGTTTAGCCGCCGCACGACCACCCTGTCCTTTGGTTCAGTAATTCCCCTTGCAAGTCTTACAAACCCCGTGCTACTTTGCGCCAGCTTTTAACTTAAAGACCCCGCACATCCCAACTGCCGTCATTATGTTTTTCCTTCCCCCTTCCGTCCGCCTTCGCGGGGAGGCGTGTGCGCGTTCGAAAGGGGGTCGGTCCTAGAGAGAGCGAATCCCGGCGCATGGGCGCCGTTGTTTCGGATCGTTGTGCAATCGATTCACCATTTTTTTTCGCCGCCGCGCGACATCGTCGCCGCGACGGCCCAGGGATGAAACCCAGGAGATCTGTTAATTCCATGATGCAGCAATACACGGACAAGAACCTGACTTGCGTCGACTGTGGCGGCACGTTCCTCTTCTCGGCGGACGACCAGGAGTTTTACGCCCGCAAGGGATTCACCAACGAACCCAAGCGGTGCAAGCCCTGCCGCGACAAGCGCAAGATGTCCTCGGGCGAAGGCCGCGAGCGGACCTTCTACGATGTGACCTGCGACGGCTGCGGAAAGCAGACGCAGGTTCCGTTCAACCCGACCAACGGCAAGCCGGTCTACTGCCGCGAGTGCTACTCGGCGCGTCGCGCTCAGCAGTCGTACTGAGCCGTCTCTCTCGCCATCGAAGCCCCGGCCTTACCGCCGGGGCTTTTTTTGTTATCGTCGCGGTCCGCGTGATGGCCAACTCATCTTCCCCGGAATCGACGGACCGTGACCGCAGCCTCCTCGGACTCGTCGGCGGGACGCCGCTGATCGACCTCCGCCATTTCGCACGGGGCGCCGCCCGCATTCTCGCCAAGCTCGAGTGGCTCAACCCCGGCGGATCGGTCAAGGACCGGATCGCTCTCGCCATGGTCGACGACGCCGAAGCCCGCGGTCTTCTCGAGCCGGGCGGCACGATCGTCGAAGCGACATCGGGGAACACCGGCGTCGCTCTGGCCATGGTCGCCGCGGCCCGGCGCTATCGCTGCGTGATCGTGATGCCGGAAGGGTACGGCCACGTGAAGGCGAAGCTGATGCGCGCCCTCGGCGCCGAAGTCGTCCGCACGCCGGCCGACGCGCTCATGACGGGCGCGGTCGAGCGCGCACGGGAGATTGCCGCCGAGACTCCCGGCGCATACGTTCCGGACCAATTCCACAACCCGGTCAACCCGGCGACCCACGAGCGGACGACGGGACCGGAGATCGCCGCCGCCGTGGAGGGACCCATCCACGCCTGGGTCGCCGGCGTCGGCACGACGGGAACCTTCGTCGGCGTCTCGCGCCTTCTCGGTTCGAGGCACCCCGGACTCTTGCGCGTGGCCGTCGAGCCCCAGGGTTCCATTCTGGGAGGAGGCGCTCCAGGACCCCACGAGGTCGAGGGGATCGGACTCTCGAGGATCTGGCCGATCTTCGACCGCTCTCTCGTGGACGAGATCCTCGAGATTCGCGACAAGGAAGCCTTCGACACCTGCCGGCAAATCGCCCGCGAGGAAGGGCTCTCGATCGGCGGATCCTCGGGAGCGGCCGCGGCGGCGGCGTTGCGGATCGCAGAACGCCTCGGCCCCGGCAAGACGGTCGTGACGCTCTTTCCGGACGGCGCCGAGCGCTACCCGGACCAGGGCATTTTCGCGGCCTCGCGGCCCAAAGGGTGATCGGCGCGTGCAGCGGACTCGCTCTTCGCCTTCGGTTCTTCGCAAGCAGCGGACGCGCCTTCGTTAGGAGAAGAGGGGGGACAAATGGGTTTCTCCACGGACTGCATCCACGCGGGCAACGCCCCCGATCCGACGACCGGGTCCGTCTCGGTGCCGATCTATCAGACGTCCACGTACGTCCAGGAGGCGCTCGGCAAGAACAAGGGCTGGGAGTACGCGCGGACGCAGAACCCGACCCGGTCGGCTCTCGAGACGAACCTGGCCGTCCTCGAAGGCGGCGCCGGAGCGCGGGCCTTCGCCTCGGGCATGGCGGCGATCACCGCGATCTCGACGCTCGTCCACAAGGGTGACCACGTCGTCTGCTCGAACATGACCTACGGCGGGACATACCGCTACTACACGAAGATCCTGGCGAACTACGGTGTGACCTTCTCGTTCGTCGATACGGCGCGCGCGGAGGACGTCGAGCGCGCGATGCGGCCCGAAACGAAGATGCTCCATCTCGAGTCTCCGACGAACCCGACGATGCAGCTCTGCGACATCGAACGGCTCTCGGAGCTCGCCCACCGCAACGGCGCGATCGTCGTCGTGGACAATACGTTCGCGTCGCCGTACCTCCAGAAGCCACTGGCGCTCGGCGCCGACATCGTCATGCACTCGACCACCAAGTTTCTGGGCGGGCACTCGGACACCGTCGGCGGTGCGGCGATCGCGAAGTCGAAGGAGCACGTCGAGTGGCTCGGCTTCGTTCAGAACAGCTCGGGCGCGATCCTCTCGCCCATGGACTCGTGGCTGGTGCTCCGCGGGATCAAGACGCTCGTGGTCCGCATGGAGCGCCACGAGTCCAACGGCCGCGCGGTGGCGGAACATCTCTCGAAGCACCCGAAGGTCCGGAAGGTCAACTACCCCGGGCTGCCCTCGCATCCGCAGCACGCGCTCGCAAAGAAGCAGATGAGCGGGTTCGGCGCGATGATCTCGTTCGACCTCGGCTCCCTCGACGCCGCGAAGGCGTTTCTCGCCAGGGTGCGCCTGTGTTCCCTCGGCGAGAGCCTCGGTGGCGTCGAAACGCTCATTTCGCACCCGGCCACGATGACCCACGCGTCGATCCCGGAGGAGGAGCGGCTGCGCCTCGGCGTCACGCCGGGGCTGGTGCGGATCTCGGTCGGAATCGAGGACATCGAGGACATCGTCGGGGACCTCGAGCAGGCGCTCGCGGCGGTCCGGTAGCGCCGGCGCTGGCCGTCCGGGTTCTGCGCCAGGTTGCCGCCCGGTGACGCGGAACCCTTGGCTCGGCCATTCTCGCGCTGCCGAGCGGCGCTGCCCGCGGGAGGGCTACTTCTTCTTACGGGCGGCCTTCGGACGGGTGGTACGCCGGGCCGCGGCCTTGCGGGTGCGCGACTCGGTCATCTTTTCGATCCAGGACGCGAAGGCGGGCGACGCCAGGTCCACGCGGTACCCCAGGATCTCGGGCAGCTCGTAGGTGTTGACGCGCTGGATCGTCTCGCGGACGGCCTCGAACTGCGAGGCACGCGTCTTGATCACGAGCAGCATCTCGCCGTCATCGCAGACGCGACCCTTCCACCGATAGACCGAGTGGACGTTGGGGACGATGTTGACGCAGGCGGCGCGGCGGCCGCGCACGAGGGCGTGGGCGACGTCGATCGCCTGCTCCTCGGTGCCCACGGACGTCACCACCACAATCAGCTCATCCTTCGCCATCGCGTGGGCATTCCATGCCGGGTCGCCGGCGAAGTCAAGGATTCATGAACGCGATGGTAGAATTACGAGTCCGATCTTTGAGTCGCGTCATCGGCCGTGGGGGCGAAACGGCTTCGACGGGGACGATTGCGCGAGAGGTTGCATGCCGAGGTCTCACCCCTCCTCGCTAAAGCAGGGTGAAAAACAGTAGCTGCGAACAACAGCAACTTCGCTCTGGCTGCTTAATTAAGTAGCCTCGTTGGACGGTGAGCGCACCCGCCGCGCTCCGGCCGACGTCGCGAAATGCGGGTGTAGCGGGCGCGGTTCTCCGGACGCGCTCGCGAAACGAATTCGGGGTTGCCCTTCCGCCGTTTTGCCTCTTCTCGAGGCGGCGGGGCGAGAACCAAGAAGAGGCTGAGCATGGAGTGGCCTCTCCCGTAACGCTTCCGGACGCGGGTTCAACTCCCGCCGCCTCCACCAATCTTCTCCCCCTGTCACCCGGTCTCAGTGTCTTCCGCCGTCAGGCTTCGGTCCGATCAACGCGAGCTCGTCCTCGAGGAACTCGCGAACGCCCTGCGGGCCCGTCAGGCGCAGCTTGACGACTCCGCCCTCTCCGCGCACCTCGATACCGAAGTCGAGAAACGGGCAGCACTTCGACTCCAGATCGACCCACTCGGCCACCTCGACGACGCAGAAGGGAAGGCCCGCGGCGTCGCGCGGCAGGCGGGCGAGATCGAGGGTGAGCGCGTACCCCTGCGGGAGCGCCACTCGCTCGACGACCGCCTCCTTCAGGCGCTCGCTCAAGAGCTGATGCCGGGCCCGCTGCTTCGCGTCGAGCGCGTCGATCCGACATGCGAGCGGTCGGTCCGCGCGGCCAGTCGAAGCGAGGCCGCTGAGAAGCAGGACCGAAAGCACGCCGTTTCGAAGGTTCATGATGCTCTCCTTTCGACCGGAGGCTAGGACTTCAAGTAAACTTTAAGTCAAGGATTTTCGACGATGACGATCGGAGACGTCGCCGCGCGGACCGGACTTGCCCCCTCGGCGATCCGCTTCTACGAGCAGGCCGGTCTGATGCCCCGGGCCCTGCGCCGGTCCGGCCGGCGCGTCTTCGACGAACGGGCGTTGTCGCAGTTAGCGGTGATCCGGCTGGCTCAAGACGGCGGCTTCAGCCTCGCCGAGATCCGCGAGCTGGTGACGCAGTTCGGTCGGGACCGGTGGAGGCGGCTCGCCGAGCGCAAGCGCCACGAGGTGGCGGACTCGATCCGGCGTCTAAAAGACATGGAATCTCTGCTCGAGAAGCTCCTCGAATGCGAATGCCCGGACATCGAATTCTGCGGCCGAATCATCCGGAAGCGCGGGCGCCGAGGCCGGAGGCAGACCGTCGCGTCGAAGTCCACTGCGCGCACCTAGACTGCCGCCGCCTTCTCCCTCCACCTCTGCTCGTTCACGCCGAAGAGAAGCAGCCAGAGCTGCAGCGGGATCTCCGACAGCGCCGACGCGATCGCGATGTAGGTGAAGAGCTGGCGTCCGAGCGGTGGCGAGACGTACAGCATCCAGGCGAGGCCGTCGATGGTCAGGAGGACTCCCAGAATCCACGGCAGGAAGGTCGACCGGAAGATGAGAATCCCGATGAGCAGGCACCAGAAACCAAAGAACACCAGGTAGATCTCGAACGTGTAGTCGTTCCAGCGGAACAGCCAGAGGGCGAGCGATTGGCGCTGCTCGACGGAGAATGCACCGAGCGACCCGGCACCGTTCAAGACCAGCCAGGGCGCGAGGTACAGGACGGCCGCCACCGCCTGGACCGAGCAGGCGACGATGACGACGAAGGCCGCGAGGCGCGCGAGGCTCCGGTTGACGACCCTGAAGAGGTCGTAGAACAGGGCGCCCCATAGGATGTGGAAGATGACGCCGAAGAGGCAGGACGCGAGACCCAGCCAATAGAGCTTTTCATTCGCGACGAGGTTGGCGGCGGTCGCCGCCGCGCTTCCCTCGACGACGAGCTTGCCGGTGACGATCACCTGCCCGTACGCGGAAGTCAGGCCCTCGAGAAACTCCGCGGCTCCGGCGAGCCTCGCTTTGCCCCGGGCCGACATGGTCATGACTCCCCCGGCTGCGGCGTGATTCTGGCACGAGAATCGCTGCCCGCCCTCCGGGCCTATATATGAGGATGCGCGCGCTTGCGATCGCCGGAGAGGCGACCTGCCTCGTCGGCCTGGTTTCGAAAAGGTTCCGCATAGCGCGGAACCAACGCTGGGTTCCCGGGGCCCTGCGTTCCGTTTGGTTCCACACGGCTTCGGCCGCCGCGGCGTCCCGGGTAGCGGTCCGCGCCCTCGCTCGGTGTGCGGGGCGCTCTGCCTCCGCATAGGATCGTCGCGCCGTGTGGATCGTCCGACTCGCTTTACGCCGCCCCTACACCTTCGTCGTCCTGGCGATCGTGATCCTCCTGATGGCGCCGATCGTCATCGAGCGTACGCCGACCGACATCTTCCCGTCCATCAACATCCCGGTCGTCAGCACGATCTGGAACTACACGGGCCTCTCGGCTCCCGAGATGACCAACCGGATCGTCACCGGCTACGAGCGCGCCGTGACGACGACCGTCAACGACATCGAGCACATCGAGTCGCAGACTCTGGCGGGCATCTCGGTCGTCAAGGTGTTCTTCCAGCCGAAGGCCCGCATCGACGCCGCCGTCTCGCAGGTCACCGCGATCGCCCAGACGGTCCTCCGGCAGATGCCTCCGGGGACGACGCCGCCGCTCGTCATCACGTACAGCGCGTCGACGGTTCCGGTGCTCCAGCTCGCGCTTTCGGGACAGGGCCTCTCGGAGCAGCAGCTCTTCGACCTCGGCAACATCGCCGTCCGCACCCAGCTCGCCACCGTCGAGGGCGCAGCGATCCCATACCCGTACGGCGGCAAGCAGCGGCAGATCCAGGTCGACATCGATCTCCCCGCGCTCCAGAGCAAGGGACTCGCGCCGGCGGACGTCGTCAACGCCATCAGCGCACAGAACCTCATCCTCCCGGCGGGCACGTCCAAGATCGGCACGTTCGAGTACGCGATCGAGACCAACAGCAGCCCCACGACGATCCAGGGACTGAACGACCTGCCGATCCGGTCCGCCAACGGCGCGGTCGTCTTCCTGCACGACGTGGCGCAGGTCCGCGACGGAGCGCCTCCCCAGACCAACATCGTCCGCGTCAACGGCCAGCGCGCGTCGCTGCTGACCATCCTCAAGACCGGATCGGCCTCGACCCTCTCCATTATTTCCGGCGTCCGCGAGACGCTCGCCCGTTACGCCGGGTCGTTTCCGCCGAACCTCAAGATCCTGCCGATCGCGGATCAGTCGCTCTTCGTACGCGCCTCGATCGACGGCGTGCTCAAGGAGGCCACGATCGCGGCGTGCCTCACGGGACTGATGATCCTGATCTTTCTCGGCA
>Ga0335080_10005056_pt1 | contig 13527 bp, 11 predicted proteins | sample Lox_Sample_34_FD_206720 | JGI IMG/M metagenome (GOLD analysis project Ga0335080, IMG submission 206720) | Soil microbial communities from Loxahatchee National Wildlife Refuge, Florida, United States - Lox_Sample_3.4 | ecosystem: Environmental > Terrestrial > Soil > Wetlands | place: USA... | reverse complement strand
GCCCATCCGCGTGCTGTCCCTGCGGTATTTCAACCCGATCGGGGCCGACCCCAAGATGCGGACCGGGCTGCAGCTCCGCCAGCCGACGCACGCCCTGGGCCGGCTGATCCGGGCGCACGATGAAGGTGTCCCGTTCCTGGTCACCGGGACCGACTGGCCAACCAGGGACGGCTCGGGCCTGCGGGACTACGTTCACGTCTGGGATCTGGCGGCGGCCCACGTGGTCGCGCTGACCCGGTTCGACGCCCTGCCCGGGCCGACGACGGTGATCAACCTGGGGAGCGGCGCGGGCACCACGGTCCGCGAACTGCTCGCCGCATTCAACCAGGTGACCGGCTGCCCGGTCGAGGCGCGCGCGGCAGCCCGCCGCCCCGGTGACGTCGCGGGCGCCTACACCCGCATCGACCGCGCGGCGCGGCTGCTGGGCTGGCGGCCGCAGTACGACCTCACCGAGGGGATCGGGCACTCCCTGCAGTGGGCCGCGCTCCGCGACGAGATCCTGCCTGGCGGGTAACTCTTTCCTCGTTGCGGTTTCCGGGGCGGACCCGCGCAGCGGGCCGACCGGTCCCGGGGCGGTGATCGGTAGCTCCGCACACGGGACGGGAGAGGCCGGCCTGGCCAGGCCTGATAACCGATCGCGTGGTTCCGGCGGTTCGCAGGTGATTAATGATCGTATTGGCTTAATTCGGGCGGCAACGTATGATCAATAAGCCTTTGGTTAGGCAGCCTCGCCGACCCGCCCCGGGGCTGTGGGGGAGAGCGGAGATGGGCCAGGAGCTTCAGCGACGTACGCCGGCCACGCCGGCCCGCCGGGCAGAACCGTCGTGGCCGACGGTAGCGAGCAACACGGTACGCCTGTGGCTGGAACGACACCGCGGGCGCCGTGCGGCCGGGCGGCGCTTGGTGCTCGGGGTCAGCGTGCTGGCGGCGATGGCGCTGGGGGCCGGCGTGACGCTCGCCTTCACCCAGCGGGGCCCGGCGCCGGCGGCGGCACAGCCGGCCGGCCTCGCGCGAAGCCAGGACGCGCTGCAGCTGGCGGCGGCTGCCCGGCAACAGGCGGCACGGTGGATCACGCAGCAGGTGGCCTCGAGCGTCGTCGTGTCCTGTGACCCCGAGATGTGCATGGAGCTGCAGAAGAGCGGGTTCCCCGCCGGGCAGCTGATGGAGTTGCCGCCGTCCGCGCCGGACCCGCTCGGTTCCCAGCTGGTCGTCGCGACACCGGTGATCAGGAGCCAGTTGATCGCCAGCTTCGGTTCGGGCGCGGACCGGGTCGACGTCCGCTACCTCGCGCCGAACGGGACCACGGCGTTCGAGTCCGAGCTCGCTACGGACGAGCAGGACCGCGTGACCGCGGGTGAGGAGTTGCTTACCAACAAGCGCGTGCAGGCCTCCCCGGCCGCGCGCCAGGCGCTGCTAGCTGGGCACGTCGATCCGCGGCTGCTTGTAACGCTTTCGGCACTCGCTCACCTAATGCCACTTCACCTGGTAACGTTCGATGACCCGTCCCCTGGCGTGAGCTCGGACGCGCCGCTGCGCGGCGCTGAAATCGGCGCTGCCGCATCGGCCGGCCTGCCGGCGATGGTCGCGTTCCTCAGTGCCCAGCAAGACCCGTACGCCCCGGCGGTAGCCCGCATCACCCAGATCGCGAACGGCCAGTCCGTGGTCACCGTGCGGTACGACGCTCCAGGTCCCATGGGGCTGGGAGGCTCATAACGATTCAACAACTTGGGGAGGATCATAGTGACGTTTCCGAGAATAATCAGGCGAACCGCCATGCTACTGGCCGCCCTGGCCCTGTCGCTTGGCATTCCCGCCGCTGCTGCCTCGGCATCCTCGGCCACCACGGGTACCGGCTGGGTCAGGCTTGCTCACCTGTCCCCGAACACTCCTCCGGTAGACGTGTACCTGTACTCGTTCGGCAATTCCACCGCGCAGATCGTGCTGCATCATGTCGCCTACGGCACGGTCTCCCCGTACGAGGCGGTTAACGCCGGCGACTACAGCGTCGCCATGCGGGCCTCCGGGGCCTCCCCGTCCAGCCAGCCCGTGCTGTCCACCAGCGTGACGATCGAGGCGGGTCACGCCTATACCGTGGCGGGCATGGGGCCGAAGTCCGGGCTGCGGCTCCAGGTGCTCGACGACCAGCTGACCACGCCGGCTGGCAAGTCCGAGGTCCGGGTGATCCAGGCCTCCCTGAAGCAGCAGACGGTCAAGTTCACCTGCGGCGGGCAGGCCATCGTGCCGAAGGCGACGTTCGCCTCGGTGAGCATGTACCAGGCCATCCCGGCGGGCACCTGGACCATGGAGGCGATCGGCTCCGGTGACACCGCCAGCCAGCGCTATGAGATGGCCGCCGGGACGGTGCACACGATGGTGATCCTGGACGGCGCCAACGGCCTCGAGCTCGTCAACCTGGTGGACGCCGCGGGCGCAGGCAAGCCGCCCGCGGGCGGCGTCACGACGGGCTTCGGCGGCACCGCGGGGCACGGCCCGGGCTCCCCGCTGCCGTGGCTGGCGGTCATCGGGGCCGGCGCCCTGGTCAGCGTGGCCGGCGCCGTCAGGCTGCGCCGTCAGCCCAGCGCCGGGATCTGACGATGCCGAACCGCAGGCCGGCCGCGATCGTCTTCGCGGCCGGCCTGGCCGTGATCGCGGCCGGGACCGCGGGCCTGCTGCTGACCCGGCACCCGACTCCGGCCCTGCGCGCGGTCGCGGTCGGGGTGGCGGCGCTGCCCGCGCCGGCCGGCCCGATCGTGGCCCCGCCGCAGTCGGCCACGCCGGCTCCGGTCGCCCGCCCGGTCTCACTGACCATCCCGCTGATCGGCGTGCAGACCAAGCTGATTACGCTGGGCCTGACGACGGGCGGTGCCCTGCAGGTGCCGTCCACGACGTCGGTCGCGGGCTGGTACACGGGAAGCCCGCGGCCCGGAGCCATCGGCTCGGCCATCATCGTGGGCCACATCGACTCGCTGTCCGGCCCCGGGGTCTTCTACCGGCTGTCCGAGCTGCGCCGCGGGGACGACGTCTACGTCGAGCGGGCCGACGGCACCACGGCGGAGTTCCGGGTGACGTCGGTCCAGAGCTACCTCAAGGACCAGTTCCCCACCCAGACGGTATACGGGCCCACCCCCGACCCGGAGCTGCGCCTGATCACCTGCGGCGGCGCCTTCGACCCCGCCACCGGCCACTACCTGAGCAACATCGTCGTCTACGCCACCGAGGTGAGCTGAACCGCCGGCGAGCCATCACCGATAGCCTGGGTCCGCGGAGGTGTCATGGATCTAGAGGTTGCCGGCAATCCGGACAAATCCCGGTTCGAGATCCTGGTTGACGGCGAGCTGGCCGGCTTCGTTCAGTACCACCTGGACGGCGATGAGATCGCGTTCACTCACACCGAGACCGGCGACACGTTCCGCGGCCACGGCCTCGGCGGCCGCCTCGTGCAGTCCAGCCTCGACGCCGCCCGGGAACGGCACCTGTCCGTGCTGCCCTACTGCCCGTTCGTGAGAAGCTGGATCAGCGAGCATCGTGAGTACGCCGCCCTGGTCCCGTCCGCCCGGCGCCGGCAGTTCGGCCTGTGAGCAACAAGCTTCCGGGTGGGTCGTCGCGGCACCGATGGGTTTCCCGGCCCGGCTCCGTCAGACGGGTGAGCTGGCGACGGCCGGCCCGGCGACAAAGGAGGCTGTGACATGGACTACAGGCTGGAGCTCGTGCTGATCCCGGTGGCCGACGTGGACCGGGCGAAGAAGTTCTACCTGGAGAACGCGGGTTTCGCGCTGATCGTCGACACGCCCATCGGCGAGGGCCAGCGGGTGGTGCAGGTCGTCCCGCCGGGCTCGGAGTGCGCCATCGGGTTCGGCACCGGGATCACCTCGGCCGCTCCGGGTTCCGCGCAGGGCCTGCACCTGGTCGTATCCGACATCGTGGCGGCGCGGGACGAAATGGTCCAGCGCGGCGTGGCGGTCGGCCCCGTGCGGCACATGGCGGACGGGGAGTGGGTGGACGGACCGCACCCCGAGCGCGCGAACTATCAGTCGTTCGCCGAGTTCACCGACCCGGACGGCAACATCTGGCTGCTGCAAGAGGTCGATCGCGGCAAGGCGTGAGCATGGATCGTTCGGTAGAAACGGAGCTGTTCGCGGCGTTCGGCCTCGAGCCGGCCCTGTAGGGCGGGCCCGGCCAGGCGACTCATCGCCCGCAGGAACGGCAGGACGTCTCCTGCAGCCGCGGTCACCGCTTCCCGCCATCCCAGAACAGGGCCTCCACCTCGGGCAGGGACCGGACGACCGCGGCTCCCGCCGCCCGCGCCGCGCCGGTCGGCTCGCTCCGGACGATCTGCACCGCGGTGAGGCCTACCGCCGCGCCGCCCGCGCAGAAACCGGGCTGATCGTCGACGAAAAGCGCGGTGTCCGCGGTCACCGCGAGCCGGTCAAGCGCGTGCTTGAAGATCTCCGCCGTCGGCTTGGCCGCGCCCACCTCGCACGACAGGACCAGCGCGTCGGCGAGCGCGGCGACCCCGAGCGAGGTCAGCAGCGGGCGCGTGTTCTCCGTGCAGTTGCTGACCACGGCAACCTTGACGCCGCGGGCCCGCAGCCTGGCCAAGAACGGCAGGACGTCGTCATACAGCCGGGCATTCGCCAGCAGCAGCGCCCGGTCCGCGCGTACCATCTCCCGGATGAGGTCCGGGTCTGGCTCGCGGCCGCACGCCCGCAGGATCTCCCTGAACCCCTCGGCCTTGGAAAGGCTGCCGTCGGTCAGCATCGGCCCGATCCGCTCGTAGTGACTCTGCCAAGTCTCCGGGCTCAGGGCGGCCACGGTCGGCAGTTCGCGTCTGAACACCGAGAAGTCACAGGTCACGATCGTGTCGTAGGCGTCAACAAGACATGCTTCGAGCCGGGCCATGAAATCAGCGTACGGGCCGGACCCCGGGGACGCCGCCGCGGCGGGCCGGAGTCCACGGGGCACGCAGGGCCGGATCGGGCCCGGCCAGATCGTCCCCGACATCACGGCCGGCGAACCGGACCGCCTGCTGCCCAGCTTCATCAACGGCATCAAGCGCCTGCCCTGCCAGTCCGGCTAAGCCCGGTCGCCCGAGCAGCCCCCTGATCAGGTCCGCGAGGCGCGCGGGCCAGTAGTTTTCCGGCCGAACGGGCTGTCATTCCCGCCCCGGCCACCCCGCCCGCCCCATTTGGCTCAGCGAGAGCTGGCAAGCATAACGAGCCGATCCCGACGCCGGCGCCGCGCTTGCGCGGACGGAGTGCAGATGCCGGCTGCCCTGAAGGTCATCATCACCCCGTCCTGCCCCTGGAAGAGCCCCGTTCGCGTGTGCTCTCCGGCTGTGTCCTCACAGATCCGCCAGGGCCAGCCCCGGGTCGGCTTGCGGCGGGCCGCTCGGCTCCCAGTCCTGGTCCGATCGCGTGTACGGATACCAGCGCAGGTCCCGGCCGAGGCGCAGCTGCAGGCACCCCGCGGTGATCCGGTTGCGCTGGGCCACCTCCGCCGCGCCGGTCTTGGCCCGCAGCGCGGTCCGCGCCGCCTCGAGCAGCCGGGCCGCATTCGGATCTTCGGCCGCCGGGTCCCACTCGGCGCGCAGCAGGTCCAGTCCCGCGAGGCCGCCTTGCCGCCAGGCCAGCGCCTGGCGCGCGAGATCGCGCCCGGGGACCCCGGACCGCGCGGCAAGCGCCGCGAACGCGGGCGTGCCCAGCGCCTGGGCGGCCCGGCGGGCCAGGTCCGCGTCGGGGGCGAGGGTCAGCCCGGCGTCGGCTGACAGCCCGGCCGCCAGCTCCCACGCCCGGCGGGCGGCGTCGGCGGCCAGCTCGACCAGGTCCTCGCGCAGTCCCGGGCGCCACGGCGGCGGGTCCACAGGAAGCGCCGCCGGAGCCCCGGGACGGCGCGGCGGCAACGGCACCGCGGGGATCGGCACCCATGGGACCGGTGTCCGGAATGCCGTCCTGGCATCCACCCCCGCGTCGGCCGGCGGCCCGGCGATCCCCGGCGAGCCCGGACCGGGGGCGGCATCCGCCGTCGTCTCCGGCCCGAAACCGGCTTCCGCCTGGCGCGCACCGGGCGCCGCGCCACGCCGGCGGGCCCGGATCCCGGCCAGCACCTGGTCGCGGGTCCGGCCGCGCAGCAGGAACAGGGTGAACGGGTCGGCGTCCAGCGCGTCGGCGATGAGGTAAAAGGCCGCCGCGGAATGCTTGCACGGATCCGCGTCGTCCGGGCAGTCGCAGCGCGGGCCCACCTCGCCGCCGACGGGAAGGAGGTCCATCCCGGCGTCGGCCGCGTCGTCGGCGACCTCCGGCGGCAGTTCACCGTCGAGCAGCGCAGCCGCGTGACCGAGGCGGGCGGAGATGGCCTCGAGCACCCGGTCCCACTCGTCGTCGGCGAACTGTCGCACCCGGATCCTGACCTGGTAAGGCTCCGTCTTCCTGCCCCGCACCCTGGCCCGCGCCTCGCCTGGCGCGAGGGCGAGATCACCGACCGCGCCGGATCGCGCGTACTCCCGGCCGCGGGGCAGCCGGTCGGGGTCCAGCCGCGCCCGCTGCTCCAGCGCCTCCAGCCAGGCCCGTCCCCACCAGGTCCGGCCGAACTCCTGCTCCCCGCCAGCCGGGCCCGGCCCGGTCATGAGCCCGCTCACGAGGCCGCTCGCAGGCTGACGAGCTCGGCGAGTTCGGCGTCGGACAGGTCGGCGATCCAGCCTTCGCCCGAGCCGATGACGGCGTCGGCCAGCTCGCGCTTGGTCTCGAGCAGGGCCGCGATGCGGTCCTCGAGCGTCCCCTCGGCGATGAGCCGGTGCACCTGCACGGGGCGGTCCTGGCCGATCCGGTACGCCCGGTCGGTCGCCTGATCCTCTACGGCCGGATTCCACCACCGGTCGTAGTGGAGCACGTGGGTGGCCCGGGTCAGCGTCAGCCCGGTGCCGCCCGCCTTGAGTGACAGCAGGAACACCGGCACCTCGCCCGCCTGGAACCGGGCCACCATCTCCTCCCTGCGCGGCACGGGCACCCCGCCGTGCAGGAACGCCGAGCCGATCCCGCGGGCGTCGAGATGTTGCTGAAGCAGCGTGCCCATCTGCTTGTACTGGGTGAAGACGAGCATGGATTCACCGCCGGCCAGGATCAGGTCGGTCAGCTCGTCGAAGGCGTCCAGCTTGCCGGACCGGCCGGTCAGCGGACCGGCTTGCTTGAGGTACTGGGCCGGGTGGTTGCAGATCTGCTTGAGCGCGGTGAGGAGCTTGAACACCAGGCCCGCCCGCTCGATGCCCTGCCTCGTGGCGATCGCCGCCATGGTCTCGCGCACCATCGCCTCGTAGAGCGTGACCTGCTCGGCGGTCAGCGGGACGAACAGGTCCGTCTCGGTCTTGCGCGGCAGTTCGGGCGCTATGCCCGGGTCGGTCTTGCGGCGCCGCAGCAGGAACGGCCGGATAAGGCCGGAGAACCTGGCGGTCGCCTCGGCGTCGCGGTATCGCTCCACCGGGACCGCGACCCGGCTGGTGAATGACTCCAGGTGGCCCAGCAGCCCCGGCGTCGTCCAGTCCAGGATGGCCCACAGGTCCGACAGCCGGTTCTCCACCGGCGTTCCGGTCAGCGCGATCCTGGCCGGAGCCGGCACCGCCCGCAGTTCCCTGGCGGTGCGTGACAGCGGGTTCTTCGCGTGCTGAGCCTCGTCGGCGACGACCAGGCCCCAGCCGGTCTCGGCGAGCAGCGCCGAGTCGCGCAGGACCACGCCGTAGGTGACCAGGACGATCTCGTCGACGGCCAGGTCCTGCAGGTGCCGCCCGGCCCCGTGGTACCGGCGGACGGGGACCTCGGGAGCGAACCTGCGCACCTCCCGCTCCCACGTGCCGAGCAGCGAAGCCGGGCACACCACGAGCGTGGGGCCGGCCTTCACCTCCCGCCGGTGCAGGTGCAGCGCGATCACCTGGATCGTCTTGCCGAGCCCCATGTCGTCGGCCAGGCAGCCGCCCAGCCCGGCCTCGCACATCCCGGCCAGCCAGGCCACCCCCCGCTGCTGGTACGGCCGCAGCGCCGCGGTGAGTCCTGGCGGCGGCCCGACCCCTGCCGGAGCGGAGGCGATGCCCGCGACCCGGGCGGCCAAGTCGGCGAGCGGACCCTCCGCGACTACGCTGACCGTCTCGCCGTCGATGTCCGCCGCGCCCGCGAGCACGGCACCGAGTGCCTCCGACGCGCGCATCCGGGTGCGCGGCGGGCGGCGGAGCCGGTCGAGCAGCGCGGGGTCGAGGATCACCCAGCGGCCCCGCAGCCTGATCAGCGGCCGTTTGGCCTCGGCCAGGGCGGCGATCTCGTCGGCGTCGAGCACGGCGCCGCCGAGCGTGAGCTGCCAGCGGAAGTCCAGCAGGGCCTCGAGCCCGAACCCGGCGTCCGTGAGCTTCTCCGGCGCCGGTGTGGCCACGGCCCTGAGCTCCAGGCCCTCGCCGAGCAGACTGGAGGGCCACAGCACCTCGATGCCGGCACCCGCCAGGCCTTCGGCGGCCGGGCCGAGCAGGCTGGCCAGCGCGTCGTCGTCGAGGTCGATCACCGAGGGGCTGGCCTGCCGCAGCACCTCGGCCAGCGGAGGCCATATCGCCGCGCCGCGCCGCAGCGCGAGCAACAGGTCCGTCTCCGCCTGCGAGCCGAACCTGGACAGCACCGTCTCAGGCTGGTTCCACAGCGCCGCGGCGTCGACGATCAGACTCGGATCGGCGTTGCTGCGTAGCTGCAGCACCAGCCGGAACGCGGGCTCGACCTGATCCGCGTCGCTGGCGCCGTCGTCCTCCGTATCCTCATCCATGAGGTCCGCAGCGTCTGCCGGCGACGCCGGGACCGCCTCGATCCGCAGCCCGAGACCCGCCCCGGCCGATAGGCCGTCAGTGGTGTCGGCCAGCCATTCGGCCAGATCGCCGACCGGCGTCGGATCGGCGGCAGCGAACGCCGGCGACGTGGTGGTGCGGGGCGCGGCGGGCGAGCGCGCGATCAGATCGGCGATCGCGTCCCAGAGGTCGCGGATCAGTGCCTCAGCAGAGCGGAGCCGCATCGGGCGCGAGCCTGGAACGGCCAGGGCGTGCGCGGTCGGCGGGAAGGCCGCGGCCAGCTCGCGCAGCCAGCTGAGATCGGCTGGGTCGAGCGGGCCGGCGCGCCAGACATCCGTGTCGCCGGGGCCGACCGTGGGCAGCAGGCGGCCGCGGGCCACCAGGCCCACGCCCGCCGCCGCAGCCGCCGACCAGGCCCGGATGCTCAGTCGCGTCTGCTCGCCGGCGTCCACGGCGAGCAGCGCCGGCAGCGCCTCGGCGAGCGGAATGAGATCCGCCGACATCAGGCGCTTGCGGATCCCGTAGGTGCCGCCCGGGAAGACCAGCTCGATCTTGGCGGACCCGGTGCCGCGGCCCCAGTGCGCGAACACGCCCCGCCGGGGAACCTCCCCCGGCACGAAGACCAGCTCGCCGTCCAGCACGGCACCGTACGATACCGGCTCGTCCGCCGGGCTCGTGGGAACTTGCCGCTGTTTGCGGATTAGTTAGGGGCGGAGCGGTCTGACCGCGTTCGCGGCAATTGCCGACCGGGTGTGCTGGCTCCCGGCCCAGATCAGCCCTGGTAACCGTCCTCTCTGTCCATCTCCGCTGGTTTCCGCGGGTGACATGATGAGCATGGAGCGGTCGGCCGACCCGGGAGCCAGGACATGAGCGTCTCGCTGGACGAGCACAGGCTGGGCGGCCTGCGCTGGATCGTGCTGAACGGCCCGGACCGCGAGGCGTTCCGGGCGCTGGGCGAGCACGTGCGGGGCGAGCTGGCCGAGCTGGCCGAAGCCTGGCCGGTTCTGCCCCGGCTGCGCCGTCATGTCTCGGGCCCGCCAGGCGGCGACCGCCTGACTGCGGTACGCCAGGCCACCGCCGAGGCCTTCGGCGCGGAATGGGCCGAACTGGCCGCGTTCTCCGCGGGAGCCGAGGTGCCGTTCGATGACCTGGCGCTGCTGAACTTCCGCGGTGACCTCGGCCTCGTCGAGGGCGGCATCGGGTGCAGCGACCTGGCGTGGCGGCGGGACCGGTCGGTCATCGCGCACAACGAGGACGGCGCACCGGAAGACGTCGGCCGGTGCTCGCTGCTCACGCTGAAGGGGAACGGCCGCCCGCCCGTCACCGCCTTCTGGTATCCCGGTTTCCTGCCGGCCAACGCGTTCACCGTCACCGGGGATGGCCTGGTGTGGACCATCGACCATCTCCCGGTCGCCTCACCCGGTCGCGGCGCGGGCCGCCATTTCGTGGGCCGCGGGCTGCAGCGATCCGCCCGGTCCGTCGACCAGGCCATCGACTACCTGCGGAGACGGCCATCGGCGGGCGGTTTCGCCTACTCCATCGGTGACCGGGCGGGCCGCGTGGTGAGCGTCGAGGCCGCGGCCGGCCGCCATGCCTGCGTGGAAGCCGGGCCCGCGGAAGCCGGGTCCGGCCCGGGCCCGTTGCTGTGGCACACCAACCACGGTCGTTACATCACCGGTGCCGAGCCGTCCGGCCAGGAGACGACGGTAGCGCGGGGCCAGACCCTGAAGTCCCTCGCCATCCCCGCGCGGGATCCCGGCCCGTCCTGGTTCCTCCGCGTCCTCACCAGCCCGCCGCCGGACGGCGTCCGCGCCGATTGCGACCTGGATAGCCCGGGCCGCCGGGGGACCACGCTGTGCACGCTCGTCGCCGACCTCACTGCGGGCGAGGCCGTCATCGTCGCACGCGATGACGCCCCGGTGACGATCCCGCTGAGTGCCCTGGCCGAAGGCAACCCGCGCGCCCAGCACCGTTCGTCAGGCGCGGGCGAGGACACGCCCAGGGGCACCGCACCCAGCCGGCTGTAGAACACCGCCCCGATGACGGCGACGCTGCTGGCTACGCTTCCTCGCGCGCAACGGCGAGTCGTGGTGCACCCAGGTCATGCAGGAGGCCGAGCTCGGGCTGAGCAAGTGAGGTATGTGCTGAGCTGCTGGATGAGGAATACGCGGAACTCGCCCGGAGCGTGGTGGCGAAGCTGGCGCGCAAGCGCCTGTCGCCGATCCAGTCGGGCCGGGCGTCGACTTGGGCCGGCGCGGTCGTCTATGCGCTGGGACAGGTCAACTTCCTGTTCGACCTCGCCACCAAGCCGCATGCGACAGCGGATGATCTGAGCGTGGCGTTCGGTGTCGCCAAGTCCACGCTGGGCACCAAGGCCAAGCAGGTCCGTGATCTGACGAAGATGTCCTGGGACACGACGGAGTTCCTGCGCGAGGACATGATCCAGGCAAGTCCCGTGATCTGGCTCATTCAGGTGGATGGCCTGATTATGGATGCCCGCGAGCTTCCGCTGCCCATTCAGGCGCGAGCCTTTGAATTGGGCGTCATTCCGTACATCCCCGCGCTTGGCCGGGAGGGCACCGCCGAATGGCTCCGCGAGAGCGAACGTTCATAGCACACGCGGATCTGGGGTGCGGGCCGTCCGGAGAGGGGCAAGGGACGTGGCGCTGCGGGCGGTAGTTGTCGGCGGCGGGATCGGCGGAATCGCGGCGGCGGTTGCGCTGGCGCGGGCCGGGATCGACGTCCAGGTGCATGAGCAGGCGCAGCAGCTGGCCGAGGTCGGCGCGGGGGTGTCGCTGGCGCCGAACGGGCTGCGGATGCTGGAGCGGCTCGGGGTCGGCGAGGAGATCGGGCGGGTGGGCACGCGGTACGCCTCGGCTCAGCTCCGGCTCTTCGACGGGCGGGCGGTGCGGCACGAGCGTTATCAGTTCGCCATGGCAGGACAGAACGTCGGGATCCACCGGGCCGACCTGCTCGGGCTGCTGGCCGGGCAGCTGCCGCCTGGCACGGTGCGGACCGGGCACCGGTGCACGGGGTTCCGCCAGGATGCCGGCAGCGCCACGGCGGGCTTTGCCGACGGGAGCACCGCCACGGCCGACGTGGTGATCGGAGCGGACGGCATCCATTCGGTCCTGCAGGGCTTCGTGGTAGCCGCGGCGGAGCCCGTGTTCTCCGGGGTGGTGGCCTACCGGGGCCTGGTGCCGCGCCTCGATGAGTACCCGGCCGGCACGATCCGGATGTGGATGGGCGAGGGCCGGCATTTCCTGGTGTTTCCGGTGCGGGCCGGGCAGCTGCTGAACTACGTGGGGTTCGTCCCGTCCGGTACCGCGGTCCGCGAGTCGTGGTCGGCGCCCGGCGACCCGGCGGCGCTGGCCGCGCACTTCGCCGGCTGGGACCCGGTTATCGGGCAGGTCATCGCCGCGATCAGCGGGCCGGGCGGCAGCGGGTTCGCCTGGGGGATGTATGACCGGGTGCCGCTGCCCCGGTGGAGCAGCGGGCGGCTGACGCTGCTCGGCGACGCGGCGCACCCGATGCTGCCGCACCTGGGCCAGGGCGTCAACCAGGCGCTGGAGGACGCGGTGGCGCTGGCCACGCTGCTGGGCGCCAGTACAGGTCCGGCTGGCGTGCCGAAGGCGCTAGCCGCATATGAGGGCCTGCGACGGGACCGCACGGCGCGCGTCCAGCTGGGCTCACGGCGGCAAGGCGCCGGCTGGGACAGCTCCGGCAGCCAGCTGATCGACCGGCGGTGGATCTACGAATACGACGCGTGGGCCGAAGCCGTCGCGCTCACCTGAACCGTTTCCCGTGTCACATTCCGCTTGCCGCGACCGTCCTCCCTAGTGAGCTGCGCTGCCATCCGGGCAGGGCAGGCCGACATGCGGAGAAGTAGTCATCTGATGAAACTAACGATCGTGGCAGCGACGGGCGGCATCGGCTGACCGGCAAGCCGGTGACCGGCAGGTACCGAACGGCCTACGGGCAGAACATCCGCCGCGGCCTGTTCATCTCGCGGGCCGACGCCGCCCATTACATGCTCTGGGCCATCGACCAGCCCGCGACGTTCGGGCAGACGGTCGGCATCGCCAGCTAGCGATACCCAGGGCCGCCCTGGCGACCCGGCAGAGCACGCCGCGTTTCCGCGGAAACGCGCGTGATGAGATTCTCACGGAACGTCACTCGAGGCGAGTCCCGTGACCTGGTACATCCAGGTGGACGGCCTGATCAGGGCTAAGACTTGCGGGTCCTCCGGGCGGGCTTCTTCGGCGGCTCATCGATCAGCTTGACCGTTAGGTCTGGGCCGCCTGCCTCCACGATCTCCACTCGCTTCGGCAGCATGGCCAGGAACGCCCGGAAGCTCCTGGCCCCGTAGTTGTGCTCGTCGAAGGCCGGATCCAGCGCCAGCATCTTGCTCTTCAGCCCGCCCGCGGTCATCGTCTCGGCGCTGGATTCCTCGAACGCCCGGACCAGCAGCCGCTCCGCGTCAGCGATGTCGAAGGCCGCCGCCGGGCGCGCGGCCGGCTCGACCTCGGCCACCAGCGTGCCCCAGTACTTGTACTCCGAGCACACCGAGACCAGCTTCCGGCTGGCGTTCGCCTCGGTGCCGACCCCTACCACCCACTTGCCGAACTCCCGCAGCCGCTGCACCAGCGGCGAGTAATCGCCGTCGCCGCTGACCAGGATGAACACGCTGATCTCCGGGTGCACGATCAGGGTTTCCATGG
>Ga0335080_10005055_pt1 | contig 13528 bp, 14 predicted proteins | sample Lox_Sample_34_FD_206720 | JGI IMG/M metagenome (GOLD analysis project Ga0335080, IMG submission 206720) | Soil microbial communities from Loxahatchee National Wildlife Refuge, Florida, United States - Lox_Sample_3.4 | ecosystem: Environmental > Terrestrial > Soil > Wetlands | place: USA... | reverse complement strand
GATGATCTCAATCCCTTCCAGGTTCAGGTCCAGCATCCGGATCTTTTCCTGTATGAGCTTCTCGTCCCCCAGCACGATGGGACGCGCGATCTCCTCGTCCAGTATGATCTGGCTCGCCCGGAGGATCTTGTCCTCGCTCCCCTCCGGGAAGACGATCCGCTTCGGCGCCTGCTGGGCCTTGTGTATGAATATCCGCATGAGCTGCTTCGAGCGGCCGAACCTGCTCTCGAGCGCGTCCCGGTATGCCGAGAGGTCGTCGATGGGCTTGCGTGCCACGCCGCTGGCCATGGCCGCTTTCGCCACCGCGGGGGCTTCCCAGAGGAGCACGCGCGGGTCGAGCGGCTTCGGAATGATGTACGAGCGTCCGAATTTCAGCCGCTCTCCCCCGTACGCCTTGATCACAGAGTCGGGAACGTCTTCCTTGGCCAGGCGCGCGAGCGCGTGGGAGGCCGCGAGCTTCATCTCGTCGTTGATCTGCGTGGCCATGCAGTCCAGCGCCCCCCGGAATATGAAGGGGAACCCGAGGACGTTGTTCACCTGGTTGGGGTAGTCGGAGCGTCCCGTGGCCATGATGACGTCCTTCCGCGCGTCCACCGCATCCTCGTACGTGATCTCGGGATCGGGGTTGGCCATGGCGAATATGATCGGGTCCTTCGCCATGCTCCGGACCATCTCCTTCGTGACGACCCCTTTGACGGAGACGCCGGCGAAGACGTCGGCCCCCTTCATCGCGTCGGCGAGCGTGCGGTGGGGCGTGTCGAGGGCGAAGTACTCCTTGTACGGGTTCATCCCCTCCTTGCGCCCGCGGTAGACGACCCCCTTCGTGTCGCAGAGGATCAGGTTCTCCCGCTTCACGCCGAGCGTGACGTAGAACCGGGCGCACGCGATCCCCGCAGCGCCCGCCCCGCTGAAGACGACCTTCACATCGCCGATTTTCTTGCCGACGATCTCCAGCGCGTTGACCAGTCCCGCGCCCGAGATGATCGCGGTGCCGTGCTGGTCGTCGTGGAAGACGGGGATCGACATCGTCTTCTTCAGCTCTTCCTCTATATAGAAGCACTCCGGCGCCTTGATGTCCTCCAGGTTGATCCCGCCGAACGTCGGCTCCAGCGCGCGCACGATCCGGATGATTGCGTCCGGGTCCTTCGTGTCCAGCTCGATATCGAACACGTCGACGTCGGCGAACCGTTTGAAGAGGACCCCCTTCCCCTCCATCACCGGTTTCCCTGCCAGCGGGCCGATATCGCCGAGACCGAGCACGGCGGTGCCGTTGCTCACCACGGCGACCAGGTTGCCCTTGGCGGTGTACTTGTATCCGTCCGCCGGATTGGCGGCGATTTCCAGGCAGGGGACCGCGACGCCCGGCGTGTAGGCGAGCGACAGGTCCCGTTGCGTCGCACAGGGTTTCGTCGAAACAACTTCGATTTTGCCGCGGCGTCCCATGCTGTGATAATCGAGAGCGTCCTGCTTGCGGATCATGGCCATAGCGGATCTCCTGTAGGGGGGTGCTGTGAGCGTGATGAATACCGCAAATGTGCGTAGAGCGGAGTACGGGGGATGGCGAATCGGTACTTCGTAAAGAAATGTACGGGAATTCCCCGTGACCTCCAAATCGCGGAAATGATTGATTTTCAATGGTGTTCTCACTACTTTGTGTAAACCACGTTGTGCCATAGAAGCAACGCCGCGCCTTGTCATGGCCACCGAAGGGCTGACGCCGCCGCGGAGCTCACCTCCGCGGCCCCGGGACGCAAAAGCGTACCATCGCATCAGACTCTTCACCGGCATCGCCTCCTCCCTTCTCACAGTCGCACTCTTCGTCGCACTGGTCACCGTCCCCCCGGGCCGCGCACTGGCCGCCGCATGCACGACGCTCGCGCGCGGAGGATGGGGAGCGTTCCTGCTCTACGGCGCGGCCGTCGCGCTCATCAACGGGATTGCGACGCTGCCCCTGGACTGGTACGCGTCGTACCGGGTGGAACACCGGTTCGGGCTCTCTGCCCAGACTCCCGGAACCTGGGCCCTGGAGCGGCTCAAGGCGCTCGGCGTCGGCGCCCCCCTCGCCGCGGGGGCGCTCTGCCTCCTCTACGTGTGCCTGGGAAGATTCGGCTCCTCCTGGTGGCTCCCGGCCGGGATATTCGTCACGCTCTTTTCGGTGCTCCTTTCACGGCTCGCCCCCGTGGTGATACTCCCCCTCTTTTACCGGCTCACGCCGCTGGAGGAGGGAACGCTGAAGACCCGTATCATGCATCTGGCGGAGCAGGCGGGCGTGCGCGCGGCGGGGGTGTTCTCATTCAACCTGAGCAAGAACACGCACAAGGCGAACGCCGCCCTCACGGGGATCGGGCGCGCGCGGCGCATCATACTGGGCGACACGCTCCTCGGGAGTTTTTCGGAAGAGGAGATCGAGACGGTCTTCGCGCACGAGCTGGGGCACCTGCGCCATGGCCACATCTGGCGCGGCATGGCGTTCGGCACCGTGATGACGTTTCTCTCCCTCTACGCCGCCGCGCGGCTCTACCCGGCCACCGCGGCCTGGTGCGGCACGGGGAGCGTCGACGCGCCGGGATCGCTCCCGCTCCTGGGGATCTGGTTCATCCTCTTTTCGCTCGTGACGGCACCGATCGGGAACGCGTTCTCGCGGCACAACGAGCGGCAGGCAGACGCGTACGCCGTGCGCGCGACGGGGAAACGGGAGGCGTTCGCCGCGGCGCTCGCGAAGCTCGGCGCGATGAACCTGGCCGACACCGCGCCCCACCCCGCGCTCGAGTTCTTCTTTTACAGCCACCCGGCGATCTCCCGGCGGATCGCCGCCGCGCTCGGCGGGCGCTGAGCAGGCCCCCGTGGGACGACTCCGGTTCATGGCCGCCGCCGCCGTTTCGATCGCGAGCGCGATACTCGAGCTGCTCCTGATCTGGGCGGACAGGAAGCGGGGCCGCGTGTTCCACGCGATCGCCCGGTGGTGGGCGCGGACGGTGCTCCGCCTCTGCGGCGTGCGTGTGCGGGTCCGGGGACTGGAGAACGTGGATTTCTCGCGGAACTATGTCTACGTGTCGAACCACGCATCGATGTTCGACATCCCGGTGATCGTTTCCTCCGTCCCGGACCAGATCAGGATCATCTACAAGAAGGAGCTCGAGGTGATCCCGTTCTTCGGCTGGGGGCTCAAGTTCGGGTCGTACATCGGGATCGACCGGGGGCGCGGCACGAAGGCGCTCCGGAGCCTGGAATCGGCGGTGGAGAAAATCCGCCGCGGCGCCTCCGTGCTGATGTACGCCGAGGGGACGCGGACGCTGGACGGGAAGCTCCAGCAGTTCAAGCGGGGCGCGTTCAACCTGGCCCTCAGGGCCGGCACGCCGGTCGTGCCTCTCACGGTCAACGGGAGCTTCACGATACTCCCGAAGCACTCGATGAACGTCCGGCCGGGGAGCGTGGAGCTGGTGCTGGGAATCCCCGTGCCGGTGCCCCGGGGGAACGGGAAGGAGGCGGAGCTGGAGCTGATGCAGAACGTGCACGCCGCCATCGCGCGGCAGTACATCGACCAGGGATAACACATGGCGGTCACAACCAGAGACGTCGAACACGTCGCCGCGCTGGCCCGGCTGGAGTTCACCGCGGCGGAGAAGGAGAAGCTCGTCGCGGAGCTTAACGTGATACTCGACTACATGGGGCAGCTGAACGCGCTCGACACCTCCGGCGTCGAGCCTCTCGCGCACGTGATCGAGCACGGGAACGTCTTCCGGAGCGACGAGCCCCGGCCGTCGCTCGGCACGGAGGAGGCGCTCGGGAACGCCCCCGCCGTGCACGGCAGGTTCTTCCGCGTGCCGAAGGTGATCGGCGACCGATGAGCGCCCGGGGGGAGACAGTCGTGATCATCCCCGCGCGGTACGCATCGTCGCGGTTCCCCGGGAAGCCGCTGGCGACGATCGCCGGGAAACCGATGATCGTGCACGTCATGGAGCGCGCCCGGCGGGCCGCGCTGGTGGACCGCGTGCTGGTGGCGACGGACGACGCGCGGATCGCCGGGGCGGTCCGCGCTGCGGGAGGAGAGGCGATCATGACGCCGGAGGACTGCAGGAGCGGGTCCGACCGGATCGCGGTCGTGGCGCGCACGTTGAAGGACGCCGACATCATCGTGAACGTGCAGGGGGACGAGCCGCTCATCCCGAGCGCGATGATCGACGAGGCCGTCCGCCCGCTCCGTGACGACGCGGCAAAGGAGGCGGGAACGCTCGCGCGGTCGCTTCGCTCGGTTGCCGAGTGGGAGGACCCCAACGTGACGAAGGTCCTTCTCGACGAGCGGGGGCGGTGCCTCTGGTTTTCCCGCGCGCCGATCCCTGCGGGGCGGAACTTTGCGCCGGAGGAGATTCTCCGGACGTGCCCGGTTTACGCGCACGTAGGACTCTACGTCTACCGGAAGGCGTTCCTCCTGGCCTACGCCGCGATGCCGCAGACTCCGTGCGAGCGGGCGGAGCAGCTCGAGCAGCTCCGGATACTCGAGCACGGGCACACGCTCCACGCCGTCGTGACCGCCCGCGAGAGCATCGCGGTGGACACGCCCGCGGACCTCGAGCGGGCGCGGGCGGCGTGCGCGCGCATGGAGAACGAACGGCGGGATCAGACTGCATGAACGGCATCCACAAGACATTTCTCGGCCACGTCCGGACGACGTTCCTCCGGGGGATCGCCGTCATCGTCCCCCTGGGACTCACCTACTGGTTTTTCCAGTCGCTCCTGAACGCGCTGGACGGCGTCTTCTCTCCTCTGCTGACCAGGTGGCTGGGAGAGCAGATCCCGGGGCTCGGATTCCTGACGATGCTGCTCCTGATACTCCTGGTCGGCCTCCTGACGCGCAACCTGGTGGGCCGGCTCCTGTATGCCTGGTTCGAGACACTGCTCCGGTCCATCCCGTTCGTCCGCTCCGTCTACAGCGGGATCAAGGACCTGGTGAACGCCTTCAACATCGGGGGGAGCTCGAAGACGTTCCGCCTCGTGGTCATGCTCGAGTGGCCGCGCCGGGGAGTGTACTGTATCGGGTTCGTGACGAACGAGTCCCGCTTCGCGGGGTCGGATCCCCCGCTCGAACTGTACCACGTCTATATCCCGAATCCCCCGAACCCGACGTCCGGCTTCCTGGCCCTGATCCCGAAGGCCGAGGCCGTCCCGCTCGCGCTCTCCGTCGAGGAGGGACTCAAGCTCGTGCTTTCCGGCGGGATCGTCACGCCCGCCGTACTGAACCGCATACAGCCCGCACAATCCTGAGGAGCATCCGTGGCCCGTCGACACCAGGTCAAATACATATTCGTCACCGGCGGGGTCGTTTCCTCGCTCGGGAAGGGCATCGCCTCCGCCTCCATCGGCCTGCTGCTGAAATCACGCGGGCTCCGCGTGACAATCCAGAAGTTCGACCCCTACCTGAACGTCGACCCGGGGACAATGAACCCGTTCCAGCACGGCGAGGTCTACGTGACGGACGACGGCGCCGAGACCGATCTGGACCTGGGACACTACGAGCGCTTCCTGGATATCACCACGTCGCGGCGCAACAACTCCACGACAGGCCAGATCTACCACGAGGTGATCAGCAAGGAGCGGCGGGGGGACTACCTGGGAGCGACCGTGCAGGTCATCCCCCATATCACGGATGAGATCAAGCGGCGGTTCGAGGCGCTGGGGGAGACCGGGGAGTACGACGTCGTCATCACCGAGGTGGGGGGCACCGTGGGCGACATCGAGAGCCTCCCCTTCCTGGAGGCGATGCGCCAGTTCATGTTCCGCCTGGGGCGCACGAACACCATGGCCATCCATGTGACGCTGGTTCCCTTCATCACGTCCGCGGGAGAGACAAAGACGAAGCCCACCCAGCACAGCGTGAAGGCGCTCCTGGAGCTCGGCATACAGCCCGACATGCTCATCTGCCGCTCGGACCGCCCCCTCTCCAGCGACGTCCGGGAGAAGATCGCCCTCTTCACGAACGTCGAGCCGGAGTGCGTCATCGACGGGAGGGACGTCCCGACGATCTACGAGGTGCCCCTCGTTTTCGCCGAGCAGGAGGTGGACGAGATCGTGCTGGAGAAGCTCGATCTCACATGCCCCCGGCCGAACCTCCGCGACTGGAAGAGGTTCGTGGACCGGGTGAAGAATCCCGCCGGCAAGATCGCGATCGGCGTCTGCGGGAAGTACACGGAGCACAAGGACGCCTACAAGAGCATCGCGGAGGCGTTCATCCACGCCGGGGCCGCCAACAACGTGGAGGTCGATATCCGCTGGATCCGCGCGGAGGACGTCGAGCGTGAGGGTCCCGAGAAGCACCTGGAGGGGCTCGCGGGACTCCTGGTGGCCCCGGGGTTCGGGGAGCGGGGGATCGAGGGGAAGATCCGCGCCGTCCAGTTCGTCAGGACGCGGAAGATTCCCTTCCTGGGGATCTGCCTGGGCCTCCAGTGCGCGGTGATCGAGTTCGCCCGGAACGTCTGCGGGCTCGAGCGCGCCAACAGCACGGAGTTCAGGCAGACGGACCAGAACGTGATCGACATGATGATCGAGCAGAAAAACGTGAAGGAGTACGGGGGGACGATGCGGCTGGGCGCCTTCCCCTGCCGGCTGGAAAAAGGGACGCGCGCGTACAGGGCCTACCGCACGGAGCTGATCCACGAGCGGCACCGGCACCGCTTCGAGGTGAACGACGCGTTCAAGGCCACGCTGGTCGCGCAGGGGCTCATCGTCAGCGGTATCTGCCCCGACAACGGTCTGGTCGAGATGATCGAGCTGGCCGATCACCCATGGTTCGTGGCGGGGCAGTTCCACCCCGAGCTGAAGTCGCGCGCGACGAATGCGCATCCCCTCTTCCGCGATTTCGTGAAGGCGGCCGTGGAGTATGTGGAAGCGACGCATCACAGGGACTAGATCTCTCGGTGTCGGTTTCCTCGTCGCTGGGCCCCTCGGAACAGTGCTCCTCGGGGTGTTCCTCCTCGGCGCAACACGCCTCGGAGGAACACTCGCCTTCGCGCAGGTCGCGCCGGCGCAACCGGATCAGCCGCTCGTGGTGAGCGGGCCCTGCGTGATATTCTTCACCCCGACGCGCGCGGAACGGGATTCGATCGCCGCGAGCGAGGGACTCGAGATCGACGACCTGCTGGACGATTTCAATCTCTCGGCGGGGAAAACCGCGGTCTTTCTTTCCCGTTACAGGATACGGACGGAGTTCACGGAGGCGCGCACGGTCATATTCAAAAACGCCGGGGGTGCGCCGCGCGTGTTCGACCGCCGCTCGGTCCCCGACCCCGTCGGGTTCATCATGAGCGACGGGGTGAACGCGCCCCGCTTTGTCCCCGGCCGCGGGACGGAGCGGGACTTCATCATCGCCGCGAGCGAGTATTTCCGCCTGCGCCAGGCGGGGGAGGAGTGATCCACATGGAAGGAGACGCGCAATGACGCTTGGCGCGAAGCTGAAACTCCGGCCCGGGACCCGGGCCGCCGTGCTGGGGGCTCCGCCGGGATACCGGAAAGCCCTCGGGACGATCCCCGCAGGGACCACGATCGCCACGGCGCTGCGGGGGACGTACGACTGGGTGCAGATCTTCGCGCGGAGCGCCGCGGACCTCCGCAGGATGGCGCCGGCCGCCGTGCGCGCGCTGGGGCCCGGGAGCCTCCTCTGGGTCTCGTTCCCCAAGGGAACTTCGGCAATCCAGACGGACCTCACGCGAGACACGGGCTGGGACGCGCTCCGGAAGCATCCGCTCAAGTGGGTGGTGCTCGTGTCGATCGACGACACCTGGTCGGCGTTCTGCGTGCGTCCCTTTCGGCCGGGTGAGTCGCGGCGCTCATTCCGATGACCGCCACCTCCCCGCGCTGACCGGTGGACCGTGCGACGCATCCCGGCAACAGCGTCTCTCCTCCTCGCGTGCTGCGCGCTGGCGCCGCTGTGCGCGCAGGAACAGTACCGGGGGGGCGATTTCCCGTCGGGCAGCGCGGACACAACGCTCCGCGTGAACACCGCGAGCGTCCTCTTCGACAGGAATCTCAACACGTACAACTGGATCGGGCGTGCGGCAATCGACACGACCGCCGCGGGCGGCGTGCACGTCGGCATCATCCAGCAGTACATGTCCAACGTCATCGAGTTCCCCGGGGGAACCCCGCAGTCCCTCCCCAAGCTGCAGAGCGGACAGGAAAATCTTGCCCTGGGCCTCCGCGCCCCGGTCACCGGGGGCGTCGCCGGCGTGGTGCAGTGGAACGCGTTCTCCTATTCGGACAACAAGGGGACGGGACTCAACAACGCCTCCAGCGAGAATATCACGGGGGGCGCGGCGCTCAATCCCTGGCCGTGGATCTCGCTGAGTCCCATGGCGGGCTACCGGTGGGATGCGCAGGCGGGAATCCGCGACAGGGGCATGACGTACATGGCGGAGGCGAAGGTTCCCCTGATCGACGTCGACGGCACCATGCTGAACGGGAGCGCCCGGTTCCGCCGGGACAATCTCGCCCCGCGAACGCTTCTGGGCGACTACGCCCGGTTCGGCGCGGAGAAAGTGTTCTCGGCATACGCGCGTGACAGCCTGGACGCCGGCGTGAACAGGAACCGCCACGAATTCTACGACCCGGCCGACAGCTCGATCGAGAGCAGGACGGAGCAGGTGTTCACGTTCGCGGACAGGCTGGACTACAACATCGATCCGTCGGTCCCTTCCTCCTTTTTCGTCGCCATCTACGGGCGCGGGCTGGACAAAGATCTGCGGAACTGGAACGCGCTCGCGCCGCAGGCGACGTTCAACACGCACATCGACGAGTTCCACCTCGACTCCTGGGCGCAGACCGGCTACCGATCGCCGGACGGGGGGACGTCGGCGTGGCTCCGCCTCTCCTACAGCGAGCGCTCCGAGATTCACTCGGCCAAGGAGCCGGGGGGCGCCCCCGGGAGCCTGGACAGCCTCTGGTCGCAGGCCAACGCGCGGGAGCACATCAACGACAACACCGCCCGCCAGACGCAGCTTGCGGGGGGCGCCGTGATCCCGGTGTCGACCTCGGACCGCGTCGAGCTCGCGGGGTCGGTGGGGATACTCCGGTACGACACGCCGAGCGCGCTGAACGTGGAGGACCGCGACGAGCTGCTCGTCGCCCTCACGCTCTCGACCTGGCACCGGGTGAGCCGGACGCTGGACCTGGGGATCGCGCTCGGGGGGTCGATCGACCACCTGGTCTACCTGCTCAGCGAACGGAGCGCCAACAACAATATCAACCGCGTTCTCCGGCTCTCTCCGCGGACGATATTCCGGCCGGCGGAGGGGTTCACCACGCTGAACGCATTCGAGGTCCTGGCCAACTACACGGTGTACGATTTCGAGCAGCAGCTCCCGTCCGTCAAAAGCTTCTCCTACCGGCAGCTGGCCTGGATGGATTCGACGTCCGTTGACGTGACGCACCGCATCGGATTCGATTTTTTTGCATATTGGAGGGTCTACGAGCGGGGGCAGCTGGAGTGGACCCAGTTCAAGGAGGTGCTCCAGAGCCAGGCCTCGGAGCTCACGTACGCGGTGCAGTGCCGCGTGGTCCCCGCCGCGCGGACGCTGTTCGCGGTGGGGCTCCGGTATTTCGGCCAGACGAACTACGCGTACACGCAGGGGGTGCGCGAGGTGCAATCGTTTCTCAACAGCCTCGGTCCGACCTGCACCATCGCGTGGGAGCCCGGGCCCCACAGCCGGCTGGCATTCGACGGCTGGTACCAGCGGCAGCGGCAGCCGGGCGGCGTGTCGCGGTCGCTGGCAAGCATGACCATGAACATTCTCGTCACTCTCTGAAGGGGGAGCCCCTTGGCAGCCAAGCAGATGGTGTTCCGGTTGACGATGGCGAGCAATCCGAAGAACATCAGCAGGATCGAGGGGTTCCTCAAAACGATCGGCAGGAACGTCCATCTCGACGAGATCCAGTTTCACAAGCTGATGGTCTCGCTGACGGAAGCCGTCAACAACGCGATCATCCACGGCAACCGCTCGCTCCCCGGGAAGCGGGTGCAGGTCAAGTGCGAGCTGCTGCCGGGCTGGATCCTCCTGATGGTGCACGACGAGGGGAAGGGATTCCGCCCCGAGAAGGTCGGGAACCCGCTCGCGAAGGAGAACCTCCTCAGGGAAAGCGGGCGCGGCATCTTCCTGATGCGCACGCTGATGGACAGGGTGGAATTCGAAGTTGGGAAATCCGGGACGCTGGTCCGCCTCTGGCTCGACACGAACAAGTGAGGGGCCGCGCCCCTAGCGGTGCGCCAGGGCGGACATGATCAGCAGGCGGCCGTTCGTGCCGAAGGCCGACTCTTCCCTGAGGAGCAGCATGGCGGGAGGATCGCCCGAGACGACCACGGTGCACTCCAGCGTCTGCGACGAGAGCCCCGCGCCGTACCCGTGAAACGCCGTCCGCACACCGTTGTCGCTCGCCAGAAAATACCCCTGGTCACCCAGCACAGTCCCCACCAGCGTATCGAGCCGCGCGGAGTCCGCGGTGCCGACGTTCCACGTGCCGTTCGTGGGAAGCGAAAACGCCGCGATCCTGTCCCAGGAGGGGGCGAGCACGGCGCCGGTGGTCGCATGCACGGCCCCGGCGATAAAGCCGTACTGGATGATGTCGCCCGAGGGGAGAAACCGGAAGCGGAGCGTGTCGGCGAGCCTCGCCGGCGCGCCGGGGAAGGGAAGCTCCAGCATCGTGGTGACGCCGGACGCCCCGGCGTAGAAGTCCGCCGTCCCGAGCACGCACCAGAGGGGTGTCGTGTGCGACGAGTCGATCGTGTAGCCGTACGAGTCGATCAGCCACGCATCGAACGCCAGCGTGTCCCCCGTCGTGAAGTCCAGTCCCGCCACGAGCGGGCCCGTCTGCTGGAGCGGGCCCGTGCCGTTGTCGCGGCAGCCCGGCCACGCGACGAGCGCCGCGACGAGCACCGCGGCGGCGCCCAGCCCGCGCGCCGCGCTCATGACCGGGCGGGCGTCCTCAGAGTGTGAGCCGTGCGATCGAACCCTTCACCTCGTCGGCGGATTTGGCGAGCGCCGCCTGTTCGTCGGCGTTGAGCCGGATCTGTATGATTTCCTCCATCCCCCTCTTCCCCAGCTTGACCGGCACGCCGACGAACGTATCCCGGAGCCCGTATTCCCCCTGCAGCCATGTCGCGCAGGGGAGAATGCGCTTCTTGTCGCGCACGATGGATTCGACCATGGCCACGGCCGACGACGAGGGGGCGTAATACGCGCTGCCGGTCTTCAGGTAGTTCACGATCTCGATGCCGCCGTCGCGCGTCCGCTTGACGAGGCGGTCGATCGTCGCCTGGTTCATCAGCTCGGGGATCGGGATCCCCGCCACGGTCGAGAAGCGGGGGAGCGGCACCATCGAGTCGCCGTGGCCGCCGAGGACGAACGCGTTCACATCCTCGACGGAGACGTTCAGTTCGGCGGCGATGAACGAGCGGAAGCGCGCCGCGTCGAGCACCCCCGCCATGCCGATCACGCGGTGCCGCTCGAAGCCGCTCACCTTCATCGCCACGTACGCCATGACATCCAGCGGATTGGAGACCACGATCAGGATCGCCCGGGGCGACTGGGCGACCGCGGCGGCGGTGCAGCTCTTGACGATGCCGCTGTTGGTGTTCATCAGGTCGTCGCGGCTCATCCCCGGCTTCCGGGCGATGCCCGCCGTGATGACGACGATATCGGAGTTCGCCGTCTCGGCGTAGCCGTTCGAGCCCACCACCTTCACGTCGGTTTTCTCGACCGGCGTGGCCTCCAGCATGTCGAGTGCCTTCCCCTGGGGAAGTCCCTCGATGACGTCCACCAGCACCACCTCGTTGGCCAGCTGCCTGTCCACCAGTCGCTGCGCGGTGGTCGCGCCGACGTTACCTGCTCCGATGACGGTGATTTTCATGGATGTTCCTCCGATGTGTGCGTTTGGCTGCCGGCCCCGATGGTGGCGGATGGACGGGCGGGAGTGCCGCAGCCCCCGGGGTGGAGGCTGCGCGCTGCTGGCTGAGAGCGGGAATGAGCCGCGGCTACGGCCGCGGGATGACGCTGACGACCTTCCTGGCCTTGCTGAATTTCTTGAAGTGGACGCTCCCGTCGACCTTGGCGAAGAGCGTATCGTCCCCCCCGATGCCGACGTTCGTCCCCGGGGTGAAGCGGGTGCCCCTCTGGCGCACGAGTATGCTGCCGGCGGAAACGACCTCGCCGCCGAAACGCTTGACGCCCAGACGCTGCGCGTTGCTGTCGCGTCCGTTCCTGGAACTGCCGACTCCCTTTTTGTGCGCCATGACCGGTGTCCCTATATCGCGATGTTCGTGATTTTCACTTCCGTGTACGGCTGGCGGTGGCCCCGTTTCACCCGGTAGCCCTTCCGCTTCTTCTTCTTGAGGAGCATCACGCGGGGGGCCTTCCCGTCGCCGAGCACGGTGGCCTCGACGTTGGCGCCGGCCACGAGCGGGTGACCCACCGTGACCTTCTCCTCTCCGCCCACCAGGAGCACGCGGTCGAATTTGAGCGACGTCCCCTCCTTCTCGCCCAGCGAGGGGACCTGAATCTTGTCGTTCTGCCGCACGGTGTACTGGCGGCCGGCGATCTCAACTACTGCGAACATCGTCTGTTCTTCCTTCCTGGGTCCTGCCCCGTGATGATCCGGTGAGAGATCAAAATATACCAACTTCCCAGAAAAATGTCAACAAATGAGGGGTGCCGGGGTCGTTGTGCTCCACAACCTTGACAATCGATTCACGCTGAATTACCTTGATTCCACAGTTCATTCACGTGTCGGCGCCGAGCATACCCCGGTCGCCGACGTTCTCATTTCTAGGGGCTGCCGTCCTGTTGTCTCCCCCCGGTCAGACTCGGTCTCGAGAAGTTCAGCGGGATGCCCCCCATCCCGATTCCTGCGGAGGATCACCATGTCACTGCGTGCGTTGCTTCTCCTGTGCGTATGCGCGGCGCCCCTGTGGGCCGGCGCGCCCGTCGTCACGTCGTTCGTCCCGGCCTCGGCAATCCCGGGAGCGTCGATCACGATTTCCGGGTCCGGGTTCAGCCAGACACCCTCCGCCAACATCGTCTGGTTCGGCGGGGCCGCGGCGACCGTCGTGTCCGCCTCCGGGACGCAGCTCGTGGTCAATGTTCCCACCGGCGCGACGTATGCGCCGATTGCCGTGACCACCGGCGGCCTGAGCGGGTACTCCAGTCTTCCGTTTACGCCGCTCAACGCGTCGCGCCGTGTCCTCACCGGCCGGTCGTTTGCAGCCCCCGTGAACTACCCCACGGGCGGCATGATGCGGATGGGAGCGATCGCCGACATTGACGGTGACGGCAGGCTCGACATGATCGGTACAAATGACAACAACACGCTCTCCATATTCCTGAACACGAGCACCCCGGGGACGATCGATCTCTCCTCGTTTGCCTCCGCGCCGGGCGTGCCCACCGGCATCCGCCCGTATTTTGTCGCCAGCGGTGACTTCGACGGCGACGGAAAGCTCGACCTCGCCGTGGCGAACAACACCGACGGGTCGGTCACCGTCCTGCGC
>Ga0335080_10005054_pt1 | contig 13528 bp, 12 predicted proteins | sample Lox_Sample_34_FD_206720 | JGI IMG/M metagenome (GOLD analysis project Ga0335080, IMG submission 206720) | Soil microbial communities from Loxahatchee National Wildlife Refuge, Florida, United States - Lox_Sample_3.4 | ecosystem: Environmental > Terrestrial > Soil > Wetlands | place: USA... | reverse complement strand
CGAAAACGGTGTAGAGCACCGTCTTGTAGGCGAAGAGCTTCTTACGTGAGAAGACCGTGATGATCTCAGCGGTGATCCCGATCGCCGGGAGCAGCACCACGTAGACCTCGGGGTGGCCGAAGAACCAGAAGAGGTGCTGCCAGAGGATCGGGTCGCCGCCGCGGGTCGGGTCGAAGAAGGCGGTGCCGACGTTCTGGTCCATGAACAGCATGATCGCGCCGGCGATCAGCGGGCCGACCGAGGCCATGAACAGGATGCTCGCCACGACGATCATCCAGACCACGATCGGCACGTCGTACATCCGCATGCCGGGCGCCCGCGAGTTCATCGCGGTCGTCACGAAGTTGATGCCGCCCATCAGGAAGGCGACGAACTCGAGCGCGACCGCGACCAGCCACATGCTGGCGCCGAGCGGCGTCAGGCTGAAGCTCCCCCGCGACGAGAGCGGCGGATAGCTCGTCCAGGCGCCGCCGAAGCCTCCGCCCGGCACCACGAACGAGGCGATCAGCACCAGCACCGAGAGGAAGAAGATCTGGTACGAGAGCCGGTTCAGCTTCGGGAACACCATGTCGTCGCAGCCGATCATCAGCGGGATCAGGTAGTTCGCGAAGCCCGCCAGCAGCACCGGCATCGCCACCCAGAACACCATGATCGCGCCGTGGTTGGTGACCAGGGTGTTGTAGCGGTTCGGCGTCACGAGCCCGTAGAGCGGCACGTGCATCCCGGGGAACGCGAGCTGCATGCGGAAGGCGTAGGACATGAAGCCGGCGACCAGCGCCATCGCCATGCCCGTGAACAGGTACTGCATCGCGATGATCTTGTGGTCGGTCGAGTAGAAGTACTTGCGGAAGAAGCCCGGCTCCTCGTGCGCGTGCGGGCCGCCGTGGGGATGCGGGTGGGCCTGGATCGATTCGGCCATGGCTACTCCTGCGCCTTGGGCGGCGCCGAGGCCGCCGCGACGGAGACCGGGGAGTTCTGCGCCACCCAGGCCGCGTGCTGCTCTTGGGTCTCGACGTGGATGCGCGCGCCCATGAGGCCGTGGCCGATGCCGCAGATCTCCACGCACTGGATGTCGTACTCGCCGGTCTTGGTGGGCGTGAACCAGCCGGTGATCACGCGGCCGGGGATCACGTCCTGCTTGAGCCGGAACACGGGCACCGAGAAGCTGTGCAGCACGTCCTTCGACTCGAGCGTGAAGTGGTAGAGCCGGTCGACCTGCACGTGGAGCTCATTCACCTTCGCGATGTCGTCGGGGGTGTCGAGCTTCCCGTCCGGACCCGGATCCACGAAGGTCCAGGCCCACTGCTGGCCGATCACCCGGATCGTCTGCTGGGCGGGCGGCAGGTCCTGCTTGATCTGGTACCAGACGGTGATCGCACCGTAGATGATGAAGATGTCGCAGACGAGCACGAGCAGGTGGGGATAGGTGATCCACTTCTTCTCGCTCTTCAGCTCGCCGGTGATGTACTGCGCGCGGACGCCGTCGCGCTTGCGGAAGCGGAAGATCAGCCAGAAGAACACCGCCTCCGAGAGCACGAACCAGAAGCCGACCACCCAGAAGATCAGGGAGAACAGGTTGTCGATCCGGTGTGCGTAGCTGGAGGCCTGAGGAAGGAGCGATTCGATCATGGCTCGACCCTCATCGCAGGACGAAGAGGAGCACCACGGCGATGAAGGTCCCGATCCCCGCCGTGGTCATCACGAAGATCCGGTAGGCCAGGTCTTCCGGAGTGCGCTCTTTCGCCATTCCCTCTCACTTCGCCGCGTTGGACGCCGTCTGCCTGGACAGCGAGTCGATGTAGGCGACGACGTCCTTCATGGCCTGCTCGTCGGTCAGCATCTGCGCCATGCCGCGCATCAGGGCCGCGTTCGTGTTCTTCGGGTCGTTGCCGCGGATTCCCGCCTTGAACTTCTGGAGCGACGACAGGAGGTACCAGTCGCTGCGGCCGCGCAGCGGCGGCGCGTTGAGGGCCTGGTTGCCTCCGCCGTCCGGCCCGTGGCAGGCGGTGCAGGGTGTGTAGAGCTTCGCGCCTCGCTCGGCGTCGCCGCCGACGACGGTCGGCTCGGAGAGGACCGGGGGCAGCGACGAGACGAAGTGCGCCGCCGCGTGCAGATCCTCGTCGGTCTTCAGATACTGCGACATCGGATACATGCGCAGGCCGCCGGTGTCGTCCGGCTGGAGGCCGCGCAGGCCGGTCTTGAAGTCCTTGAGCTGGGTGAGGACGTACCAGTCGGGGAGGCCGGCGATGGCGGGAGCCAGGGCGCCCTGGTTGCCGCCGCCGGCCGGGCCGTGGCACTGCGCGCACAGCTCGAAGAGCTCGGCGCCTCGGACCGCCTCGTCGGCGCGCGCACGGCCGCCGAGAAGGGCGACGACCGCCGCGAGGGCCACGAAGCTCCGGTTCACTGTCATGCCGCCCATCCACCCATCACCCATCTTGATGTCTCGAGGCTGCCGATGTCTCGAGGCTGCCGATGTCTCGATGATGCCCCCCGACGGGAGGGGACGATGCGGCGTGGAGTTAGCAACCTCGCGGGCAATCCACAAGGTCGTGCACCGATGCCTCATCCCTTTGGAATCGCTTCGGTATTCGCGGCGCAGCGGCACTCAGCGGAGCGCCGGCCCGACCTGGTAGAGGAGCACGTAGATCACGACGCCCGTCACCGAGACGTACATCCAGATCGGCCACGCCCAGCGCGCCAGGCGCCGGTGCGACGCGAAGCGCCCGCGCAGCCCGAGGGCGATCAGGGTGATCGCGAGCGGCGGGACGCAGATCGCGAGCACCACGTGCGAGAAGAGCAGCGCCAGGTAGGCGGCGTGGGCAACGCCGGAGACCGGGAAGGTCGTGTTGACGAAGCCCCGCGCCACCTTGTGCACGACGTAGAGCGCGAGGAAGAGGCTCGAGACGACGAAGGCCGCGATCATCGTGCGGCGGTGCGCGTCGATCTCCCGGCGCCGCGCGCGCCGACGGCCCACGACCAGCAGCACCGCCGCGGTCGCGTTCAACGTCGCGTTCACCGCCGGCAGCCAGGAGAGATCGGCGCTCATCCCGCGGCGCCCGCCTCACCGAGCGAGCTCGCGCCGGCGTCGCGCGCGGGCAGCGCGCGGCCGACAAGAGCGACGGCGAGCAGCAGCGCGCTCCCCAGCACGAACGGAAGCGGGAGCCGGAGTGCGTAGAGCGCGCCGGCGAGCAGGGGTCCGATCGCGCGCGCCAGCGATCCGCTCGCCTGGAAGGTACCCATCACTGCGCCGCGGCTTTCGACCGTCGCCGCCACCGAGGCCATGCCCATGAGCGGCGGCTGGACCACGGCCCGGCTCACCGCGCACACGGTGAGCACCGCGAGCAGCCCGGCGATCGTGTGGACCGCCGGCACGACGAGGAAGGAGCCGGCGAGCGCGAGGCAGCCGGCGACGACCAGCGTGCGCTCGCCGAAGCGGGACGCCAGCGGGCGCATGGCGCCGCCCTGGATCCCGCCCATCACGACGGCCATCCCCACCAGGATGAATGCCACCTGATGCGCGTCGTAGCCGAAGCGGTCCATCATGAAGTAGGCGAAGATCGTCTCGAGCTGCGTCACGGCGAGCGAGAAGGCGAGCCACGCCGCGCACAGGCGGCGCACCAGCGGATCGCGGAGCGCGGCGAAGCGCGAGGACGGAGGCGCGGCCTCCGCGGCCGCGTGCTGCGGCGGCTCGCGCAGCGCCAACGCGGCCTGCAGCCAGTTGGCCCCGGCGAGCCCGGCCGCTGCGAGCATCGGGACCGAGTATCCGAGCGGAGCGAGCGCGCCACCGATCGCCGGGCCGAGGACGAATCCCACGCCGAACGAGGCGCCGAGCAGGCCCATCCAGCGCGTGCGCTCGGCGTCGGGCGTGACGTCGGCGATGTAGGCGGCGGCCACCCCGATGTTGCCGGCGAACGCGCCGCCGAGCAGACGCGCCGCGAACATCGCGCCGAGCGAGCGCGAGAGGCCGAGCGCGAACAGCGAGAGCGCCGTGCCGGCGATCGTCATCATCAGGACGCGGCGGCGGCCGATGCGATCGGAGAGCCGGCCCCAGACGGGCGCGAGCGCGAACTGCGCCGCCGAGTAGGCCGACACCAGCAGGCCGAGCGCGAGGGCGCCCGCGCCGAGCTGCTTGGCGAGGAAGGGCAGCACCGGCACCACGATCCCGAAGCCGATCAGGTCGACGATCACCACCCCGAACAGGACGGAGAGGCTGGGCCGCGTGGGGGAGTCGGGGGGAATGGCGTTGCTCAGAGGCGCGCGACGAGATCCACGTTCATCGCGAGGAAGAGCGAGAACAGGTAGGCGAGCGAGACGCGGAACATCTGGCGCGCCGCCTCCGGCGTTCGCCGTCGCAGCAGGCGCAGCGCCGAGGCGGCGAACCACGCGTTCATGCCGAGCGCGACCGCCAGGTAGACGTTGCCGAGCAGGCCGAGCGCGACCGGCGCCAGCGTCACCGGGATCAGGCCCAGCGTGTACCAGAGCATGCGCCAGCGCGTCGCCTCGTCGCCGATCACGCTGGGCAGCATGGGAATGCCGGCGGCCTCGTAGTCGCGCTTGCGGTAGAGCGCGATCGCCCAGACGTGGGGCGGCTGCCAGAAGAAGACGATCGAGAACAGCAGGAGACCCGGCGCGCCGACGCGCCCGTTCACCGCAGCGTCGGCGATCAGCGGAGCCGCCGCGCCCGCGGCGCCGCCGATCACCGCGTTCCAGGCCGAGCGCGGCTTGAGCCAGATCGTGTAGACGAAGACGTAGAAGAGGATGCTCGCGACGCCGAGGCCGGCGGCCGCGCGGCCCGCGACGACCCCGAGCACCGCCGTCGACGCGGCGCCGAGTGCGAGCCCGAAGCGAAGCGCCGCGGGCGGTGCGATCCGGCCGGACGGCAGCGGCCGCTCCCGGGTGCGCTCCATGCGCGCATCGATGTCGCGCTCGATCCACGCGTTCAGCGTGTTGGCGGAGGCGGCGGCGAGCGCGATGCCGAGCAGCGTGAGGGCCGCGAAGCCGAGCGGCGGCCAGCCCCCCGCCGCCATCCCGAACACCGGCAGGCCGGTGAACAGCACGAGCGGAAGCAGGCGCGGCTTGGTGAGGTCCGCGTAGGTGCGAAGCGATCTGAGAGCCGTGCGCGTCACCGCCTGACCCCCGCGAAGCCGGCGAGCCCCGGGCGGAAGGGGTAACAAACGACCCATTCCGGGTCGAGTCGACCGCGTCGACGGGCTGGGCGATGCTCGGGCGGCCGGCGAGCGCTCGCTCCCGCGACGAGGGAGTCGACTCTGGGTCCTCGAGAGCTCGCGCTGGTGCTGCTCTCCGCGCTGCTGCACGCGATCTGGAGCGTGTCGATCAAGGGCAGCCGCGATCCGCTCGCCTTCAACGTGCTCCAGCTCGCGACGACCCTCGCGGGCGCCTGCGCCCTCCCGTGGCTGGTGCCCCTGCGGGCGATCCCGGCGCCGATCTGGGCGCTCGTCGCCGGCACCGGTGTCGCTCACGGCCTCTACTACTACTGGCTCTCCCGCGCGCTCGAGACCGGCGCGCTCTCGGTCGTCTACCCGATCGCGCGCTCGGCCCCGGCCTTCGTGCCGCTGATCGCCGTGCTCTGGCTCGGCGAGACGATCTCGCGGCGCGGGGCGATCGGCATCGCGGTGGTGGTGCTCGGAATGTGGGCGGTGAACTGGGACGTCCGCGCCGACCTCGCGGACCGTCCGGGATGGCGCCGCTTCACCGCGCCCGGTACCGGCTTCGCGCTGCTCACGCTCGCGGCGTCGATCGGCTACTCGCTCTTCGACAAGGCGGCGATGGTGCGCCTCGGCGCGCTGCCCTGGACCTCGGTGCTGCCGCCGGCCGTCGTCTACTTCTTCCTGCTCGGCACGTCGGCGACCTGCGTGTTCGGCCCGCTCGCGGCGCGCCGCCTCTCGCTGGCGGGCCTCGCGCGCGTCGCGCGCAGCGAGTGGAAGGCGGCGCTGGCCGCGTCGCTGGTGAGCTTCGCGAGCTATGGCCTCATCCTCGACGCGTTGCGCACGGCGCCCGTCAGCTACGTCGTCGCGGTGCGGCAGACGAGCGTGCTGTTCGCAGTCGCCCTCGGCGCCGTCTGGCTGCGAGAGCGCCCGACGCGGCTGCGCGTGATCGGCGCCGCCGCGACCGTCGCGGGCGTCGGGCTGGTCGCGAGCTAGCTCCGGTGCGGCGACGCGACACGCTGCCCTTCCGGCTCTCGGTCGCCGTCGGCGGCTGGCTGGTGGCGACGCTGCTGCGCGCTCTCGGCGCGACCTGGCGCGTGGAGGTGGCCGGCGACGATCCCGCGAACGAGCGCTCGCCGGTGATCGGCGCGCTCTGGCACCGCGGCCTCTTCTGCGCCGCGCATCGCTTCCGCGATCTCGGCGCGGTGATCCCGGTGAGCCGCAGCCACGACGGCGATCGCATCGTCGCCGTGCTCGGCCGGCTCGGCTTCGGGCCGTCGCCGCGCGGCTCGAGCTCGTCGGGCGCGGCGACCGTGTTGGCCGGCCTGATCCGCGCCGCGCAGACCGGTCACCACCTCGGCATCCTGTGCGACGGACCGCGCGGGCCGGCGCGCCGCGCCAAGCCCGGCGCGCTCGCGGCGGCGCGGGCGACGGGGCTCGTGATCCGCCCGCTCGGGATCGCCGCGCGCCCCGCCCTCCAGTTCGGGAGCTGGGACCGCGCGCTGCTGCCGCTCCCCTTCGCGCGCGTGGGATTCGCGTGGGGCAAGCCGCTCTGCGTTCCGCGCGACGCGTCGCGCGAGGAGCTCGAAGCGCTTCGCGCCTCGCTCGAGCAGGAGCTCGACCGCCTGCAGGCGACCGCGGAGGCGTCGCTCGGCTAAAGCTTCGGGCGCGGGCGCCGCGCGCGCGTGACGAGGTCGACGATCCACGCCCCGATGTCGGGGTGATCGAGCAGGCCCGACGCCTCGAGCCGGTCGACCGCGATCGCCTCGACCTCGGCCACCGTGCCCGCCGCCAGCGCGCGACGCGCATCGGCCGCGACCTCGGCCGAGTCGAGCGAGCGCACGATCTCCTTCACCACCGGCAGCGAGCGAGGCGTGCCCGAGAGCTCGCCGATCCCGAGGCCGACCAGGAGCGGCACGGCGAGCGGATTGCTCGCCATCTCGCCGCACACCGAGACGGGGATGCCGGCGCGCGCCGCGGCGCGCGCGCTCGCGTCGATCAGCGCCAGCACGGCGGGATGCAGCGGCCGGAAGAGATGCGCGATGGCCTCGTTGCCGCGGTCGACGGCGAGCGTGTACTGCGTCAGGTCGTTGGTGCCGATGCTGAAGAAGTCGCACTCGCGCGCCAGCGGATCCGCGATCAGCGCCGCCGACGGCACCTCGATCATGATGCCGACCGGGAGCTTCGGGTCGTGGGGCACGCGCTGTCTCTCGAGCCCGGCGATCGTCTCGCGCAGGATGCGCCGGACCTGCCGCAGCTCGTCGAGCGAGGAGATCATCGGCACGAGGAGGCGCACGTTGCCGGCCGCGCTCGCGCGCAGGATCGCGCGCAGCTGCGCGCGGAGCATCTCTTCGTGCCGGAGCGAGAGGCGCACCGAGCGGCAGCCGAGCTGCGGGTTCTCCTCGCCGGCGAGCCCGACGTTCGGCAGCGCCTTGTCGCCGCCGAGGTCGAGCGTGCGGATCGTCACCGGCCGCGGGGCCACCGCGCGCGCCACGCGCTCGTAGAGCTTCTCCTGCTCGTCCTCGGGCGGGACGCCGCGATGCGCGAGCGCGAGCAGCTCGGTGCGGAACAGCCCGATGCCGTCGGCGCCGTGGCGCTCGACCAGACGCAGGTCGGCGAGCAGGCCCACGTTCGCGGTGAGCGCGACGCGCCGGCCGTCGCGCGTCTCGCAGGGCCGGTGCCGCAGCGCGTCCAGGTGCTCGACGGCGATCTCGAAGCGCTGCTGCGCGCGCCGGTACTCGGCGAGCAGCGCCTCGTCCGGCGAGAGGTAGACGCGCCCGCTGGTGCCGTCGACGATCGCGGTCTCGCCCGGCCGCGCCGACCGCATCGCGCCCTCGACGCCGGTCACGGCGGGGATCTCGAGCGTGCGGGCGAAGATCGCGCCGTGGGAGGTGGCGCCGCCGTGCTCGGCCACGATGGCGCCCACCTTGTCCATCTCGAGCAGCGTGAAGTGCTGCGGCAGGATCATCGACGTCACGACCACCGCGCCCTGCGCCAGCGGCACGTTGTGGTGGCGCACGCCGAGGAGCTTTGCCATCACCCGGCGGCCGACGTCCTCGATGTCGACGCCGCGCTCGCGGAAGTAGGCGTCCTCGATCTTCGCGAACAGCGCGCGGTACTCGTCGACCACCTTCCGGATGGCGACGAGCGCGTTGCCGGTCTCGGCGACGGCGCCCTCGAGGCGCACCAGGAAGCCGTGGTCCTCGAGGATCTGGATGTGGGTGTTGAACACGCTCGAGAACTCGGGTCCGAACTGCTCGCCCATCTCCTCGATGAGGTCGTCGAGCTCGCGGCGCGCCTCGGCGACCGCGCGCATCAGGTCGCCCTGCTCCTGCGCCGGATCGGCGCTCGGCGCGTAGTCGACGTGCGCCAGGTCGAGCGCGTCCTCGAGCAGGTAGACCGGCCCGATCGCGATGCCGGTGGAGGCCGGGGTTCCGCGCAGCTGCGCGTTGCGCTCCTCCCGCCGCGGCGCGCCGTCCGCGACGGGGATGCCCGCGCGCGCGAGCTGCTCGACGAAGCGCCGGCGCTGGTCGTCCGGGCCCGAGACCAGCTCGAGGAGCGACGCGTTGAGGACCACCGGCGCGAGCAGCACGGCGCAGTTCTGCAGCAGCTCGACGTCGTTGTCGCTGAAGCGCCGCGGCGTCACCGTCTGCACGACCAGGACGCCGATCGTGACGCTGCGCACGACCAGCGGAGCCGCCATCAGCGAGGCGTAGCGCTCCTCGCCGGTCTCCGGGAAGTAGCGGAACGCGGGGTGCTCCTGGGCCTGCTCGAGCGCCAGCGGGGCGCCCTCTTGCGCGACCAGACCGACGAGACCCTCGCCGACCGCCAGCCGCACGCGCCCCACTGACTCCTGGGCCAGCCCCTTCGTGGCCCTCAGCGTGAGGTGTCGCCCGTCGGGCTCCGCCAGGTACACCGAGCACACGTCCGCGTCGAGCCGCTTCGCCACGCGGTCGACCACGTTGCCGAGCGTCTCGGAGAGGTCGTGCGAGCGCGACACGATCCCGGCGACGTCGGCGAGCAGTGTCACGCGGTCGAGCGCGACGCGGTCGGGGCTGGGGGACACCTCGAGAGGCCTCCGGCTCCGGACTGTACCCGACCGCGGGAGGGACCGGAGCGCCGCCAGCAGCGCGGCTCGGCCAGGTCTCGGAGAGAGGTCTAGGCTAGGAGTGCTGCGGAGTGTGGCTGAGGGTCGAGTCGCCCGAGAGCTCCGACGGCGGGAACACGTAGTCCTTGTCCTCGAAGCGCATGCCCAGTGCGAGCAGGATCTTCCGCTTGGTGTCCATGCGGCAGTTCATGCCCTTCTCGACGCTGTGGATCGTTCGCAGCGCGACCCGAGCCTTGCGGGCGAGCTGGGCCTGGGTCATGAGGCGGTTCTCTCGCAGCTCGCGCACGCGGTTCCGGCGGATGCTGGCGCTGTCCTTGTACTCGATGTCGCCCACGACTCCCCCTCTGCAGCTCGACGGAGCGCGTCGCACGCGCCCGGGGTCTCTTTCGTCGCGCGACTCGATTTCTTTAGGGAGAATCGGATGTTGGCCGATCCCACCCGTCATCGGGATGCGATCCCGGGGCACGGCCGGATCGGCGTGGCGGCGCGGTGGGATGAGAGCGCAGTCGCATGCCCGCTTGGGGTCTCCGAACCCTAACTTGGGTTCGCGGCCGGGCATCCAGCGGAGGACCGCTTGAGGCGCAGCTGGGCCGCCGTCGCCGGAATCGTCCTGCTGCTCGTGGCAGCGGGGGCGGGCTTCTTCGTCTCGGTGCGCATCGGGCCCGAGCGGGTGCGGACCGAGCTGGAGGAGCGCCTGGCCGAGCTGCTGGGGCCCGTCGAGGTCGGCCCCGTCCGGCCCTCCTTCGCCTGGGGGATCGCCCTGGAGATCGACGGCATCCGGACTCCGCCAGGAAGCGACGGCGAGGTGCTCTCCGCCGAGCGGGCCCGGGTCACCTTCGATCTCCGCAAACTCCTGCGGGGCGAGCTGCGGATCCGCCGGGTCGCGATCTCTGGCCTCCACCTCGACGCGGTGCGGACGGCGCAGGGCGCGTGGCGCCCGGAGGCACTCGTCCGGCTCTGGGAGGGGATCGCGGGCGGGCCGCCCGGTCCGGAGCACGCGGGCGCGGGCGGCTACGACGCGGCTCGTCGTGCGGCCGAGGCGTCTCCCGCCCTGACGATCGACCGGTCCTCGCTCCGCATCCGATCCCTCGACGCGGAGGGAAGCACGGCGAGCGAGATCGGGCTGCACGACATCTGGCTGCGCCTCGATCGCCCGCTCCTCGGCGGCGCGGTCCACGTCTCTGGAGCGGGGCGCGTCGAGGGACAGCGGGGGAGCCTCGAGCTGGCGGGCGACCTGCCGGCCTCCGGCAGCCCGCACGCGGAGCTCGCGCTCGCAGACGTCGACCTGGCCGCGCTGGCTCCCTGGCTCGGCCGCTCCCTCGGGCTGCGCGACCAGGCGCTCGAGGTCGCCGGCCGCGCGAGCGCGACGCTGCGCTGGAGCCCGGGGTCGCCCGGCATCCAGCAGCTCGGCCTCGAGCTGCTGCTCTTCGACGGCTCGCTCGCCGCGCGTCTCGGCGGCCAGCGCCCGCCGCTGCGAGCCGCGCTGACCTCGGCCCACGCGTCGGCCGCGATGGAGGTCGGTCCGCACGAGCTGCGCGTGCGCAGCCTCGAGTGGACCTCGGGCTCCCTCCACGTCGCGGGCAGCGCGCGCTCGGGCCGCCCCGTCGGCGGGGAATCCCCACTCGACGTCGAGCTGCGAGCCGGGCCGGTCGCGTGGCCGTCGCTGCGCGACGCGCTGCGCGCGGCTGCGAGCCCCGACGTGCGCCGCATCCTCGACGCCGTGACCGACGGCGCGATCCCGTCGATCACCGCCCGGGCGAGCGGCGCGACCTGGTCCGACTGGCGCGCGCTCTTCGCCAACCCCCTCGACGGCTGGCCCCCGGGTCTCGCGCTCGACGCCGACCTCACCGGCTTCGACATCGACCTCGGCGCCACGCGGCCGATCCGCGACCTCGCGACGCACGCGAGCTGGACGCAGGATCGCGTCGAGCTGCGCGATGCCCGGGCGAAGCTCGGCGACCGGCCGCTGCCTGGCCTGCATCTCGCCGTGGACGGCGTGCGCGCGGTCATCGCGGCGCTGCGCGCCGGACACGTGCCCGATCCGGTGCCACCGGTGCCCGGCTTCGTCGCGCTCAACGACTGGATCGAGCTCCAGAAGAAGCCCGGCGCGCCCTCGAAGTGGAAGCGCCTCGAGCTCGACCTCGACTGGCTCGACCATCCGGCGCTGCTGCGCCCGCTCGAGCGCGTGCGCGCGGTGCTGACTCCCGCCGAGCCGGGGTTCCACTTCGAGCTCGCCGAGGGCTTCTGGGGCGGGGCGCACGTTTCCGGCCGCGGCACCATCGTCGAGGGATCGCCGGGCTCGATCGACGTCGAGGTGACGGCGGCGCTGCCGCTGCGTCCCGCGATGAAGCCCGCGGACGCCGAGCCCTGGCTGCGCGGGAGCTGGCGCGCGGCGCTCGAGAAGCTCGGCCCGTTCCTCGCCGACCACGCGACGGGACGCCTGCAGGCGACCGGCGATCACGTCTGGCTGCTCGACGTCGACGCCGCGATGCGCCCGAGCGGCTGGGTCAAGGGCGAGACGGACCTCGACATGTCGCGGGCAGAGTCGGTCCCGTACCGCCTCACGGTGGAGGCGGAGGGCCTCTCGATGTCCCAGACGATGGGCGACCTCGACCTCGACCCCGAGGACGCGACGGGGACGCTCAAGATCGGCGGCAGCCTGACCGGCCACCTGGTGCCCGGCGCGCACGGCACGCGGAACCTCGCCGACGCGAGCGGACCGGTCTCGGGCCACGTCCGCCACGGCGAGATCCGGCGGCGCCTCAACCTGATGATGGCGATCGCGGCGGCGAGCGACACGCTGAACCCGTTCCGCTCGCGCGACGTGATCGAGTTCGACAAGATCGACGCCGACATGCAGATGGAGAACGGGATCGCGCACGTCGCGTCGATGTCGCTCACCGGGCCTGCGACCCGCATGGTCGGCACCGGAACGATCGACGTCGCGACCGAGCCGCACGACATCGAGGGCGTCGTGGCGCTCTACTTCTTCAAGACGCTCGATCGCGTGATCAGCGTGGTCCCGATCGTGAACAAGCTGCTGCTCGGCGACGACGCCAACCTCGTCGCCGCGTACTTCGCCGTGAGCGGGCCCTGGGGCGACCCGAAGGCGAGCGTCATCCCGATCAAGACGCTGCTGGCGGTGCCGACGAACATCGTGATCGAGGGCGTGCCGGCCTTCGTGCGCTCCGGCATCTCGCAGATCGAGCACCTGCTCTCGATGCTGCCGGGCACGGAGAAGAGCGAGAAGCCCGAGCCGCCCGCGCCGCCGCACCCGCCTCAGTCCGGCGCCAGCGGCGCGGCCGCGGCGGACGCCGCGGCGGCTCCCGGCGTTATCCCGTGAGCGCGCGCCGGGCGCGCTCGAAGCTCCTGAGCCGCGCCGCCGCCGCGCGCGCGGTGCGCAGGGCGCAGCGGCGCGGCGAGCGCGTCGTGTTCACCAACGGCTGCTTCGATCTGATCCACGTCGGGCACGTGCGCAGCCTCGAGCAGGCGCGCTCGCTCGGCGACCGGCTGCTGGTCGCGGTGAACGACGACGCCGGCGTGCGTCGGCTCAAGGGGCGCGGGCGGCCGATCGTGCCCGGGCGACAGCGCGCCGAGGTGCTGGGCGCCCTCGCCTGCGTCGACTGGGTGGTGCTGTTCCCCGAGCCGACGCCCGTGGCGCTCGTCGAGGTGCTCCAGCCCGACGTGCTGGCCAAGGGCGGCGACTGGCGGCTCGCGGCCATCGCGGGGCGCGCCGAGGTCGAGCGCCGGGGCGGACGCGTCGTCCGGCTGCGCCAGGTGCCGGGCGCCCGCACGAGTGCGCTCGTCGAGCGGGCGAAACGGAGCGCCGCCCGCAGGCGTAGGTCCTAGACGATGGACGGAGAGCACGGCGAGACCCTGAAGCGGCTCCTCGACGAGGTGGGGCGCATCGTCGTCGGCCAGCGGGCGCTGCTCGAGGGGCTGCTGGTCGGCCTGCTCTCGGGCGGCCACGTGCTGGTCGAGGGCGTGCCGGGGCTCGCCAAGACGACGGCGGTGCGCACGCTCGCCCAGGCCCTCGGCCTCGGCTTCCGGCGCGTGCAGTTCACGCCCGACCTTCTCCCGGGCGACCTGGTCGGGACGCCCGTCTACCTGCCCGACGAGCGGCGCTTCACGGTCCGCATGGGCCCCATCTTCACGCCAGTGCTGCTCGCCGACGAGATCAACCGCGCGCCCGCCAAGGTGCAGTCCGCGCTGCTCGAGGCGATGGAGGAGCGGCAGGTCACGATCGGCGACGAGA
>Ga0335080_10005053_pt1 | contig 13529 bp, 9 predicted proteins | sample Lox_Sample_34_FD_206720 | JGI IMG/M metagenome (GOLD analysis project Ga0335080, IMG submission 206720) | Soil microbial communities from Loxahatchee National Wildlife Refuge, Florida, United States - Lox_Sample_3.4 | ecosystem: Environmental > Terrestrial > Soil > Wetlands | place: USA: Florida... | reverse complement strand
GGGCTGGTGGAATCCGTCTGGTTCTCGGCGGGAAAGGCGCGCGTCGCCCCCGCCGCCGTTCCCCGGTCGGCATCCCCCAGCGGAATCGTGACAATCCGCGGCCTCCAATCCAGGTTGCTGAAAGCCAGCCTGGCGCCTGCGCTGGACGCATGCGCGTGATATCCGGGACCCAGCGTCACCGGTGTCGCCGGCCCGCCGTTGACCGGCATCTCCCATAGGTTGAGCGACTCCCCAGTGCCCGCCGGAAACAGCACGCCCGTCGGCCGCCACTCCAGCGGCGCGTCCACCGTCTGCCAGTACGCCCGCCTCAGCCCCTGCGCCGTAAGGGCCGCCAACATCCCCGTTTTCTTCGATGGACCCTGGGTGGCAACCGGAACGATCCACCAGTCGATCGAATCCTGGGTGTCCTTGCGGCCCAGGACCAGCACCGAATCTCCCTGCGGCGACCACAGGGGATGCAGCGCCACCGCCAGGTCCGTGCCAACCTGCCGGGGCTGGCCTCCGCCGGATTCCATGACAAATACGCGCGCCGTGCCCGGCAGCACCGCCTGTGTCTCCCGGCCCTCCCAATAGGCGATCCAACGACCGTCGGGCGAATAGCGCGGGCCGCGGCCGTGCTGCGCCAGCAAAACCGCTTCGCCCCCCAGCGCCGGAGCAACATAGACTCCGCCCCCGTCGCGCTCGCTGCGAAACGCAATCCGGGCGCTGTCGGGCGAGATGCTCGGCTCGCTGTCGTCCGCCGGGTCGTCGGTCAGCCGGATGGGTTCCCGCCCGCCGATCTGCCGCACATAAATGTCCAGGTTCCCACCGCCCTGGTCGCTGGCGAACGCCAGCAGGTTTCCATCCTTGGAAAGCGCAGGGAAGGCGCTAAGCCCGCTCCCGGTTGTCACGCGGCGGTACAGCGGCGCTCGCATTGGCATGGGCGCCGGCCGCAGCCATTGCCAGACGCCGGCGGCCGCCGCCGCCAGAACCAGCCCGGCCAAAACCCACGCCGTCCGCCCGCTCCAGCCGCGCTCGCGCCGGGGCTGTGCCAGGTCCAGGTCGGCCAGGGCGCCCTCCAGCAGGAGCTTCACGTCGGCCATCGACTGCCACCGCTCCTGCCGGTCCTTCTTCAGGCACCCGTCGACAACCCGTTCGATTCCCTTGGGAACACCAGGAAACAGCTCGGCAAGCGGCGGCGGGTCCTTGGCAACCACCGCCGCCAGCGTGCCCACTTCCGTCTCGCCCTGGAAAGCCCGGTGACGGGTCAGCATCTCGTATAGCACGCACCCGAAGGAGAAAATATCGGAGCGCGAGTCGATGTGCTTGCCTTCTGCCTGTTCCGGCGACATGTACGCCCACGTGCCGGCGACCACACTCTGCCGCGGCATGGTCACGGTCGCGCGGGTTTCCGGACTCCCTTCTGGGGTGAACTTGGCGATGCCGAAATCCAGCACCTTCACCAGCCGCCGGCCGGTCACCATCACGTTGCCGGGCTTGAGATCCCGGTGAACGATCCCCGCCGCGTGGGCTGAGGCCAGTGCGTCCGCAATCTGAATCGCCAGTCCCAGGACGTCACGTAGCGCCGGCTTGCGGCCGATCAGCCTTGAGAGCGTTTCGCCTTCGACCCGCTCCATGGCGATATAGTCGATGCCCGCCTCCGACCCGATTTCGTAGATAGTGACAATATTGGGATGGTTCAGCGCGCTCGCCGCCTGGGCCTCCCGCGCCAGCCTCCCCTGCGCTGCCGGCTCGTCCAACTGCTCCGGATTCAGCACCTTGAGTGCCACCAGCCGGTTCAGGCGGGAATCGAATGCCAGGTAGACGGCGCCCATTCCCCCAGTCCCCAGGCGCGACTGGATCTCGTAGGGACCGAGCCGCCGGCCGGGATCCAGTGCGTCGGGCGTGGGCGCATCACTCATAGGGCATAAGGATTTTACCCTACAAATGTGAATCGCCGTGGGCCGGACGATCGTTTTATTTTTGTCATCCGCCCGCCTGCCGCAGGGGGGCTCTATCGGTCGCCGAAACTATATCCGACCCAGATCGTCCCCTGTGGAACCGAGTTGCTGCCGAATTGCTCCGTGAAATTCGTCACATAGTGGTAATCGAACTGGGGCCGCACAAAAAGATGTTGTGTCAGGAAGATCTGTACTCCCACCCCGGCATGAACCTGGAAATGATTCGAATTCCCCACGGCCTGCGTGTAATCCGAACAGACCGCCGTGCCCACGCACGAGTTCTGCGAATAGTAGAAGCCCGTCTTCGCCCCGCCGATTCCGCCCTGGAACTCGAGCATCACGTGCTTCTGATTGATCGGCGCGAAAATGCCGTTGAAGTCGTAAAAGGTCTGGCGGTATTGCAGCGGGCCGTAATCGCTCTTGGCCGGCTGCAGGTTGACCTCGGCTCCCATCCCGAATCGCTTGTTCAGCATGATGTCTCCGCCGAAGCCCAGAAAAAACCCGCTCAGCCCGGGCGTGGCCTGGCAATTCACGTCGCCCGAGGATGGTGTGCATGGTCCGAACGCGTTCAGCAGCGAATTCCCGTTGTCTATGCCCGACCCGTTGGAACCTACGTGGGCCGATCCGAAACCGATATTGACGTCAAACGTACTCTGTGCCCTTGCCATCGGCATGCACAGCAGCAAAAGAGAAGCTAGAGGTAAGTAACGACACACTTGTCTCACTTGAGAAGTCTCCTTGTAAGTCTCCGAAACCACAGCGAGCTACGCTACCTGTGACGTAGCCCCACCCGACTCGGTTTCGTAACGAAAGGATCGGATACCGCTGCAGACAAATGCCGCCATCTAACTCTATCTGCGGTCATCTGCGGCCTAATTATTGTTTGTTATCCAATTCATTACCAAGTTATACGCGTTTACGGACCCGATCCCGCTCGCGAAGTTCCACCCTGCGCCCGTGCCATAAGCCGGCGAGTAACTCTGCGTCGAGGTCGAGAGCGCTCCGTTCGCAATCGCACCTCCGAAGCCTCCGCGCCCGCCCCGCCCGAACCCTCCCGCCGCGCCATAACAATTGGCCGTGCCGGCACAATTCACGTCGATATCTCCCTGCGTGATGTTGTAAAAAATGCAGCTTCCGGCCGCCGCATTGCCGCTCGACGAATCGCAGCCCGCCGCGCCTCCGCCGTATTCCTGCGCCGCGAGCTGATAATACACGTAGTTCGGATTCCCCTGCGCGCCGCCTACCCGCTGATTCACCAACGCTTGGATCCCCGCCATGATCGGCGCGGAGAAGGATGTCCCTCCCGCCCCGCCCCAGTTACTCGGATTGCCCGTACACGCCGCGCCTCCGCCCCTCACGTTGGACCAGCAGGTGATGTAGTAGTGCCCCCACAGCCCGTCCCCTGCGAAGAGCGAAACATCCGGAATGTCGCGTACCGCGTCGTTGGGCAGCCCCGGAACCCCGTTCTGCCAGGCCGGCTTTGCATACCCCCGGCATGTTCCGCCGACGACTCCCGCCGCCGCCGGGCTGCCGGTGGCGCACCCGCTCGGGCCTCCGCTTCCCGCCGCCACCGCCTGTAACCCGTTCTGGCTGGACTCCTGGCTCGCGCAGAAGCCGCTTGTGCCGTAAGGCGTGCTGAAACCGAAGTAATTCGTCAACAGATCGCCGGCGCACGAATCGTTCCACGGAATCTCCGGAATGTATGATTTCGCGGATGAGTAATCCGAGCTATTACTCGAGTTCCAGTAAGTCGCCGTCGAATGGTTATAAGTATCCGAAAAATCCGTGCCGCCCACCGCCACATTGTACGGCGTCGATGCCCACCCGCTGACTCCGATCCCATGCGTCGCCCCGCTCGCCCCCGCGTCGCAGCTCGCGCCGCCTTCGTCGCCCGCGGAAACAAAAATCGAAATCCCCTCCGTGACCGCCTGCTGGTACGCCGCGTTGAAAGCCGCGTTCCCCGCCGCGCCGTTCTCCGCCTCGCAGTTCCCGTAGCTGATGCTGATGACCGAAGGCGGATTGGTTGAGTTGATCAGGTTCTCCAGCGCGATCAGCCCGCCAAACGTCGCGCGCGTGCTGCCGCACGAGGCCACCACGATCGCCGCCTCCGGCGCCGCCGCGCTGGCCCACTCCGCATCCAGCGTGGCTTCGCCGTCGTCGCCCGCCGAAGAGCCGCGCAGCGGAACCCCCGGATCCACGCAGTTCGTCCCCGGATGCACCGTCGTCAACGACCCGGCGGCATACTGCGTCAGCCCGAACGTGCTGCGGAACGTGCTCCAGTCGGCGTCGTTATAGAGGTTGCTGTCCTCGACTACCGCGATCGTCTGCCCCTTGCCGGTAATCCCGGCCGCAAACAGCGGATTGAAATTGTAAATCGTCGCCAGGTCCGCCGGCGTCAACGCCCAGATGGTGTGAGAGCCCGTGCCGCTGGTGAGATCCGCGTGCTTGCGCATGGCGTGCGGCGCGAAATCGTGCAGCGACACGATGCCGCGCACCGCCGGGGCCAAGGCCGCCGGAATCTGCGGATCGCTCATGTTCCCGATGTGCTGCTCTCCGCCCACATCCAGATGGTGAAGCTCCGTGTGCAGCGCCGTCCGCACCTGGCCCGCGTTGCCCGAAAAATCCACCACCATCCCACCCGGGTAGACCTCGTTCACCGTGAATCCCTGCGCCTTCAGCCAGCCCGTGACCGCGTCGATGTCCTGCTGCGCGGGCCCGTACGCCTGGCTGAATTGGGCGGGCGTAAGCCACTTGTGGTAGTTCGAGGATCCGGCCGCGTGCAACCCGTCGATAAAGTCGCCCAGCGCCTGCTCCTGCTCCGCCGGCCGGTTCAATAGCAGAAGCATATGTTCCATCGCGAAGCCGTCGGCGACCCGTCCCCGGTCGTTCTGCGCGTTGGCCTGCGGATGCGTGTTGCCCGCCAGTGTGTGCAGCCTCGCCTCGTCGATCCTGGCCGTGATCATCGGCCGTTTCTGTGCCTGTAACACACCGGCCAGCAGCACCAGCGGCAAAACGACCCGCCAGCGCGGCAGAATGCCACGAGCCACCCGGCTGCCAAGCGGCCTTTCGCCGCCGCCCCGCGCTGTGTAACCCTCGGAAATCCAACAGATCGCCACGCTCTTGCCTCGCATGGATCAAGCTACTGCATTCCATCGACCGATGCCCAAAGCGTCCCCAACCCATCCCCCGACTGGTGATACCATGGGTTTCCGCAACCCTATGGATCACATCCTGTCGATCGTCCTTTTCACGCCCCTTGTGGCCATGCTCGTCCTGCTCTTCATTCCTTCCTCGAACCCGCGGGCAGTGAAGCTCTGGGCCAACATCTCGGCGTTCATCGGATTCCTGGTCTCCCTCCCCTTGGTCTTCAATTTCGACCGCACCAAAGACTTCCAGTTCGTCGAAAAAGCTTCCTGGATTCCCTCGCTCGGCGCATCCTACCACCTCGGCATCGACGGGCTCGGCCTGCTCCTGGTGATGCTCACCACCGTCATCGGTTTCCTCGCCATCCTCTCGAGCTGGAACGCCATCCAGGAGCGCCTCAAGGAATACTACGCTTTCTTCTTCATCCTCCAGACCGCCATGCTCGGCGTCTTCATGTCGCTTGACTTCCTGCTCTTCTTCGTCTTCTGGGAGCTCGTGCTGGTCCCCATGTACTTCATCATCGCCATCTGGGGCGGCGCCCGCCGCGCCTACGCTGCCATCAAGTTCATGATCTACACCTCGATCGGCAGCGTGCTCATGCTCCTCGGCATCCTCACCCTCTACTTCCAGCACTACACGCAATACCAGGCATACAGCTTCGATATCTCCGACCTGATGCGCACCCAGCTCTCCCCCAACGTCGGCTGGTGGGTCTTCTGGGCCTTCTTCGTCGGGTTCGCCGTCAAGGTGCCCATGTTCCCGTTCCATACCTGGCTTCCCGATGCGCACACCGAAGCCCCCACCGCCGGCAGCGTCGTGCTCGCCAGCGTACTGCTGAAAATGGGTACGTACGGATTCCTCCGCTTCTCCCTGCCGCTGCTGCCCGATTCAGCCAAGAATCCGACCATCGTCAACGCCATGGGGATTCTCTCCATGATCGCCATCGTCTACGGCGCGCTCGCCTGCCTCATGCAGAAGGACTGGAAGAAGCTCGTCGCCTACTCCAGCGTCAGCCACCTCGGATTCTGCACCCTGGGCATCTTCGCCATGAACCCGGCGGGCATCGCCGGCTCGATCATCCAGCAGATCAACCACGGCATCTCCACCGGCATGCTCTTCCTGATCGTCGGCATCGTCTACGAGCGGCGCCACACGCGCGAGATCAGCGAATACGGCGGCCTCTTGAAGGTCATGCCCGTTTTCACCATCGTCTTCCTCTTCGCCGCCCTGAGCTCGATGGGCATGCCGCCCTTGAACGGCTTCATCGGCGAAGTCACCATCCTTGGCGGAGCCTACCAGTGGAGCTTCAACTGGGCCTTCTGGGCGGCCGTGGGAATCGCGCTCGGCGCCGCGTACCTGCTGTGGCTCTTCCAGCGCACCATGTTCGGCGACCTCAAGGAAAAGAACCAGCTTCTGAAAGATCTTTCCTTCCGCGAGATCGCCGTCTTTGCCCCGCTGATGGCCTGGGCCCTTTGGATCGGCATCTATCCGCAGCCCTACTTCCGCGTGCTGGAGCGCCCCGTCGCGCAGATCGTCGAGCGCGTTCGCCCCGGCTACTACGCCGAGCGCCATCTGCCGAACCCGCTCGAGCAGGCGTCGCCCAGCGCCGCCCTTCGCTGACTCCGTTTGAGGCCCAACCGTTCAGCGGTCGTTCCTTGTAACGTCTAAGTAGCCATCCTGCGCAGCAGCGCCTTCGGCGGAAACCGGACCCCTTCCGCCATGACCCGCCGGTTGAATTTGGATTTGCCCGCCTCGCGTTCCGCGAAGATGATCGGAAACTCGCCGAACCTCGCGCCCATCCGGTGCAGGATGAATTTCATCTCCATCAGAAAGGCGTACCCGTTCGAGGCGATTGCGTCCAAATCGACCCTGCGCAGCACTTCCGCCCGATAGCCGACAAACCCTGCGGTCATATCGTGCACCGGCACTCCGGTCAGCAGGCGCGCGTACACGTTCGCACCGAAGCTGAGCGTCCTCCGCGTCAGGCTCCAGTTCAGGCTGCCGCCTCCCGGAATGTACCGCGATCCAATCACCACGTCGTGAGTTTTCAGCATCTCGATCATGCGCGGCAGCATTTCCGGCGGGTGGGAAAGATCGGCGTCGAACTGAATCACGTGGTCGCCGGGTTTCTCACTCAGCGCCTTCTTCATGGCCGCCCGGCACGCCGACCCGTAGCCGTCCTTCCCGGGACGCGCCAGAAGATGCACCAGTGGATCGCCGGCCTGAACCCGTCGGATCTCGTCGCCCGTGCCGTCAGGAGAATTGTCGTCGGCGAACAGAATCGGCTCATTGCCTGCAGCCTTGCGTACGCGGTGCACCAGAGGGGCAATATTCTCCCGCTCGTTATACGTCGGGATGATCAGCATGAAACCATGGAGCTTCGATTTTAGCGCGTGAGGCAGGTTCCCGACCTGCCCCGGCCGCTCGTTTCGCGCCAGCGAAACGCGGCCCGATCGCCTTCTGTCGTCCGTTCCTCTTTGTCCTCCGCTCGCATACCCCCACGCCCTGCTACAATCTGCCCGTAATGTCCATTGATCTCCAGCGCCTGGCGCGGTTCGATACGCCCACCATCTCCAACGCCATCGAGGTCTTCAACGTCCGCCCACGCTCAGCCGGCTACATGGACGCGCGCATCCGTGCCTGCTTTCCCGAGATGCCCCCGATGGTCGGATATGCGTCCACCGCCACCATGCGCTGCGCCGAGCCCCTCGCCGCGGGCGATGTCTACGGTTCGCTCGACCAACAGGTGGCCCGTTTCGCCGAATTGCCCGGCCCGGCGATCGTCGTCTTCGAAGATCTCGACGACCCGCCCGTCGCCGCCACTTTTGGCGAGATCATGTGCACCACTTACCAATCCTTCGGCGCGGCAGGCCTGATTACCAGCGGCGCCGCGCGCGACGTCGACCAGGTCCGGCGCCTCGGCTTCCCGGCCTTCTCCAATGGCGCCATCTGCTCGCATGGCTACAGCCACATCGTCGACCTGCATTGCACCATTCGCGTGGGCGGTCTTACCATCCGTGCCGGCGAGCTCATCCACGCCGATGCCAACGGCGTCTGCACCATTCCCGCGTCCATCGCCGCTCAGGTTGCCGACATAGCCGAAGAGTTCGTGGCCGCTGAAGCCCTCGTTCTGAACTATCTCAAGGGCGGGCCGCCCGACGTCAAGGCGTTCGGCGAAGCCCGCAAGGCCATGATGGACGCCATCGCTGCCCTGTCGCGCAGGGCCCGCGCCCAAGCCGGCGCGTGATGCCGCTTACTGTCGACACGCACTCATCCCTTTGACTTCACACTTCGCTCTTAGGCCCTGTACTCTGCGCGACTAATCCTTCTCGTTACCTCTAGACGCCAGTTATCGGAGCAGGTAATGTCGATGGTATCGCCGTCGATCACTAAGGAGATACATGATGAAATCGGCATCTGTTGTGGCGTTGCTTACAGTCTTGGCGTGCGCTCCCATACATGCGAACGTGATTACTTACGCACAGACGGTATTCAATACGAATTTCGTCACCAGCGATATCGGATTGCGCGATGTGGGCGCGGGCACAATGACCGTATCCGGCATTACAGGTACGGTTACCCAATCGCTGCTGTTCTGGCACGGACCCACCAATTCGACGGATCCGAACGTCAATGCCAACGTCAACGTCAACGGAACCGCCGTGACCGGCACCAACATCGGCTTCTCGTCGGACAACTTCTGGTCATCGGCCAACAGCCAGGCTTACCAGGCCGATGTGACTCCCGAGGTGACTGGTAACGGCCCGGTAACTTTGAGCAACTTCCAAAAGACCACGGTCGCGGGATGCACCTCTCCCTGCGCGCAGATAAACGGAGCAGCCCTGTTCACCTTCTACAACAGCGGCGTAAGTACCAACAAGCGGGACGTCGTCCTATTTGAGGGCAATGACTCCAACTTCGCCAACAGCTACGACCCCGCCGGCTGGGACTTCACGCTCTCCGGAATCAACTACACCAGCGGCGCCGCGAATCTCGTGCTCTACGTATCTGACGGTCAGAACTTCAGCTCCAGCGACGACGGTACGCTGCGCATTAACGGCACCACCCTGGCAACGGGCGGCATTTTCCAGGGCCTCTCGCCGAGAGCGCCGGGCGCCGGCGTCTCCAACGGCAGCCTCACCGATGTCGTGACATTTGACATCACCTCGTTCCTCACACCCGGATCGAATACTCTCCACATCACCCTCGACGCCGGCTTCAGCGACGCGCTCAGCGCCGTGGTCGCTGCGGTGGATCTTCCTGCTGGGGCGGCTCCGGCGGCCGCGCCTGAGCCGGCCACCTACCTGCTGGTCGGCGGAGCGTTGATCCTCGCAGGGTACCGTTACCGGCGTACCCGCTCCTGATTACCGGGCTTCGATCGCCGCCATCGTGTTCTTCGCCACCCGCGCCAGGTCGATCGCCGGCATGAATCCGAATCCCCTGCCCCGGGATTCCAACACCTCCGGTTTGGCCGCGATCTCGCGCAGCTTCGGCAGGTCCGTGGCGTCGCCGAGATCCATCAGCACGCTCATGGCGATCAGTTTACCCGCGGCATCGCCCGTCGCCAGGGTGCTTCGCGCCAACGGCAGCACCGCCGGATCCCGGAACCGCGCCGCCTGCTCCAGCGCTCCCGCGCGCAACAGGAAAGTCAGCGCCGTCTTGTCCCCGTAGCCGCCCAGCGCCCCGGCTGCGGCCGCGCGCACCAACGGATTCGCATCCAGCGCAGCTGCACCCAGCGCCTCCAGCGCCTTGGGCTCCCGCAACTCTCCCAGCTCGTGCGCCGCCGCGATCCGCGTCTCGGCATCCGCGCTGCCCAGCGCATCCACCAATTCGTCCACCGCGCCCGCCTCGCGCAGGTCCCGCGCCGCGCACGTGCGGACTGCCGGATCGGTCATGGCATGGCGCAGCGCTGCCACGACCTCCGGCGATCGACTACCGCGAAGCCCGTAGCACGCGTCGTTGCGCTGCGCCACGGTTCCCTTATCGTCCAACAGGGTCGCGATCAATAATGCCACCGTGGCGGCGGTCATTTCTTCGCCTCCTCCAGCGCCTGCGCGATCATCGCCGCGTGCCGCCGGAACCCTGGCTCCGGCGTCCCCAGCTCGAGCGCCTTGTCGCTGGCCTCCTTCGCCTGCGCGTACTGCTGCTTCTGGTACAACACCCACGCCAGCGCATCGTACTCGTACACGTCGTGCCGCGTCTTCATCTCCTCGCGAATCATGGCCAGCGCCCGGTCCAGATTGCGCCCGTGATCGGCATATGCCATCGCCAGGTTGCGGTTCGCAGGAAATCCGGCCGCGCGATCCATGCGTTCAATCACCTCCAGCCGCGCCGCCTGCCTGCGCGCCTCTTCCGGCTTACCCGACGCGCGGTACAGATCCTCCAGCGCCGCCGCGTATTCAGGCAGTGGCACCGCCTGCTGCGCCTTCAGGTAATTCTCGATCGCGCGCGCCGTCTCGCCGCGCTGCGCATACCACTTGCCCAGTCCGCCGTACGCCGGATGATATCCGGGAAACAGCTTGAGCGCCGCTTCGAACGACCGCAGCGCTTCATCGTCGTTGCCGGTCTTGAGATCCATGTTCCCCAAGTCCACCAGGCACCACGCGATGTTCTCCGGCGATCGGCTTCCGCTCTCGATCGCGCGTTTCATAATCTCCCGCGCCCCGGCGGCGTCACCCGCGACAAACCGGTAATACGCCGCCCGATTGTAGCTCGCCATATCCGGCCGCAGCCGCACCATGGTCTGGTAAGCGTCCGCCGCGGCGCTGTACTCGCCCAGCTCCATCAGCGCGTCGCCCAGCGTCCCCCAATTCCATGGATCGTCCGGCGCCGCCTCGATCAGCTCCCGCGAAGCCGCCGCCACCTTCGGAAAATCGTGCCGCTCCAGCCCGATCGCGCTTCGCAGCCGCAGCGCCTCATAATTCTTCCGATCCGCTGCCAGCACATTCTCGACGATCTTCGCCGCCCGGTTTAAATATTCCGGGTCCATGGTCTCGCGCATCTTTTGCAGATACGTGGCCGCCATCTGGCACTGGTAATGAAAATCGTCCGGCTTAGCTTTGCCCAGCGCCTCGAACATTGCGATCCGCTCGTCCGTCTTCATCCGCGCAGTAGCCTCAAACAGCCCCCGCTCCGTCAGCAAATCGCCAAGCTTCCCATTGCCGGACTGACCCCAGCCCGCTCCCGCAACCAAGAAAAGAATTACTGTCTTCATCGTCTCCACTACGGGGCGAGCCCAGGCCCGCCCCGTACCTCCCAAACCTCGCATTCCGACTTCTGACTTCTGAATTCTGGCTTCTGCCTTCTAATTCCCCGTCGCCTTCCCCCTCCCGTTCGTCCCGTCGATCTGACTATGCGCATACCCCGCGTGAGGCGGCGCATGGAACGGGAAGTGGTCCAGCAGCGGAACGTCGTTCGAGTTCACGCCATCGCCCAATGGCGGCGCGTTCGTGAACCCCGGCACCAGCACGCCGGCCAGCGCGCGGAACCCGATGTCCACGACGTCGTCCACCGGACGCCGCCCGCCGAACGGCCAGCCCGCATTGTCGCCGCCCAGCGGTCCCAGACGGTTCTGGCTCGCTATCGGAGTCGGCGCGATCGTCAGGTCCACCCGTGTGATATCCGGCACGAACACGCCCAGCAGGTCCTTGCGGGGCGCCGGCGGCACCGGCAGGCTGTACACGCCCTTCAGAATCCCGGTCGCAAAGAACGGGTCGCCGATGTATGCCGCCCATTGCTGGTCGTCCGCCGGCTGGCTGCGGTTCCAGCGATCCTTCATGGGCAGTGGAATCAGTGCCTCCACCGTGAGCGGGTTCCCCACGCGATCCACCTGCCGCCAGTCGCCGAAGTTCAGCGGATCGTCTGGACTCGGCCGCACCGTCACAAGCTGGCGCAGCGTGGTCGCCCACGCGCCGACTTTGGCGTTCGGATCGCTCGCACTGGTCGGCATCGACCCGTTGGCGGTGACCATCGTGATCGGCATTTCTACCGCGATCAGGCTGATGTTGTATCCCGCGAATCCGTCCACCGCGGCGGGCGCGGCCGCCCCCTGCCCCGTGTCGGCGCTGCCCGAGAGCACCGGCGCCGGCGTCCGGAAATTCAGCGTGTCGAACGTGGCGCCGCTGTCGAAGTAGAAGGCGTCGTCGCGCGGCCCGGCGAACACCCGCATCCCGTTGGCCAGCGTGAACACGCTCGGCGCGCCCAGCTTGGCCTCGTAGTTGGGGGTCGAATTCGGCCCCAGATTGGGCGGCGCCACCGAAAGCGCGTGTCCATTCACGTCTTTGTCGTAAACCGCGATGATCTTGTTCTGTTTCAGATCGCGGATCACGATGCTGTACGTCTCGTAGAGAAAAATCCCCGCGCTGTCGATCGAGTCGATCTTCCCGAAGTACGAAACAAACGTCGGGTTGGTGCGGTAGGTGTCCGTGAACTGGAAATCGATCTGTATATCCGGCGCCCCGTCGAGCCCCCGCGAGTTGTTGATGTTAAACCGGTACAGGACGCTGGGCGAGAACTTGTAATAGCTCGGCCCGTTGTCCGGAATCTGGAACCCCTGGACGCTCATGCTCATCACGAGCCGGTCGCTCCGGCCCTGCTCGTAGCTGCGGAAGACATAGAAGTCGTTGAGATTCGCCGTCTGATCCTCCAGCAGCAGCGGCCCGTTGCGGTGGCTGGCCGCGAACGACGCCGTCATGGCAACGAGAGACGCAACTGTCCCGCGTGCAGGAAATCGCATGTGAAACCCTCCTTTTCGAAATCGCCCTACACAGGCTCTTACGAAACGGCTACCCTTTTGGATTTCACCTGCTCCTGTGGGACCGGCTTGAGCCGGTCCCCGTGCGGGTGGGCCGGAGGCCCGCCCCACGGGTCTTCGTTCCTACTGCCCCGAATTCACCACCGCGATCACCGCCCCGTTCTGCGACTGTGCCGCCCCCATCTGCAGCACCACCGGCACGCTCGTCGTGGCCCCCGTCCCCGGCTTGATCCCGCTCGGAATCGTCGCGTTCACCTGGTACAACCCCGGGCCCACCAACCCGGCGAACGTAACCTGCGCGCTGACCCCGCCCATCATCACCGTCGGCGTGACCAGCAGCGGCAGCGGCGCGCCGATCGCCAGCCCGTTGGGTACTCCCGGATTCGTAGTCCCCAATCCCGTCGCGAACAGCACGATCGTCTCGCCCGTTTTGAACGGAGTCGTGGTGAGCCCAGCGATCAGGTTCGCCGGCCCGCCCACCGATCCGTCCGCGTGCTCCGCCGCGATATTCAGATTCCCCTGCGCGTCCGCGGTGCCCAGCGTGAAGAACGCCGGCGCTACGCTGGCCAGCGTCGTCGTCACCGTGGCGCTGGTCAGCCCGTTGTTGGTCGTCTGAATCTGAACCGGTCCAGCCACCATATCCGCCGGCATCAGGAAATTGATCTGCGCCGGGCTGATAAAGTACACCGGAG
>Ga0335080_10005048_pt1 | contig 13534 bp, 12 predicted proteins | sample Lox_Sample_34_FD_206720 | JGI IMG/M metagenome (GOLD analysis project Ga0335080, IMG submission 206720) | Soil microbial communities from Loxahatchee National Wildlife Refuge, Florida, United States - Lox_Sample_3.4 | ecosystem: Environmental > Terrestrial > Soil > Wetlands | place: USA... | reverse complement strand
TGGTCTTGCCGAAGACGACAAGGCCGCCGCGTCTGTAACGCGCGACGAGCTCTGTGTCGTGATCAGCGAGGTTATCCCGGAAAAAGCGGCTGCCGTTGCTGGTGATCGCCCCTTTGTACAACGCGTTCAGGTCTTTCAGCACCAACGGAACACCACGGAAGGGTCCATCGGGAAGCCCGGCCCGGATCGCGTCGCGCGCGTGTTCGTACAGTTTGTTGACGACGGCGTTGAAGGCCGGGTCTCGCTCTTCGACGCGCTTGATGGCTTCCTCCAGCAGGTGCTCTGGCGTCACATCGCCCTTGCGCACCATCTCGGCTAAGCCCACCGCATCGTGCTCGTCGTAATCCTCGAACATGAGTTTGCGTCAATAGCCTAAATACGATCTTCGCACCGCTTCGTCGTGACGGATCACCGACGAAGGCCCCGACACCACCACCCGGCCAGTCTCGAGGAGGTACACGTGGTCGGCCAAGTCCAGCGCCAGGTTGGCGTTTTGCTCGACCAGCAACATGCTCACCCCTTCCTCCTTGTTGATGCGGCGCATGATGCGGAAAATGTCCTGAACCACCAGAGGCGCCAGACCGAAGGACGGCTCGTCCAAGAGCAGCAACCGCGGTCGTAGCATCAACGCACGCGACAGCGCGAGCATCTGTTGCTCGCCGCCCGACAGCGTACCTGCTTGCTGGTGGCGCCGCTCGCGCAGCCGCGGAAAGTAACCGAAAAGGCGTTCGAAGTCTTCGGCGACACGCTTCTTGTCCTTGCGCGTGTACGCGCCAAGCTTGAGATTCTCCTCGGTCGTCAGGTCGAGGAAGGTCCCGCGCCCATCAGGCACATGCCCGACACCCTGGCGCACGATATCCTCCGTAGCGCGGCCGCTGATGACTTCGCCGCGCAAACGCACCTGTCCGCTGGACCGGATCATCCCGCAGAGTGCGCGCAGCAGCGTAGTCTTACCTGCTCCGTTGGCACCCAGGACCGTGGTGATGCCGCCCTCGGCTACTTCGAGCGCGATCCCATGCAGCACCTGGGTCGACCCATAGCCTGCGCTGAGCTCCTTTACTTCGAGCAACGCCGCCATCAGCCCGCTACTCCGAGGTAGGCGCGGATCAGCTCCGGGTTGGCCTGCACCTGGGCCGGAGTTCCCTCTGCGATCTTGCGTCCAAAGTCCAGCGCGACCACGCGGTCGGAGACACGCATCACCAGGTTCATATGGTGTTCGACAAGCAGCACGGTAACGCGCAGACCGTCGCGCACGCGGCGAATAAGGGCCATAAGGCCCTCCAGCTCTTCGTGGTTCAGACCCGCCGCCGGCTCATCCAGAAGAAGCAGCTTGGGCTGGCTAGCAAGGGCACGAGCCAGCTCCACCCGCTTCTGGAGTCCGAACGGAAGATCCGCCACTCGCCGCATCGCGACATCGCCAAGGTCCAGCAAGGCGATGAGCTCGTGCGCCTGATGCTCGAGCCTGCTTTCTTCTCGCGCCACAAGCGGCAGCCGCAGCGCGTTGACTAGAAATCCACCGCGGGTGCGGCAGTGGCCGCCCAGCAGAACGTTCTGCCAGACGCTCATGCTGCGGAACAGTGCGAGGTTCTGAAAGGTGCGGCCAATCCCGAGTTCCGCAATGCGGTAACGCGGAAGACCCTGGAGCGATTGGCCGTCGAAGACGATGGAACCGCGCTCGAAGTCGTACAGACGGGACAGGCAATTGAACAGCGTGGTCTTCCCGGCGCCATTGGGACCGATCAAGCCAACAATCTGACCCGAATGGACCTGAAAGGAAACACCGTCGAGAGCGACGATCCCGCCAAAGCGCACGCCAACATCCTGTACGGACAGCAGAGGAGGGTTCCCCGGCTTCACCTGTGGGGATGAGCGCGCCGGATCAAGCGCGACTGAAGCCTGTGGCCCCGCTCTCGCGAGTGACACGTCCCCCCCTTGTTCTTCGCTCGGTGTTTTGGACGCCGGCGCCTCGAGCGGCTACGCGCGCAGCGCTTTGCGCCGGATACTGACACAAACGGTTTAGCGGGTAAAGCAAACCTCCGGCAGCCGATACCAGGTCAAGGCTTCGTGCGCTCAACCCGCTCCGGAGGACGTAACATACGAGAATACGACATCGTCGAAGCGACCAGGGGGAGTAGATGGAGCCGCAGCACTACAGGTTCTGGCCCAAGCAATTGCCGAAGAATCTGACTTATCCACGTACTAGCCTCTACTACAACCTCGAGGTTTCGGCCGCGCGCTTTCCCGACAAGCGCCTATTGATCTATTACGACTCGCCGTTGACCTTTCGGGAAACCAAGGCGCAGGTCGATGCGCTGGCGGGATTCCTTCAGCAGCGCTGCGGTGTGACGCGTGGCGATCGCGTGCTGCTGTTCATGCAGAACAGTCCCCAATTCATCATTGGCTACTACGCAATCCTGCGCGCGGACGCGATGGTAGTGCCGGTGAATCCGATGAATCTCTCCGAGGAACTGCGCCACTATGTAGCCGATAGCGACGCCTTGGTGATTCTCACGGGCCAGGAACTGTATGCACAAGTGGCACCTCTGCTCGGTCAAGCAGGCCTGCGGCACGCCATCGTTGCGACGTATTCTGACTACTTGACGCAGCCTACAGACCTCAATCTTCCAGAAGCCGTGAGGCAGCAGTCTGAGCCCATACCCGATTTTGGCGTGACACTGTGGCGCGATGCACTAGACGCCGGGCTGACCCCTGGACGGCACCTCGCGGGGCCCGACGATCTGTGTGTGATGCCATACACTTCGGGCACGACGGGGAAGCCCAAGGGCTGCATCCACACCCATTCCACCGTCATGAGCACGATCGTTTCCGGCTCTCTGTGGTTTGGCGCTGGGCCTGACGCCGTCCTGCTCGGGACGCTGCCGCTGTTTCATGTAACCGGCATGCAGGGGAGCATGAATCAGCCGGTGTTCACAGGCGGCACCGTGGTCCTGATGACGAGGTGGGATCGGAACACGGCAGCCCAGCTTATTGAACGCTATCGCGTGGACGGTTGGACCAATATCTCAACGATGGCGATCGACTTCCTGGCCAACCCCGATCTCCCGAGGTACGACATCTCCAGCCTCTCGCGTATCGGCGGGGGCGGTGCCGCGATGCCCGAAGCGGTGGCGAGGCGACTCAAGGAACTGACCGGACTCGACTATATCGAAGGCTATGGACTGTCCGAGACGATTGCGCCAACGCACATCAACCCGCCCGACCGCCCCAAGAAGCAATGCCTCGGCATCCCGATCTGCGACACCGATGCGCGCGTGATCAACCCCGACACCCTGGAGGAATTGGGCCCAGGCGCGGTGGGCGAGATCGTGTCCAGCGGTCCGCAGATTTTCCGCGGCTATTGGAAAAATGCAGACGCGACCGCTGCTTGCTTCATCGAGCTCGCAGGCAAGCGCTTTTTCCGTACCGGCGACCTGGGACGCTACGATGAGGAAGGTTATTTCTTCATCGTCGACAGGTTGAAGCGCATGATCAATGCGTCTGGCTACAAGGTCTGGCCCGCCGAGGTGGAGGGAATACTGTACGCCCATCCCGACGTCCAAGAGGCGTGCATCATCGCAACGACCGATCGCCATCGGGGCGAGACGGTCAAGGCCCTGATCGTGCTGAAAGCAGAACGCCGTGGCGCAGTGAGCTCCGAAGAAGTCATCGGCTGGTGCCGGGACCACATGGCCGCCTACAAGATTCCGCGCGTCATCGAGTTCGTAGATAGCCTGCCCAAGTCCGCTACCGGGAAGGTGCAGTGGCGCATCCTTCAAGAGCGTGAAAAGCAACAGACTCCTGCTTGAGCCGCCGAGCGGATGGAACCGAAGGACTACCCGAAGGTCTGGCCCAAGCAGCACCCAAAGAGCCTGACGACGCCTAAGACCACACTCTGGTACAACCTGGAGGTCGCGGCGGCGCGCTACCCCGACAAGGCCGCCACCATCTTCTACGACTCCCAACTGAGCTACGCGGAGCTCAAGCGACAGGCCGAGCGACTGGCCGGATTTCTGCAACAACGCTGTGGCATCCGCAAAGGCGACCGCATCCTCGTGGACGCGCAGAACAGCCCGCAGTTCATCATCGCTTACTACGCAATCTTGCGTTGTGATGCGGTGGTCGTACCGGTCAGCCCGATGAACGTCACGGAGGAGTTGGCGCATTACGCCAGCGACAGCGGTGCGAATACCGCCATCCTCGCACAGGACCTTTACCCAAAATTCAAGCCGCTGATGGGAAAGGGGCTCACGCACGCAATCCTCGCGACGTACTCGGACTACCTCACCGCATCGACCGACCTGAAAGTGCCGGATCTTCTGAGCGCGCCGCGCGACAAGATCCTCGACCCCGGCGTGGTCGGCTGGAACGACGCGATGGCGGCCGCTTACGAGCCACAGCCTGCCCTGGCCGTCGCGGACGATCTGTCTGCCATTTTGTACACCTCGGGCACGACCGGGCTGCCCAAGGGCTGCATGCACACGCACAGCACGATCATGTTCACTGCCGTAGGCGGCGCCATCTGGGAGGGCATGGGAGCTGACTCGGTGGTACTGAACACCGCCCCGCTATTCCATGTCACAGGCATGCAACACAGCATGAACGCCCCGATCTACGCGGGTGCCACCATCGTTCCGCTACCGCGCTGGGACCCGCAAGCTGCGGGTTACATGATCGAGCGGTATGGATGCACGCATTGGGCAAACGTTCCCACAATGGTGGTCGATCTGCTGGCGGATCCGCTCACCGCGGGGCGCGATCTCTCATCCCTGCAGAATGTGTTCGGCGGTGGATCTTCCATGCCGGAAGCTGTAGCGCGCAGGCTGTTCGAGTTATGCGGCATCCACTACATGGAGGCCTATGGGATGACCGAAACCATCTCGCAGACCCATATGAATCCGCCCGGGCATCTACGCAAGCAATGCCTCGGAATTCCGACCTTCAGCACGGAATCGATGGTGATTGACCCCGACACCGCGCTGCCGCTCGCGCCAAATCAACCAGGTGAGATCGTGTCGCGCGGGCCGCAAGTGTTCAAGGGTTACTGGAGGAACGCGGAGGCAACGCAGGCGACTTTCATCGAGATTCAAGGTCGCAGGTTCCTGCGCACCGGCGATTTGGGATATTACGACGAGGAGGGCTTCTTCTACATCGCCGACCGGCTCAAACGCATGATCAACGCGGCCGGCTTCAAGGTGTGGCCTGCCGAGCTCGAGATGACGCTCTACAAGCACCCCGACATCAAGGAAGTGGCGGTAGTCTCCGCGCCCGATGCACGGCGCGGCGAGACGGTGAAAGCTTTCGTCGTGCTCAAACCCCAATCGCGTGACAAGGTCCGAGGCGAGCACATCCTCGAGTGGGCGAGACAACATATGGCGGCCTACAAGGTTCCGCGATTGATCGAATTCATCGACGCGCTCCCACGCTCTGGAAGCGGCAAAATCCAGTGGCGCGCGCTGCAGGACAGCGAGTGGGGCCGATAGCGATCGGATTGCTGGTCTTCAGGCCGGCGGCAGCTTCTCTACGTGAGCTTTGAGGACCAGCACCCGCCCTTCGCGAAGCAATTTGAACTCGACTTCTTCGCCCACCGGAATCAGCCCGACCTGATTGCGCACGTCAGCCGACCCTCGGGTAGTGCGTCCGTTGACCGCGATGATTACATCTCCAGTACGCACCCCGGCCTTGGCGGCCGGAGAGTCCTTCACCACTTCGACGACAACGGCACCCTGACTCGCTTGAGCTCCTAGCGCCTTCGCCTGCTCCGGGGTCACGTCCTGAGTCGTGAGCCCGATGCGGCCGCGCCGAACTTCGCCATAGCTCGCGAGCTGGTGCATTACAGCGCGCACCATGTTGCTGGGAACCGCGAAGCCGATGCCCACGTTGCCGCCGGTGGGACCCACGATAGCGGTATTGATTCCGATCAGCTCACCTTTGAGGTTAACCAGCGCCCCGCCCGAATTTCCGGGGTTGATCGACGCGTCGGTCTGGATGAAATCCTCGTAGCCTTCGATGTCCAGACCAGTACGACCAAGCGCGCTCACGATCCCGGATGTCACGGTCTGTCCCAGACCGAAAGGATTCCCGATCGCGAGCACGTAGTCGCCAACTCGCAATGCATCGGAATCGCCAAATACCAGCGGCTTCAAGGTTTCCGGTTCGACTTTGAGCAACGCCACATCGGTGCCCGCATCGCTACCCTGCAGTTGAGCAGGCAAACGACGCCCGTCCTTGAGCGTAACAGCAATCTGCCGGGCATCCTGGACCACATGATGGTTGGTGAGGACGTATCCGCGCACCGCGTCGACAATCACGCCAGAGCCTGCCGACATATGCGGCCTGGACGCTTTCGGCAAATCGAAGAAACGGCGGAAGAACGGATCGCGGAACATCGGATTGTCCTGCTCGGGTGAACTGGACAACACCGAAATGTTCACCACAGCCGGCGTCACTCGCTCGACGAGCGGCGCCAGCGAGGGCAGGTCGCCTTGGGGATCGAGCGGTGGAACGCCAGCCAGCATTCCACACGGCGTCAACAAGAGCGTCAGAGCAAGGAAGTTCGACACGACCTGAATCAGGGGAGAATTCATCTTGTCCAGTTGGAGATCCGCGTCATTGGGTGCTGGTGGTTTAGACAAGCTACAGGCGTGCGGCGGTCAAATGCAATCTGCCGGGCTTACTTTTTGCTGACCAATCGATAGCACGCACGGTTCCGAAAATGACTCCGACAGCCAAATACGAACTCTCGCTCGCAACGCTGCTTCTGCTTAGCGCATGTGCTACGAGCTCAGTTCAACATGCACCCGAAGGTATGGCGCCGCAGGCGGCGGTCGTCGGCAATGCGGTGGCCAATCGCGCCGCCGACAGCGCATTGGCAATGCTGGGAAAGCCCTATCGCACCAGCGGTAACACGCCCGCGGGCTTCGATTGCAGCGGCTTGGTCCAGTACAGTTACGCCAAGGCGGGCGTGAATCTGCCGCGCGCAACACAGGCGCAGCGTCACGAGGGACGGTTGGTGAATGTAAGCGCGTTGCGTCGCGGTGATCTGGTGTTTTTCGATCAGGAAGGCAAGAAGTCGTCGCACGTCGGAATCTACGTGGGCCAGGGGCGCTTCGTGCACGCGCCGTCCACAGGCGGTCGGGTACGCATCGATGGATTGGACGCGAACTATTGGCGCAAGCATTTCGTCGAGGCCAGACGGCCTTAGCACTGCGCTCGAACGCTCCACGCGATGGAGCGGCCAATCAGACGTCCGGTCGTGTCATCGGCAATCACGTTCACTATCTCTTCCCCTGGCTGCTTTCTTCCCCTTCGCTCCAACCCGATTGTAAGCGCTCGCGGCACCCGATAGCATAGCACCGGCGGCCGGCATATCCGATCGCAACCTTCTCGGAAGACACCACGCGCCGCACCGCCGCGGTATTCGATATCCGGAGCTGCGGCGTCTCCCGCACACAACCACAGCTGAAGGGACAACAGTCATGAGCTTCGTATCCGAGTTTCGAGAGTTTGCGATGAAGGGAAGTGTCGTCGATCTGGCCGTGGGTGTGATCATCGGCGGGGCTTTCGGCAAGATCGTGGACTCGATGGTCAATGACCTCATCATGCCGATCGTCGGCCGGATCCTGGGCAAGGTGGATTTCACCAACCTCTTCATCCCCCTGGCGGACATCCCATCCGGCACGCCTCAAACTCTGGATGCACTGAAGAAAGCCGGAGTCCCCGTGTTCGCTTATGGGAACTTCATCACCATCCTGATCAACTTCCTCATCCTGGCGCTCATCATCTTTCTCATGGTGAAGCAGATGAACAAGCTCAAGAACCAGACCCCGCCAGCACCCGCCGCCCCGCCCGAAGACGTGATCCTGCTGCGCGAGATCCGCGACGCGCTTAAGACTAGGTAAAACGCACGCCGTTCAGGCGACGGAGGAGAGCAGCGAGCCGACTGAGGTAACATGCGAAGGCTTAGACAGGCGTATCCCTCGACTCGAGTTCACTTGCAAGGTCTCCATGGGTGAAGCACTTCTTCTGCTCGCGACCAACTTTCTTTACGGCGCCTACCACGCCATCCAGCCAGGCCACGGCAAGACCATCGCCGCGGCCTACATCGTCGGTGCACGTGGGCGTCCGGTAGACGCGTGGATACTGGGCATATTCGTCACGCTGTCGCACACCAGCGGTATTGTGCTGGTGGGCGTGTTGGCTTCGCTCGGTTTGCCCGGACTCGGCTCGCACCGGATCGAAGCCTGGCTTGCCGTGGCCACCGGCGTCCTGGTGCTCCTGCTCGGGCTCTGGACTCTCTGGACCCAGCGCCAGCTGTTTCAGGTGGCCAGCTGGAACCGGCGCGGCGCGGACAAGCAGCATGCCCGCGGAGAGGTGCGCTACCGCCCACATGAACACGACGAGAACACATTGCAAGGTATTGACCGGCGCCCCGCGCACGCGGACGCGTCACTCCATCGCCACGACCAGCTGCACGCTCACGGTCGCGAGCACACGCACGGCCACATACATGGCCATGAACACGACCATTCGCATCAAGGAGACGAATCGGCCGGGTATCACACCCATGGATGGGGATTCAAGCACACCCACGACATGGGTCTCGTCACGAGCAATCGACCGAGCTTGTGGATCTTGATCTGGCTGGGTATCGCCGGCGGGCTGCTGCCGGATCCGGTCGCCCTCGGGCTGCTGATGCGAGCTCTCGTCGACGGGAAGGTGATGTTGGGACTGGCCGGGGTACTGGTATTCAGCCTCGGCTTTGCAGCGGTTCTGGTCCTGGTCGGGGTGATTGCCGCTGCAGCAGGGAAGAAAATTCTGGACTGGCTCGCGGGATCCTGGGCAGCTCGGCTTCAGATCGGCACTTCCTTGATCATCGTCGTCGTTGGTGTCGTATTGACCGTCCTCGCGTTGGAAAAGATCAGCCAGCTGACCTAGTACGCGATTCGTGGCCCGCAGTTCGCGTTTCGTGAGAGCCGATACGGCATTGAGCTCTGCCAAGAGAGCCCCGAACTAGCGCGTTGCGCCAGCCGGGATCATCCCCACAAAACCGCTGATGTCCGCGTACCAAACGTCGCCCTTCCCGTCCACTGCCACCGTATAAGGCCGTGCGTTCTCGCGCGGAAGGGGAAAGAAATCGATCTTGCCCTCGCGTAGCCGCCCGAGGCCTCCACCGCGGAGAATGCCGAACCAGACTGCCCCGTCTGGCGCGACTGCGATCCCGGACGGGGCCGCCTTGCCGTCCGGCAATGGGTATTCCGTGAACTTTGCGTCGGCGTAGTGTGCGATCTTGTTGCTTCTGAATTCCACGATCCAGACGCCACCCTTCGAGTCCACCGCCACGTCCGTGGGTGAGGCGCCGGCGGTCGGGAGATCGTATTGCGTGACCTCACCCGAGGGCACTATGCGAATAACCTGATTTGCCGACTGCAGCGTCGCCCAGACAGTGCCATCGGCGGCGACAGCTACGCCGTACGGCCCCCCACGTATCGACTGGACATCATGCCGCTGGAACACGCCGTCCTTGAGCCGGGTGATGCTATAGGCGGTGGCCTCCGCAAACCAGACGGCGCCATCTGGCGCCACAGCGAGCCGCGCAAGGCGCGCAATTGGTGTCCCTAGCGGGAAGGACTGCAGCTCGCCCGATGGCGTCATGCTCAACACAGCAATTGCGGAGGGATCGGTGAACCAAACAGTCCCTTTGGCATCGACACCCAGCCCGATCGGCTCTACGTTGCGACCTTTCTTTGGAAGACGCTGTACACGTCCGTCGCGCACGACGCCAATGCCCTCACCGAAATCGATGGTGAACCAGACACTGCCGTCGGGAGCGACGGCGACGGCAGTCGGGATGTCGGTTGCCACCGCCATCGGATACTCGACGACCGCCACCCGGTGCGGCCAGAGCCGCCAAGCGACCGCTCCCGCCGCGACGAGAACAACAATGGCTATTACGAAGTAGAGTGCGCGATGTGTCTTCATACTGAGGGCGTTCTGGTTTTAGGGATCGCGTTGCGGTGGTCAGCGTAGCGCGACAACCGACCTACTGCATATACGGCTGCGGCAGCTAGGAGTATGAGAAACGCCGCGGCGCCTGCCAGACTCATAGGGTCGATCTGAGACAGCAAATTGCTGCCTTCAACGGCGCGTCGCCATATTTCGTCGTAGGGCGTGAGCGAAAAGCCAACATAAAGCGTTGCCGGATCGTTCGGATCGTGCAGCAACGGAGCGGACTCGAGATGCACCGGCAGATTGCCCTCGACGGGAGTCCAGGTATTCCCAGCATCAGTACTGCGAAAGACACCACGATCGCTCGACAGCACGAGGATGACGCCGTCGGCCGAAGCAGCGATCCCGCGCGCACGCATGCCGGGTTGGGGTAGCGATCGGCCCACGCCCTGCCAACTTTGCCCCGCGTCATCGCTGCGAAGGAGGCGATCGCCTCCAGCGGCCCACAGCCGTGCGGGTGTCGGGTCGGCGACGATAGTTTCGATCGTGCTGCCCGGCAGCCCGATCTTGCGCAATTGCCAGATGGCTCCCGCATCAGTGCTCGCATAGATCTGGCCTTCGACGATGACGGAGACGACCTCGATCGGTTGCAGCGTCACCGCGGTTGCCGTGACGCGTGCATCAGGTAGCGCCTCTCCGACGCGCGTCCAGGTTCGCCCGGCGTCGTCACTCCGGTATAGCCAACGCGCACCGCCAAGGTAGAAGCGCCCGGCAGCAGCCCCTGCAACGACGGAGCGGGCAGGCAACGCTGAAGCGGGAAGATCGACTGCGGTCCAAGGCGCGCCGGCCTCGCTGCGAAACACCCCACCCGCCGTAGTGGCCAACAACACCTTTCCCGAGGCATCGAAGGCCACTGCCAGCGTGGGCCCGCTGAATATCGACGCGGGTTCCGCAGACCAGTCGCGCCCACCGTTGCGCGAGCGCAAGAGCCGCGTGTCGGTCGCGTACAGGATATGGTTTGGATCGGTCGGATCGATTGCGAGGGTAACTGCGCCCCCGATGAACAGGCCAGCGTCGATTGGCGTCCAGGTCATGCCGCTGTCGCGGCTGCGGAACGAGCCGCCCCACGCGCTCGGATCGTGCGCATGAACGAGCGATGCGATCAGTGCCAAACCTGTAGCAACAACAGCCGCTGCACGCATCGAATACGGAGGCCCGCACGAGGAAAAAAAGCGAGGAGCCCGGACCCGGACTCCTCGCTCGAGGAGCTTACAGCTTACGAACTTGCGCGATCAGGGCTTACGCGACTTTTCGCCCGACGCCAGCGTGAGCTCGGCCATGCGCGAGCCATTGATACCGACCCATGAATTCTTGGTCAGCGGGTATTTGTCCGTATAGGACAACGGCTCGTGCGCGGCGACGCAGTTCTGGTAGCCACCGGTGATCTTGTAGCACTTCTCGTAGGCCAGGAACTGCTGCACCGTGTCGGTCTGCTGCGGATTCGCGATCATCCAGTCGCGGATACCTTCCCAGGAGGAGTAGGCGTCCGAGCCGAACACCAGCTTGCCGATGCTGGTCGGGACTTCCAGCAGCTGCGAACCAGCGGTGTGTGCACGGAAAGCGGGGTGGATCTTCACACCAGGAAGGACTTCCATTTCGCCATCCACGATGACCGCTTTGCCCGCCAGCACCTTGCCGTAGATCTCGTCCAGCGTCTTCGGCGGATAACCACAGGCCGGCGTGCGCATGCAGCCACCCGGCGAGGTGTTCACCGCGCTGATCTTCGGGTTCGGGTAGTTCAACGCCCACTCGATGCCCTTCAACTCTTCGCGCTGGATGTACAACACCGCATTAGGAAAGTCCATCAACTGCCCGGCATGATCCCAGTGGCCGTGACCGACGATGATCTTGGTGACCTGGCCGGCTTCGAAGCCCAGCATCTTGAGCTGCTCTGGGAGAGCCGCCCAATGATCACTACCCGTCATCTTGAGATAGTCCTGCTGCTTCCAGCCGGAATCGTACAGGATCAACTCCTTGCCGCATTTGATGACCCCGACGTTGACGGGCAGATCCACCGTGTTGATGTTGTTGCTCGGGCTGCTGCTGCCGGGCACGTATGCGCGGTCGGGCATGAAAGCCCCGAACGGCACGTTCATGAAGCGGCTGCTCTCCACCAGCCACGCCGAACAGTTCTGCGCCTGCGCGGTCGTGGCGCCAAGCGCCCCGAGCCCCGCCAACGCAATTGCTGCTGCTCCTACCAGCTTCTTCATTTTCTACCCCCCATCAGTTGTTATGACAAATGCAACACTGCTGCTCTCTGTTGATCCGCGCCGTTCCGCGCGAGTCCTCAGTTCGGTTCAGTTAGGCTTGTACTCTCCCGGCCACAATGCATCGCCCACCCGCAGCGTGTCTTCGCTGGCGGCGTAGCTCAGTTTCTGCGCATTGATCAGATGCTCGTCATTGCCGTCGCGCGCGATCTTCGCCATTTCGACGGAAGCGTCTTCGTAGAGTTTGAGCGCGCCCAGGTAGAGTTGATGCTGCTTTTCGAGCGATGCGGGAACTTTCAGTTGACCCGCTTGTGCACGAGCGTCGTGAAAGACTTTGGTCAGCGGAGTGACCCGTTCTCTCACCGCCGCGCGGTCGATGTCGCCCAATTTGTAGGAGAGGCCGGCAAACGTCATCTGCACGGCACTGGTTTTGATCTTCTCATGGACGGGCCAGAGCGCGGCCGCATACGCTTCCTCCGCCGCCGACAATGCCGGGCGTTCCTGATGTCCCGCATACGCACCTCCCACTGCAGTCTCGCTGCTCGTGGTGGGTGCCGTGCGGTGACCCTCGCGCACCACGGCGAGCGCCGCAACTCCGCCCAGGCAGAGCAGCAAGAACCCGATTGCGATCTGTTTGAACCCGAACCGCGGTGAGTTGCGTGACATGGAAGCAAGTGCGGACATCGGGGGCAATCTAAGCTTTCCTGACCACGCCGTCAACACTGCAGTGCGCCAAAAAAAGCGTTCGGATTCCGAGGTTTATCCTACGAACGATGAGGTTCTTCTTACAGGATTCCACCGCTGCCCGGGGTTAGGACGGAGTCCATGTCGGATTCCCGGTGAACAGCCCCTGCACGACGCCGATCTTGTAAGCGAGGTAGAGCCCGAGGCCGAGGCTGAGCAGGCCCGCGACCAGACGCATCCACAGGTTCAACTGTGGCAACCGCTGCAGGCTGTAAGCAAAAGGCAGCGCAATCACGGTCGTGATCAGCATCATCCCGGCTATCGTACCGACACCAAACAAAAGCAGGTAGAACAGTCCTAACAGCGGATCTCGAATCTGCGCGAGCACCAGCAGAGCGATCGCGGCAGACCCCGCCATGCCGTGCACGACACCGATCGCGAGCGGGCGGATCGCCTTGTAGCCGGGAAGAGCTCCAAGTCGGCGGTCTACCCATGCTTGCGGCGTGGCGGTCTCCGGATGCCCATGGTTGTCGGGTGCATGCCCATGCGCATGAGCATGGACGTAGTCGCCATGCACGTGGGGATGCAAATGAGCCGCCGGCTGCATCGCAGCGTGCGAATGCCCCGGAAAGCTACCA
>Ga0335080_10005047_pt1 | contig 13534 bp, 16 predicted proteins | sample Lox_Sample_34_FD_206720 | JGI IMG/M metagenome (GOLD analysis project Ga0335080, IMG submission 206720) | Soil microbial communities from Loxahatchee National Wildlife Refuge, Florida, United States - Lox_Sample_3.4 | ecosystem: Environmental > Terrestrial > Soil > Wetlands | place: USA... | reverse complement strand
GAAAGAAAGCGCCTGGGCCAGAAACCTGATCGTCACGAGCGGCTATGGCCTGTCGCTTCACCCCGCGCTTCAGGAGGGCGTCGCGCCGTTTCGGGACAGCGAACAGACCGCTCAATTCGCCGCGGCGCTGGCCGCCCTGGGCAACCGCTACCTCGAATCCATCACCAACGTTGCGATTCCGCCTCGCCGCTTCGAGATTGGCAATCGCACCGCCGTCAATTTGAGCGTGCAAACCAATGCCGAGGCCATGCATACCGCGGCATTACTGCACCCCCCGATCCGCAGCGAGACAGTTCTGTCCCCGCCCTGGAAGCATATTCTGGGCGGGTGCCTGCTGTTGGTGGCGGTGGCCTTGCTGGGCATGGAATATTTCGGCGCCTTGAGGCGCCTGACCATCGAGGCGCCCCAATTCCAGGCCCAGGCGCTTTTCTATACCGAAGAAGATGTGGGTGGCGTGGATGGCGCGCTGGCATTGCTCGGATGCCTGGAGGAGAAGGCGAAAGGAAACGCGGGTCACGACGCCATGGCCGTCTCGCTGCACGGCGAATTAATCCGGAAAAAACCGGACCTGTTTCCCCTTCCGTTCGGGTCCACACACCAAGCGGCGCCGGCCACCGTTCCATCGCCGGAAGCTCACGACCCGGCGCCGGCGGCCGGCTTCACGGAAAAGTACCATCATTATTTGTTGCAGAAACAGAACGAAGAGAAGGCTGCACACGATCACAACCAGGAGTGGGCGGAGCGTTCCCGGAACGCGATGCATCAATTGATTGATTTTCTGAACGACCTTCTGCGCCGCGAAACCCTCGTCCCGGCGGAAGGCGATGTCAAACAAACCGGCTTGTTCGACGAAAGGCTCAAGGAAGAATACCGCCTCTGGCGTCTCGCCCAGAAAACCCGCGGTCCGTTCCTGCCGGTGCGTCCGCATCGGCGGCTGTTTCAGGCCCGGCAGTTTCTCGATGCGTTGCTCCTGAATTTAAGCAAAACCTCCCATCCGTCCGGTGCCGGCCCGATAATGGACAAGGGCAAGCCCGGGCATGAAATCGAAATCGAAGAGGACACCTTGAAACAGGCGGAATCCGCCCGGCGGGCGGGCTTCGAGCTGTATCGGATGCGGCACGACCAGATTCGCACGTTTTGGAGCGTAACCGCTATCGTCGTGGGATTCGGGATCATCCTCGGCTGGCGGATCTGGCGGGACAGTTATCGCACCGCCGAGGGCGAGCCGTTCAGCCTCACCAACGGCACCTCCGCCTGGCCGGCCGAACTGGTCCGGCTCGCCGCCGTGGTTCTGGCCTTCGCGTTCATCATTCACGCGTATCAGCGGTTGCGGACCACCATGTTTGAATTGACCCGGCGGTTCCGGCTGCCCCTGGCCAGGTTTGAATTGACGCGGCGCTCCTGGCTGCCCCGGGCCGGTGATTTCGTCATGAAATTCCAGGGTCCGAATGCCACGCCCGTGCCGCAGTCAACCGTCCAGGCGGCGGACCTGTGGGAGGTCTATCAGCATCGCGGACTTTTTTTGCAGCGCCTTCGACGGGTGGTTTATCCCCTGGTGGTGTACGTGTTCGGATTTGCTTTCGGCGTGTCTCTGCTGGGGAACGGAACCTTCTTCCGCCCGCTGCGGGGCCATGCCGTGGCGTGTTGGGACAACGGCATCCTGTGGGCCTGCATCCTGGTGTTTCTCTTCCTGACGTTTATGACCATAGACGCGGCACGGCTTTGCAGTTGGTTCATCCAGCATTTGTGCGAGGCGCCCACCCGGTATCCTCCGGCCAGCAGCCGCCATTTCGCCCGGCTGCGCGGCAATGTGGACAAGGAGTTTCTCGACGAATGGATTGACCTGCAACTCATCGCCGAACTCACGGAACGTGTGGGCCGGCTGGTTTATTACCCGTCATTCGTTTACCTGTTGTTGCTGGTGGCGCGCAACGACTGGTGGGACCACTGGACCTGGCCCATCCCCCTGGTCATCATCTTCATCTGCAATCTGGTCCTCGCGTTGGCCAGCGTCATCATTCTCCAGCGGTCCGCCCGCAAGGCCAAGCAGGCGGCGGAAGCCACGCTCGAAGCCAAAATCAAGCAGCTTCAGGCGGCCAACGCTCCGAGCAAAAGCGCCAGCGATGCCACCCAGGCGGAACGGTTACTCGACGAGATCCGCAACCTCCGGCGGGGCGCCTTCGCGCCTTTCTGGGAAAACCCGGTTTTGGGAGCCGTGCTCGTGCCCTCCGGCGGTACCGCCCTGCTGCAATTGTTGATCTGGTTTATGGGCCGGTGATTGCCGTAAAAACGCAAATGGCGCAAAAAACAGGGCGCGTCAGTTCGATGGAATTGAGGGCGAAGGGAACCACGCTCGCTTGCGCGCTTACCAGCAACGCATGGCTCAACGCGAGGCCGTCGTCATGACTGGTTCAATCCCTTTGCGGCTTCGCGCCCGGGCGTGAAAATAAAGTGGTGGATTGTGCGCGCAAATTATCCCGAAATGGGACACGACAATCTGATCCAAAGCTATCGCTGACGCCCGAGCCGGGTGGTAAAAAAGAGCTGGCACGCTATATGCACGCTGACGGTTATGATGTACGAACAAACCCAACGGCCTAGACACATACTGGTCGTGGACGATGAACCTTTCATCCGTGAATCCATCCAAATGCTGCTGGGAGATGATGGTTATATCGTTGAGGGGGCGGGCAGCGGGGCTGAGGCGCTGGCCATGTATGCGCCCGGCAGGTTCGACATGGTCTTCACCGACTATTGCATGCCGGAGATGCGCGGCGACCAGTTGGCGGCGGCCATCAAAATGCAGTCACCGAAACAGGCCATCGTGATGATTACGGCCTTTCCGGAAAAACTGACTTGCTCGAACGTTCCCCTGGGCGGCGTGGATTCCTTCATCTGCAAACCGTTCGACGCGGACGCTCTGCGGATGGCAATCACCCGATACGCGCGCTGCTAAAGACAGATGACGGGTGACGGGGCAACAATCTGTGCCCGGTCCTCTGCGTTCTCTGCGTTCCTGGCGTCCTGGCGGTTAAAAGTATTTCGCGTGGCTTATTATAATTTGGCCGGGGGTATGCTATGTTAAACCAAAGGAATCCTGCCAGAGGACCCACACGACACAGCCGGGTCCGTAGTTGAAAGGAATTGGGATGTCGCCGCCGACGATTGAAAATGCAGGGTCAGGCGCCCGCCGCAAAACAGCATTGATTGTGGAAGGCGGAGCGATGCGCGGAGCGTGGGCGGCGGGGGTGCTGGCCTATCTTCAGGAATGCGGGCGGCGGCAATACGATTTTGTTTATGCGGCGTCTTCCGGCGCCTGCTCGGCTGTCTATTTCGTCGCCGACATGTGGGAACCGGGTCTGGCCATCTGGCGCGAGCTGGCCTGCAAAGTGGTCCGCAAAAGCAATTTTCTCCGCCACAAACCGATCATTGACCTCGCTTACCTGGTGGATCATATCATCCGCAAACGCGTTCCGCTTTCCGTTGAAGCGCTGCAAAAGGCGCCCACCCGCTTTTACATCGTGCTGACCGACTGTCACACGGGTGAACCGGTTTACTTTCACGTCTGCGATGACCGGGTCTTTGCGGCACTCCGCGCCACGTCTTCCATGGCGCTGGCGACGCGCGGGTATGATTACGTGGACGGCCACCCTTACGCCGACGGCGGGGTGGCGGACCCCATTCCTGTCTGCCGGGCGATACAGGATGGCGCGACGGACATCACCGTGGTGCTCACGCACAATCCGGCTTTCCGGCTCAAGCCGGTAGCGCGCTGGATGGGAAAACTGGCCTACCCGGAATGGCCCATGGTGGCCAAGGTCTGGACCGCGCGGCAAAATGTGAATTACAACGCCGCTCTAGACCTGATCCGACAGCCGCCGGCGAGGGTCCGGTTCCAGGTATTCCGACCGCTCCGGCCGTTGCCGGTGAGTTCCTTCACCGCGGCGCCGAAGAAAATCGCTGCCGCCCTTGCCTTGGGACACGACGAGGCGTTGGAGCAAATGGCGTCCCCGGAGGCGGAACCGCTGGGCGATCCCGCTTCCCATTAATTTTGCGGCTCGTGGGAATCGCCAAAATGTCTTAAATATTGCGGGTGAGATCGCTGACGTGCAAATTTAATGCCTTTGCAATTCGAGCCAACGTTTCCACTGTGACCTTGTATTCGGCGCGCTCAATGTTTCCTGTATAATTCCGCGCCAAATCCGCTTTTTCTGCGAGTTGTTCTTGGCTCAAACCGGCTTTGATTCGTTCGGCGCGGATTGCACAAGTCAAAGCTCCGTAGCGGCGGCGATGTCCGGGAACTCAACGCGGATCAATCCCCTCTCCGCTGGAGCGTGTCGTCATGGCAGCTGCGAAGAAAAGGCCAGCCGACATGCCGTCACGCCCCCGCTTCGCCCCCAAGGCAAAGTGAGTCTGCCCGTGGCGTCGTCCGCCCCGTCACGCGTGCGGGACGAATTGCTTTTTAATTTTGAGTGTCCCTTCCGCGTGCCGTGCCGGCCGCCGCCACCGGCAGCACAGGCAATGACCGCTGACGCTGTTGAAATTGGTTCGCGATCGCTCAAAGGAAATTACGAAAGCGCGCGCAAGTGAGGACGTGCTCCGTGGTGGTGGCCAGGGTCGCGCCGTCACGTCCTGTGCGGGAAGCGCCCTACCGCTCACGGAACGGAATCAAGTTGGTTTGCTAGGTATAGTTTTGTATTTATTGCTCGTTATCCAGGACGGAATTTCTTGTTTAGGTTTTGTCCGTTATACGAATCAATGAGCATACAATTTTTCTGAAGGCATGAGCCTAAAACGAAAAACTTTTCAGACAGCTCTGTCCAATGACGCGACTCAACCAGCCTGCCCAATTGGGTCAGGCAATTACAGCGCTGTTTTGGGTGTTTGTGTATTTCTCGTGGCCGCTATTTGGGTGGTATTCGGCCAGACGCTTCACTGCGAATTCGTCAACTACGATGATGATGAACAGATATACGAGCACCCGATGGTCAAAAACGGCCTGAGTTTACAGGGAGTCGTCTGGGTGTTCACCCACAGTGACGATGGCCATTGGATTCCGCTAAACAAAATCTCCCACATGCTGGATTGTCAGTTCTACGGACTGAAGCCCGGCGGTCATCATCTGACGAACGTCCTGCTGCACACCGTCTCGGTGATCGTCCTGTTTCTCGTGCTGCGGCGGATGACGGGGTTTCTGTGGCGCAGCGCGTTTGTGGCGGCGGTGTTTGCGATCCATCCGTTGCGGGTGGAATCGGTGGCGTGGGTGGCCGAACGCAAAGATGTGTTGAGTGGCTTTTTTTTTATGTTGACGCTTTGGGCCTATGTTGGCTACGTCCGGAGAACACAAATTAGAGGTCAGCAGTCATCCATGAGAAAGCTGTTTTATGGCTTCCAACCTCTGACCTCGGTTGATTACTGGTTTGCACTGCTGTTTTTCGCCTGTGGGCTGATGTCAAAAGCGATGGTGGCGACTCTGCCGCTGCTGCTGTTGCTGCTGGATTACTGGCCGCTCCATCGTTTCTTGCGACCGGAGCCCGTGGCTGCGAAAGACAAGAAAAAACTGTTGCCTGTTTTCCAGAGGTTGATCTTCGAAAAAATTCCTTTTCTGGTGCTGATTATTGCGGCAGGCGTGGGGTTACTTTTCTCCCGGGATAGAAACAACGTGGTGGTTGCAGTGGCCTTGCAGACCGGCCGGGGATTGGCATCCCATAGCGATTTGAGCCTGATGGTGCGGACTGGTCACGCTTTATTGACTCCCTTGGTTTATTTAAAGCAAATGTTCTTTCCGGCAAGGCTGGTCGTGTTTTCTCCTCCACACCAAAGTGTTTCGCCTTTGGAAATGTTTATGGCAGTAATGTTGTTGACAGCCATTTCAGTGCTAATTTTAGCCCGACGACGGAAGCAGCCCTATCTTGTGACCGGCTGGTTTTGGTATCTGGTAATGCTTGCGCCGGTATTAATGCTGATCCAGAACGGGACTGAAGTGCGCTGTGATCGTTACACCTACCTGCCGCAAATTGGCCTGTATATTCTTTTGACCTGGACAGTGGTTGAGTTGACGGTCTCCTGGCGAAGTCGCCGTTGGGTGCTCGGCGGTGGCGCGACGGTTGTTCTTGCGGTCTTAATCGCTTGTGCCCGGATTCAAACTGCATATTGGCGCGATAGCGAATCACTGTGGACTCACGCACTTGCCTGCACCTCGAATAACACCGTTGCCCACAACAATCTTGGCGACGCTTTTTATCAGCAGGGCCGGATGGACGAAGCCATCGTTCAATTCCAAAAGACACTGGCCATCAACCCCAACAATGCCGAAGCCAACTACGACCTTGGGAATGCCTTTTTTAAACAGGGCCGGATGGACGAAGCCATCGCGCAATTCCATAAGACGCTGGCCATCAACGTCAACAATACTGATGTCCACTATAACAATGCCGACGTCCACAACAATCTTGGTAATATTTTTCTCCGGCAGGGACGTATGGACGAAGCCGTTGCGCAATTCCAAGAGGCATTGGCGATCAATCCTAAAAACGCAGACGCCCAATACAACCTTGGTAATGCCTTTCGCCGGCAAGGAGGCGTGAATGAAGCCATCGCACAATTTCAAAAAGCACTGGCGATCAAGCCGCAATTTGCCGAGGCCCACTACAACCTTGGCAATGCCTTTCTCCAACAGGGACAGGTGGATGAAGCCATTGCGCATTTCCAAAAGGCACTGACCATCAAACCCAACTACGTGGAAGCCCGGAATAACCTGGCTTGGGTGCTGGCCACCTGCCCGCAAGCTTCGTTGCGAAACGGAATTGAGGCGGTGAAGTTGGCCGAACAGGCGAACCAGCTTACCGGTGGGGAAAATCCGGTCGTTCTTTGCACGCTGGCGGCGGCATTCGGCGAGGCGGGAAGATTTCCGGAAGCGATTGAAACAGCGCAGCGCGCTCTACAGCTGGCGGAGGCGCAATCCAACACCACGCTGGCCGGAACACTTCAATCGCAACTGAAGCTTTATCAGGCAGGCATCCCATTTCATGGCGCGGAACAAGTACCTTAAGCGCTCACCAGCCTTGCCTTGATTTGGCGGACTGCCGCGAGTGTTTTTGCCGTTGGAGTGGTCGAAATTTCAAAAATTACCCCATTTTAGTCATTCGACTCCGGCACCCAAATATTCTTCAAAAAACCTCTTGCACAGAACCGGGCGTTTGATATTTTATGCGCTCCGTTTCGCCGAACAGGTTGGATGGACAGCAGTTGCAGACCGATAACTGGTTCCCCGCAGGGACAGGAATGATGGCCTGCCGACTCCCAGAGTTGCTGCTGAAATCACTGTTTTTATGCCAGTCAAAACATTTAGACCGCTAACGCCGTCTCTGCGCTATATCACATACGCGGATTACAGCGAGATTACGAAGACGACGCCCGAGAAGCGGCTGGTCGTCACGCGGAAGAAAACCGGTGGGCGCAACCACTACGGTCGCGTAACCACGCGCGGCCTCGGCGGCGGTCATAAACAGAAAATCCGCCTCGTGGATTTCAAACGCAACAAGCACGGCGTGGAGGCGAAGGTCACGGCGATTGAATACGATCCGATGCGGTCGGCGCGCCTGGCTTTGCTCGAATACAAGGACGGCGAGAAGCGTTACATCATCGCGCCGGTCGGCATCAAAGTGGGCGCGGCCATTTCCAGTGGTCCGACGGCTCCGCCGGAAATCGGCAACGCGCTTCCCCTCAAATCCATTCCCGTGGGCATCGCCATTCATAATATCGAGCTGACGCCGGGCCACGGCGGACAGATGGTCCGTTCGGCGGGCGGCGCGGCCACGTTGATGTCGCGCGACGAGGGCTACGCGCAGTTGCGACTGCCTTCGGGCGAAATTCGCAAAATTAACGAGGAGTGCTACGCGACCATCGGCCAGGTCGGCAATACGGAGCATGAGAATGTGATTTTGGGCAAGGCCGGCCGTTCACGGCATCGCGGCATCCGCGGCATCAACCGCGGCGTCTCGCGCAATCCGGTGGACCATCCGAACGGCGGCGGCGCCGGCAAATCCAAGTCCGGCGGCGGCTGGCAACAGTTGATGTCGCCGTGGGGCAAGGTGGCCAAAGGCGGCAAGACCCGGACGAAATACAAGTATTCAAACCGTTTCATCGTCATCCGGCGCAATGGTCTGCCGATGAAGATCAAATAATTTATGGGACGCTCGATTAAAAAAGGTCCGTTTATCGATTTTCACCTCCTGGACAAGATTCAGGTGGCGAAGGACACCAAGTCCAAGACCCCGATCAAGACGTGGTCGCGGCGTTCGATGATCACGCCGGATTTCGTGGGGCTGACGTTCAACGTCCACAACGGCAAGATATTCAACCCGGTATTTGTGACGGAAAACATGGTGGGCCACCGGCTCGGCGAGTTTTCCCTGACGCGCACGTTCAGGAAGCACGGTGCGCACACGGCCAAGGTGGAGGCGAAAGGAAAGTAATATGGAAGTATTCGCCATTGCCAAAAACGTGCCGATGTCTCCGCAAAAGATGCGCGAGATGGTGCGGCAGATTCAGGGCCTGCCGGCGTTGCAAGCGCAGGCGGTGCTCGCCGTGGTGCCGCGCAAATCGGCGCGGTTCGTGGCCAAGACGCTCAAGTCGGCCATTGCCAACGCTGAAAACAACAAGAACCTCAAACCGGAATCGTTGCGTGTGAAAGAAGCCGTGACCGGTTCGGCCATGATCATCAAACGGTTCATGCCCAAGGCGCGCGGCTCCGCCGGGCCGATTCTCAAGCGCCGCTGCCACATCAAAATCACGTTGTCGGACGAATAGTATGGGACAAAAAACAAATCCAATCGGTCTGCGCGTCGGCGTCAACAAAGACTGGCGCTCGAAGTGGTATGCCGAGAAGAAGGAATTCGGCAAGTTGCTCGGCGAAGACCGGGAAATCCGCAAGCTGTTGAAGAAGAAACTCGAAGCGGCCGCCGTGCCGAGGATTCTGATCGAACGCGCGGCCAACCGCTGCCGTATCACGATTCTCACCGCGCGTCCGGGCGTGGTCATCGGCCGCAAAGGCGCGGAAATCGACAAGCTCAAGGAAGAGATGAGCAAAATGACCGGCAAGGAAGTTTACGTGGACATCATCGAGGTCAAGACGCCGGAGATCGAGGCGCAGCTGGTTGCGGAAAACATCGCATTGCAGCTGGAACGCCGGGTGTCATTCCGGCGCGCGATGAAGAAGGCGGTGCAAACGGCGAAGGATTTCGGCGCGGAAGGAATCAAGATACGCTGCGCGGGCCGGCTGGGCGGAGCGGAACTGGCGCGCGTGGAGACCTATCACTGGGGCCGCGTGCCGCTGCATACGTTGCGAGCGAACATTGATTACGGTTTTGCCGAGGCGTCCACCCTTTACGGGAAACTCGGCATCAAGTGCTGGATTTGCAAGGGTGAAAACAAGCCGTCCAAGGAAAAGGTCGTGCCGCCGCCCGCGGTGCCGATACCGCCGGCAACCACCGAGGCCGCCGCCAACTGATTTTTGAAAGGATTTTGCTATGCCGTTGATGCCCGAAAGAGTCAAGTACCGCAAGATGCACCGCGGCAACCGCGCCGGCCTGGCTTACCGCGGGAGCACCGTGGCGTTTGGCGAGTATGGACTGATGTCGCTGGAGCGCTGCTGGCTCGACACGAAGCAGATCGAGGCGGCGCGCGTGGCGATTGCCCGCAACATGAAGCGGCACGGGAAAATGTGGATTCGCATCTTCCCGCAAAAGTCGTTCACGAAAAAGCCGCTGGAAACGCGGATGGGCAAGGGCAAAGGCCCGCTGGAATCGTGGGTGGCGGTCATCCGCCCGGCGAACGTGCTGTTTGAAGTGGACGGGGTGACGGAAGTAATGGCGCGCGAATCGTTGCGTCTGGCGGCGACCAAGCTGCCGATCCGGACCAAGTTCATCTCGCGGCATCGGGGTTCGCGCTAGACGGAATCGAGTTTATGAAATTTACGGAAATGAAAGACATGACGCTGGTGGAGTTGTCGGCCAAGAGCCGGGACCTGCGCCATGAAATGTTCAACCTGCGTCTGCAGCAGGCGAGCGCCCAACTGGAGAAGCCGGCGCGCCTGCGGACGCTGCGCCGGGACATCGCGCGGCTGGAAACCCGCATTTCCCAACTGCGCAACAAAGTGGCTTGATATGGCTGACACTGTGAATCCAACGGAAACGGCGCGCGGACATCGCAAGGAGCGCGTCGGTGAAGTCATCTCCAACAAGATGGCCAAGACCATTGTGGTGCGCGTCGAGCGCCGGTTCCCGCACGCGCGGTTGCGCAAAGTCATGACCGCCTATAAGAAATTGTATGCCCACGACGAAAAGAGCGAGGCGAAGGTGGGCGATCGGGTGCGGATTGAGGAGACCCGGCCCCTTTCCAAGATCAAACGCTGGCGGTTGACAGAAATCGTCGAACGCGGCCAGGGCGTGGAGCCGGTAGCGGCGGAATAGCGAGGAAATATGTTGCAAGTTCGTTCCCATTTGGATGTCGCGGACAACACGGGCGCAAAGATCGCCTGGGCGATCGGCGTGCTCGGCCGCAATCAGCGTTATGCGCGGATTGGCGACATCATCAAGGTGCATATCAAGGATGCCGCGCCGGACGGCCAGGTGAAAAAGGGAGAGGTGCACAACGCGGTGATCGTCCGCACCCGCCAGGCCATTCACCGCAACGACGGTTCGTATCTGCGCTTTGACAGCAACGCGGTGGTCATCATTGATGCGGAATTGAACCCGAAGGGCACGCGCATCTTCGGGCCGGTGGCGCGCGAATTGCGGGACAAGAAATTCATGAAAATAATTTCACTCGCGCCAGAGGTGATTTGAGTTTATGCCAACATTTCATGTAAAAAGGGGCGAGGAAGTGGTCGTGCTGGCCGGCAAGGAAAAAGGCAAGCGCGGCAAAATCATCGCCGTTTTGCCGAAAAAGCAGCGCGTCATTGTCGAAGGCGTGCAGATGATCAAGCGTCACACCCGCAAGAGCCAGGATCATCCGCAGGGCGCCATTGTGGAACGCGAAGGCACCATTCACCTTTCGAACGTAATGAAAGCGGAGCGGTTTGACGCCCGTGCGACCAGGCGGAGCGGGGCGCCGGCGCCGGCGCAGACTTGAAGATTACAACACAATTACCAGACACGATTACCAAACATGGTTACGGCAAAATCCGTGACCCGAAGCGATGAAAGCCAGACTTTATAACAAATACATCAGTGACGTGGTGCCCGCCCTCAAGGCCAGGCATAAATACCGGAACGTGCACCAGATTCCGCGCATGGTGAAGATTGTGGTAAACATGGGCGTGAGCGCGTCGTTGGAAAAGAACGCGATTGATGATGCGGCCAAGGATCTCGCGTTGATTACCGGCCGCAAGCCGGCCATCAGCAAGTCGCGCCACAACATTGCCAATTTCAAACTGCGCGAAGGCCTGCCCATTGGTTGCCGGGTGACGCTGCGGCGCGACGCCATGTACGAATTTTTCGACCGTTTGATTGCCACCGCGTTGCCGCGGATTCGAGACTTTCGCGGGTTGTCGCCGCGCAAGTTCGACGGGCGGGGCAATTACACGTTCGGCATAGCGGAGCAGACGATTTTCCCGGAAATCGAACTGGACAAAATCAAGCGGACGCAGGGAATGGACATCACGATTGTGACCAGCGCGCCCAATGACGCGGAGGCGCTGGACCTGCTGAAGCTGATGGGCTTCCCGCTGGCGGAGGCGAAGGAGGCGACGGCAAAAGAAACGGTCAAGGACGCCGCCATGGAAGCGGCGAGGGAAGCCGCCAGGGCGGCGGTGAGGGAGTTGGCCAGACAGGAAGCGGCCAAACATGCGGCGAGAGAAGCGGCCAAGGAAGCCGCAAAAGAATAAACGAATTTATGGCCAAGAAAGCATGGACTGAGCGCAACAAGCGCAAAGCTGAAACGGTGAAGAAGTACGCCGCGATCCGCGCGGAATTGAAAGCCAAGCGTGACTACGCCGGTCTCGCGAAACTGCCGCGCGACGCCAGCCCGACGCGGCTGGTGAACCGCTGTTCGGCCAGCGGCCGGCGGCACGGTTATTTACGCAAGTTCGCCGCGTCGCGCATGACCTTCCGTGAGGCGGCGTTGAACGGTTTGATTCCCGGTGTGGTGAAAGCCAGTTGGTAAAATTTATATGACCGATCCGATTTCTGACATGTTGACCCGCATCCGCAACGCCAGCCGGGCCTTGCTACCGACGGTGGAAATGCCGCATTCGCGGATGAAGGAAAGTCTGGCGAACATCCTGAAGAAGGAAGGCTACATCGCGGAGGTGACCGTAGGCGCCGGCATGCCCAAAACCATCAAGCTCAAGCTCAAGTATCAGGGTAAAAAAAGCGTCATCGAGGGGCTGCGCCGCATCAGCAAGCCGGGTTTGCGCCATTATGTCGGGGCGACGGAAATTCCGCGCGTGCTGGGCGGTCTGGGTGTGTCGGTGATTTCCACGCCGGAAGGCGTGATGACCGGCACGCAGGCGAAGAAAAAGAATCTGGGCGGCGAATTGCTTTGTTACGTCTGGTGAGAAAATGGAACGGACTATTGGAATTTAAAATATGTCGCGAATAGGAAAACAACCAATTGCCATTCCTCCCAAAGTGAAGGTGGAGGTAAAAGGGCAGAAAGTGCTGGTCGAAGGCCCGAAGGGCAAGCTCGACTGGGAATTGCCGAAGCGTACGAGCCTGAAGGTGGCCGAGGGCAAAATTGTAGTCAGCCGTGAAGGCGACGATGCGCAAGCCAAGGCCTTGCATGGCCTGAGCCGCGCCCTGGTCAACAACATGGTCAAGGGTGTGACCGATGGTTTCGTCAAAAAGCTCGAAATCCAGGGGGTCGGCTTCAAAGCCGCCGTTCAAGGCAAGATGGTGAACCTGTCGCTCGGGTTTTCGCATCCCATCAATTACGCGATTCCCGACCAGATCAAGGTGACCGTCGAGGAAAACACGAAGCTGACCATCGAAGGCCCGGACAAGAAGGTGGTCGGGCAGGTGGCCGCCGAGATTCGCGGCTTCTATCCGCCGGAACCTTACAAGGGCAAGGGTGTGCGGTATGTGGGCGAACACGTCCAACGCAAGGAAGGCAAGACCGTCCAATAAAAATAGATTTTGGTTCACGGCCAAATCCGTGACGCATTGAAATGAGAACGGAAAAGAAGCATCAGTTGAAGCAGCTCCGCAAATGGCGGATTCGCAACAAGTTCAGCGGCACAAAGGACTGTCCGCGCATGAGCGTCTGTTTCACGAACGAAAACATACACGTCCAGTTCATCGACGATGATGCGGGCGCGACGCTCGCGGCGGTTTCAACCACGGGCAAGAACGTGCCCGACCGCGGCAAGCTGGTGGCCAATGTCGCCAGCGCCAAAGTCATTGGCAGACTGGCGGCGGAAGCTGCGCTGGCCAAGGGAATCAAGTCCGTCGTTTTCGATCGCGGCGGCGCCCGTTATCACCGGTCCCAGGTCAAGGGCAAGGACGGCAAACCGGTGATGGTGCTGGGAAAACTG